>WNGL01030544.1_pt1 | contig 10366 bp, 8 predicted proteins | sample 5400591 | NCBI WGS metagenome assembly WNGL01 (sample SAMN13153377, study PRJNA577476) | soil metagenome | isolation source: 80 cm soil or saprolite under Garry oak tree replicate 1 | place: USA:California | collected 2016-06-15 | reverse complement strand
CGTTAGAAGATCGCCCAACCTTATTCTTCGAGATTATCCAGCGTAAAGGCAGCCGGAGTTTTGGGAAGGGCAATTTCAAAGCGCTTTTCGAAGCCATCGAGCGTGAACAGCAGGCACGAGGCAATCTGTAGCCGCATCTATGGAGTATTGAAATGAAAACCGAAACGCTGTCGGCCTCTGCGCCTTACATCATCAAGCAGGACTACTCAGCCTACACAGAAGAGCAGCACGCCGTATGGGCCGAGCTCGTGGGGCGCGTGCTTCCCGAACTGGAGAAACACGCTGCGCGCGAGTATCTGGAGGGGTTTCAGATCATTGGCCTTCAAAAAGATCGCCTGCCGAATCTCGAGTCGATCAGCGCGCGGCTGCAACCCAGAACGGGCTGGAGCTCAACTCCAGTGAGTGGGTTTCTTCCGGCGCCGGCGTTCTTTGAGATGCTGGCGGCGCGCCGCTTCCCTACAACGACCTGGCTACGCAGCAGGGAATCGCTCGAGTACACGCCCGAGCCCGACATCTTCCACGATGTATTTGGTCACGTGCCAATGCATGCTCATCCGGTGTTTGCTGAATTCCTTGAGCACTATGGACGCGTATGTGTGTCGAAAGAAGATGAGGCAGTTTTGGAGAAGCTCGGCCGCCTCTTTTGGTACACGGTCGAGTTCGGACTCATCCGGGAAAGGAACGAAATTAAAGTTTACGGGAGCGGGCTTATCAGCTCGCATGGAGAATGCATGAATGTGGTCGGCGGACACTGCGCAATCCACGATTTCTCGTTGGACGAGGTGTTGCGTACTCCAGTAAAGGTGGATGAGTTGCACAAGTTGCTTTTCGCCGTAAGCAGTTTTGACCAGATCTACGAGGCGATGCATGAGGCAGAGCGCCGCGCTATGGGCGGCCGCTTGTGAAAGGGAAGGGCATGTCCGCTGAAATTGCATATCAATCCGGCTTCGGCAACGAATTCGCCACGGAGGCAGTTGCAGGAGCGTTGCCGGTGGGCCAAAATGCTCCTCAGAAGCATCCCCTCGGCTTGTATACCGAGCAGTTCAGCGGCACGCCATTTACTGCGCCGCGAGCTATCAATCGCCGTACGTGGACCTATCGCATTCGCCCATCCGTTACACACCGACCCTATGAAGAGATTTCTGCACGGCTCATTCGCAGTGGGCCTTTCCTTGAAACGCCGACAACCCCCAATCAACTCCGTTGGGATCCGTTGCCGATTTCCGAGCAGGAGACTGACTTCGTTGATGGCATGATCACGCTTGGTGGCAATGGCGATCCCGCCATGCAGACGGGTCTCGCTATTCATCTCTATGCCGCCAACGCATCGATGCAAAAACGCTTCTTTTATACTGCCGACGGGGAGTTGCTGATTGTTCCCCAGTTGGGGCCGCTGCACTTTCACACCGAGTTGGGAATCCTTGAGGTCATACCCGGCGAAATAGTTGTTATTCCTCGCGGTGTCAAGTTTCGCGTCGTGCTGGCGGAGAAGGAGGCCCGTGGATACATCTGCGAAAACTATGGTCTGCCGTTTCGTTTGCCCGAACTGGGTCCGATCGGCAAGTTCTTGGGCCGCCTGTGGTCGGCGGCTATTGACCATTCGCCTCTCGACGTCGTGGCTTGGCATGGAAACTACGCTCCCTACAAATACGACCTGGCGCTGTTCAATTGCATCAATACCGTATCGTTCGATCATCCGGATCCGTCGATCTATACAGTGCTGAGTGCGCCCTCGGCAGTTCCTGGGACGGCAAACTGCGACTTCGCAATCTTTCCGCCGCGCTGGATGGTGGCGGAGCACAGCTTCCGTCCGCCGTGGTTCCATCGAAATCTTATGAATGAGTTCATGGGCCTGGTGTTTGGCGCCTACGATGCGAAGGCCGAGGGTTTTGTTCCCGGCGGAGCTAGCTTGCACAATTGCATGGCTGGTCATGGGCCCGATGCGGAAACGTTCGAGCGGGCAACGGGCGCCGAGTTGAAGCCGCAGTATCTGGCAAATACTCTGGCATTCATGTTCGAAACCCAACTCGTGGTTCGCCCTACCGAGTTTGCAATGAATACCCGAATCCTGCAGCACGAGTACTTTGAATGTTGGCAGGGGCTCAAGAAGCACTTCAAGCCTGGCGCGAAGGCGCAGTCAAGAAAGAAATGACCGCGATTGGCAGCTTGCTGGCCGGCTTGATCGACTACGCAGGCCTGTATCCGCCCGCAGGCCTCGACATGCACACCGCGGTTCGGAACTACCTGGCCTATCTCGAAGGTGAACATGCAGCTGCGTTGGGGCGCTTCATTGTGGACATTAGCCGCCTTAAGGAGCTCCGCGAGGTGGCTGGTGATTCGCTCCGCGATTTGCGGCTCAGCGTAATCGCCTCAGGGATGGTCGAGAGAGACAACCTCAAACGGCTCATCGACGACGGTTTTCCAATCGATATGATGGAGATAAAAGTCGGGAGTTCGGCGGGAATCGAACGCATCAGCCAATGCATACCTTCCGGCTTGATGACGTATTTCGAAGTGCCATTTGAAGACGACGCTTCAGAGTCACTCGCAGCGATACGCTCTGCTGGAGCGCGCACTAAACTGCGCATGGGCGGAGTAGTTGTCGAAGCGTTTCCCACCTCCGAGCAGGTCGCCAAGATGCTGAGAGCGCTAGCCAATAGGCGCATCCCATTTAAGGCAACTGCGGGGTTGCATCACGCGATTCGCGCCCCTTACCACTTCACCTACAAGGCTGATAGCCTTACCGGAACGATGCACGGCTTTATCAATCTCTGTTACGCCGCAGCGCTGGTGTACTTCGGAGGCGAGGTCGGTGAAGCGCAGCGCTTGCTTGAAGAAGAAGATCCCGCTACATGGAAAGTGAAAGATGAGGCCATCGGCGGGCGCGCGTTCCACTGGAGCGCAGACCAGCTGTCTGAAGTTCGGCGAGAGTTCCTGATTAGCTTCGGCAGCTGCTCGTTTGAAGAGCCAATCCACGACCTGGAGGCACTGGGATGGCTTTGAAAAGTTGGGTTGCATCTGCCAATGAACCGGATACGGATTTCCCCATTGAGAATCTGCCCTACGGCGTTTTCCGCCATCGCGAGCACTCTCGAATCGGTGTTGCGATAGGCGATCAAATCCTCGATCTCCACGCCTGCGCCACCCAGGGCTTGCTTGCAGGGCTACCCGATGAGGTTGTTGCCGCCTGCCGTTTGGAATCACTCAATTGCCTGATGTCTCTTGGACCGATGGTGTGGTCTGCACTGCGACGTCAACTCACCGCGATCCTCCAGGAAGATCAGGCCAGCAAGGAAACTCAGACATCTGTGGAAGCTTACTTGGTGCCAATGCGTGAAGCAGCGATGCGTCTACCGGCGCAAATCGGCGATTACACGGACTTCTACGCGTCGATCCACCACGCGACACGAGTAGGCAAGTTGTTCCGCCCCGATAACCCGCTCCTGCCCAACTACAAATACGTCCCAATCGGCTATCACGGTCGCGCCTCATCCATCGTGGTCAGTGGACGAGACATTCGGAGACCTTGCGGGCAAACCAAATCATCGACATCAGAACCCGTCTTCGGACCCTCCAAATCTCTGGACTACGAGCTTGAAGTCGGCATTCTTGTCGGTCAGGGTAACCCTCTTGGCCAAAGCATTCCCATCGCGGAAGCCGACCAGCACATCTTCGGATTGTGCCTTGTCAACGATTGGTCAGCGCGCGATATTCAGTCCTGGGAGTACCAACCTCTTGGTCCATTCCTTGCAAAGAATTTCGCGACTACAATCTCCCCCTGGATCGTTCCAATGGAAGCCTTCGTCCCCTACCGCATTCCTGTCCCGGAACGCCCGGAAGGGGACCCCGCGCCGCTCGCGTATCTGCGCTCGTCCGCACCAAACAGTTACGCGATCGATCTCACGCTTGAGGTTTACATCCAGTCGGAACAAATGCGCCAGACAAATGCCGCACCAATGCTGCTGAGCAGGAGCAATCTTCGCGACTTATATTGGACGCCAGCTCAATTGCTCACTCATCACGCCAGCAATGGCTGCAACTTGCGTCCAGGCGATTTGCTTGCCACTGGAACCATCTCTGGCCCACATGAAGGTTCCGAAGGCTGCCTGCTGGAGATGAAGCACCGCTCCGACGCGATCCGCCTTCCCAGCGGAGAAGTGCGTACCTTCCTCGAAGATGGCGACCAGATTGCGTTCCGCGCCTACGCTCAAAGGGTAGGATTCCCAAGGATTGGCTTCGGCGAGTGTGTCGGGCAAATCGTTTCCGCGTAGACACTACCATCGCGAAGGATGAAATTTGAGAGCAATAATGTCTGGCCATCAATCGTCACTCTTCGAGATGGCTGTCGCCAAGTGCCTGCGTCACACTGAGGAAACGAACCGCATCAACCGGGCGCTGCCACTACCGATTTGGTGTCAGGCTAACCACTGCCCTGGTAATGCGATGGTGCGCCAAAGGGCCTGTAGCTCAACGGTTAGAGCAGGGGACTCATAATCGTATTTCGGGCGTTTTGCACCAAAATGCATGCACATGCGCTATCGTGCATGCATATCCTGCAATCAACGCATTAAGCCACTATTCTGCTGGCACAGACGCGCAATAGTTGCGCTCAATTTCCAAAACGAAGTGACACCACTACTGCTCGAAAGCACAGAGTCCGAATCGTCAAGTCAAGATTCTCGAACTGGAGAGGAGCACAGGGTTCCTCTCCTGAATCAGTACCGCGCTTTCTAGGCATTGATCCGGCAATGGACCCTCTCGATCCTGCTGTTTCTCAACGTGAGGTACAGATGGAGAAGTTGCACAGAGTTTCCTTAGAGTGACTCAGGTTAGAACTCGGTGGTTGGAGAAAAATCTTCTCAGTCTCACAGAATCGCGCCTATACTTCCGTGCATGAAAGCCCGACAGTTCTGGCTCGCATCGTTTTTCTGCTGCTTTTTCCTGGCCGCAAGCGCCTCCGCACAAGGTCCCAGCGCTTCGAAGTCCGGACAGCCTGTTGCAACTGTGGACGGGCAGGCCGTTTACGACGAGGACCTGCTCCCATCTGTCCAGGGCCAATTGCTGCCTCTGCGCAATCAGGAATACGAAATCAAAAGGAAAGCCTTGGACAACGTGATTGAGCAGAAGCTGCTTGAGGCTGCCGCCAAAAAGAAAGGGCTGACCACAGAACAGTTGCTCGTCCAGGAAGTGGAGGCCAAAGTCTCGGACCCGAGCGACGCCGAGATCGAAGGATTTTACCTGGCGGTCAAGGATAGAATCAATCGTCCCCTAGCGGACGTGAAAACTCAGCTCAAAGGCTCGATAAAGCAGGCGAAAGCACAACAGGCGCGCCAGGATTATTTGAAGACCCTGCGAGCTGACTCAAAGGTGGTGGTCCTGCTTTCGGCGCCGAAGATCAAGGTGGACTACGATCCCGCACGCTTGCGTGGAGATCCCAAGGCGCCAGTCATGATCGTGGAGTTCTCTGACTACCAGTGCCCATACTGCCACCAGGTGGAACCCACCCTCAAAGCAGTGCTGGCCAAGTACGGAGACAAGGTGAGTATCGCCTATCGAGACTACCCTCTAAGACAGATTCACTCTCAGGCCGAAATTGCGGCTGAGGCTTCACGCTGCGCCCTGGAGCAGGGAAAGTTCTGGGAATATCACGACCAGCTGTTCACGGCGTCAAAGCTGGAAAAAGATGACCTGATCGGATACGCGCGCAATTTGAAGCTCGACGAGCAGCAGTTTGGTTCCTGCCTGACAAGCGAGAAATACAAAGCGGAGATCGATAAGGATCTTGAGGCAGGCAGAAAGGCGGGTGTTACCGGTACCCCAGGGTTCTTCATCAATGGGATTGAAGCCTCTGGAAACCAGCCGCAAGAGAGCTTCGCACGGATTATCGACGACGAGTTATCCAGAAAGCACTGAATTTAAAAGTCTAAGTTCCCATGGGTCGTACAGCCGGGCATTTCATTCCCGAAAGCGTACCCTTTTCCTGTTTATTATTTGGTAAACTAAACCTACCTAACATTACAGCCGCGGCGAGACACACTCCCGGGTCACGGTCACATTACTTTAGTTGCATTAGTAACCTAATGGCATCTTTTGCTACGTTCCTGCCTTGTCCGATGCTGAATGGTGGGAATTGACTCAAGAGGTGCTCTTATAATGATGAATCCGGAGCGGTACTCTGTCCCCGCTCGCATACGCGACCTTGGACTACTTGCCGTATTAATGCTCTGCACCGTAGCAAGTGGTTTCGCCCAGGCAAATTCAACCGCAACTCAACTGGTACCTGGGGCGAACGGACGGCTCCAACTCGAAGGCGAACTTGAAATTCTCAATAAGGATTTCAAAGATCATGCTCAAGTCTCTTACTCGTTAAAGCTGCAAGACGGCACTCGGGTTCCGCTCCATTTCGCCAAGGAGCCGCCGTCACATCTTCTTACTGGAGACCATGTCCGCGCGGATGGCGAACTTTCGGGCGGCAGTTTGCTCCTCGACACGGGTACGAACCTTACAACCGATTCGAAGACGACTTCAACGGCAACGACGTCGTCAATTCCCGTGCCCAACACCTTCGGATCCCAATACACGCTGGTCATTCTCGTCAATTTCCAGGATGATGCCACCCAACCTTACACAGTCTCCGCCGCCCAGGCCATGTATTCGGGTTCGGTGAACGACTACTTCGCAGAAAACTCTTACGGCCAGACCTCCATCGTCCCGACGGTCGTCGGCTGGTACACGATCCCTGACAGCGTCACGACCTGTAACACCGCTCAAATTGCCACCGACGCGAACAATGCCGCGGTCGCTGCAGGCGTGAATCTATCGAACTACTCCCGGCTTGTCTACGCGTTTCCGCAGAACGTTGCCTGTGCCTGGGCGGGAACTTCCACTGTGGGAGGAAACCCGTCGCAGAGCTGGGTGACGGGCAATCAACAGGATCTTCATACGATCGTGCACGAACTGGGCCACGCGTTCGGACTCTGGCATTCTCATTTTCTTGATTGCGGCACAAGCGCCACGATCTGCTCGAACGGGACCGTGGTGGATTACGGCGACCAATACGACACGATGGGCGTTCAGCAAACGGCGGCTGGGGATTTCAATGCTTTCCAGAAGGAACGCCTCGGATGGCTAAACTCCGGAGCCTCGCCTGCAATCCCGACGGTTACGAGTAGCGGAACGTATACGATCACTCCCTACGAACTCGGCTCAGGGCCGAACGGACTGAAGATCCTGAAATCGACCGATTCTACGACCGGCGCGAAGACCTGGTATTACATCGAGGCTCGCCAGGCTGCCGGCTTCGACGCTTTTCTCTCGAGTTCGATTATCGGCACAGATGGCAATGGGAACAGCAACGAACTACTCGATATGACGCCGGCGACTCCCCAATCTTCCGGCTGGTTCGATTCGTCACTCGTCGTAGGCCAGAGCTTCACGGATTCGACAGCCGGCATTACCGTTACGCCTACGGCAGTGAGCAGCACCGGCGCAGCGGTACAAATCACGATCAATGGATCCGCACCCGCACCGACCTCGCCGTCCGCTATGACCGTGACGACAAATCAGTCCAGCTACCTGCCGGGCCAGACAGTAGCCATGACCGTCACAGCGCTTTCCGGCACATCTCCTGATGCCGGAGCCAGCGTGAAGGTGACTGTGACGCCTCCGGGCGGGAGATCGACAACCCTGAAAGGGACAACAGGCTCCAACGGCGTTGTCCTCTTGAACTACAACTTGTCAAGGCGCGCAACCGCGGGAAGTTACAACGTGCAGGCCACCCCAACCACCACAACGACCGCAACAGGCGCCAGCTCGATTTCAGGCGCGAGCACCAGCTTTACTGTGCAATAGGACAAGCGCTCTCGTCGGCGGTGCGCAATCTCCGCCCGAGATCAATCGACAAGAAAACGGGCCGGTCAGGTTCGACCGGCCCCGCAAATTCAAACAGCCAAGCTTTTGGAGCTTGGGAGCCGCCCGTGAAGCGGGCGACTCCGACTCATGTTGATGGGCTATTGCGCCGACGGCGTCAGACACTCCCTAACTGTGAGTGTGTTACTGGCTGGGTTGAACGTCGCGTCAGTAGATTCGTCACCCTTCAGCGTCGACGTGATGGTGTTGACGTGTGAGATGCAGGTGCTACCGTCGACTGCGCTGCAGAACTGCGCGTCGAAGGTGCACTTATAGTTACTACCGACGCCTATCGTCTGGGGCACGCTGCAAGTTGTGGCCAGAACGACACCACCGTGGGCGACGTCCTTCGTGATGTCCCCGAAGTCCGGAGCGTCGTGGAGGGCCGACAACGTCTCGACCTCGTCAGCTGCACTCGAGTTATCGACCTCGACGTTGTATCTCACGGTCGCGCAGGCTGCGAGGGTAGCATTGTAGCCCTTGATTACCGTCGCCGTGCTTGGTGCATCCTCGGACGTAACCGTGACGCTGTTGGACGTGTCCGGGCCGAAGTGCGAGGTCGTGTTGACCCCTGAGTGGCCGGACACGTTCACGATGTCCGTCACCGTCGCGAGCTCACCTTGGACTGCCGTGAAATCACACGTTCCGATAGACCCATTCGCAATATCCAACGCCGTGCAAGTCGTGCTGGATATGCTCTTGCCGGTGCTTCCTGGTGCGCAAGAGGGGCCCCCGAATCCACCGACTGTGAAGACGTTGCCGTACGCACTGTCGCAGATCTGGTCAACCACGATGTCGCCAAAACTCGAAGTGTTGGATATGGCCACATGGTAAGTCACCAAGCTACCCTCGGCGCCCGCGTCGCAGGAGGTGAGGCCAGCTCCGGTGCTGAGCGCGGTGTTGCAGCTCTTTGCCACCGTAGCCGATGCATTCACAGGTTGGATGGGCAGCGTGATGGTTGAGCAATTGCACTTTGAAGGGGCCCCAGGTATCGCCTCCGGTTTGCCGCTGGCATCGAACGGATACGGATAGAACGGCGCCGAGGCCACGCACAGAGTCGACGAGCCCGGCGTCTGCCAGCTCGTGCAGTTCGGCAGTGTCAGGCACTTCTTTGTGGGATCACCGGGGCAGGGTGCGGAGTTTGCGGTTGTGCACTTGAAGTCGGCGACCAGAATCTCGTCCCCAATGTTTCCGTTTACACTGCTCGAGGTGTCGCCGCAGTTGTCCGGCGAGGCATCAAACTCCTTATAGCCGGTCGTTCCGCACTGAAGGGATCCTGTAGCGGTGGAGCAGTTGTGCGGACTAAAAATGATGTTATCCACGCAGGTGCCGAACAGCGCGTCTGGTTTCGACGGATCGGTCTGAAAGTAGAGGCCGATGTTGTCACGGCCGCCGGAGTTCGCAGCATTCGCGGTCGTAACGACGTTGAAGTTTGCGATGAAACTGAAGGTCGTCCCCTCGTTGCAGGTCGATAGGGGATTTCCGCTGAGGTCCGTGACGTTACTGACTGCCGCGACCCTCACATCATTGGCCGAGCAGTTCAGCTTTTGCTTGTTCACCTGGTTGTATTCTTCCTGCAAACAAGTTTGTGCGAATGCTGTTTGGGACAGCCCCAAGGCGAGGCCGCCGGCGAAGAGAGTCAGAAGGAGGAACTTGCCACGACAACTGGGGAATGTTTCAGTGTGACACATAGGCTTTTCTCCATTTGAATCACTGGGTTAGAGAAACGTTTTCGGACGCGAGGTTTCGCGATACTTCAAACTCGGGGGAGGCAGATACTTCAAGACCCGGGGGGGAGATTGGAAGGCGGGGGGCAGGTTGTTGAATCGTCACTTTCGTAGGGCCGAACCGTGCCTGGGCGTCTTGTAGCTGAGACAGTAAGCAGTCTGTGTATAAATAGGCAAATTACTTTGACCTACTTCGGATAACCTCAATATTCCGTCATAAGTTACTAAGAAACAATAACTTGAATGCGAGCATTCCGTCCTGCCAAAGTGAGTTACTAAAATCGTACTTGATTCCGCACCAAAATTGGTGCTACCGTATGCCGCACACTAACCAACCGGGCCCCTCTCCCCCAAGTGTGACCAAGATGCAACGAGGACGTCATGAATCCTGGACATCCAGGGCCCCTGCGTTTTGGGGTCTTTGAATTCGATCCCGTGAGTGGCGAACTGCGGAAACATAGGCTTGGGGTCAGACTGACGCCTCACGCAAGAATCCTGCTGCGTGTGCTACTTGAGACCCCGTTGAGAATCCACACAAGAGAAGAGCTTCAGAAGGATCTGTGGCCCGGACAGGTTTTCATGGACTTCGATCACGGGCTGAACAAGGTCGTCCACTCGCTCCGGGAGGCTCTCGGTGATACGGGGACGGACCCTCGGTTCATCGAGACCGTTGCAGGACGAGGATATCGCTTCATCCCGGAGTGGCTCCAGCCGAATGCGTTCACTGCGAT
>WNGL01016157.1_pt1 | contig 10366 bp, 7 predicted proteins | sample 5400591 | NCBI WGS metagenome assembly WNGL01 (sample SAMN13153377, study PRJNA577476) | soil metagenome | isolation source: 80 cm soil or saprolite under Garry oak tree replicate 1 | place: USA:California | collected 2016-06-15 | reverse complement strand
CGGTGTCCTCCCATTCGATCGCGGCCGCCGGGTCCGTGTAATCTCTCGCCCGGCGAAATCCGAGTGCGGCCGCGCATGCATTGAGCGCCGTGAACATCTCGGCCGCGGTCGCGAACCGATTCTTGCGGTCTTTCTCCAGCAACCGACCAAGCACTTCCCGGAAGGGCAGCGGCAGAGTCGCCGGCAATCGCGCAGCATAACTCTCACGGTTTAGCCGGCTGGCTGCGATCTCCGCTGATGATCCGCCTTCCGGCGCGCGTCCCTCGGTTAGAAACCAAAGAGTCATGCCTAACGAGAACAAGTCGGTGCGCACATCCATCGGTTCCTCCCGAAGTTGTTCAGGGCTGGCGAACAGCGGTGTACCCAGAAACCGGGCGCCGTCCGCGGATTGATCGTCAGCAAAAGAACGCGTCGCGCCGGGAACGCTCGGTTGCACCAAACCGAAATCGATCAGCTTCGCAAACGGCGGCCCATCGGGCGTGGTCAACATGATATTGGAGGGCTTGAGATCTCGGTGGATGAACCCGGCTGTGTGCGCGCACTTGAGTGCGCCGGATATTTGCTGGGCGATCTCGATCGTTTGTCGTAACGGCAGCGGCCCTTTGTTCGCCACGTAATCAGCCAGGCTCCCGCCGCCGCAGTATTCCATCGCGTAATGCAACACCCCATCCATCTCGCCAAAGTCATAGAGTCGCGCGATGTGGGGATGCGATAGTTTCGCTACGGCGCGCGCTTCTGTGAGGAAACGCTGGCGCACCGTGGCGTCGGCAACGTAGCGCTCGGTGATAATTTTTAGCGCAACGATCGTGTCCAGGAAACAATGGCGCGCCTGATATGTTCGCCCAAATGTGCCTTTGCCTAACAAAACCGGGCGACCCTCGGGGTCGTTCATGACCTCGAAGTTGCCGAAGCGCACCTTTTCGGTCGCTTCTTCTCCGGGGGAGACAAGCAGTTTACCGGCCATTTAGAATCTCATATTTACCATGGTGCGACTGGTTAGCCAAGCGATTTGTCCCCCCGACTTCGAGCTGGAAGCACAGCACCATGGCTCGCACGCCGCGAGAACACTTCCAGATCCCCCGCAAAACGTTTAGAAAATGTCATTGTCATGGCCATCCCTCACGAGATTGAAAAAATTTCAGAAACGGTCTGGGAATTACCTCCGACGTACAAGCAAGGCATGCGGGTGCCGGCTCGAATCATTGCGACGGAAAAACTGGTGCGCGAAATGGACGAAGCCGTTTACCAGCAAATCAGCAACGTCGCTACTTTGCCCGGCATCACGCGCTACGCGCTGTGCATGCCTGACGGCCACAGCGGTTACGGATTTCCAATCGGCGGCGTTGCCGCGATGGACGTACAGGAAGGCGGCGTGATATCACCCGGGGGCATCGGGTTCGACATCAATTGTGGCATGCGCCTGGTCACCACGAACCTGATGCTGGACGATGTGCAACCGCACTTGAAAGAAATTATTGACCTTCTATTCCAGCGCGTGCCGGCAGGCGTCGGCAGTCACGGATTTTTGAAACTATCGCGAGACGATTTTCGCGCGCTAGTCGAACAAGGCGGACGGTGGTGCATCGAACACGATTACGGCTGGCCGGAAGACCTCGAACTTACCGAGGAGAATGGTTGCATCTCCGGTGCCGACGCATCGAAGATTAGCGATCGCGCAGTGGAGCGCGGCTACAAACAGGTAGGCACGCTGGGTAGCGGCAATCATTACTTGGAAGTGCAGGTCGCGCGGCCGGAAGACGTGCGCGACAAGGAGCTCGCGGCAAAATTCGGAATCACCATTCCGAATCAAATCGTGGTGATGTTTCACTGCGGTAGTCGCGGCTTCGGACACCAGGTCGCCACAGATTACCTCCAGAAATTTTTGAAAGTGATGGAGCCGAAATATGGAATCAAAATTTTGGACCGCGAGCTGGCGTGCGCGCCGCTCGATTCGCCGGAAGGTCGCGATTATTTCGCAGGAATGAAATGCGGGCTGAACATGTCGTTCGCGAACCGACAGGTGATTCTCCACCGCATTCGTGAAGTTTTTTCACAAGTGTTCGGCCGCAGCGCCGAAGATATGGAGATGCGCATGGTTTACGACGTCGCGCATAACACTGCGAAGCTGGAATGCCATATCGTAGATGGACAGGAAAAGACATTGCTCGTGCATCGGAAAGGCGCGACGCGGGCGTTCGGACCGGGGCACGACGAAGTTCCCGCGCGCTATCGAGACATTGGCCAGCCGGTGATCATCGGTGGCTCAATGGAAACCGGTTCGTATTTGCTCGTGGGCACGGCATCGGGCGCAGAAACATTCTTCAGCACGGCACACGGCAGCGGCCGAACAATGAGTCGCACCAAAGCGCGCAAACAGTGGCACGGCAAACAACTCCAGCGCGACCTCGAAGCGCGCGGCATTTATGTCCGCAGCACGTCATGGGCGGGCCTCGCAGAGGAAGCCGGTGGAGCGTACAAAGACATCGACGAAGTGATCGCGGCAACAAAGCTGGCGGGAATCAGCAAACCGGTGGTCCGATTCACGCCGATTGGGAATGTGAAAGGCTAAATCAAAAATGACGAAATCCGAATGACGAATGACGAAATCCGAATGACAAATTGTAGGGCGCCAGACGCCATGGCGTTTCGCAGAAACAATGATTCGTGCTTCGTCATTAATTCGTCATTCGTCATTCGAGCTTCGTCATTCTCTACATGCTTCGCACGCCCATCACATTGATCACCGGCCCGCTCGGCAGCGGCAAAACGACGTTGCTGCGTCACATTCTTGCCACACACCCTGCGAAGATCGCCATCGTGATGAACGAGTTCGGCGAGATCGCGATCGATGCGAAAGTCATCGAAGGCAAAAACGTGCGCATCGCCGAGTTGGGTGGCGGCTGCGTTTGCTGTTCGTTGCTCGGCGAGTTCGAAGCCGCAGTGAACGAGATCATCGAAAAGATTGCGCCGCAGCGGATCGTCGTTGAGACCACTGGCCTGGCCGAGCCCGAAGCGCTCGTGTTCAACATTCAGGAAGCGCTGCCGCAATGCCGGCTGGACGGCGTCGTTTCGGTGATCGACGCCGACATGCTCATTCGTTTCCCCGAGCTGGGTTACACCACGCGCCTGCAAATCGAAGGCGCAGACATTTTGCTTTTGAACAAAGTTGATCTTGTTAATGCGAACCAAATCGAGCCGCTCGAAACGAAGCTGCGACAAATCAACCCGACCGCGGCAATTCTTCGCACCGAGCGCTGTCAGGTCGATCCGGAACTTTTATTCGGCATCGGACGCGGCCAAAAAATCGATCGGCCCAGGCATCAGCATCACCTCGAATTTGAATCGTTCTCGCTCGGCTCGGACAAAATTTTCTCCCGCGATTGCTTCGAACGTTTCGCGAACAGCCTTCCCGCGACCGTGATTCGAGCAAAAGGCTTCGTGCGGTTCGCAGAAGGCGCGCAGCTGTTCAATTTCGTCGCTGGCCGCCATGAATTGGAACCGTTTGAGACAGACCGGACGGAATTGGTTTTTATCGGGAAAAAAATCACTGCGGAAAAAGAGACGATCCTCGGTGCGCTGAAAAAATGTGAAGTTTAATCAACACGTCATTCCGAGCGGAGTCGAGGAATCCCGAGGCATTAGGTTGGGTACCGCCGCGAGATCCTTCGACTTCGCTGCGCTGCTCAGGATGAGAATGATTGCTCATGCCTTACAAATTCCTTGAAGAAATCGGCATCGCGGACATTGCGTTTGAAGCGGTTGGGCGCGATCTGCCGGAACTATTCCGTGACGCGGCCGACGCAACGATGAACGTGATGATCGACAACCTCGACGCCATTGAGCCGCGTGAAACGCGAAACATCGAACTGTCGAACGAAAAGATCGACATGTTGCTGTTCGATTTTCTGCAGGAGCTAATTTATTTCAAAGATGCCGAACGCCTTTTGCTGCGAACTCGCGAGGTTCGGATCGATGAGCGAGACCAAAAATGCTTCTTAAAAGCCGAAGCCGCAGGTGAGCCATTGGACGCGGCGCGGCATCATCAGCGCGCCGATGTGAAAGCGGTCACGCTTCACGATTTTTCTGTGGAAAAAGAGGACGGCGACTGGAAAGCAAGAGTGCTGTTGGACATTTGAAGTGGATCGGCTTTCGGCAATGTTGACGCGTTTCAGAATGCTGTAGAGTGCGCTGTCCTCAGCGCAGTGTCTCTACAGTGTAACAGGAGATCCGCTGAGGACAGCGGACACTACAGCAGGATGGAGGACTTCACTTCGGCTCCAGCGCAACGAAACTGCTCCGGCCCTGGCTCCAGACGCGGATCAGAATCTTTTCGTCAGGCTTCAATCTTTTGCTAATAGCCACCAAGTCCTTGGCATTTTTCACAGGCTGTTTATTTACTTCCTGGATCACGTCACCTTCGCGCAGGCCAGCTTTTGCGGCTGGCGAATCGGCATCAATTTCGGCGATCACTGCTCCCTTAATGTCCTTTGAAAGATTGAGCGCGTTGCGGATCTCATCGGTGACATCCGCGACCGCAACCCCCCCGAACACGGTGGCTTTTTCAGGTTGAGCGTTCTCTTCCGGAGATGCCTCGGTATCTTGCTCCGCTGCACCCGCAGGCATTTCCGCAAGCTCGACATTGATGATTTTGCTCTGGCCTTCGCGGTTAACCTCGATCTGTACCTTTGTCCCGGGCGGCATTGAGCCAATCATCAGACGCAGCTCGCGCGCATCACCGATTTTCTTCCCGTTGACGGAAGTAATCACATCGCCGGTCTTCATCCCGGCTTTCTCCGAAGGGCTTTTGGGCGTGACCTCGCCGACGAGCGCGCCGCTTGGTTCTCCTTTGAACTTCATCGCTTCAGCAAGTTCGGGAGTGAGCGTCTGCACAGAGGCGCCAATATAGCCTCGTACCACGCGGCCTTTTTCGCGAAGGCTCTGCATCACATCGCGCGCGAGATTGGCAGGTATCGCAAAGCCGACGCCCTGATTTCCACCACTCCGACTGAAAATCGCCGTGTTGATGCCTAATAAGTGCCCGGCGGTATCGACCAGCGCGCCGCCGGAGTTGCCCATGTTAATAGCCGCGTCTGTCTGGATGAAATTCTCGTAATCAACAATGCCGATGCCGCCACGCCCCACGGCGCTGATGATTCCCATGGTCACTGTTTGCCGTAAGCCAAACGGATTGCCGATCGCGAGCACGATGTCGCCGGCGCGCGCTTTCTCGCTATTAGCAAACGCGATCGCCGGCAGATTTTTCTCCTCGATCTTCAACAATGCAACGTCGGTGCCCGGATCGGTCCCGACTTTTTTTGCCTTGTATTTGCGGAGCTCGGTGCCCAATCCCACCATGACTTCCTCCGCGCCCGAAACGACATGATTGGCAGTAAGAATAAATCCATCCGGGCTGACGATCACACCGGAGCCAAGCCCTTGCAGCGTTTGTTTACCCTGCCTCTGCGGAGATTGTCCCCCGAAAAACTGACGCAGCGTGTCGTCTCCAAATGGAAATGATGTCAGTCCGCGCGCGACCGTTTGCGTAGTAAATACCGTGACAACACTTGGCGCGACCTTCTCCACAATTGGCGCGAACGTCGCGGTTATCCCCTCCCGCGTCGGCGCAGGCGTAGGTTCCTGCGCTGCGGCCGCAAACACACCTGCATGCACGCACAGAATCGTGAGAACGAAGAGCGCACACGAGCGGACAATTCGCTTTTGCATAATCCTCTTGTTTCAAAAAAGAATCGCATGCTCGACGGCAGACGGCCCTTTTTGCACTTCGGCAACTAAAGTGAAACGCTTTAGCAAACAGGATGGAACGCGCTGTCGTCAACTATTGGCAACAAATGCGGCGGAAGCCGTCTGATTTTCTCTCCAGCGGCTTAGCCCGGGTCAACGACCCCGATTAAAACAAATCGTGACCACTTGACTATCGAACCCCTATGGACGCGGTGGCGGCGTAGTAGGACGTGGGCGTGGTGTAGGAGCCGGCCTGGGTGTAATGCCTGGAGTTCCGGTTGGTGTAGCCGCCGGCGTTGTAGTGGCAGTCGGCGTTGCCGTTGGTGTACGTGTTGCGGTCGCAGCAGGAGTAGCGGTCGCCGTTGAGACTGCTGTAGAAGTTGCGGTCGCCGTTGGTGTACGTGTTGCCGTAGACGTGGCTGTAGCTATTGCAGTAGATGATGCCGTAACTGTAGGTGTTGGTGACGCTGTTGGTGTTGCCGTTGGTGTACGTGTTGCCGTTGGTGTAGCGGTCGCCGTGGCTGTTGCAGTAGAAGTGGGAGTGGGCGTTGGGCCACTGACGGCGCAGAAGATTTCCATCGAGTTCAGCGCCGTAAGGCCGTCACTTGCATAACCACCGCCCAGCCAAATCCTGGTCGTGCCGTCGGTATCGGTGGGAAAGTTGCGCCGCGCCGTCATGAACGAAGGAACGGGCGCACCGGTTGTCCAGGTGTTCACGACCGGATCATAGATGTTCACGATGGTCGATGGATTGGGCGCAGTTCGACCGCCACCCATGACCAGCATTTTGCCGTTGAAGTTAAGCGCTCTCGTCTCCCCTGTTGCCCTCGGTATCGGTGCGATCGTGCCGATGGTGTTGGCGATAGGGTTAAAGCTGAATGAGTTGGTGGTATCCACTACCCCGCCACCCTGGTAATCCGATGCGCCTCCCACGTAGATGATGCCATTTTCCTCTGGAATGGCGCACGTGGGCGCGTACATGATGCCTACCGGCGTGTTCACTCTCTGTAGCCACTTGGAGCCTACGGGCTGAAAAGGATCAAACTGCCAGATCTGGTTGGTGGAAGCTGTGTTGATGTTGTACCCGCCAAGGATGTACAGATAGTTACCAGTCACGACAAAGCCACCCGGTAGAATTGTGCCTGCGACATTGCCCGGCCAGTTGTCCCCAGAGGCGAGTGTGGTTGCGGTGTCAGTGACCGGGTTGTAGGAGAACACGCGGGCTGTGGCTGTGGTCCCCAAGGCAAAGCTGCCGCCCACACAGTAGATGCTAGGAGTGCCTGCGACGGCGAGCACGCCGCAGGCCATATTGTTCATGAAGTTATCCGGCAATGTGACACCCATCTGTGTCCACATGTTGGACGTGGGCGAGTACTTGAGCACGTGCTGGAAGTCAGCGCCTCCCGAGTCTGACGTACGGCCGCCCATGGTGTAAAAATTGCCGTCGGCCGGGAACCAAACGCCAACCGCTCTGACCAACGTTGTAGGCAGGTTCGGACCGGCTGACCAACCCGACGGCGCGCAACCACCCGAAACATTGACCACCCCCGTCATACCAATAACGCAGTGCGAGGCGCAGAAATATGAATAAGTCCCAGACCGCGCGAAGGTATGCGTGTAAACGGTGCCTTGGTTGGAAAGGATTCCTGCGGTGCAGTTCATGTCGTTAGGGGAACAATATTGTGAATCGGCCGCACAAGGATGGCCGCTGGTGACACTGTGCCCGCTGTTGGCCCAGGTCCACCGCACCGTGTCACCAACCGAAATGTTGACTGGGCTCGGCACAAATTGGAAACCAGTTCCACCTCCCACCGTCACATCGACAGTCGTGCTGATAGCCGATGGCACACCGCTCACAGCTGGCTGGCCGTTTTGATCGAAAATGCGAATGGGCGGCGCACCCTTTGTGTGTGACATGCTTGTGCGCCTGTCGCCAGATTCAGCTCGCACCAAAAATGCGATCGTAAAAATGATTGCCAGCCAAAAAACGAACCGTCCCGATGTGCTCAATTTTTTCATGGTCTTAACCCTTCTTCTGTGCGGCAGTGTGATTGGGATTTTGTTTTATATTGAACCGTAGCTGACGCCCTGCGATTCAATGCAGGGATGGGATATTGCGCAGGAGTTTCCAGCAAAGCCAAGCAGAATCTTTGGGGAACCGCTGAATCTGGCTAAGAAAAAGGTAACGCAACTGTTACCAACAACTGCGCCAATGTATTCCCGATTGAAGCAGCTAGGCTTTCCTGCGGCTGATTTCTTCCAATAACTCGATCTGGATCTGCTGAATCTCAAATAGCCGGTTGTATTGCCGGCGTAACAGATGATCGATTTTCTCGTGCAAATGCCGAATCTCCAGCTCGGCTTTCAAATTGACTTTGTAATCGTTTTCCGATCAAACGCTCTGGTAGCGAGCAACACGGCGTTCGCACCGATCCAGACGAAGATAAGAGCGCCAAATGTAATGAGAAATTTCCAACTGCCGCCGAACTCGGCAATGCGGTCGGAGAGTCGCTCGCCGAAAGTGAGTTTTTTTTCGAATTGCTTCTCTATGTCGCTGGAGAGAATCTCGTGCTGTTCCAAACTCTCGATCACTTCCTGGTCGAGCGCGGAAAGCTCGCCGATCTCGTCTTCCAAAACCTCTTTGATGTAATCCTTACGGAATTCCCCCAGGTCATCGAGGCAGATGAACGCTTTGCTGTCCAAGTCGGGCAATTTCTTCTTGATGAACTCGAGAAGCGACGGCCGGATCAATTCCGCGATCATTCCGCTGTTCGGCGGCTTCGCTTTCTTGCAAATCTGACACACCAATGGCGCAGTTACGGTTTTGCTCATCTGGATCTCGCTGCTGAATTAAACTGGTTCCGGGCGGCTTGTCGATTCCATCTTGAATCAGCGATGGTAATTCCTAAGCTCCCGCGATGGAAGAATCGGAAGTACCTCTCGAGCATTTGCACGAACACGTAAAGGAAAGCGCAGAAGACACCGGCGCTGTTTGGATTTCATGGGTTGCCCTGAGCACGGCTGTTTTGGCGGTGCTAGCCGCAATCGCCGGACTGCTCTCCGGGCGATACGTCAACGAGGCGATGATGAACCAAATCGAAGCGTCAGATCAATGGAGCTACTATCAGGCGAAGAGCATTAAAGCATCGGTGCTTGATGCAAAGATGTCGCTCGCTGCCACGCCAAGCGAATCGGACCAATCAAAGCGCGATCGTTACGAAAAAGAGCAGGAACAGATCAAATCGGAAGCCGAACGCAAGGAGGCTGCGGCGAAATCAAATTTTCACAAGCACGAAGTGTTCGCCGGCGGTGTGACCATGTTCCAAATTGCCATCGCCATCGCTGCAATTTCCGCGCTTACAAGGAAACGCCGGTTTTGGTTTGTGAGTTTGCTGTTCGGGGCAGCTGGATGCGCATTTGTGGTACTCGCCGCGATCACAAGCTGAGAGCGATTGCCCAAATCTAGACAAGGCCACCAAACGGGAAAAGTGTTGGCGCCCCTGGGGTTTAGGATGAGAACGTTTCGCACTTAAATTCCGTCCAAATCATAAAAACCCCCAGAAGCCTTAAGAAATTTTTCCACAAAAAAGTCTTGCAACTTAGGGTGTTTGCCTTAAGAACTGAGCCCCCCCTGAACTAACCCCTCAATATCCCCATGAAACAACACTCCACTAATCAATTCGCAACTGCCCGCCGTAGCCCATCGCTCGCCATAGTTTTTAGACGAAGGCGGCTTGGTGAAAGCGGGTTTTTTAATCTCCGTGTTTCAATCGGCCTTTTGACCATCACGACCGGCCTGTCTCTGGCGCTCTTCGTCGCGACGCCTTTCGGACGCGGCGCCGCCGCGCCCACTGCTGGCACTGGAAAAGCACAGCAGAAATATAACCCGGCTAGTCACTCCATCGATTTCAGCATGCTGCCGCCCGGGTTTGATTGTTCCAAGATTCACGAAAAGGGCATCGACAAGCAGGATAACCTTCGGGCCGGCATGATCATGATTGCCTGCGGCCTTTCAGAAGGAGGTTCAGCTCCCGATGGCGGCACATCAGGCAGCAGCGCATTCTCCAAATTGATCAACAGTCTGCTGCCGGCGCCATTGTTCATCGGCGGCGCCGACGCAGATGTTATCCTCCCGGACGCCGCCTTTCCCAAGGTGACGCAGTCCGAGAGCATGGAATGGGGCGGCCCGAACAACACCTGGGTCGTCAACTACAACGACAGCCGCACTTCAGGCGGTTGCTATGCCGGCCTCTCTTATTCGACGGATAACGGCGCGACTTGGCACGCGAGCCAACCCCTCTGCTCCGGCCACGGCACCAACTTCGGCGATCCGATCGTGGTGTACAACGCGCGCTTGGGCATGTGGTTCGCCGGCGATTTGGCGACCGGCTGCGGCGGCCAGGGCATCGGCCTGTGGACCTCGCTAGACGGCATCACCTGGACGACCGGGGCCTGCGCGCACAACGGCGGCAGCGATGACCGCGAGAGCATGTGGGTGGACAACAATCTGGCCAGCCCATTCTACGGGCGGATGTACATCTCTTATAACGACTTCGCCATCGGGGGCGGCGCCCTCTACGTCGTCTACTCCGATAACGGCACCACTTGGAACACCGTCCAACTC
>WNGL01012985.1_pt1 | contig 10366 bp, 6 predicted proteins | sample 5400591 | NCBI WGS metagenome assembly WNGL01 (sample SAMN13153377, study PRJNA577476) | soil metagenome | isolation source: 80 cm soil or saprolite under Garry oak tree replicate 1 | place: USA:California | collected 2016-06-15 | reverse complement strand
TCCGAAAATCTATATGTTGATACACGATTGGCGTAAGCCCGCGCCCGTAAAAGGAGTAACAGTTGAAAACGAGACCATGAACTGGTTTCGCCTTCCCGGGCGGTCATTGGAGGACGCTGTGTTCAAAAACGTCAAAATGCGGCGGGCGCTGTTTAATGGCCATCGGATGAAGTCAGTGAAGTTTCTCAAATCCGAATTGACGCAGGCAACATTCAGCAACACTTCCCTGGAGAATGTCGATTTCACAGGCAGCAAGCTGAAGAACGCAGACTTCACCAACGCACGCATTAAAGGCAGCAACTTCAGTGGTGCAGATATCAGCGGTGCGAATTTCAATGGAACAACATTGGATACAGTTAACTGGGAAGGTGTAATTTACGACTGTGCTACCAGAGGTGCGCCATTGCCCGCGAAAGTCTGTCAATAGCTCCTGTTTTCGAATTGGTGAATTTGACGAGCCTTCAGTGAGTCCGGTCGGTGCAAACAAGGAATAGCACACGGGCACCGTCTTCAGGCGATCCCCATGTTCCATCGTTGGATAGGCGCCGGGGAATTTCCAGTGCACCATGGGGTTTTCAGGAAGGAGCAAAAGCGTTTTCTTGCCCATTGCGCCCGCCAGATGGGTTGCGGTGGTACTTATTGAAATGATCAGATCGCACGCATTGATCTGAGCGGCTGCCCGCTCCAGATCGTTCACGATGTCGACTTCATGATCCTGGTAGACTTCAACTCCGTATCGATAGCGCGCGTAATTTAGATCGTCTTGCGTGTCGCCCTACTGAAGGCTTACGAATGAGCATCTGTCTTTGATGTCTTCCGCAAAAATGTTTTCCCAGCCGGGATGGCTTTTGAAGGGAGCGTCTTTGCCAGGCTTGCCGCCTTCGCTCTTCCAGGCCAGCCCGACGATCTTTAAGCGCCCTGCTCGCCTCGTTCGAACCAAACCCGGTTCAATTCCGGCCCGAGCATGAATATGACGTACGCCGCGTGCGCGAGGCGCTGCGCCGCGCAAAGGACGGCAAGCTGGCGCGTTTCCGGCCGCCCGTGAACCGCAACGGTTTTCTCCTGGGCTGCCTCGATTACACAGAGCTGCGCTCAGAGGAGCACCTGATCGTGGGATACGGTTTCAAGTACGGAGCGACCACGAAGATCGAAAGCGTTCACCATGTCACCGGCGGCGCGAACAGCGTTGCGATTCCCCCAAACGTCGCAAATGCGCTGTGGGATTACTACAGCCAGCATGAAAGCAACGAGGTGATCTTGTTTCACAATCATCCGCAAACGCCAATCGCGGTCTATCGTCGGCATGCACTGCCACGTTTGCATGCAGGCTGAATCCATCGACAGTGGCGCAGCGTGGACTGAGCGTCAAATCCATGCTCTCCGGGTCGATCTGATCCCCAACCCGAGTCACACGGCGTCCGGCGTTGGGGCCATAAGCCGTTCTGCCGGTCACGGCAGCGGCGTAAAGCCCGGCCAGCCAGGGCTCATCTCTAGGAAGGGAATCCGACTCTTCCGCATCGCTGTCCGGCCCAAGGCCACGGCGATCGAGCAGCCTGGTCATTCGTTGAGCGAGAGTCGCTGTCAGGCGGGCAATTTCATCATTGTCCGGAGCTAACCTGACTTTCGCAGTTGACGGGCCTTTTGGGGTTTAAGTTTTTTAGAATCAGTCACGGTTGGTCAAAGGTCTCCACCACACGTCGTTGGTTTAGGGAAGGTGCCGGCGCGGTAATGCGCGGGGGCGGTTGAGGCGGAAGCTCCAGATGAAGATGGTGCAAGAGTAACTTGAGATCGTGTTCCGGCTGCGTATTGCGGTCTTGCCCCAAGCAGATTTCGGAGACGACCATGTCGAAACATGACAGAGTGGTGCCTAGTGCCTGTACCACCTTGCGATTTCTGCATTCTCCTGTTACGCTTCGCGGCATCAATCTGTGGAAGCTCCAGCGCAAGCTGCAGCCCAAGAACTGGTGTTTGGTTTTTCGATGCGGCTGGTCAATGTATCAAAAGGGAGAGCAAACAATGTTGCGAAAAGCTTATCGATCCATCCTGGCTTTGGTATCGCTCGTCGTCGTATGGGCGTGGATGACGGTGGGTGTTTCGAGCCAGAGCGGGCAACCGAGTACGGCAAACGGCGAATGGCCGCACTATACAGGCGATCTGAAGGGCACGAGATACTCGCCCCTGGATCAGATTAACGCGTCCAACTTTAACAAGCTCGAGGTGGCCTGGCACTTCAAGACGGACAACCTGGGCCCATTTCCCGAATACAAATTGGAAGGAACGCCGGTCATGGTCAAAGGTGTCCTGTATACGACCGGTGGCACACGGCGTTCGGTTGTCGCGCTCGACGCGAAAACCGGCGAGCAGATCTGGGCGCACAGCCTGCGCGAAGGCAAGCGCGCCGCGGTCGCCCCGAGGCAACTCTCGGGCCGTGGCGTAGCGTACTGGACCGACGGCAAAGGTGACGAGCGCGTCCTGTACATAACAACGGGCTATCGGCTCGTGGCTCTCAATGCGAAGACGGGCGCAATGATCAGCTCGTTTGGCAAGGACGGGATCGTTGACCTGAAGGTCGGCGTGGTGAAAGGCGTCAACGAGCAGATCGATTTGGAAACCGGTGAAATCGGCGTCCATTCGACTCCGGTCGTTGTGAAGGACGTGGTGATCGTGGGCTCTGCAATGAAGGAGGGCGCAACGGTTACGACCCACAACAACACCAAGGGCCTGGTGCGCGCCTTTGATGTACGGACCGGCAAACAGCTCTGGAGATTTAACACGATTCCTGGACCGGGCGAGTTTGGCAACGAGACGTGGGAAAATGGCTCCTGGGCCATCAACGGTAACGTGGGTGTGTGGACGCAGATTACCGTAGACGAAGAGCTGGGGCTGGTCTACCTCCCCGTGGAGACGCCCTCATCGGATTACTACGGCGGACATCGGCCGGGAAACAACCTGTTTGCCGAGAGCCTCGTCTGTGTTGATCTGAAAACCGGGCAGCGCAAGTGGCATTACCAGTTGGTGCACCATCCCCTCTGGAACTATGACAATTCCTCGGCGGCGATCCTGGCCGACATCAACGTTGATGGCCGCGTGATCAAAGCGGTGGCGCTGCCGCACAAAGTGGGTTGGCTCTACGTCTTTGATCGCGTGACGGGCCAGCCGGTTTGGCCGATTGAAGAGCGGCCGGTGCCACAGTCCGACGTGCCAAGCGAAAAGACCTCGCCGACACAGCCGCATCCGACCAAGCCGCCAGCCTATGCCCGCCAAAACATCAAGGTGCCGGATGACTTGATTGACTTCACGCCCGCGCTACGAGAACAGGCGCTTCAGGTTCTCGAGCGGTATAAGGTCGGAACCTCGCCGTTTTCCCCACCCATATTGGGCAGTGTGACCGGCGTACGTGCCGCCATTTTAACCGGGACCGCGACGAACTGGCCTGGTTCCGCCTACGATCCCGAGACGCACACGGTTTTTGCGCAAGCCGCGAACACGTTCTCGGCGAGGTCGCTTGTCGCGCCGCCGTCCGGATTCTCGGATCTTCGCTACGTCGAGGGAACCGCCGGGCAACCATTCCAGGTCGTACTCGGACCGGGTGACTGCTGCGCCGCTGATGCGGGGCGCAGTCAAAGACCCGAAAACCAGGCGCCCGCGCCCAGCGCCAATACGCCGGCCGCCGGAGCGCGTCCCGACACTGGCCTGAGCATTCAAGGTTTGCCGATCGTCAAGCCGCCGTACGGTACGCTCGCGGCCATCAATCTCGACCGAGGCGAAATCATGTGGCGCGTGCCGCATGGCGATACGCCGGACGCCATTCGCAACCATCCTGCGCTCAAGGGAATCGACATTCCGAAGACCGGCCAGCCCGGCACCTCCGGCGTCGGCTTGATGGTCACCAAGACGCTAGTCGTCATGGGCGATCCTCAAATCACTGCACCGCCGGGAAGGCAGCGCGGCGCGATGCTTCGGGCCTATGACAAGAAAACGGGTCAGCAAGTCGGCGCGGTTTGGATGCCAGCAGGGCAAAGTGGATCGCCGATGACCTATATGGTAGGTGGCAAGCAGTACATCGTCGTCGCCGTTAGCGGCGGCGCCTATTCGGGCGAGTATCTTGCCTACAGCCTGCCGGAGTAGGCGCGGGTGTGGAACGAATGTTGAACAAGAACGTATTCCCCTCCTTGCAAAGGAGGGGTGGCCGCGCCATCAAAAAGAATGATGCCGAAGGCCACCAAAGTTGGCGCGGACGGGGTGGTCAGTCCTCGAAACGTGTTTGGGAATGACCACCCCGTCTGCGCCTCAAAGGTGGCTCCGCAACATTTTCTTGATGGCGCAGTCACCCCTCCTGTTCCAGGAGGGGAAATCACTTCCGCCGTTGCTCAGCCGCGAAGCGCCAACAAGGAACGGCGTGAAGTCGAAGACATCGATGCTATTGACCAAGAGTTCGGAAAAATGCCCAGACTCCAGACCCCACGCTCACGCGTGGATGCGCTCCGCACGACAATTTGGAGAAGTAATTCTGGCTCTGGTCATCATCAGTCTGGCCGTGGCCAGCGTGTTTGGTTTAACGCTGCGTGCGCAAGAGCCGCGTTCGGTTTGGGACGGAGTGTATACGAAAGACCAGGCCAAACGTGGTGGAGCGTTCTATCTTCAGGAATGCTCGAACTGCCATGGACAGGAACTGCAGGGCGCGGACATGACGCCCGCACTCACGGGCCTTGCATTTACCGCGAATTGGGACGGACTGACTCTCGGAGATTTGTTCGAACGAATCCGCATCACGATGCCGGCAGACCGTCCAGGAAGCCTGGCGCGGCAACAAATCGCCGACATTCTTGCTTATCTGCTGATCGTTAACAAATTCCCCGACGGCGAAACAGAACTGCCGCGCGAAGTCCAGGCACTGAAGCAGATTCTCTTCCAGGCGAACAAACAGTAACTACACGAAGACCGGCTGCAACAATCTTGCGCCCTCGAGCTTGTAGTCGCGGGCTTTAGCCCGCGTTCCGGTCGTGCTGAATTCCTCGATATATGGAGGTCTGAAATCGAAAGCCCGGAAATTCACCGGGCTAACTCATACCTGATGGCTTGCCGCTGGACCAGGCCGCTGTCATTGGTTTTCACAGAAACGGATTGGATGACATCCAGCACCGAGGCCAGGCTGCCGATATTCTCCGAAAAGAAGCTCGAATAGTTTGGCTGATCCGAAAGGTCGAGCATGCGCATTATCTTTAGATATGGAGAAAGTTCGGCACTATGGATATACCGTGCGAGATAGTTGCCGGGTTGGGGCGCTGTCGTTGTCGAATGGTTTAAAGCAGAGTTCAATAGCGCAGGCGTTCTCGCAATCCATAGTGTTTGTCCATCAACGTAGATCGTCAGGGGAAGGAGCCCATCCCACTGCGACAGCGTGTAATTTCCAGACGCTAGGTTTCGCCATTGCAGACCAATCGCCGACACACTCTGATAAGAGGCGACCGCCGTCGTAACTGCGGACCGAACATCGGCCGCATTCCACGATGACGATGCTCGCAGTGCTACCGCCGCATCGCTGCGCACAAATGTGGTGTCGTCTTGTGGAAGGCTGGATTCCAAATGTAGAATCGCTTCGAGTCCGGCCGATTCCACCAGAGCTTTTAACGGTTCCAACCTCAATGCACCGGCGAGCGATGGCTTCGGAGCTTCATCAATCCGCGTTTGAAGGTCGGCTTCCGAACCGACCGGTCCATCAAAACTCAACGCCGGCGCATTCCGTCTCGCGATCGACGCCGCTGGTCCGGCGGCGAAGAATTTTTGGCGAATGAGGTCCATGGCAAAGTCGACGGAACTGGTATCCCAAAGCCGGAAGAGTCCGACTCCATCCGGAATATGCCGTTGAAGCTCGACCGTCGCCGATTCGTGAGCCAGGATCGGCGTTTGTTCCGATCGAATCAGTACGCGATTCTCTTCGAGCGCATCCGCGTTCCGTTTTAGCTGTGACAGGAATGCCGAGTAGTTCCGCAAATCTGCAGTGTTTCTCTGTATCCAATACGAGCGGAAGTATGGAGTCTTGATGACGTTGGGCAAATCCATCACCAAACGGACCGCGACTGGACCCGTTGCGTCACCGGCTATTGCACGAAGTGCGTCTTCATACCAAGTCTCCTGATTGATAGATCGTCCCGCCGAGTTACCCCGAATCAGTTCGAGCGCCGCGGCAATTAAATCCTCGCGAGTACTTACCACGACATAGTCACCGGCAATAGCGAAGGCTGCCGTTCGGTTTCCGGATTGCCGCACGAAATAAGATTCTCCTGCGGCATTGCGCCTTTGATAGTCGGCCCGAACCCGAGTGAGTACGTTCTGTCCCAACTGAGCGGACGGTAGTCTCGATATGTACACGAGATCCAGCCGTCCGAGGTCGTAAAGCGCGAGAGCCGTATCCGTACCGGCAACGGTTTCCAACTCGTCCAGATCCGGCTCAAAGCCTGCGGCGCTCGAGAACTCTGCATAAACTTCTTTGAGCTTCAAGACCAGGCGTGTGGTCAGGAATTGCTCATGGTTCTTGCTGGCAAGCCATCTCGTTTTCACTTCGGAACGATTCCAGTCGCGCAACTGCGTTGCGAAATCCGACGACTCCAGGTAAAGCAAGGCGCCCGCGGGCATCCAGTTCGACAGAGGTTGCCGCGCAACGGAAACCTGAGCCACGGCCCAAACCCCAACGACAATTCCGAGGCAGATCAACATTCCGAATTGCAGGAATTTCCAGAATCGGACTGGCTTTGTCCCTTGATGGCTGCGCCGTCTCTTGAGGCTGCGCGCTATCGCGCTTGCGCTTCGCGCCGGGCTTGCATTACTGGTGTCCAAATTTGCCGAAATCGAGGTTCGTGTCCTTCTCCCTCTGGGAAAAGGTGGCCCGAAGGGCCGGATGAGGGTGCATTCCCTGCCCTCACCCGGCGCTTCGCGCCACCCTCTCCCAAAGGGAGAGGGACATGCCCGAAACAGGTTTCCAAATAGAGAATGCAATGAAAGCCCCATCATCCTGCTTCTGGAACGAAACGCATCTCGTAATTTGGACAAGAGCGGGCTGGCATTTATCAAGGCTTCGCCCTGTCGGGCTCGCGCTTCGCGCGCTCTGCTCATCTCTTGATGGCTGCGCCCTGCCGGGCTTGCATTCGCTCCGCTCATGGGAGCCTCCGCCGAACGGCGTTTGGTTGATCGACGTCCGCTCGCATGACAGGACGCCGGCGTTCGTTCTCGAGCAATCGATCGCTCGCCGCCTGCGCTTGCTTCTGTCTTTCTTCGAGAGCCTGCCGCCGCCCCGCGTCTTTTTCCAAAGAAGCCGCGAGTCCAAATAAGGGAACGGCCTCCACGGGCTGTCCAATTTGCAGGTGCGCCTCGGCCATGCCTGCGGCAGTTTCAACGTCAGTGGCGCCCACACCGCCCGCACGCCGATTTGCCGCCAGTGCCACGTAGTATTGCCGGGATTCGAGTGCGGCCAGGAACAGCAACCGGCGAACGGCCGAATCGTCGGGCCGCTCGGCGATCGCGCCAAGCAGAAGTCGAACCCGCACGTTAGGATCGGCATTCTGTTCGGACGCAACCGTTCGAGCTGCGAAAAAGTATGGAGCGTCGGCGGTGTCGGGTGTCATTCGGATCCTGTTCGAAAGTAAATCCATCTCTCGACTGCCTGTCGGGCCCGGCGGCGTAACTCCACTCTTCGCCTGTTCTCGAGCGGCCTCGGTGCGAATGTCATATGGGGCCTGGCGCGAACTCACAACCTTCTGCAGGTTTTCCGTTGCCAGATCCCTCTGTCGATTCACAGCGATTTCGACTCGGGCCAACTCGAGCCGGGCTTCGTCATCCCAGGGAACCGCCTGCATTCGTAGTTTCAGGAACTCCTCGGCTTCAACCGGATGTCCAGCCTGAGAAAGAACTCGAGCCGATGCCAGCAAATTCTCGAAAGCAACCGGCGATAATCGGTTCAGTCTTTTCAACAGGTCGGTCGCCTCGACCAATTGGCCCTGTTTGACCCGGATTTCAGCAAGACCCAAGAAGGCCGCTGTGTTCACGGATCTTTCAATCTGCCGCGAGTACAAGAACTCCAGGAGTTGCTGGCTGGCATTGGACAGTCCCTGTCGCTCCAACGCTGCGGCCGCCTGCTGGAGCGTCTCGTCGTAAGGAGCTTCAGTCGTGTTGTGATCGTAATTCGAGAGAAGGGCCGGCAATCCGTTTTCCAACGCAGCCAGCCGGATTTCAGCCTGTTGGGCGACGGGCCCGCGTTTTTCGGCATCAGTGAAGGAATCCAGAACCTGTCTCGCCGCGGATGCCTCTTTGTGGTCGAGCAGGTATTCGAGATATTTCTGCCGCATCTGCTGATACTCGAACCTGTTCGCTCCAGTCGCCGCGGAGAGCACATTGACCGCACTCTGCAGCACCAGCCTTTGCTGTCGCTCCGACAGCCATGGCCGAGACGGACCGAAACCCGACAGCGTGCTAAGCAGTTGGCCCGGTGCCCGGGAGGCTTGCACGATATCCAACAGCCATGGATCGTCTGCGGAGTTTTCAAAAGCGGCCTGGAGCAATGGCGGCAACTGCCAGACCTGGAACGTGCGCGCGGCCGCACGCATCGCGCTGTCCATCTCAGCGCGCAACGCGCGTTCTTGCTGGCGGGACCGGATATCGCGAACGATCCGAGCGCCCGCCGTCGGATCGGGCTGTCTTTCGAACTTCCCGAGCCCGGTCTTCCACTCCGTCAGCGCTTCGGTTTGCCGGCCGGCATCCCACAAGACGAGCGCGATTTCGGAATGAACATCCGCTCGTTTGGTGTCCAGCTCCAGAACGTGCCGGAACTCCGCCAGCGCCCGCTCTGCCTGGCCAGCCTGTTGGTAGTAGCGGCCCAACTTTAGATAAGCTTCCGGATCGCCGGGACGGGATTCGACCTCGGATAACAAGTATTCATCCAGAGCCTGCGACTGGCCCACGTCGCGCAGATACTCACCATACCGCTGTCCGTAATAGAACCAGATGTCGCCCGCAAGCTGTCTTGAGCGATCGACAGGTTTCCCCAGGCGGTCTTGAATGAGCGGCGAGCCGAGCGCCCGCTGGAATGCCGCCGGCACTTCCGGAGCGTTCGAACCGAAGTAGAAACCCGTCAGGCCGGTATAGGCGTCCGTCCATAACGGATTCCTTCCCTGCATTTGAATGGCCTGCATAGCGCGGGCTTGATCTCCGGCTGCAATCAATACCTGAGTGGCAAGCAGGTTGGAAGCATCGGCTGCAGGCCGGCCAGCAATGCTCAAAAGCTGATCCGGACGCGCCTGAGCCAGCAATTCGTAATAACGCTGGCGGTAGTTGACCTGGAGTTCGGGATGAGCGGACAGCAGTTGAAGCTCGGCCGCCGAGTCACCGATCGCTTGATAGGACTGCATCGCCGTGGTCAGTAGCTGGAGCCTGTCATTGATCGGAGACCTCGCTGCGAGATCTTCAACCTGATGTGCCAGCTCCGCGAAACGCATCCGTCGTTCCTGCAACGCCGCGAACCTCGTGCGGTCGTACCTGATCTCAGGCTGCTGGCCGCCGGACGGCGCACTCTGTTCGATACGCCACCTCACTTCAAGATCGTAGAGACGCGCAGAATTCGCGACATCGATAAATGTCTGAAGCTGCTGGGGCCTTGCGATCTGTCTTCTTTCAGTGAGCCGCGTGGCGAAAGCCTGTCGTTCTTCCGGCGTGAAATAAGTGGCTACAGTCCGACCCATTTCGCGAGCGGCGCTCATATTGTCCGCATCGAAAACTCTTTGGAGGGCTTCGTCGGTCCTGCGGGCTCTCGTCAAGATCCGCGCGTAAGATGACTCCCATGCCAACTGCCCGATTCCTCCGTTCACGACTTGCTGCCGGACGAAATCCGCAGCGGCATCGACCATTCCGTATTCTTCAAGGATCAGCGCGACTCGTCCGTATTCCCGCGACGGTTCCGGCCTGTTTTCGATGTAGGCTCGTTGCAAGCTGGCGACGGCTTCTCGATTCTGACCGAGTCTGGCCTGAAGTCTTGCGACACGCTCCAGCCACATCGGATTCTTATGGCTCAGCTCATAGATCCGGTTGTATGTGACGATGGCGTCGGCGAATCGAAACGTCCGCTCCTCCAGGTCGGCGCGAGCGATTGCCAGATCCTGGCGTTCCGGTCGCGCGGCCATGGCTTTGGTATACGCGTCGATAGCGGCCGGATAATTCTCGAATTGTGTGTGAAGCCGGGCAAGCACAATGGACCAGCGGGGATCTCGCGGCGAGTTTTCCACGGTTTTGGCGTAGTAGCCCGTCAACTGCGGGCGCAGATCATGTTCCGAGGCAAGCCGTCCCGCCTCAGCCAGGATGTTTTGATCGTCGGGAAATC
>WNGL01011053.1_pt1 | contig 10366 bp, 8 predicted proteins | sample 5400591 | NCBI WGS metagenome assembly WNGL01 (sample SAMN13153377, study PRJNA577476) | soil metagenome | isolation source: 80 cm soil or saprolite under Garry oak tree replicate 1 | place: USA:California | collected 2016-06-15 | reverse complement strand
GGCGTCGATCAGCGGGCTCGGCGCCTCCTCGATGACCTTCTGGTTGCGGCGCTGGATCGAGCACTCGCGCTCGCCGAGATGAACGACGTTGCCATGCTTGTCGCCGAGCACCTGGATCTCGATGTGGCGCGGATCGACGATGAATTTCTCGATGAACACCCGGTCGTCGCCGAACGAGGATTTCGCCTCCGAACGGGCGCGGGCAAAGCCTTCGGCGACTTCCTTCCTGACGTTGGCGATGCGCATGCCTTTGCCGCCGCCGCCAGCGGAAGCCTTGATCATCACCGGATAGCCGATCTCCTCGGCGATTTTCACCGCATGGCGCTCGTCCTCGATCACGCCGAGGAAGCCGGGCACGGTGGAGACCTTGGCCGCGGCGGCCGCCTTCTTGGATTCGATCTTGTCGCCCATCGCGGCGATCGCTTTCGGGTTCGGCCCGATGAAGACGATGCCGGCCGCTTCGAGCGCGCGCGCAAACGCTTCGCGTTCGGAGAGAAAACCGTAGCCCGGATGCACCGCCTCGGCGCCGGACGCCTTGCACGCCTCGAGAATGTTCTCGATGACCAGATAGCTTTCCGCTGCCGGCGGCGGACCGATCCGGACCGCTGCGTCGGCCATCTCGACATGGAGCGCATCCTTGTCGGCGTCGGAATAGACCGCGACCGTCTCGATCCCCAACCGCCGCGCCGTCTTGATGATCCGGCACGCGATCTCGCCGCGGTTGGCGATCAGGATGCGCTTGAACATGCCCTCTTGTCCCAGGCCTCGACCGGACGGCTGGCTTTGCGGGTTCGTCCTGGAAAAGTCAATGTCATCAGCCGCCAAGCGGCGTAAGCTCGTTCAGTGCATCGATGGAAGCCATCGTGGTCCGGAGCGCAGGCATTCACCACATCACCGGCATCGCCGGCAGTCCGCGGCGGAATGTGGAGTTCTATACCCGCGTGCTCGGCCTGAGATTGGTGAAGCGCACGGTCAATTTCGACGATCCGAGCACCTGGCATCTCTATTACGGCGACGAGATTGGCGCGCCGGGCACCGCGCTCACCTTTTTCATCTGGGACAATCTGCCGGCGGGCCGGCCGGGCATGAGCCAGGCGGTCGAGACGGCGTTCGCCGTTCCGGAATCCTCGATCGGCTATTGGGCGGCGCGGCTCGTCGAGAAAGGCGTGCCGCACGACGCGCCCGAAAGACGCTTCGGCGAGCCCGTGATCGGCTTGCGCGATCCCAACGGGCTGCGGCTCGAGCTCGTCGGTTCGCGGGCGGCGGCGGCCGAGCCCGGCTGGGCGGGCGCTGAGATACCAGCTGAGCACGCGATCCGCGGATTTTTCGGCGTCACGTTGTGGCTGGAACATCCGGCGGCGACCGCCGAGGTGCTGGCGGCGGTGCTCGGGTTCGTGGCGAAAGGTTCTGAGGATTCCCGTCAGCGGTTTGCCGCGCCGGGACCGCTCGGCGCCAACGTCGATCTGCGCAAGGTGCCGCCCGCCTTTGCCGGCTCGCTCGGGCCCGGCACGCTGCATCACGTCGCGTTCCGGGCCGCCGGCGACGCCGACCAGACCGCCATGAGGGATGCCGCGCGCCGGCGCGGCCTGCGGCCCACCGATCAGATCGACCGCCGCTATTTCCGCTCGGTCTATTTCCGCGAGCCCGGCGGCGTGCTGTTCGAGATCGCGACCGATGATCCGGGCTTCACGCTCGATGAGCCCAAGGCGAATCTGGGCACCGCGCTCAAGCTGCCGCCGTGGCACGAGAAACAACGCGCCGAGATCGAGCAGGCGCTGCCGCCGCTGGAGTGATGCATTTGCTCACAGCAGCGGCTCGATCGTCTCACGCGTCTCTGCCGAGGGCACGACCGGGACGATCTCGAACTCCATCAGATCGCTCCACCGCGCGGTCCAGGACTGGAACAGCCGCGCGTCGTTGCACTCCATGAGCTGAAAGCATCGATCGAAATTCACCTCGACCCAGCTGCCTACGTATTGCAATCCATCGGGCATGCCGCGGCCCTCCTCGCGCAGGCGCCGATAGATCGCCTTGGCATCGCGGTTCTTGAACCGCTCGATCACCATGAACAACATGAAGCCCTCCCGCCCGACGGCTCGGGCCATCCCCGTCCCTGGAGGAGAAGGAAGTGCCTGCCTTCCCCGTCCGGATTTCTTCCACGCCGAAAAATCAAGATACGGAAATCGCCTTGTTTTTCGATTTCAATTTGCAAAAAACTGCTTTGGATTGTGGTATTCTATCGATTTGCAATCGGAGATCCATACGATGCAGAACAATCTTCTACGGTGAAGGAGGCACGACGCCAGGAACAGGCCGCGTGCTAACCTCTGGCCGCGTGCTTCCGCAGCGCCTTCATCTCCTCGAAACGCTGCGTCACGTCGCGCAGGATCGCCGCGACCCCGATCATCCGTCCGTCGGCGTCGCGGATCGGCGCGATGGTGAATTCGAGCGAGACCCGCGTGCCGTCCTTGCGCAACCCGGGAACGGCGAGCAGATCGCCCTCGCCATAGCGGCTCCGGCCGCTCTGCATCACTTGGGCGTAGCCTTCCCAGTGCCGGGCGCGCAGTTTTTCCGGGATGATGAGATCGAGCGATCGCCCGACCGCCTCCGCGGCGCTGTGGCCAAAAATGCGCTCGGCGCCAAGATTCCAATGGCGGATGATGCCGTCGCGATCGGTCGCGACGATCGCATCCGCGCTCGAGGCCAGCAGCGCCTGCGCGATCTGCAATGGATCCATTTGGGGCGAATTCATAGCGACCCGGCGTTCCCCGGACGCGGCGCAGCGCTTTGGCGTTGCGCCGCCGATCCGGGGTCCAGTTTGCGCAACGTTCCCTCCGGGTTCCGGTTCAGCAGCGCAGCACTTCGTGCTGTGCCGCGCCCGGGACACGAGTCATGAGTTGGCGGCTCGGCCCTTCAGCATGCCGGCAATGCTCAGGTCCTCGTCGACGTCGGGCCCGTGAATGCCCATCGGCATGATCTCGTAGTTCGCCCGCTGTGCCGGCGACGCCTGCTGCAGTCGCGGGTACCAGGCGAGCGGCGTCACGATCTTGCGGCCATCGGCCAGCGTCACCACCAGCTCGGTGTCGGTAAAATCCACCGATGATGCCCGCAAATCAGGGATCTCGATTTCCAAAGTGCCCATTCCATTCGTCACGTGTACGTAGTCCGGATGGAGCGCCGACGGAACTGGCGCGTAATCCGGGCTACAAGTCTAACAACGGCAGATCTCACAGCGGCAGATTATCGTGCTTCCTCGCCGGCATCTCGACCTGCTTGTTCTTCAGCATGGCGAGCGCGCGGGCGATGCGGCGGCGGGTCGAGTGCGGCATGATCACGTCGTCGATATAACCGCGCTCGGCGGCGACGAACGGCGAGAGGAACCGCGCCTCGTATTCGCGGGTGCGCTCCGCGATCTTCTCCGCATCCCCGATGTCCTGGCGGAAGATGATCTCGACCGCGCCCTTGGCGCCCATCACGGCGATCTGCGCGGTCGGCCAGGCGTAATTGACGTCGCCGCCGATGTGCTTCGAGGCCATGACGTCGTAGGCGCCGCCGAACGCTTTTCGGGTGATCAATGTGACGAGCGGCACACTGGCCTGGCTGTAGGCGAACAACAGCTTCGCGCCGTGCTTGATCAGCCCGCCGTATTCCTGCGCGGTGCCGGGCAAAAAACCCGGCACGTCGACGAACGTGACGATCGGGACTTTGAACGCATCGCAGAACCGGACGAACCGCGCCGCCTTGCGCGAGGCGTCGGTGTCGAGCACGCCGGCGAGCACCATCGGCTGGTTGGCGACAAAGCCGATTGTGCGCCCGGCGATGCGGCCGAACCCGGTGACGATGTTCTTGCCGAAGCTTGGCTGGATCTCGAAGAAATCCGCCTCGTCCACGACTTTGAGGATCAGCTCCTTCATGTCGTAGGGCTTGTTGGGGTTCTCGGGGACGAGGGTGTCGAGCGAGCGGTCCTCGCGGTCGGCATCGTCGAACGAGGGCCATTCCGGCACGCCGTCGGTATTGTTGGCCGGCAAAAAATCGATCAGCCGGCGCATCTGCAGCAGGCATTCGACGTCGTTCTCATAGGCGCCGTCGGCGACCGCCGATTTCGTCGTGTGCACGCCGGCGCCGCCGAGCTCCTCCGCGGTCACGACCTCGTTGGTCACGGTTTTGACCACGTCGGGCCCGGTCACGAACATGTAGCTCGTGCCCTCGACCATGAAGATGAAATCGGTCATGGCCGGCGAATAGACGTCGCCGCCCGCGCACGGCCCCATGATCACCGAGATCTGCGGGATCACGCCCGAGGCGATGACGTTGCGCTTGAACACTTCGCCGTAGCCGCCGAGCGCCGCCACCCCCTCCTGGATGCGCGCGCCGCCGGCGTCGAACAGGCTGATGATCGGCGCCCGCGCCCGCAACGCCATGTCCTGGATCTTGATCATCTTGAGCGCATGGGTCTCCGAGAGCGAGCCGCCGAACACGGTGAAATCCTTGGCGAACACGAACACCGTGCGGCCGTTGACCGTGCCCCAGGCGGTGACGACGCCGTCGCCGGGGATTTTCGTCTGCTCCATGCCGAACTCGTCGCAGCGGTGCTCGACGAACATGTCGAACTCCTCGAACGAGTTGCGGTCGAGCAGGAGCGCGATGCGCTCGCGCGCGGTGAGCTTGCCGCGCTTGTGCTGGGCTTCGGTGCGCTTCTTTCCGCCGCCCAGGCGCGCGTGGCCGCGGCGATGCTCGAGCTTTGCGAGGATGTCCTTCATCGGGCCCCCTGTGGCCGGCCTCGTCCGCTGCATAGCAGACGTGCCGAAGCGCTCCAATCTAGCGCGAGTCGCCCGTAGCCCCGTAGCCCGGATGGAGCGTAGCGTAATCCGGGATTGGAGCTTGCCCTTCCCGGGTTACGCCCCGCAGCGCAAGTCGGATGTTTCCGACTTGCGCCAATCATTCAATGGCCGAACCCGGAAACATCCGGGTTTCGGCGCGGCGCTCCATCCGGGCTACGTTTGTCCTCCATGGCGGCCAGCAGCCCGGCCGCCGCCTGCATCTCGGTGAACCGGAACGCGCGGCGCTCGAGCGCCAGCGCGTCGCGGCCCCATTGCTCGAAATTCCAGTCCTCGTCGACATGGGCCGCGTGCCAGGCGTCTTCGGCACCGAGCCGGCCGCGCAGCACCGCGAACGCCAGCAGCGCCGACCCGGTCAGCGTCGTCATCGCGTGCAATGCCCCGAGCCGCCACGGGTCGTCGGGAATGGCCTGCCGCGCGGCGGCGAGCGCGGCCGGCGGCTGCTCGACGAACACCACGCCCTGCGAGAGCACGAAATTCGCGCCGAACTCCTCGCGCGCCCAGTCGAGCACCGGATCCCACAGCGCGGCCTGTCGCGCGGTCAGCCCGGGCACATCCGCCGGGTAGAACAGCAGGTCGGAGGCGAGATATTTGGCGATCTCGGCGGCAACCGGCGCCGCCGCCGTCCGCACGCCGTCGAGGATCGAGTTCACGAGGCGGGTGATCGGCATGCGCGCCGGATCGATGCGCTCGCCCTGCGCCTCCCATTCCTGCGCGATCGCCTGCGCCAGCGCCCGGGTCGGGACCGCGAGAAGATGCCGGGCCGGCGTTCTTGCCGGCCGACCGTCGAGCAGGAGCCGGAACTCGCCCTCCGCCTCCCCTACCCCGGCCGTCCGATAGAACCGCCGCGGCAGTTGCGGGCGCGACGCCCGGCGCGCGGCTTCGACCGGGTCGATCGGCTCGGGGCGGAAGAGATCGTCGAACAGGTCGCGCATCTCCCGGATGTAGCCCCTGCCGGGGCGGCGCGCGAGCGTCCCTCGCCCGCGGTTGCGTGTGCGGGGTCGGCATCGCGCGGCGACGCCCCCTCTCCACCCCACCCCTCCCCCGCAAGCGGGAAAGCGGGAGAATGGCGCCGCGCAATCATCGCCAAAATCGGCTGCCGGCGTGCCCCCGGGGGCACAAGCGCCTCGCCCCCGCGTTGTTGATAAAACGCAAGGCCTTTCAAAGGCTTTTGACCGATGCTCATAAAGGTGGCATTCACCGCTCCGGTCCATTAAATTCCGCCCGGGATTCGGCACACAGAAGAAGCCGGAGCCGGGGGCAAGAACCAAGGAAACCGTCGCGCGACCTCCCCGAAGCGAGGGCGGGGATGCGCGATCGAGGAGGAAATGAAACCGACCGACATTTCGGCGCCGGACTATTTCCACAAGGTGGTCGACTGCCAATGGGCCTGTCCGGCGCACACGCCCGTCCCCGAATACATCCGGTTGATCGCCGCGGGCCGCTATAGCGATGCCTACATGGTCAATTGGCATTCGAACGTGTTCCCGGGGATCCTCGGGCGCACGTGCGACCGGCCGTGCGAGCCGGCGTGCCGGCGGGTGCGGGTGGAGAACGAGCCGGTCGCGATCTGCCGGCTCAAGCGGGTCGCCGCCGATTACAAGGACGACATCCGCGAGCGGCTGCCGAGACCCGCGGCGCAGAAGAACGGCAAAAGGATCGCGCTGATCGGCGCCGGGCCGGCCTCGCTCACGGTCGCGCGCGACCTCGCCCCGATCGGCTACGAGCTCATCCTGTTCGACCAGGACCCGCAGGCCGGCGGCATGATGCGCACGCAAATTCCGAAATTCCGCCTGCCGGATTCCGTGATCGACGAAGAGGTCGGCTACATCCTCGATCTCGGCATGGAGTTCCGCGGCGGCCGCCGCATCGAGAGCCTCGAGGCGCTGCTTGCCGAGGACTTCGACGCGGTCTTCGTCGGCTCGGGCGCGCCGCGCGGCCGCGACCTCGACATTCCCGGCCGCAAGGAAGCGGCGAAAAACATCCACATCGGCATCGACTGGCTCTCCAGCGTCTCGTTCGGTCACATCCACAAGATCGGCCAGCGGGTGATCGTGCTCGGCGGCGGCAACACCGCCATGGACTGCTGCCGGTCCTCGCGGCGGCTCGGCGGCGAAGACGTCAAGGTGGTGGTTCGTTCCGGCTTCGAGGAGATGAAGGCGTCCCCCTGGGAAAAGGAAGACGCGATGCACGAGGGCATCCCGATCTTCAATTACATGGTGCCCAAGGCGTTCACGCATGAGAACGGCCGCCTCACCGGTGTTTTGTTCGAGAAAGTCAGGGCCGAGCGCGACGCGGAGGGCCGGCGCAATCTGGTGCCGACCGGAGAGCCGGACGAGCATTTTGCCTGCGACGACGTGCTGGTCGCGGTCGGCCAGGAGAACGCCTTTCCGTGGGTCGAGCGCGACATCGGCATCGAGTTCGATCGCCGGGGCATGCCGAAGGTCGATCCCAGGACGATGCAATCGACGCGCGCCGGCGTGTTCTTCGGCGGCGATGCCGCGTTCGGGCCGAAAAACATCATCTGGGCGGTCGCGCACGGGCACGACGCGGCGATCTCGATCCACAAGCTGTGCAGCGGCGAGGACATCGCGGACCGGCCGCCGCCCATGGTCAACCTGACCAGCCAGAAGATGGGCATCCACGAGTGGAGCTACGACAACGACATCTCGCTCGACCAGCGCTACCGGGTGCCGCTGCGCGACAAGGTCGTAGCGTTGCGCGACATCCGCGCCGAAGTCGAGCTCGGCTTCGACCGGCAGCTGGCGCTCGCCGAAGCCGAGCGCTGCCTCAACTGCGACGTCCAGACGGTGTTCACCGGGTCGCTGTGCATCGAATGCGACGCCTGCGTCGACATCTGCCCGATGGATTGCATCACGTTCACCCCGAACGGCGAGGAGAGCGATCTGCGCGCGCGCCTGAACGCGCCCGCCGGCAACCTCGCGCAGAGCCTCTACGTGGCCAACGATCTCAAGACCGGACGCGTGATGGTGAAGGACGAGGACGTGTGCCTGCACTGCGGACTGTGCGCCGAGCGCTGCCCGACCGGCGCCTGGGACATGCAGAAATTCTTGCTGGATATGACGCTTGCAGGTGAGCCATGTCGCTCGAGAGCGTGAACGATTTCGTCATTCGCTTCGCGAACGTCAACGGATCGGGGTCCGCGAGCGCCAACCAGCTGTTCGCCCATGCGATCCTGCGCATGGGCGTGCCGGTCGCGCCGCGCAACATCTTTCCCTCCAACATTCAGGGCCTGCCGACTTGGTACGAGGTTCGCGTCTCGGCGGCCGGCCACCTCGGCGCGCGCGGCGGCGTCGACCTGATGGTGGCGATGAACCCGCAGACCTGGGACAAGGACGTCGCCTCGATCGAGCCCGGTGGCTATCTGTTCTACGATTCGACCCGCCCGGTGCCGAAATCGAGGTTCCGTGACGACATCAGCGTCATCGGCATGCCGCTCACCGAGATCTGCAATCGCCGCTACAGCGATTCGCGGCAGCGCCAGCTCTTCAAGAACATCATGTACGTCGGCGCGCTCACCGCATTGCTCGACATGGACGTCAAGGCAGCCGAGAAACTGATCAGCGAGGAGTTCAAGGGCAAGGACAAGCTCATCGCTCCCAATCTCGAGGCCTTGCAAGTCGGGCGCGATTACGCGCGCGAGCACCTCGCCTGCCCGATCGGGCTCAGAATCAAGCGCGCCGACGCGGTGGGCGACCGCATCTACATCGAGGGCAATTCCGCCGCCGCGCTCGGGGCGGTCTACGGCGGAGCCACCGTGTGCGCCTGGTACCCCATCACGCCTTCCTCCTCGCTCGCCGAAGCCTTCACCCGTCATTGCGCGCGCTATCGCGTCGATCCTAAGACCGGGAAGCACCGCTACGCCGTGGTGCAGGCCGAGGACGAGCTCGCCTCGCTCGGCATCGTGGTCGGTGCCGCCTGGAACGGCGCGCGAGCGTTCACCGCCACGTCCGGTCCCGGCATCTCGCTGATGCAGGAATTTCTCGGGCTGGCGTATTTCGCCGAAGTACCCGCGGTCATCTTCGACGTCCAGCGCGGCGGCCCCTCGACCGGAATGCCGACCCGCACCCAGCAATCGGACATCCTGCTCGCCGCCTATGCGTCGCACGGCGACACCAAGCACGTGCTGCTGTTTCCCGAGGATCCCGCCGAAGCCTTCGAGTTCGGCGCCGCGGCGTTCGATCTCGCCGACCGGCTGCAGACGCCGATCCTGGTCATGCTCGATCTCGACATCGGCATGAACCATCGCCTGTGCCGGCCGCTCGCCTGGGACGATGCGCGGCGCTTCGACCGCGGCAAGATCATGAGCGCGGAGGACCTCGAGGTCGGCAAGGATTTCGGCCGCTATCTCGACGTCGACGGCGACGGCATTCCCTACCGCACCTATCCGGGCACCCATCCGACGCGCGGCTCGTTCTTCACCCGCGGCTCGACCCGCGACCGCTACGCCCGCTATACCGAGGAAGGCGGCCCCTACGTCGACAACATGCAGCGCCTGCTGCGCAAGTTCGAGACGGCGAAAAATATCGTGCCGCGGCCGGTGCGCCGCGACGCTGCACAACCGACCCGCTACGGCGTGATCTATTACGGCTCGACCAGCCCGGCGATGGACGAGGCGATCGAACTCCTCGGCGGCGACGGCCATCACCTCGACATGCTGCGCGTGCGCGCGTTCCCGTTCCACAACGACGTCGCCGATTTCGTCACCGACCACGATTTCGTGTTCGTGGTCGAGCAGAACCGCGACGCGCAGCTGCGCACCCTGATGACCAACGAATGCGGGCTCGATCCGGTGCGCCTCGTCCCGGTGCTGCATTACGACGGCACGCCGATCACGGCGCGCTTCATCTCGCGGGCCATCGCCGAGCATCTCGACGCGCTGAAACTCACGCCGCTGCGCAAGGTTGTGTCATGACCTACATCGTCAAGCCGAAATTCCATCACCCGGCACTGCCGAAGAATGCGCTCGGCTATACCCATCGCGACTACGAGGGCTCGGTCTCGACCCTGTGCGCGGGCTGCGGGCACGATTCCATCAGCGGCGCCATCATCCAGGCCTGCTTCGAGCTCGCGCTGCCGCCGCACCGCATCGCCAAGCTCTCCGGCATCGGCTGCTCGTCGAAGACCCCGACGTATTTCCTCGGCCATTCGCACGGCTTCAATTCCGTGCACGGCCGCATGCCTTCGGTGCTGACCGGCGCCAATCTCGCCAATTGCGACCTGATCTATCTCGGCGTGTCCGGCGACGGCGACACCGCCTCGATCGGACTCGGCCAGTTCGCCCACGCGCTGCGCCGCGGCGTCAACATGGTCTATATCGTCGAGAACAACGGCGTCTACGGGCTGACCAAGGGCCAGTTCTCGGCGACGGCCGACCGCGGCTCGAAGTCGAAGCGCGGCGTGGTCAACACCGACAATTCCATCGACCTCGTGGCGATGGCGCTGCAGCTCGGCGCGAGCTTCGTGGCGCGCAGCTTCTCCGGCGACAAGGCCCAGCTCGTGCCGCT
>WNGL01027037.1_pt1 | contig 10367 bp, 12 predicted proteins | sample 5400591 | NCBI WGS metagenome assembly WNGL01 (sample SAMN13153377, study PRJNA577476) | soil metagenome | isolation source: 80 cm soil or saprolite under Garry oak tree replicate 1 | place: USA:California | collected 2016-06-15 | reverse complement strand
GATCCTCGCCGTGCGTCTCGAGAGAAGTGGAAGCGTCCATTCAGGAAAAAGTTACCGCTTCAATATCTAAAGAGAAGCGTGATTTGCAAAGCCCGAAATTTGGGAAATCCAGGTAGCGCACGCGTATCGCGTGTTGGTTCCGGCGTCTCGCCGAAACGGGCCCACCGGGCGGCGAGCGCAAAATATGCCCTACCCTACCGCAGATAATCGTTCGCTTCCACCAAAACGAAGGCGGGCGTATTGCGGACAAAATGCCGGAGCCAGAAGCAATGCCCGGCCCCGAACGTGACAACAATGCGATCGCCCGGTTTCGCAATCTGGGTCAGCTTGGCAAAAATCTTCGCATTCCGCAGATACCAACTGCCGTTGAGATCGGCGCCTGGTTGCGTCTGCCTGTCTCCCAGCGGTAGCAAGGCATAGTAAAAACTGTAATGGTCGGCGTCGATTTTGTCCGGCTGATTTTGCTCCAACAACATTTCGCGAACTGATTTCGTTTTTTGATCGGCTCCCATTTTGCTGATGATCGCGCCCACTTGCGCATTGAGAGAATCCAGCATCGCAGTCTGTTCATGCGTCTTCGCATAAGCCTGCACTTTGTCGTACGGAAAATAATCGATCTTGTCGCTCAGCTCGTCGATTCCATACACCAGCTTCTGGCCGAGCCTATGCGCGAGCCGAAAGGCGATTTGCACACGTTCGTCCCGATCTTTGATCAGCGTATCCGGCGTAAATCCATCAAACTTCTTCGTCGTGAGATCGGCCCGATCGGAGACTGCTTCGACCGCGATCTTGTTCGGATTAAATCGCGCGAAACGGCTTGCGACGTCGGCAAGCTCGGCCTGTTTTTCCGGCGTCCGCACGTCCTCCGCCTTCACGTTGTGCAAATCCAGACCCGGATTATCAAAATGATATGTGCCCAGGATTAGTACGCGCACCGCCTCAGCTCGTTCCGCAGATTGGGCAGTCGCGCTAAGGAGCGACGAGAGAATGAGCAAAACAAACAACGGTTTTCGTTTCATGACCGAGCATTGATAGCGAGTCTTTGGACGTGAGATGCAGTCAATGCCCGATTTAGATTCAACTATTTCGAGCGGGCGCTTAGAGCGAGAAAATCGCAGCTTGGTCTCCTTTTCCTCGTTGTGCGAGATTTCCGTGTGGAAAAAGGAGCGGAAGCACGCGCCATCATTCATCTCGACATGGACTGCTTTTATGCGGCAATCGAGGTGCGCGACCGCCCTTCATTGCGCGGCAAACCGGTTGGCGTTGGCGGTGCTCGCGACCGGCGCGGCGTTTTGACGACGTGCAATTACGAAGCACGAAAGTTCGGTGTGCGTTCCGCCATGCCGACCTTCATGGCGCTGCAACGCTGCCCGACCCTGATCGTGTTGCCGACGCGCTTCGATGTTTATCGGCGTGAAGCAGCGGTCATCCGTGGAATTCTGCATCGCTTCACGTCGCTGATTGAGCCTCTTTCGCTCGACGAAGCTTATCTCGATGTAACGGCGCATCCCGGCGCACCGGGCCCACTGGCGCAGGTGATCCGCGGGACGATTTTTCGGAAAACGAAACTGACATCGTCGGCGGGAATTGGTCCCAACAAACTGATTGCGAAGATCGCGAGCGAAATAGACAAGCCGAACGGCCAATTTGAAGTCACACCGGAACAAGTATCCGAATTCATGCAAAATTTATCGGTCCGCAAAATCTGGGGAATCGGCGAGAAGGCCGAGCGAAAGCTGGAAGAGCTCGGCGTGAAAACCTGTGGCGAACTACAGCGCTTCTCGCGTCGATCTCTATGATCTTTGCCGCGGCATCGATCACCGACCGGTCGAGCCAGATCGGCCGCGCAAATCGCTCAGCACAGAGGAAACCTTCCCTATCGATCTTACCACGGTCGAGCAATGCGAAGAGAGATTGGAGGAACTTTTCCAGGAATTGATGGCCGATCTTGCCCAGAAAGAATCGACGCGAGCGATAACGAAGATTTTTGTGAAACTGAAGTTCAACGACTTTAGCCGCACGACTGCCGAGCGCGCCGGGCTCGCGCCGACTTTGCAAGATTTCCGGTCGCTTCTCGATGAAGCATTCGCTCGGACTGGCAAGCCGGTGCGTCTCATCGGCGTCGGGGTTCGTTTCGCGGAGACGACGCCGGAAAACGCGCAGATCGATCTGCTGTAGAGGCCGTTGGCGTCTAAGCAAATGCCCTACAATTTTCCGCTACCTTTATGCCGGTCAGCGGTTGGCTGCATCGCATGGTTAAGCGCGCAGATCGAATATCTTGACAAATCAACTCCATTTTTTGCCCAGATCGTCGAGTCCGGCTTTCTTCAACTCGTCTGGGGTCATGACAACACGAAACTCGACATCAGCTCCAAAAGTCAGAAACCACGGCTCGGCCAACGCGGGAATCTTCGATGGGTCAGGCAAATCGACGATGAGCACCGCTCCACGATGACCATTCTGCTCGGTGAAGTAAACGGATTCGGGTTTACTCGCCTCCAGGATTCGATTCAACTTTGAACCCGCTGTGCCATCCTTGACAGCGGCGTTGAATTGCTGATGTGGAATTTTGACGTTCAAGAGCATCTTCATAATTGTTCCTTTCGTTTCGTCTGTTGTTGTTTGTTCTTCGGTGATTCGCTGCGCTGACAGTGCGTGGATGTAGCTCCTAACGCCCAAGCTCAGCGACCGCCGCCGGAAACACCCGGGCGGCTGCAACGGTCGCGAGCAAATCCCGAACCGTCCGACTGCCCAGCGGGGCGGCGGTTCGCTGCAGCGCCTGGTTCGGCCCCTTTCTTGAACTCATTCTTCCCGCTGAAAATTCCCTTTCACTAAAGCATCGTCGAAGGACGCGTGATCTTTCCGTCGTCACCGATGAACCTGCTGGGGGCAATTATCACGTCATAGTGCGGTGGCCCAGCGCCCTCGCTTACAATTCCCACCCAATCTATTCCCCAAGGCCGAAACGCGAATACCGGACCACCGCTTGTGCCAGGCAACTCGAAACTCGCCAGCGACGGCACGGCAGCGCTGCGGAATTTGTTAGGCGGATTACCGGGCATACGAATCGTGATTCCGGCCGCTCCCACAATTGCGGACCCTTGCATGTAAACAATCCCGATAGTGTTGTAGGGCCTTTCAGCAATGCGTAAGTCTTTTGGGTACCCTCAGAGCGCGAGACGGTCGCCGGTCGACACTTCCGATCGTGGGTAAGGCGGCTGTCGGAAAAATGCTTTCTCATCCAGCTTGAGGTTCTCAATGCCGGGACCGGCCAATACTGCGAGATCCAAGTCTTTGTCTACTGACACAGGCTCTATTCCGAAGATCGGAATCGCATGATCTCGATCTAGGCAGAAAATGAGGCAGCGGCCAGGTCGCTCTAGTATCCGATCACGAAACTCGGCCCAAACGTGATGCGCAGTTACGAGGAATTTCGCGCGATCAGATTGCCACAAGAACGCTGACCCGCAAAGTTTGAGATCGGCCTCGCTCGGCTGCTCTGCCCCATCTGGGTACTCCACGCACCAGAGCGCGATACAATATCGCCGGAGGATCTGCATGATCTCCGGCCGGGACATTTCCTTCCAATCAACCATGTTGATTCCTAAGGAACCGTTGCAGGACCGTAGGCAAAAACCTTTTCTTCTTTTGCCGAACTAGGATTATGCGAACGCATTTCGCCTAATTCCATTATAGACGAATCCTTTTCAGCGCGGAAGAGAACATTATAATCGGCGTTCGAGTTAAACGGCGGATCGAGATAAACAAGATCGATATTCGCCTCCGGGAACTCCCGGCTGTCGCGTAGCCACTCCAAATTGTCGCCGAAGTACAGGCGGTTCACGCTGTCACGTTTATCGTAACATCGTCAGACGCGCTACTTGCTTTGTGATGGCGGGCGAGACTGACGTTGCAATTCGCCTCAGGCGAACACACGCAGAAACGAAGCGGCTCGAAGTTCATCTCAATGCAAGAAGCCGAACGACAACACGATCTTCAAAGTGGCACAGTCGCGGGTTAACAGTAGGGGTCGTCGATTCGCTATACGGCGGATTTTCTACCGCTAACAATTAATGCCTGTGCGGGGAAACTCATTGTTCCGCTCTCAAAGTATCTCCGCGCTGCATCGGCAACAGCCTGCTTTATGGTTGGTACTTGAGCAGGCGCGACGCCGGTCATTTTTCCCCGCAAAGTTTCGGACATTTCAGTCCGCAACTGCCAGAACTGCTCAAATGAGATCGCCGCTTTGATCTGAAAATTCAGCTGGCGTTCGATCACATTTTTAGCCTCAGCGTTTTCCAGGATTCCAGCCAGCTTACCGGGAACGGCAAAGCGGAACGCATCTGGAGCATCGGGATCCTGTCGAGGAGACTCGACAAATCGGTCTATCACGTCTGTGACAGTCGAAAAGAAAGGATTACCTTCCTTTGGACCCCAGACGGCAAACGAGACATATCGATCTTCGAGAATCACTCTCAGCGCCTCCCGCACCGCAGTGACGGGATCGACGAAAAACATTGCTGATAATCTGCCTACGGCTACATCAAACGTACGGTCCGCGAACGGCAGGTCATCGGCAGAGCATTGCTTGAAGTGAATATTTGTCAGGCCCTGCCTGCCAGCTTCGGCCTGAGCAGCCTCGACCATACCGGCCACAGGATCCGTGTACATTACTGATCCTGTTGGCCCAACAATGCATGAGATCGTGAGCGATGGCTCGCCGCTTCCGCCACCGATATCGAGCACATTCTGGCCCATCCCGATCCGCGCTTCTTCGACTAGTCCGGATGTTAAGGGCGCGAACATCTGCGCGATCAGCGCTCGATGCTTGTCCCAATGCCGCGCAGAGGTTTGCCACCCGTCCAGCGCTTTGTTCTGTTCCTCGGGAATCATTCTGATTCGTCGGAAGCTGACCCCTATCTATTTCGGCGCGAGCGAGGCGACGATTTCGTCGGAGCGCGGATCATTCCGCAGCCGATCGAACATCGGTCCAAAAATGGCGTCCCGTCCACGCCTTATTGCGGCTGGGGCACGATCCGCATATATGGCTTCAGCGCCTTCCAGCCTTGGGGATAGCGCCGCTTCGCCTCCTCCTCGGAGACCGAACCCGCGATGATCACGTCCTCGCCTGGTTTCCAATTGACCGGCGTAGCCACCTGGTGCCTGGCGGTTATTTGCAGCGAATCGATCACCCGCAGCACTTCGTCGAAGTTACGGCCCGTCGTCATCGGATAAACAAGGATGAGCTTGATCTTTTTGTCCGGACCGATGACGTAAACGTTGCGTACGGTTGCGTTGTCGGCAGGCGTGCGCTTTTTCGCGTCGCCCCCGGCCTCGGCTGGGAGCATCCCATACAGCTTCGAAACCTTGAAATCAGCGTCGCCGATAATTGGATAATTCGGCGCATAGCCTTGCGTTTCCTCGATGTCCTTAGCCCATCCTTGATGATCGCCAGTCGAATCGACAGACAATCCGATGACCTTCACGTTTCTGCGGTCGAACTCTGGCTTAATCTTGGCCATATAGCCGAGTTCGGTCGTGCAGACCGGGGTGAAGTCTTTCGGGTGTGAGAACAGGACAGCCCAGGAGTCGGCGATCCAGTCATGAAAGCGCATCCGCCCCTCGGTGGTTTCCGCCGCGAAGTCTGGTGCTGTGTCACCGATTTTCATTGATTTTTCCTCCTCTTATTGCGTCCGGATACAATTCATTTCAAATCGCGGAGCGGAAGTCAATATTGTCATGGCAAAGACTGTCGCGAAGCGGCGTCAGACTTCTTCGGGTCGAAAACTTTTTGCATTTTCGCCCGATGTGACGCCGAAGACGGCTGGAGACCGTCGTCGACCCATTCGCGTCGAACTGTAAGCGGTAGCCGAATATTACTTGGCTGCCACAGGAGTGATCTGGTTGGCAACCAACTGCCAGCCAGCCGCACCTTTTACCCAAACATGTATGCTGCGGTATTGGCCACTTGTTTGCTTGCCGCTGTACTGACCTTTGATAGTTACGCGGCTGGTGGCCACAGCCACGTTTCCGTGGATCCGCACCTTCATCTCTTCCTCTTGGCTGATTGAGTCGAACGAGGTCGCGCCGGATTTGAGGTTGGCCAGACGATCAGCTTTTGAGTGTATCTCTCCCGCACCGTTCGTGAACGTGTAATCATCGGCCCAGATTCGCTCCAGCGTCGCCGCGTCCTTTTGAAGCAATGCCGTTCGATACTTCTCGATCGTCTGCCTGACCTCCTGTTCCGCACCAGCATCCTCACCTTGAGCGATGGATTGTTGTCGGCCGAACGATAGCAGAGCCAGGGTGAGAATTGCACCGTAGATGATGTGTTTCATATGCGAACTCCTTTACAGCTTTTGAATTGGCCCGAGTAGGTCAGTGATTCCAATCCTGGTCGTTTAGAAGAATGCGGGCGCGAAGTCAATTGCCACTAAGGCGCGGGTAGATCGACGTGTCGCCTATGCAGTGCCGCCTTCCATTTTAAATTGGTCGCTGGAGTGCACTTTCTAATCCGCATCGACAGGCTAAATTTGAGAAATCGGAATGACTTCCGCCCCAGAGAGGAAAATCAAGCAAACGGGTTGCGACGTTCGGTTTGATAACCTGACACGACAGCTTTACGCGACGGATGCGTCGATTTATCAGATCGAACCGATTGGCGCGGCCTTTCCGAAAAGTGCCCAGCAAGCGAGCGGTGTCATTCGTGCGGCGGCTGATGCAGGCGTTCCAATCATTCCACGAGGCGCGGGCACGAGTTTGTCCGGCGGCGCGATCGGCGAAGGATTGATTGTCGATTTTTCGCGCTATAACCGACAGATCCCCGATCTGAATATCGAGAAGCAAAGCGTCCGTGTTGGCGCGGGCGTTGTGCTGGATCAGCTCAACGATTTCCTCCGACCGCACGGATTTTGTTTCGGTCCCGATGTTGCGACAAGCGCCCGCGCAACTCTTGGAGGCATGATCGCGAATAATTCATCCGGCGCGCACGTGCCGGTTTACGGAACCACCGCGGATCACGTGATTTCTTTGGAAATTGTGATGGCCGATGGCCGGGTTGAGAAGATCGGCTCCGGGCGTGAGACTTTGCGCGCCGAGCGCGAGAAGATCGACAATCTCATTCGCGCGCACGTCCGCGAGATGAGCGAGCGCATGCCGCCGGGTCTGTTGAAGCGCTGGCCGGGCTACGGCATCGAACGATTTCTGCGTGCACCGAACAATCTCAACGAAATTTTTGCCGGGAGTGAAGGAACGCTCGCGGCAATTTTTTCGGCCGAGCTAAAAATCTCGCCACTGCCGCGCGCAAAAGGTTTGGGCCTGGTCTTTTTCGCGTCGGTCGCCGAAGCGATGCAGGCAACGGTCGAACTTCTAGATCTCAAGCCAGCCGCGATCGAGCACATCGACCGCCCATTGTTCGATCAAACGAAGAGCCAACTGCTCTTTCGAGACGCGCGCGATTTGCTCGAACTGGATACCAAACCGTGCGAATCGATTTTGATCGTCGAGTTCTACGAAGATGTCGCCGAGCGATTGTCGATCTTGCAAGCGAGAAAGCTTGGGCTGCGCACGAAAGTTCTCAAGGATACTGCGCACATGAATCTGGTCTGGTCGGTGCGCAAAGCGGGTCTCTCGCTTCTAACCGGACGTGTAGGCGCGGCCAAGCCGATCAAACTTCGGCGCTGGTGAAGCAGTTTAAGGGCTCGCTCTCCGCCGAGCACGGTGTCGGCATCGCGCGCACAGAATATATGCGCGAGCAACTTGGGGATGAGTTGCTCGATGTGATGCGCGCAATCAAAAATGCGTTCGATCCAAAAAACATTTTCAATCCCGGAAAAATTTTCGCCGATGGCCGACACAAGATCGACAATCATTTGCGCGAAAATTTCGTGCGACCTCTCGAGCTTCCGTTCACGCCGCAGCTGGCGTTTGCGTTTAAGGACGGCTCCTTCATTGGCAATCTCGAGCAATGCAACGGCTGCGCCGGTTGCCTAAAACAGACCGGCATCATGTGCCCAACATTCATGGCCACCCACGAAGAAGTCATGTCCACACGCGGACGCGCCAACATTATTCGGGCCGCGCTCGAGCTGCGCGTGAACGGACACGATCCGTTGCGCTCGGCGGAACTCGACGCTGCCTTGAGTAATTGTCTTTCCTGCAAGGGATGCACACCGGAATGCCCTTCCAACGTGAATCTCGCCCTGCTCAAAGCAGAGATGATGTATGCGCGGCATCAGCGCGACGGCTTGCCATTGCGCGACCGAATCTTTAGCAACGTCGATTTGCTTGGGCGACTCGGCTGCGCCATGCCGTCGCTTGTAAATGCATCTTTGAATTTCCGGCCGCTCCGGAGGATGATGGAACAAACGCTCGGGCTTTCGGCTCGACGTTCGCTGCCGCATTACGCAAACGAACGATTCGATCGCTGGTTTGAAAAACATGCTGTAGCCGGGGGCGCTGACCCCGGCACCGCGGTCAACGACCGCGGCTACAACCGTGGCAAAGTCATCCTTTGGGATGACACCTTCGTCCGTTACCACGAACCACACATCGGAATTGCTGCGGTGAAAGTGCTGGAAGCGCTCGGCTTTGAAGTTGCCCTCGTGAAGAATCGCCGTTGCTGTGGGCGACCAGCGTTCAGCCAGGGAAATCTCAATCCCGCTGCAGATGCTGGAAAGCACAATGTCGATCTTCTGAATGGAATCAATGGTTCGACGCCTATTCTTTTTCTAGAGCCGTCGTGCTACTCGATGTTCGTGGAGGATTATCGCGAGCTAAAGATCGACAACGCGGAGACTGTGGCGAACCACTGTTTTCTATTCGAAAAATTTGTTGATGATTTACTCGCGCAAGAACCAAATGCGCTTCGATTCGAAACTCGTCCTGCAATGGTCGCGATTCACGCGCATTGCCACGCCAAGTCGCTCATGAATCCTGGATTCATGAGAAGGCTCGCAGAACGGTTGCCGGGCAGAAAAGCCACCGTGCTCGACACCAGCTGTTGCGGAATGGCGGGAGCTTTCGGTGCGCTCTCGGAAAAATACGACCTCTCCGTTCAGGTTGCTGCGCATCTGATCGACAAGATCGAGAAGCAACCGCCGGGGACAGAGATCATCGCGTCCGGCATCAGTTGCCGGCATCAAATTGTCGATCTGACAAACGCGCGCCCAAAACACATGGCCGAATTGCTCGCGGAAGCGATCGCGTAACTACGTTTTCGGCGGAGCGGGCGGCGCTGGGCTCGCGCCAGGTTTGGCAGCTTCGCCAGGTTTTGGCGGCGCAGCGCCCGCAGGTGCACCGCCGGGAAGATCCTCGTCGGGAACCGCGAGTATATCATGTTCGCCGAACGACTCTGGGTGATTGGCCAGCTCCTTGCGCAGTGCGGCAATTTGTTCGGCCGTAACCGGGCTGGCACTGTTGCCCCACTCGCTTCGTTCGTAAGTGAGGACGTCCGCAATCTTCTGGTCGGTCAACGTTTTGTCCCACGGTTGCATCACCGCGGTGCCGAATTTTTGACCTTTGACCGTGACTGGACCTTGCAAACCCTTGAGGACAATCATGGCCGGTCGACGCGAGCCGCCGGTTGTAAACTCTGAGCCGGCCAGCGGCGGATACTGACCCGCTACGCCAAGACCGTTGGCTTGATGACAGGTCTGGCAGTTCGCCGAGAAAATCTTTTTGCCGCGGTCGCGCGGCGAAAGTTCTGCTTGCTGCTGTTCGCCTTGAGGTCCAGCGGCTTTTTTCATCGCCTGTGGCTCGCCCCCGTAAGGGTCAAGCGCCTCACCGCTAAAGTTTCCCGAGTAACGACCGAGATAGGCGCCACCGAAAAACACCGCCAGCCCGTAAACGGCGATCAACCAAATTGAGAGCGGTTCGGCGCCGACGCGAGGCTCCCGTTTTTCGCGCTGAACGGCAGCGTGCACCTGCTGCACGTCTGCCTGTTCCCCGTAATCCATTCCCTGGCCAACGGGGGATGCCGATTTCGGAGTTTCCTCGTTCATTGCGTTCTCATTTTCCTGGCGCGGCCGGTGGCGATGCTGCCGGTGCGGCTGATCTGACTTCTTTCAGAGGATGCGATTGATTGAGCGATATCAAATAGGCGACGAGACATTTCGCGTCATATGTAGGGACAATCTCCGAACCCTCCGGCGGCGCTTCGGAGCCACTTAACTTTAAACCGTCATCCGAGGGCGTGTCATTGATGCGGCGTGTTTGATAAAGGAAGCGATAAGACGGCATGTTCGAATCGACGTTGATACTGCGCGGCGAATAAAGATGCACATGATGCCACGCAGCGGAATACATCGGTGGTTGACCGCTCGTCTGCACAGGCCACGGCGCTCCCGCGGCTGGGCTTGCGTTCGCCG
>WNGL01011051.1_pt1 | contig 10367 bp, 12 predicted proteins | sample 5400591 | NCBI WGS metagenome assembly WNGL01 (sample SAMN13153377, study PRJNA577476) | soil metagenome | isolation source: 80 cm soil or saprolite under Garry oak tree replicate 1 | place: USA:California | collected 2016-06-15 | reverse complement strand
CGGCACGAGTCGGCGGCTGCCGCACCGCGTCGAGTTCGGCGGGCCCGAGGACGGTCCGCGCGTCGTCCTGGTCCACGGGCTCGGCGGCTCGCATGCGAACTCGGCCGCCCTCGGTCCGCTGCTCGCCGCCACGACGCGTCCGATCGCCCTCGACCTCGCCGGCTTCGGCTACACGCCCGGCACGAGGAAGACGGCACACGTCGCGGCGAACGCCCGCCTGCTCGCGCGGTTCCTGCGCGAGGAGATCGGGGAGCCCGCCGTCCTGGTCGGCAACTCCATGGGCGGCATGATCTCGATCATCACTGCGGCGAGCCACCCCGAGCTGGTCGACCGAGTCGTCCTGCTCGACCCCGTCCTGCCCACGGCCCGCGGCGCACGTTCCGACCCGGCCGCGATCGCAAGCATCGCCATGGCCCTGATGCCCATCGTCGGCCCGAGGCTGCTAGCCCGGCGCCGGTCCGCCGCGAACGCCCGCCAACGCGCCGTGTCGACCCTCGCTGTCTGCTACGCGGATCTCAGCAGGCTGACCGAAGTACAACTCGATGTCGAGGTCGAACTCACCGAAACCGCGGAAGCCGAAGGGCTTACCCCGGTCGCGGCCTACGTCGGCGCGGCCCGCTCACTCGTGCTGCACGGCGCTCGGCGGCGCTACCGACGCGAGATGGCCGCGATCACCGCCCCGGTCCTGCTTCTCCACGGCGCTCAGGACCGACTCGTCAGCGTTGCTGCGGCCGATGCGGCCGCACGCGGCCATCCGTCCTGGCACTACCAACGCCAGAATGGCGGCCACGTCCCGCACATGGAACTACCCGCCGAGACCGCTCACACCATCTTGGCTTGGCTTGGCTCGAAGGAAAGGACACGTAACCCATGTCTCGAGGCATAGGCGTAGGCGACAAGGCTCCCGATTTCACCCTCCCGTCGAACTCCGGTGAACAGGTGCGGCTCCACGACCGGATCGGCGAGAACGCCGTGGTGCTCTACTTCTACCCCAAGGACGAGACGTCCGGATGCACGGCCGAGGCCTGTGCCTTCCGCGACAGTTACGAAGCATTCACCGAGCTCGGCGCGGACGTGATCGGCGTCAGCTCCGACTCCGTCGAGCGGCACGTAGCCTTCGCCGGTAAGAACAATCTGCCTTTCACCCTCCTCAGCGATGAGGGCGGCAAGGTGCGCAAACTCTTCGGCGTGCCGTCCACGCTCGTCCTGCTGCCCGGCAGAGTCACCTACGTCATCGACCGCTCGGGCACGGTGCGGCACACGTTCAACTCCATGATGAATTTCGGCGGCCACGTGACCGAGGCACTGGAAGCGGTCCGCCGACTCCAGGCGGAGAATTCGTGACCTGAACCGACCTGTCCCAGGCTGTTCCGCACGGTAAGCGGAAGGGACAGCCCCGGGGGCACCGAGCACGCCGGCCAGTGTCTCGTGCCGGTTCTACCTGGGCGAGGACGGGCGCGCGGACGGCGCCCCGTCCGTCGCCGAGCTGCGCCGTGTACTGGCCGACCCGGTGGAGTCGAGGTGCCCCCAGCCCCGGCCGCCGTCTCCGTCGGGCGCGAGGGTCGCGGGCGAGTGGCCGCGGTCGACGGCGGGTCGCGGGCGGTGCACCAGGCGTCCGGCGCGCCTTCGCGGCCAGCGGCACAGCGCCGGAGTTCGCGGTGTTGGAGCAGGCGGCGGCCCCGTACGGCAGCCTCAATTCGATCCTTCGGATATCCCCCAAATGGCCCCCGCCGACTGCGGCCTCTCGCCCGACTGCCCGACGGAAGCCCGTCCGTGGCGCAACCGGCGCGGCGGAGGCAGCCTGGTTAGGCATGAGCGTGCGCCGACGTCCGAGGGCCACGCCTGGAGAGGGAGTTGCCCCATGCGTGCCGACATCGTGCCCGGTGCCGCGTTCCCCGACTACGAGCTGACCGACCACGCCAAAACCCGGCACCGCCTGAGCGAACTCCAGGGCAGTGATCCCATGATCCTGCTGCTTTCCCGAGGGCACTTCTGCCCCAAGGATCACCAGCAGCATCTACGCCTGGCGGCGCACTATCCGGAGATCGCAGTCGCGTACACGCAGATCGTCACGATCGCCACCGACAACATCTTCGAACTCAACGAGTTCCGCGCCTCGGTCGGGGCGCAGTGGACCTTTCTGTCCGACGCGGGCCGCAAGGTCCAGAAGGACCTGGACATCCAGGAGTACACCGACCCCACCCACGACCCGATGATCCCGCACACTCTGGTGCTCAAGCCGGGTCTGGTCGTGCACAGCGTCTACAACGGCTACTGGTATTGGGGCCGCCCGTCCGTCGAGGACCTTCGCCGCGACCTGCGCAAAGTGACAAGCGAGATCCGTCCCGACTGGGACCCGACCCTCCCCGAACTGCGCTCCGCCTGGGACAAGGGCGACCATTCACGGCACTACCCGTACAAGCAGGGCGGGTAGACCGGATGGCCGCCCTGATCGCCGTGAACGTCGGGCTGCCCAAGGACGTCGCCTGGCACGGCAAGATCGTCCACACGGGTATCTGGAAGCAGCCCGTCGCCGCGCCCGTGATGGCGCGGCGGCTGAATCTGGACGGCGACGGGCAAGGCGACCTCTCCGGACACGGTGGCGAGCAGCGTGCCGTGCTGGTCTACCAACTGGACGCCTACAGCTACTGGCAGGAGCAGCTGAAGCGGGACGACTCCAGCCACGGCCAGTTCGGCGAGAACTTCACCGTGGACGGGCTTGCCGACGACGAGGTCGTGCATCGGCGACCGCTACCGGATCGGCGAGGCGGTATTCGAGGTCACCCAACCGCGTGTCACGTGCTACCGCGTGGGGTTGCGGCTCGGGGAACCGCGGATGGCCGCGCTGCTCGTGTCTCATCATCGCCCGGGCTTTTATATGCGTATCCTCACGGAGGGCCTGGTGCAGGCGGGAGACGAGATCGTGAAGATCTCCTCGGGCCCCGAGGAGATGACCGTCGCGGAGATCGACGCGCTGCTCTACCTGCCCGGCCACGACCGTCCGCAGCTCGAAAGGGCCCTGCGCATCCCCGCGCTCAGCCCCGGGTGGCACGCATCGATGCGCGCCCTGCTCGACGACGCGGATCGCGGCGACGGCAACGCGCGTGGCAACAGCGGGCTGAACGCCGCCAGCCCTCCCCCGGCATGGCCGGGATTCCGTCCGCTCAGGGTCGCCGGCATCGAACCGGAGAGCGCGAGCACATTCTCGATCACGCTGGCCGCCGTCGACGGCGAACCGCTCCCGGCCGCGCTAGCGGGGCAGTTCCTCACTGTCCGCCTGCAGCCGAACGCGCAGCAGCCCCCGGCCATCCGCAGCTATTCGCTGTCCGGGCGCCCCGGTGCTGAAACCTACCGCGTCGGCGTCAAGCAGGAGCCGCACGGCGTCGCCAGCACCTACCTGCATCAGCATGTGCGCGTGGGCGACCTCCTCGATGTCGCCGCGCCGCGCGGCACGTTCCTGCTGGCGCAGGCGGACGCACCCGTTTTACTGCTGTCCGCCGGCGTCGGGGCCACCCCGGTTCTAGCCATGCTGAACGCTCTGGCCGCGGAGCCCACCCAGCGCACGGTGTGGTGGCTGCACGCGGCCCGAGACGGTGAGGAGCACCCCTTCGCCGAAGAAGCGCGTGAGCTCATCGCGCGGCTGCCCGCGGGCCGGTCATTCATCTCCTACAGCCACCCGCGCAGCGCTGACCGGCCGGGTATCGACTACACGCTGACCGGTGCGAGACCGCAATGCTCGCAGGGCACGTCGACTACTCCCCCGAGCCGGTAGAACTCCCCGCCGACGGCAGCGCGCTCATCTGCTGCTCCACCCCGCCCACCGACGTAGTCCTGGACATCTGACCGCCGACCTGTGGCTGGAGATCTTCCCCCGAATGGCTGCGCCCGATCACGGGCCCCGTCCCGAGCGGCGCAGGCTGGAGTGAGCGCACCGCACATCACGAGGAGCAGGCATGCCGGGTAGCGAGAGAGATCCGTTCCATGAAGATCCGCGACCGCAGTTCGTGGAGGTCGATGAGGCCGATCTTGAGGTGGCCTGGTACGGCGAGGGGAGCGACCAGGTCGTCTGCCCCGGGTGTGAGCGGGAGCCCAAGGGCCGCTTCTCCGCGAGGGGTACCGCCAGGGAAAGGCGCTGGGTGTCGTTCGCGCCGTGCGAGCACGTCGTGGTCATGGCCGATTGGGCTGTGGCCTAGCCCCGGTGCCCACGACCGCCTCGACAGGGCCGGAAGCCGGGGCAACCCGTCGATCCCGCCTGCCGGACGACATCGTGACTGTCGTGGCCGGGAGCGACGTCCGCCGCCCGGGAGCACGTATGGCGAGAGGGAGAACGACTCAACGCTCACTTGTGCCGGAAGTGGACGAACACCCGGCCGAAGTTGTCCGAGTCCTTCTCCACCCGGTGATAGAGGGCCTTGACGTCCTTGCGGTCGAGGTAGCGAAGCACACGCTTCTTCAACTGCCCCGAGCCCTTGCCGGGAATGATCTCGACCAGCGGGGCCTTCTTCGCGACGGCTTCAGCCATGAGGTCGTCAAGAGCACGATCGATCTCGATGCCCTTGTTGTAGATGTCATGCAGGTCGAGCTTCAGCTTCATCGTCCGACCTCTTCTCCATCGTCCCGCCTGTCACCGTACAGGAACGATGCCGTGCTCGCCGCCGGCGAAAGTCCACCAGGACTGCTCCCACACCGTGGCGCGAACAACTCGACGACTGACCGTCGACCCCCTCGGCCAAGGCATCGGTCACACGGCGGCGTCAAGACCGGTCGTGCGCGGCCGACCTGCGCCACCGTGCCTCGATAGACGACGACCAGATAGTCGAGCGGGATCGCCAGAGGAATGGGGTGGTGGTCGGCGAGGCGGTAACCAAGTGGCACGCGCACGAACGTCACCGGGCTCGCGCTCTATACCTGTTGCAGCCGCCTTCGACCGGTCCAGCCGATGCGCTGCCACCGCGGCTCATGGCCGATGCAGAGTACGTTCTGATCACGCGCCGCTCGGGCTCCACGGTGCTGCTCTCCGAACATTCGAAGCTCGGCCCCGAAATGGCCGTGCGGGTACTCGCGATTGATCGAGCCCAAGATCATCTCTCCAGCCTGAATCGGGCTCGGACGACGCCCGGTGCATCAACCGATCGATGCCGAAGCAATCCGGAACGGGTCCTCGAACTGTGCAAGCACGAGGCCCGAGGCCTTGGGCCCCAGCCGGTTGCCTGCCATCGCCGCTCCGCGGGCACGCTGCGGACCTGCTGACGGATGGTCGGAGACTTCGCAGCAGTGACAGAGGGCACCTAGCCGAGCAGCACCAATCTTATTAGAGTACTGATAGAGGTTTCGTGCATTCGGCTGGAGGTGGGTGCGTGCATGAGTCGACAGACGACAGAAACCCCCCACCCTCGACCTTCACCTCGTCGATGTCGGGAAAGGCACGCGACGTCCTGCAGGCGAGAGACATCCGCGGCGGTGTGCACATCTACACGAGGGCGACATCAGACACTCCGATTCCACGGCAGCTTCCCGGCGACGTTCGTGGGTTCATCGGGCGTGGCCGGGAGCTGGCCGCGCTCGAAGCGCTCGCGGCGGAGGAGCCTTCCGCAGCGAGCTTGATCGTGGTGGTGGGCACAGCAGGCGCGGGTAAGACGTCGCTCGCCGTGCATTTCGCGCACGGCGTGCGGGGCAGGTTTCCGGACGGTCAGCTGTTCGTGAATCTCCGCGGCTACGACGCTGGACCCGCATTGGGTCCGGCCTCGGCACTTGAGCGCTTCCTCCACGCGCTCGGTACGCCGCCGGCGGCGATGCCAGCGGAACTGGAGGAGCGCTCTGAGCTGTTTCGGTCGCTCCTGGCCGAGCGGCGAATACTGGTGGTACTCGACAACGCGGCGACCGTCGGGCAAGTTCGTCCATTGCTGCCCGGAGGTCCGCAGTGCCTGGTGGTCGTCACCAGCCGCAGCCGCCTCTCGGGGTTGTCAGCGCGCGAAGGGGCACGACGGGTCGCGCTCGGGCTGTTCGCGGAGCCGGAGGCCGTCGCGCTGATCGATACCGTGACCCGGGGCTATCGCACGGGAGATGACCCTGTACAGGTCGCGCAGCTCGCACGGCTGTGCGCCAGATTGCCATTGGCGCTACGGATCGCGGCGGAGCGCGCCGCGGCCAGACCCCTGATGCCGTTGGGCGAGTTGATCGAGGATCTGCGCGGAGAATCGTCGCTGTGGGATGCGCTCTCCGACGATGACGAGCAGGAAGCGGATACCGTGCGTGCGGTGTTCGCTTGGTCGTACCGCGCGTTGCCGCCGGCCGCGGCACGTGCCTTCCGCCTACTCGGCATAAATCCAGGTCCTGATATCGGCACGATGGCCGCCGCGGCGCTGCTCGAGGAGACCTCCGATCGCGTACGCGCTTTGCTGGACGCTCTCGCCGGAACCCACCTGATCGAGCAGACCGCGGTTCGACGGTACCAACTTCATGACTTGTTGCGCGCCTACGCCGCCGATCAAGCCAGCTTGGAGGAAAGCGGTGAGACGCGCTGCGCGGCGCTCTATCGCCTCGCCAGCTGGTACCTGCTCACGGCAGCCGCCGCAGTCCGCGCGACCTATCCGCGACTGGCCGATCCTCCAGCGTTCGCCGCGGCTCCATCGGTGCAGGCCGTGCGGTTCGACGACGCCTCGGACGCCCTGGAGTGGTTCCACACCGAACGCGCGAACCTGCTCGCTGTCTGCCGGGCCGCGTTTGCCGCAGGGTTCGACGAGATCGCCGCCAAGCTGCCCGACACGCTCTTCCTGCTCTATGAGGCGACCAGTTCCGTCGACGATCTGCGGGAGACCGCGCAGATAGGTCTGCAGGCCGCGCGTCGGCGCGGCGATCGGGCGGCCCAGGCACGCGGACAGCGCGTGTTGGGCTTCGCCCATAAGATTGCGGGCGATCTGGCCCAGGCAGCCGGATGTCAGCGCACCTCATTGGCCTTGTTCGAGCAAATCGGGAGCCCTGCCGAGGCGATGCTCACCGCAAATGCGTTGGGGCTGGTCGAGCTGGATCGGCGTGAACTGCCAGACGCAGCCAGGCTGTTCGAGAAGACCTGTGAACTCGCCACGGACATCGGTACGAATCTGTGGCGTGCCATCGCGATCGACAATCTCGCCGCGGTCCACAAAGAGGCCGGACGGTATGGGCCCGCACTCGAGCTGGCCACGCAGGCCCTTGAGTCCTATCGTGACGCGCAGGCCGACCCCCAAGTGAGCATCGCATCCCTGCTGCACCTTAGCCGGATTCACCGGGAGACGGGAGACCTTTCCCAGGCGGAGGTTCATATGGAGGAGGCAGCCCGCGTGCTGGCCGACGTGAAGTTCGTTTCGGCTGAGTGCAACCTGCTGCTCGAGCGTGCCGCACTGCACTTCGCCCTACGCCGCGACGACGAGGCTATGGAGACATATTGGCAGGCCCTGCAGATGCAGCGCCCGCTCGGAGACCGCACCCGCGAGGCTGCCGTATACACCGGGCTCGGCAGGATCCTGGTCCGGCTAGGGCGTTGCCAGGAGGCGCTTGACTTCCACGAGCAGGCCGTATCCATCCGGAGTAAGCATCCGGATGCCTATTTGCTCGCCGAAGCCCTCAGCTACCTCGCGGAGGCCCTGGCATCGCTCGGCCACGCGCCTCGGGCCAGTTCCGTGCGACGCGAGGCAGTGGCGTTGCTCGAAGCCTTCGACGATCCGCGGGCCACCATGCTGCGCGAGAGCCTCGAGCCCGACTGATGTGCGCCGCACGGCTCGATTCGGCCTCTTCTCGGCCGTGTGTCCGCTTCGCGGCGCATTCCCGGGATGACGCCGCGAAGCGGTGATCACTCACTTCACAGCGGCATTTCGAACTCGCCGGCGAACGCGCCGAGCAGGAACGCCTCCCACTCGCCGCGGTTGAAAACCAGCACCGGCCCGTCGGTCATCTTGCTGTCGCGCACCTGCACCGTGCCGCCGATGAACCGGACCGTGACACACCCCTGGCTGGCGCTGGCACTGAAGCTGCTCTTGAACCATCCTCGAGTCTGCGAGCTCACCGAGCCCACCTCCCTGCGTTTCGTCCACCCTCCGCGACCGCGAGTTCGATGGCTTCTCGCGCGCCGCGCTCTTCGGGAAGTCGCCGAAAGCACCTGCGGATCCTGACGGTCCGCGAGCCCCCATGATTTCCCTGTCGATAGGGTGATTCCGCCCGGTCTTACACCTCGCTTGCTCAGACTTTGATGCTTCGCTTGCATCCGGGGCATTCGTTCGATCGACGGACGCCGCCGGGACGGCCACCGGTGACCGCATGGGACTGCGGATGCGACTGAGCAGGTCGCGATGTGCGGCGTAGGAAGATACCTGAGAAACGTATCAGTGCTCTAAGAGGCATTCGGCTTCCGGAAGGTCGTCGCACCGGGGCGCAGAGCCGCTCGGGGACAGAATGCGGCTAGACGACGGTCAGCGACGCGGAGTGGCGAACGACGACGATTCTATATGCGGAGCCGTGGTCGACCCAGTCGCCCGTGACGGCGCCGGCTGGACGAATGGAGCCGTGGTCGAGCCGGGACAGAGCGGCGACTTCCGCTGCGACGTACAGCTCAGCCGGGCTCCAGGAGGGCGCATGCGAAACCGCCGTACCAGCCTCGATCGCGGCTATCCATCCAGATCGCACTGCTGAGACAGCTCGCACGTCGTGGCTGACACCTATCGCGGTAAGGGCGGTCGTCGCCGCACCGGCGAGCACGACTGCAGCGACAGTCAGCCGAGCCCACGCAGTGGAGAGCACGCGCATCGAGGACCTCCATGATCATCGGAACAGCAGATCTCTGATGCGCAGGGTAGCAGGGTTGGGTACACGTACAGAAGTCCTGGGCATATGAGCAGACCGGAGCCACTTTAAGGCTCTTGCACATTGCTCGTCCGCAGCACCATCGATCAGTGAGATCGCCCGACTCTCCGCCGAGAGCGGTCCGCCCGGAGCGCTCCGGGCTAAGCCTTCCGGGTGAAGCACTCCGCCGAAGGAACGCCCGGCCCGACGTGGGCCGGCGCGAGCGGGGTGCGTACCATGGATGAGGAGGTCCCCAAAGCTGTGCGGACTCAGGGGTGGATATATGCGTCCTGAAGAATTCAGATTCCCTCGTGGTCGCCGCAAGGCGATGCGATGCGAGCGCGCGCGGTCCGCCGCGCCCCACCGGCGGCGGAGGCGCGCAGGGTGACGGCGCAAGGACAAGACACCGAGGCGCGCGAGCTGGCAGCGGGATGGGTAACCGAGCTGCACACCGCCCGGCTCTCCGGGGGCCACCCGCGAGAAAAGATTGCAAAGGCATTGAATGTCAAGGTCGAAACAGTTGCCAGCTGGGAATACAGAAGAAGAATCCCGACCTTGATCAACTTGGCCGGATTCGGGCGGGAACTGGGACTGCGCCTCGTCGTCGTCGGCCGGGACGGGCGGGTACGGCCCGGCCGCACCGCGGTGAAACCCGATGAACCCTGGTCGCACCGGGAGATCCGCAGGCTTGGGGCCGCACTGCGCGGCGAGCGGCAGGCCAGGACGATCGCCCAAGAGGCGGTCGCCGCCGCAACAGGCGTATCGAAATGGTCGGTAGTCCAGTTCGAATCCGGACATATACATCCACGCCCCGCCGTACTCGCGGCGTGGGCCGCAGCGCTTGACTGCCATGTGCGCTGGAAAACGATGGTTTGACGTCCGACTAGTCCGGATAAGCATTTCTTGTACGCACTCGCGCACCGTGATGCCGCACGCTTAGGCATGCATTTGCTTATGCATATTGCGCAACAGCTGAAGCGGATCCATGCCCAACAGCGCGCTCCGAATCGAAATAATGTTCGCCATCTGACACTGAACATTGACATAGGCTGATATCTACCGGCCGGAGGGGAGAGGCCGTGTACTTCCGCGTGCTGGGCCCGGTCGACCTACTCGAGGAGGGGCGCAGCCACTCCGTCGGCCCTTGGAAAGAACAGATCGTGTTGGCAGTCTTGTTGCTGGAGTCAGGCCGCGTGGTTTCCGCGCAGACGCTGGCCGAGCGCGTCTGGGACGAACAAGTGCCAACGCATGCGCGCGGAACACTCCAGGCTTACGTCTCCAGGCTGCGCAACAGGTTGCGCACCGCCGGCGACCACGACGGGCTGATCTCGAGCAGCGCCGCAGGCGGGTACAGGCTCAACGTCGACCCGGACCACGTGGATGCACGCCAGTTCAACCAGTTGATCTCTTCGGCTCGCGCGGCCTCCTCGGCCAAAGACCTGCTCTCCGCTCGCAACCTGCTCACCCAGGCCGAAAGCCTATGGCGCGGCGAGCCTCTCGAAGGCCTGACAGGCCAGTGGGCCGAGAGCACACGCCAGGCCTTGCTCGAACGC
>WNGL01069741.1_pt1 | contig 10368 bp, 9 predicted proteins | sample 5400591 | NCBI WGS metagenome assembly WNGL01 (sample SAMN13153377, study PRJNA577476) | soil metagenome | isolation source: 80 cm soil or saprolite under Garry oak tree replicate 1 | place: USA:California | collected 2016-06-15 | reverse complement strand
ACGGTGCTGTCGCGCCAGCAGCTGCAGGAGAGCGGCAAGGTGACCATCGGCGAATTCCTGCAGATGCTCCCCGAGCAAGGCAACTCCCCGAACTTCCAGCTCAACAACGGTGGCGCCACCTACAGCGCCGACGGCAGCACCCGCATCAACCTGCGCAGTCTCGGGGTCACCCGCACGCTGGTGCTCGTCAACGGCAGGCGATTCGTCAACAGTGGGGTCGGAGCCTCTTCTTCGGTGGATCTGAACTCGATCCCCGCCGCGGCGGTCGAGCGCATCGAGGTCCTGAAGGATGGGGCCTCGGCGATCTATGGGTCCGACGCGATCGCCGGCGTGGTCAACGTCATCACCAGGAAGACCTTCAACGGCACTGAGGCGAGCGCGCAGTACGGCGTCTCGGGCCACGGCGATGCGAATACCTTCGACGGGCAGGTGACGACCGGCCGCTCCGGGACGGCGGGGAACTTCCTTTTCTCCGTCGGTTACTTCAACCAGGGAGATTCCTGGCTGCGCGACCGGGACTGGAGCGCGAACGCGCTGACGTATAACTACGCGACACAAGCAGCAGAGCCGGGCGGCAGCCGCCGCACCCCGAACGTGACCATCGGTCTGCCCCAGAATCCCGACACGAGCCCACTTGCGGGGTGTATGGCGAGCCCGACCTGCAGCTTCCTCGTCAACAACGACGCGAACTGGAGAACCGATAACTTCATCCAGGACCCGGCCGCCCGGACGGCCGCCAACCCGCAGGGCTGGCGCGTCGCGACCGCCGCCGACAGGTACAACTTCGCCGCCGAGAACTACCTGACGATCCCTTCGAACCGCGTCCAGGTCTACTCGAGCGGCGACACCAGGTTCAGCGGCGTGCGCGGCTATTACGAGGCGTCCTACGTGCAGCGAAACTCGCAGCAGAACGCCGCACCCATGCCGCTCAATCCGGGCGACTACCCCATCGCCCCAGGCAGCGACATTCCCATCGCGGTCTCCGCGTTCAACCAATACAACCCCTTCGGCGTTGAGCCCACTTTCGCCGGCCGCCGCCTGGTGGAGTTCGGCCACCGCGAGTACAAGGAAGAGCTGGGGACGTTCCGCGTGGTCACCGGTCTGGACGGAACGTTGCCCGAGCCGTTCGGGCCGCTCCGTGGCTGGTACTGGGACGTATCGCTGAACTACGGCCGTAGCAACGGCACCTTCACCACCGCGGGAGCGATTCGAAACTCGCGGATCGCCGACGCGGTCGGACCGAGCATGCCCGACAAGAATGGCAACCCTGTGTGTGTGAAGACGCCGGGCGATCTCAACACGATCATCCCCGGCTGCGTCCCGCTCAACCTGTTCAGCGGGCCCAACAACGGCAGCATCAGCCCCTCTCAGATCTCGGGGCTCGGTTTCGAGGGCACCTCGCGTGCCTTCGACCAACTGTTCTCCGTCGGCGCCAACGCCACAGGCGAGCTGTTCAAGCTGATGGCCGACCGCCCTGTGTCGCTCGCGCTCGGATACGAGTTCCGCCGCCAGTCCGGTGCGCAGATTGCCGACCCGATCGCGGCCTCGGGCGATTCGGCGGACTTCAACTTCCAGTCGACGCAGGGGCAATACAAAGTGCACGAGGGATACGCGGAGCTGTCGATCCCCGTCATCAGCAACGTTCCTGGCGTGCAGGACGGCGACGGGGGCCCCGGCGACCGGCTCGGGTGACCAGGGCAACCAAGAGCTGGCCCACCAGGGCGGCAACAGGAACTTGAGCCCGGAGACGGCGAAGATCTTCACGGCCGGCGTGGTGGTGCAGCCGCGGATGGTCCGGGATCTCTCGATCACCCTCGACTACTACCACATGACCGTGGACAACCTGGTCGGCACCATCGGCACCTCGTCGATCCTCGCGGGCTGCTACCCCGCCGCGAGTCCCGCAACCGCCGCCAACGCGCCGGCCTATTGCGATCTCATCACCCGTTCGGACGTGCGGCAAGGAGGAAACGGTCGCATCCTCTTCGTCACCGACGTCAACCAGAACGTGGGCCAGCTCAGCACCGCCGGCATCGACTTCGCCATTCGCTACGCGCTGCCCACGGACTTCGGTCGCCTCGGCCTCCTCTTCGACCTGACCTGGTTGGAACACTTCGACAAGACGCAGACGCTGGCCACGGGCACCCAGGTGATCAACGCGAAGGGCACCTACGATCTCGGCGGTCAAGCGTACGGTGGCCCGCTGCCGCAGTGGAAATTCAACGCCGGCGCAAACTGGAGGCTGGGAGGATTGAGCGCGGGGACGATCGTCCGGTACGTGGGCACCTTCAGGGAGTGCGCCGCGTCCGACCTGACGTCGGCGGGCGGGCTCTGCTACGTGGACCCGACCCTTCCCGCGCGGCAGACGGGACACAACGTAGTGGTCGACCTGAACGCGAGCTACGTTCTCCCCAGCCCGGCAGGGAGGACGGTGTTCATGGTGGGCGTGAACAATGTGTTCGATCAGTCGCCGCAGTTCGTGTACAGCGCGGCCCTGGCCAACTCCGATCCCACCGTCTACGACTACGTGGGCCGGTTCGTGTACGGTCGCGTGCAGCACACGTTCTAGCAGCGTAACCGGGAAAGGCGGAGCGACCCTCCGCCTTTCCCGCATCCTCCGGCGCCGAGCACGCCGGCGTGCAGAAGGGGCGAATGGGCACGGCGATCGACAACGAGCCCATGAACGACGTCGAGCTCGACGAGCTGGAGTCCGTCGTGGAGCAGCACAAGACCCTGGGTGGCGCCAACCAGGGCTATGGCGCGTTCAGCGCGTTTTGCATTCCGCGGCTGCTGGCGACCATCCGCAGTCTTCAGCGGGAGCGCGTGCAGCTCGTCAAGGAACGCGACGACGCGCTTGCCTTGCTCCGCAACATGATGGGCTAGCTGCTCGACCAGGGCCACAAGGACCTCGTGCTGCAGGGTGCTGGAGGCGGGACCGACGATGGTCGGCGGCTGCTTGCGCGTCGCGTCTTGACTGCCGCTGCGGCCCAATGGTTTCGCAGGGGCCGGTCCGGATCGAACATCGAGCAACTGCAGCAGTGGCCTTGAGGGGGGAACGCCATGACGTCTTCCCGCGGGGATCGGCTCCTGATCGTTTCCGGGCTTGCGTTCTTGGCGCTGGGCACCGCCGCGCGCGCGGAGGTCACGGGCATCACGTTCAGCAGGAGCTCGCCTTTCGGCGCCACCACCTTCGGAAGCGCTGGCGCCTACGAGCAGCTCGACGGCGTAGTCACCGGCGAGATCGATCCGCACCATCCGCTCAACCGGATCGTCCAGGACATCGAGAGAGCGCCGCGGAACGTCCGCGGGAACGTGGAGTACGCGATGACGTTCTCCATCCTCAAGCCTGCCGATCTGGCAAGGAGCAACCACACCCTCGTCTATGACGTCGTGAACCGCGGGAACAAGCTCATCACTTCCTTCCTGAATGTCGGGACGACCACCGCAAATCCGGCCGGGGACGGCTTTCTGCAGAAGCAGGGCTTCATCCTGGTCTGGAGCGGGTGGCAGGGCGATGCGCTCGCGGGTGGCGGACGGCAGGTAATGACGCTCGCCCCAGTTGCGCACCACAAAGACGGATCCTCCATCACCGGCGAAGTCCGGCAGGAGTACACCCCGGCGGCGGCCGTGCCGTCCGAGCCGCTCGCCGGCAACGCCCTCACCGCGCCCATCGAGACCGCCACGTTGGACAACTCGACGGCGACGCTGACGAGGCGGATCCATCACAACGACCCCAAGGAGCTGATCCCGCGCAGTCAACCTCGTCTCCTTCCTGCGCGGGCATGGTCGACGCTCGGGCCCCGCTAATCCTCTTGCCGGGGCCGTCCGCAGCACCATCGGCTTCGGGATCTCCCAGAGCGGTCGGTTCCTGCGCACGTTCACCGAGCTCGGATTCAACGAGGATGAGAACGGAAACCGGGTGTTCGACGGGCTTGACCCGGACATCGCCAGCTACCGCATCTCGCTGAACATCCGCTTCGCGCAGCCCACGCGCTTGGCGGGCACGCAGCACACCGAGAAGCAATTCCCCGGGCAGGAGTCGCCGACGACGTGGGGAGATACGCACGACCGCTTCGCGCACATCGACGGAGGGCTGCTCGACCGCTGCCGGCGCAGCCACACCTGTCCGAAGGTCTTCAACACCGTCAGTAGCACGGAGTACTGGCAGGCCGGCATGTCGTTTACGACGGTGGATGCCGACGCCGACGAGGACCTGGAGATCCCCGAGAACGTGCGCATCTATCTCTTTGCCAGCGCACAGCACGGAGGTTCGCAGCCCGCGGTCGCTGCGACGCAAAACCCGGTTTGCGAGCAACTTAGCAACCTCAACTCCTACACCTACAACTTCCGCGCGTTGCTCGTGGCTTTGCGCGACTGGGTGGCGCACGGCCAGAAGCCGCCGCACAGCCGGTACGCGACACTCCGCCGCCGCACCCTGGTGCCCGCCCACCGCGTGGCCTTCCCAAGCATCCCCGGTGTGACCTTCGCGGGAAACTTCAACAGCAGGCAGGTGCTGGATCGCGGGCGCGGCTTCGACGCGAGGGACGAGTCGGGCGTGATGGATGAGCCACCTGCCGTCCGTTTCACGTACCGCGAGTTGCTACCTCAGGTCGATGCGGACGGCAACGAGGTGGACGGGGTCCGCTCGACACAGGTTCGAGTGCCGCTCGGGACCTACTCCGGGTGGAACACGCGCAAGGTCAATTTCGGCAACCCCGACTTGTGCGACCTGTCGGGACAGTACATCCCATTCGCGGTGCACCAGGCCGATCGGAAGGGCGATCCCCGCCGCTCCGTCGAGGAGCGTTATGCGTCGAAGGCGGGTTACATGGCGCGCGTGAGGGAGGCGGTGGAGGATCAGGTGGAGGAAGGCCTGCTTCTGCCCGACGACGCCGCGACCATCATCGCCCAGGAGATGGCGCGGGACATCGGACTGCCTTGATCTGCATTTCCATTGCGTCATTGAGGTGGATTCGGTTCGGTCCCTGACCTGGGTTGTGCCAGCAGCTCAACAATCCCGTTTACGTCGGGCCGGCGCTGCGGGCGATCTTCACGGATCTCGACGAGTGGGTGACGAAGGGAATCGAGGCGCCTCCGAGCCGCCGCGCGACGGTGGACGACCCGTGGTGGGCGTTCCCACCGCGACGTTGACCGGATGGAACCTTCGCCGCGCCCCCTATGCCGACGGCGAGCTCTGCGAGCTGAACGGCATGTTCCTGCCCTTGCCGGTGACGAAAGAGCAGGCCAAGGCGGCGGGTGATCCGCGGCCCTCGCTCCAGGAGCTGTACAAGAGCCACCAGGGCTACGTGAAGGCGGTCGAGCGGTTCGTCCGGCGGAGCGTGAAGGAGCGTTTCCTCCTTCCCGACGATGCCGACGCGGCCGTGCGCCACGCCCAGGCGAGCGACGTGCTCGTCGGCGTCGGCCACTGATGTCCTGTTCAACCCGCGGCAGGCCAAGTCCCTTGCCTTGCAGAGTGTCGGCGATCACCAGCGCGATCTCCGCTTCTGCCGCTGAGTCCGCCGCGTTGGGTGGCGCGCCTGGCAGGAGTCGAACCTGCGGCCCGCGGCTTCGAAGGCCGCTGCTCTATCCAGCTGAGCTACAGGCGCGTCCAGGGCATTGTACCGTGCGCGAAGCTGGCCGGGAGGCGGGGTGGTTTGCCTTGACGGACCCGGTGCTCTGATCTAGAAGCCAGCGCTCCCGGGGCGTGCCGTCCCGGAGAAACAGGTGCGACGAATCAGGGGAGAGGTGGCCGAGAGGCTGAAGGCGCTGGTTTGCTAAACCAGTATACGGCCCAAAGCTGTATCGAGGGTTCGAATCCCTCCCTCTCCGCCAGCCAGTTGAGGGCCCTTAGCTCAGTTGGATAGAGCGTCGGACTACGAATCCGAAGGCCGCAGGTTCGAATCCTGCAGGGCCCGCCACAACGAGTAGCCATTAGGCAGAGACAGCGAGCCCACGTCGGGTCGCCCTCCACGGAGGCATCACTTCGTGCGACTCCGCGGGAAGATCATCGTTGCGCTCGCTGGCGCGGTCGCGGCCGCCCTCGCATGGCTGCTCGTCCCGCGGCGCGCGCAGCGGGAGCAGTTGATCGAAGCGGCGTGGGCAGAGGAGCGCGCGGCGGATATGCGCCCATCGCACGTGGCTGCGCCGCTCCCGGGCAGCTTCGGCGAGCTGCTCGAGCCACATCTGGCCGCTCTCCACGAGAGCTACGCGACGTACAAGCGGTTGGGCCCGGCGGGCATGAATCGGGTGATGCGCATCTACAACGGGCAGGATCCGATCGCGCAGCTCGGGTCGGACAGCTCGGTCGACCTGGTCCAGCACCGGGCCGCGATGCACGGCGCGCTCAAGGCGACGCACGCACGTTCCGCGCGTGCTCCCCCGTCGCTGCGGTTGTTTGCGGCATTGCGGCCCGGCGATCCTTTCACGGACGTGCAGCAGGCTGCTCGACTCGCGGCCCTGGACGTGCTCACCCTGGTCGATCAGGGCCGGGCGGACGCGGCCGCCTATGAATGCGCCGACATGCTGGCACTCGGCCGCGATCTGTCCTACCCGAGCGTCCTCGGACGGATGATCGGCGTGGCAGTCACGAGTGTGTCGTCGTACGCATGCGTCCGCGCCCTCTCGGTCGCGTCTGCGGGCGCGCTCGAGGGCGTGCGCGCGCAGCTGATCGCGATCCGCGCCGGTACCCCGCGATTTGCGGACGTCCTCCAGCGCGAACGGCTCTTCCAGCAGCTCTTGCTCGCGGATCCCGATGCGCGGTTGCCGGAGGGCGCCCGCACGTTGATCGCCGACGCGCATGAGCAGAACGGGACCTTCTTCGATGGGCTCGGACGAGCGCTGCTGCGCGCGAACGCACGGGACCGTCTGGCGGCGCGCACGGCGGCATTCCTCGATGCCCAACGCCTCGACTGGCCCGCCTGCGCCGAGCAGATGGAAAGGGTCACGCAGCGCTTCGAGTGGAACCCGATGGTCCGGGACTCATTCGTCCCCCTGCTCCGCCGCCACCGGGACGGCGTGCTGAAGATCGACGCGCTCGTGTGCGCCGCGTCCCTCTCGCTGGCGCGGGCGCGAACGGGCGCTCTTCCGCGGGACGCAGCGCCGGCGTGCCCGCCGATTGAACCGGAGGCGAAATGCGGAGAGCAGGGCGCTTCGTTGCGCATCCTGGACGAAGGGGAGGCGCCGCAGGTATCCGTCACGTTGAGCGACGGCTCCGACTACGCGGTTCCGCTCGCCCGCACGCAGCAGGGTAGCGCCGCCATCTGCAGGGCCGCGGCCGAGGAGGCGACCACACCGCGCCCCGCAACGCGCGCCCGCCTGCGCCAGCGGGCCTTTCCCGGGAAGGTGTGCGCCGCGGAGCGCTCCTCAATCCGCGGGTGCCGTGACGAGGCGTGACGGGACACGGCGGAGGAGGCACCCTCCAGCACGAGCGAACGTCCCGCTCGCATTGCCGCGGCCGCAGGGCCGTGCTAAGCAGCCGCCCGCTCTTTGGAATGACGATGGACGCGACCTGGATGGCGGAGGCGCTGGCCGAGGCGCGCAAAGCGGCCGCCGAAGGCGAGGTGCCGATCGGCGCCGTGGTGGTGCACGAGTCGCGCGTGGTCGGGCGGGGGCGCAACGCCCGCGAGACCCGGCGCGACCCGACCGCCCATGCCGAGGTGCTCGCGCTGCAGGAGGCCGCGCGTTCGCTCGGCCGGTGGCGGCTCAGCGGCGCCACCGTGTACGCGACGCTCGAGCCGTGCCCGATGTGCGCCGGAGCGCTGGTGAATGCGCGCGTCGACCGGCTGGTCTACGCGGTGCCCGATCCGAAGGCGGGCGCTGCAGGGACGCTGTTCGACGTGCCGCGCGATCCCCGCCTCAACCACCGCGTGGAAGTCGCGAGCGGGGTGCTGGCGGCGGAATGCGCGGAGCTGCTCAGCTCGTTCTTCCGCTCCAGGCGCGGGAAGTGATCGGAGAGGTGGCCGAGCGGCCGAAGGCGCACGCTTGGAAAGCGTGTATACGGCAACGTATCGTGGGTTCGAATCCCACCCTCTCCGCCAAACCTGCTTGACGGCGCGCCGCTCCCCGGAGCAAATCGGCGCCGAGATTGGGAGAGCTGGCCGAGCGGCTGAAGGCACCTGATTCGAAATCAGGAGTACCCGCAAGGGTATCGGGGGTTCGAATCCCTCGCTCTCCGCCAATTAACATCAGCAGCCAAGTTCGGTTGCGCTGCGGGTAGCAAAATGCTACCTTGTTGGCCATGGGTCAGCCGGTCAAGCTCTCCGAAGCTCTCGTCCTCGACGCTCGCCTGACGGGCGAGATCACCGAGCGCTCGATCGCGAGCCAGATCGAGTTTTGGGCGCGGATCGGTCGCGCGACTGAGCTCGCGCTCCGGACCGATGAGGTTCTCCGGCTCAAGCAGCGCGGGGAAGGGCGGCCACTCTCGGACTGCCTCAAGTCCGTCGATACCGACGAAGGCCGTCGGCGCCTGGCCGCGCACTTGGCGTCGCGCACGTATCCGCATTTCGAGCCGGCTCCCGGCCGCCCCGGATTCCTCGTCAAGATTGAGGAAGACGGGACGCGCCGCGTGGGGCGCTTCGTGAACCGCGAGTTCAAGCCCGTCAAGTCGAAGTGATCTCGCCCTTCGATGCGAGGCCGATCGTCGTCGCCATCGCCGGACCGAACGGCGCCGGCAAGTCGACATTCCATGCCGTGCATCTCGCGCCGGCCGCCTTGCGCTTCGTGAATGCCGACGACCTGGCGCACGATCTCGGTGTTGAGGCCCAGGAGGCCGCGCGTCTTGCGAACGAACTGCGCAAGACGCTGGTGGAGCAACGCGAAAGCTTCGTGTTCGAGACCGTCTTCTCCGATCCGGTGGGCGACAAGGTGCAATTCTTGCGCGAAGCAGCGGCGGAGAAGGGCTACACGGTCGTCCTCTGCTACATCGGCATCGACAGTATCGAGGTCTCGCGGGAGCGCGTGGCGATGCGCGTGCTTCAGGGAGGTCATGACGTGCCCGACGACAAGCTCGCAGCGCGCTTCTCGCGCACGCAGGCAAACCTCACACGGGCGATCCGCTCGCTGCCGCACGTACTCGCGTTCGACAACAACGACCTTGCCAGTCCTTTCCGGCAAGTCGCCGAGTTTCGGGAGGGGAAGCCAGTCAGCCTGCGACCGCCGCTGCCGGCTTGGCTGGCGTGGAAATAGCTCCTATCCGAATCATCAGGTTGCCGGTTCCGGAACGGGCGGCGTTTCGTCGCCGCCCTCGACCTCGCCATCTGCGAGCTCGCCAGGCTCGAGCTCGCCAGGCTCGAGCTCGCCATCGTCGACCTCGGCAGGCTCGAGCTCGACGGGGACTGGGGTCGACGCCGCAGCCGAGCGCCCGGTGGCTAGCATCTCGCGCTCGAACTCCTCCACGTCGAAGTCGGTCAGCAACGCCACGAACGGCAGCCGTTGAGTGTCGACGCCCGGGTAGCTGGCAGCCAGCAGATCGACGACTTCCCAGGGCGCGTGGACCGCGTCGGCGACGAGGATCCAAACGCCCCCGCTCTCCGGCAGCCGGACGTTCCGGCCGATCAGCGCCAGGTAGCCGAGGATCCGGTTGAGGAAATAAGCCGTCTTGGACGCACGCTTCTCCATTCGTGATGGCCAATAGGTTCGGCCGGCCTACCGCGCAAGGGCCGGCAGGCGACACTGTTGCCTCCATGGCGCACGCAAGCGGCCGACCGCTTGCGGCGATCCTCGCGTCCCGTTAGCTTCTGAACGGAACGCGGTGCCCCATTCGCGAGCGCGTTCGTGATATGCGGTGCCGACCCGGAAGGGACGCTGGACCGGGGACCGGGCGACGGCGGGTCGTGAACCCGCCAGGCCCGGAAGGGAGCAACGGTAGCGGCTTCAACCGTGTGCCCGGTCTCCGGTCCAGCGCCCCGCGGGCTTCCATCCCATGACCACTCCGTATCTCGTCCTCGCGCGCAAGTACCGGCCGCAGCGCTTCGCCGACCTCACCGGCCAGGAGCACGTGGTCCGCACGCTGTCCAATGCGCTGCGCACCGGCCGGGTGGCGCACGCGTTCCTCTTCACCGGCCCGCGCGGATGCGGCAAGACGACCAGCGCCCGCATCCTCGCCCGCGCGCTCAACTGCGTGAACGGCCCCACCGCCGAGCCGTGCGGCGCCTGCGGGCCGTGCATCGACATCGCCGCCGGCACCGACCTCGACGTGCAGGAGATCGACGCCGCCTCCAACAACGGCGTCGACGACGTGCGGGCGCTGCGCGAGGCGGCCAGGTACCTGCCGGCGCGCGACCGCTACAAGATCTACATCGTGGACGAGGTGCACATGCTGAGCGGCGCCGCGTTCAACGCGCTGCTCAAGACCCTCGAGGAGCCGCCCGG
>WNGL01017100.1_pt1 | contig 10368 bp, 9 predicted proteins | sample 5400591 | NCBI WGS metagenome assembly WNGL01 (sample SAMN13153377, study PRJNA577476) | soil metagenome | isolation source: 80 cm soil or saprolite under Garry oak tree replicate 1 | place: USA:California | collected 2016-06-15 | reverse complement strand
CGGCTCGACCGAGGTCGGCAAGCAGCTGGCCGGCGGCGCGGCCGGGCACATCAAGCGGGTGTCGCTCGAGCGCGGCGGGAACGCACCGTTCATCGTGTTTCCCGACGCCGACCCGGCACACGCCGCCCGGGGCGCCGCGCTGGTCAAGTTCCTCAACACCGGCCAGGCCTGCATCTGCCCCAACCGGATCTTCGTGCACCGTTCCCTGGCCGAACCCTTCCTCGACGTGCTCCGCGACCGGGTCTCCCGCCTCAGGCCGGGCAACGGCCTGGACGAGGGCATCACGATCGGCCCGCTGATCGACGACGGCGCGATGGAGAAGATGGACCGGCACGTCTCCGACGCGGTGGGCAAGGGCGCCAGCCTGGTGCTCGGCGGCGAACGGCTGGCCGGGGAGAAGTACGACGCGGGCACCTTCTTCGCGCCGACCGTGCTGACCGACGTCACCCCCGAGATGCTGATCTACCGGGAGGAGACGTTCGGCCCGATCGCCGCGGTCATCGTGTTCGACGACGAGGACGAGGTGATCAAGATGGCCAACGACACCAATCGTCGGGATCAACGACATCAACCCGACCTCCGCGGCGGCGCCGTTCGGCGGCATGAAGGAGAGCGGGCTCGGCCGCGAGGGCGGCCAGGAGGGCATCGTCGAGTACCTGGAAACCAAGCTCGTCGGCATCAGCGTCTAACCGGTCAGGGATGTCAGTCAGGGACCAGTCAGGGACCTCAGGAGGGTACAGCAGTGGCGAAGACGGTCATCTCCGATGACATGCGCAAGGCAATAGGCGGCGAGCTGGGCCGCTCGGTCTCGTTCCCGATCACCGACTCCGACATCAGGCGCTGGGCGGTGGCGGTCTACTACCCGGACGACCCGCCCCGGCTGTTCTGGGACGCCGGCTACGCGGCGGGTACCGTGCACGGCTCCATCGTGGCCCCGGAGGAGTTCAACCCGTTCGCCTGGATGTCCTCGGAAGGGCCGCAGCGGGCGGCCGCGGGCCACGACCCCGACATGATCGAAAAGACCCTCGGTGTCGAGGGGCCGCACCTGAAGTTCCAGCTCAACGGCGGCATGGAGGTCGAGTACGGCGTCCGGATGCGCCCCGGCGACGTGATCACCTCGGTACGCAGTCTGTCCGGGTACCGCGAGCGCGAAGGCCGCCTCGGCCTCATGCTGTTCACCGTCACCGAGGACAACTGGACCAACCAGAACGACGAGCTGGTGAAGACCTCGCGGTCCACCCTCATCCGCTACTGACGACGGTAAACGGCGCGTCACCGAAGGCAGGCTAGGTCCGGGCTAACTGCCAGCCTCCTGTACGCGGAGCTCCGTCACGCATTCCGCGCTTCCGCACGTCCGGCCCGAACCCAGGCGAGGCCTGCCGCAGCGGCAGGTGGGCCGCAAGCGGGCCAGCCAGGCGCCATAGGCCAGCAGCTCTGCGATGCCGCCGGTGCCCGGAACGGAGACGACCGGCCGGATCCCGCCACCGGGCAACGCCAGCCACTCCCGCGGTCTTTCTGCCGCGGGATCGTCAGGCACGCTACCCATGACACTTATTCTCCTCCGTCCCTGACGCTTGAGCTCCCGGTTCCGCCGGGGCGTAGGGGCTGAAAGCCGCGCGCCGCCCAGTAGGGTGACCGTGTGTCCAGGACCAGTGGGAACATCGCTCGCGGCGCGCTCCTGACGTTGCTGCTGGTGCCCCTCGTCGTGATTCTGGATTGGCTCGGCGCCGTGGGCGACCTGCCATTGTTCGTGCTTGCCTGCGTGGCGCTGATCCCTCTTTCCTGGCTGATCGGCGAGGCGACGGACAACCTGGCCCGCCACACCGGTCCCGGGATCGGCGGCTTCCTGAACGCGACGTTCGGTAACGCGCCGGAGCTGATCATCGCGACCATCGCCGCCTCCGATGGTCTGACCGCGATCGTCAGGGCGTCGCTCGTAGGCTCGATCGCCGGCAACCTCCTGCTCGTCCTCGGCTTCACGCTCCTCTTCGGCCAGAGGGGCGTCATCGATCGCCGGTCTGCCTACACCTCGCTCGGCCTGGTCGGATTCACCACCGCTCTCGTGCTCGTCGTCTCCGTGCCGGGGTTCCACGGCGATCCGGAACGCCGCTCGCTCGCCGAGCTCTCGGTTCCCATCGCCGTCCTGCTCCTCGTCGTCTGCATGACCGTGACCTGGTATGCGCTCCGCCGTCAGCGGCAGCTCTTCAAGTCCGCCGAACCCGAAGCCGTCGGCTGGTCCATGCTTGCCGCCCTGGTGGTGCTCGGCATTGCGACCGTCGCTACCGCCTTCGTCAGCGAAACGCTCGTCGGCACGCTGCAAGCCTTCGCCGATACGGCACACCTCTCGGATTTCTTTGTCGCGGCCGTGATCGTCGCGGTCCTCGGAAACGCGACCGAGCACGGCAGCGCGGTATTGCTGGCGCGGCGCGGCCAGGTCAAGCTGGCCACCGAGATCCCGCTGGCCTCGAGCGCCCAGATCGCCGGCCTGGTGATACCCCTGGTCGCTCTCATCTCGTGGGGCTTCAAGCCGCTGGCCCTCAGCTTTCGGCCCGTCGAACTCGCGGCCATGGCCGTAGCGGCTGCTCTTCCCGCGCTCGTCCTGCGGAGCGGAAGAACGTCCCGGCTTGGCGGAGCGATCCTCCTGGCCGCCTACTCGGCTTTCGCCGTTGTCGCATACTTGTCCGGCGACGGCTGACGGGTTCGGGAAGATACTTAGGAGTCTGCCAGCCACGCCAGCAGGCGGCCCCGCGACCAGCAGCGGCCAATGGCCTCGGCGCGCAGAGCCGGCCGGTCGAACACCGCCAGGCCGATGATGCTGTGGCCAGAGGCGCGGCGATCGCCAAGTGTCGGTATCGTCGGCGCGACTCCGACCCCCTCCACCGACACCCACGCCACCGCCCGGCCGGCCGCTTCGTCGAGGCGGTGCAGGAAGCGCAGGCGGCTCTCGAGCGGGAAGTGTGACAGCGTCCACGTCGTGGTACAGCTGCACGGGAGATGACGGGTCGCCCAGCGATTGCCCGTTGCTGTACGTGATGCCAACGCGATCGACGTTGAGATTGAGCCCAGCCGAACAGCCCACGTCGATCAGCCCGACCGCATTCGCGCCTGCCCGGTGCGCCGCCTCGGCAATGGCCGGATACAGCACGGCGCAGCGTCCGGTCTCGTTGGCTCGCGTCTTCCGGCGCACGGCGATGGCCACGACCGAGTCGGTCATTCGCAGCAGCGTGTCGATCGCCGCGCCGGCGGCAGCGTCGCCGTCCGCAGCGGCATAGGCCGCGGCCAGCGCGGGGGCGCCTCCGGCGAGAGCGAGGTCGTGCAGCGCGGCGAGGATCACCGTGGGGTGCCGCCTGCGTGCCGGTGCCGCCTGGATGGCGCGCAGCGCCTCGCCGGACTCACTCAGGGCGACGGCGACGCGCTCGTACAGCGGCGATGTTCCGGCGGCGACGACCTCACCGAAGTGCCGGTACACCTGAGCGAGCGTCTGGGCCCTGCCCACAGGTAATGCGGCAGGCCAGGCCGGGCAGCCAGAAGGGATGCCCGGCCTGGCCCGCTTGCGTCAGATCGGGCGGACTTCCTCGGCCTGGGGGCCCTTCTGCCCCCGCCCGGCGGTGTAGGCGACCCGCTGGTTCTCCTGCAGGCTGCGGAAGCCGTCAGCCTGGATGGCAGAGTGATGGACGAACACGTCGGCGGTTCCGTCGTCCGGGGCGATGAAGCCGTAGCCCTTGTCGGCGTTGAACCACTTGACGGTGCCTTCAGCCATGTACTTCTCCTGTAGAGACGATCATTCGGGAGGCACGTGCGTGCCCTCCGGGTTATCGCGACCGCCAGCCTGCCGGGAAGTCCTGGCCGTGTACTCGCGGCGCCCGCTGTCAGAAGTTCGCAGGCGTTGGTACACGTAACGAATTTCGACTACAACCAGAACCTATTAAACACCATGCCAGGCACCCCGACTGACCGAGCGGCAAGAGCGAGCGTTCTTCGCCCTGGCCGATTAGCGTACTCCACCCAGCGTAGACGGGCTGACCAGGCCGGAAAATGGTGGTCAGCGGCGAGTCGGGCTGGGCTTCGACGCCGTCGAGCTGGACCTGCGTGACTACTTCGGCCACCAGCCGCGTCAGCTGTACTGGCGTAGCTGCGGCCACATCTGGCCCCAGGGGTGGCGCGGGCCGGTGCACAGGTAGACCTGGCCGTGCCACTCCTGGTTGTGCAGGCCGTACGGGTTGGACAGCGTCGCGACGGCCCGCACGCTGGTGAAGAACTGCCCGAGGTAGGCGGCGTCCCCGCCACCGTCGGCAGGCCCCGGCATGACCGCCACCACGGTGGTCGCCCGCGGGTTACCCGGGCCCCACCACCAGTAGGTGTTGTGCCCGCTCACCGCCTGCGGCAGGCCCGTTCCCAGCATGTTGATCGCGCTGGCCTCACCGTAGTTCGACGCGAAGATCACCGCGCTGGCCCGCTGCCCCGCGGGCAGCGAGGACCACTCCGTGCGGACCGTGCTGACCAGCTGCGGCCAGCCCACCGATTCGGCCAGGACCGGGTTGATCTTCTGGGTCCAGCCCACGCCGCCAGGCGGCAGCACCGGCAGCACGAGTGGCACAGCGATCACGACACTTACCGCCGTGGCCAGTAGCAGCCTGCGGAGCCGGCCCGCGCGGGCGGCCAGCCAGCCGTCGATGGCGACGGCCCCGGCCGCGAGCAGGAAGATGTACGCCCCCGCTAGGTAGTAGATCTTCCCTCCCGTCGTGATCGCGAAGAACACGAACAGGATCGCGTACGCCCACACCAGGGCCCGCCAGAGCGGCCGTCCGGACCGCCACAGAAGGCGCAGCCCGGCCACCCAGACCCCCACCAGAGCCAGGGCGGACATGATCAGCTGCCCGATCACCCAGCTTGCGATGTTGGCCAGGCCGCCGTTTTCCCGCGCGAGCGCGTGTGACATCGCGATCGTGGCCCACTGGTGCTGTACCTGCCACCAGATGTCAGGGATCGTGAAGGCGACCGCGATCACGGCCCCCGTCAAGAACCACCGGTTCAGCACCAGCCGCCAGCCGCCGGACAGCGCGACGCCGATGACCAGCGCGACGCCGAACAAGCCCACGCTGTGCTTGTTGGCCAGCCCCAGCCCGAGCACCAGGCCGCCGAGCGGCCACCAGCGCGCGTCACCGGTCCGTCCGATCTTGGCCACCACCAGCGCCAGGGCCGCCCAGGCCAGTATGTCGAAGGCCGTCGGCCCGAACAGGTGATCACCACCCAGCACGACCGGCATGGTCGCGGTCGCGATCGCGGCCAGCAACTGGGCCCGGCGTCCGCCGCCGAACTCCCGTGCCGTCAGCCCCGCCACCACGACCGTCGCCCAGGCCGCCAGGGCCGGCCACACCCGCAAGGCCAGCAGCGAAACGCCGAACACCTTCAGCGAAACCCACGCCAGCAGCGGCGTCAGCACCGGCTGGTCGACGTAGCTGGCCTGCAGATGACGGGCGCATTCCATGAAGTACAGCTCGTCGCGGTGAAATCCGTACCGCGTCGACAGCGCCAGCAGGACGGCGAAGACCACCGCGCCGACCGCGATCACGCGCCGGTCGAAAGGCGCGATGTCCGGAGCATCCGTATCCCGGTCCGCCTCGGCCGGGGTTCTTCCCAACACGTTCATGGCCGCCATGCTCGTCCGCCGGCACCCTCAGCCACATCGCCCGCAGTGCCCGTTTGCCCGCTCATCCCGAGCGGGCAGGGCCCGGGTTTCCAAGCCGTCCCGCTCCCCCTCAGGTAGGGGTCGGCAGTTCACCCCTGCGACGGATGGCCCGCACCGCCTGCCGGACTTTACGATCAGCTGGTGAAGAGGCTTGCCGCGTGGGCCACCGGGCTGCCGCCACGCGTGCAGGACTTTGCGCTCGCGATGGCGCTGGCCGTCTACAACGTCGCCTCGCTGATCCCGGAGACCAGGCAGCTGAAGCTGCCCTATCTCGCGTTCGTGCTGGTCGTGCTGCAGGTGGTGCCGCTGACCTGGCGGCGCTGCTGGCCGGTCCTGGTGTTCATCGCCGTCGGTATTCCCCGGAACATCTATGACCAGCTCGTCGTCAGCTACGCACCGCTGCCGCTCGGCCCGGCGATCGCCTACTACACCGTCATGGACCGGTGCTCGACCAGGGTCCGGGTGGTGATCAGCGCCGTGCTGGTCGTCGGCATCATCAGGTCGCAGATGCTGCCCGGCCACAACGAACCGTACGACTTCTTCATCGCTGCCCTGCAGTTGGCGGTGGCGGGCACGCTCGGCATCCTCAGCCGCACCCGCCGCTCCTACCTGCAGGCAGTCGAGACCCGGGCCGAGCAGGCCGAGGCCGAACGCGAACGCCAGGTCGCGCTGGCCGCCGCCGAGGAGCGGACCAGGATCGCCCGGGAGTTGCATGACGTGGTGGCACATCACGTCAGCCTCATGGCGGTCCAGTCCGAGGCCGCCGCCGCACTGCTGCCCGGCCGGCCCGCCGAGGCAGGAAAGGCCGTCGAGATCATCGGCCAGACGGCCAGGGAGGCCCTGACCGAGCTGCGCCGCCTCCTCGGCGTGCTGCGCGGCCCGGCCGACGTCAACGGCCGGGCGGCCACGTCCCCGGCCCCGTCGATCAGCGAGCTCGGCGAGGTACTCGGGCAGGTGCGCCAGGCCGGGGTCGCCGTGAACCTGCGCGTCGAGGGCTGCCCTGGCAAGCTGCCACCCGGCGTGGACCTGACCGCGTACCGGATCGTGCAGGAGGCGCTGACCAACACGGTCAAGCATTCCGGCGCGGGCGAGGCCGCGGTCACCGTCAGCTATGAGCCGGGCTACGTCACCGTGTCGGTGACCGATACCGGGAGCGGGGCCGCCGCGACCCTCGGAAGCCAGGCCACGCCAGGCCGGGCGGGCTCGTCCGACGGGGGCGGAGCCCGCCCGGCGGTATCGGGCGGATTCGGCCTGGCCGGCATCGCCGAGCGGGTGGCGTCCTGCGGGGGCAGCCTGACCGTCGGACCTGGCGACGCCGGCGGGTTCGCCGTCACGGCCCGGTTGCCCGCGCCATGACCGGCCCCAGGACCGGCCCATGACCGGCGCAGAACCCATCCGGGTCATCGTGGCCGACGACCAGGAGCTGGTCAGGACCGGATTCTGCGTGATCCTCGAGGCCACCGACGGGATCACCGTGGTGGCCGAGGCCGCTAACGGCGCCCAGGCCGTCCAGGCCGCGGCCGAGCACAAGCCCGACGTGATCCTGATGGACGTCCGGATGCCGGAAATGGACGGTCTCGAGGCCACCAGGCTGATCACCGGGGGCGACCGCACCGGCCCGCCGCGGGTCGTCATGCTGACTACCTTCGACTTCGACGACTACGTGTACGAGGCGCTGCGATCGGGTGCGAGCGGATTCCTGCTGAAGGACGCCCCGCGGCACGATCTCGTCGCCGCCATCAAGGTCGCCGCGGCTGGGAACGCGCTGCTCGCGCCGTCGGTCACGATGCGGCTGATCGACGCGTTCGCCCGCAGGCCGCCCGAGACGCTGCCCGCCCCGTCACGGCTGGCATCGCTGACCGCCCGGGAACGGGACATCCTGCTCCGCCTCGCCCGCGGGCTCACCAACGCGGAGATAGCAGCCGACCTGTTCGTCAGCGAAGCCACGGTGAAAACACACGTCGGGAACCTGCTGGCCAAGCTCGGGCTCCGCGACCGGGTCCAGGCCGTGATCCTGGCCTACGAGACCGGCATCGTCCGGCCGGGAGCACCGGACGCGGACAGCTAGTCCTACCGCATCTTCCATTCCGGCTTGCGCTTCTCGGCGAACGCCTTCGGTCCTTCCAGCGCGTCCTCGGTCCGCTGCAGCATGAAGGCGAACATCTCGGCGAACTTCCAGTGGTGGTCGACGGTCATGTCGCGGCCGTCCTTCACGATCCGCTTGAGGAACTGCACGGCCAGCGGCGAGTTCTCCATGATCCGGCCGGCCATCTCGCCCGCCGCCGCCTCAAGCGCGGCCCGGTCGTCGTAGAGCCCCTGGACCAGGCCGATCTGGTAGGCGCGTTCGGCGTCGATGGGGTCGCCGGTCAGCTCGATCCGCATCGCCTCGCCGAGCGGGATCATCCGCGACAGGTGGACGAAGGCCGGCCCGGAGAGCAGGTGCCGCTTCGGCTCCGGCATGGCGAAGCTCGACTTCCTGGTGGCCAGGCGGATGTCGCAGTACAGCGCGATCTCCATGCCGCCCGCCATGCAGTAGCCGTCGATGGCCGCGATCACCGGCTTGGAGCAGTTGTGCGCTCCTGTTCATCTTTTGTTACCGACCAGCACCTTCGAACCTGGGTAAGCGGGCCGCGGCAGCCCGAGCACGTGCTGCGCGATCATCTGGCGGAAGACCTCGACCGTCCCGCCGTAGGTGGCGGTGCCCTGGGCGAACCGGTGCGCGAACTCGATGTCCCCGGCCGCCTCGGCGCCCGGGCTGCCCTCGGACAGCAGCGCGGCCGGACCGACCAGGTCCATGAGCTCGGCCGCGCCGTGCACCAGCGCGTCCGAGGCCTTGACCCGTCCCATCGGGCCCGGCGTCATCAGGCCGGCCTGCAGCTCCATGGCCACCTGACCCAGCGCGCTGTCCAGGGCGCGCTGCAGCGGGTACACGTAGGTCGCGCCCAGCGAACTGCTGCCGATCTGGACGGCCGAACCCTTCTGCCCGAAGCTGTGCTCCTCGTCCAGCGGCCCGCGCAGCACCGTCCAGCCGTCGTTCACGCCGCCGAGCCGGTACCGGTCGGAGATCCGCACGTCGCTGTAGTAGACGATGTTGGTCCGCTCGCCGCCGAACGTCCTGATGCCCTGGATCTCCACCCCGTCGCTGCCCAGCGGGACCAGGAACATGGTCAGGCCACGGTGCTTGGGCAGCTCGGGATCGGTCCGGGTGATGAGGAAGGCGTACTGGCAGTTCTGCGCGCCGGTGGTGAAGATCTTCGACCCGTTGATCACCCACTCGTCCCCGTCGCTGACGGCACGGGTCTTCGCCGCGGCGATGTCGGAGCCGCCGTCCGGCTCGGTGTAGCCGAGGCAGCATCGGACCGTCCCCGCCGCGATCTGCGGCAGCACGTCGGCGGCCAGGCCGGGCTCGGTGTAGCGCTCCGCTCGTTGAAGCCGCTGCCGGTCCGGCGTTCCTCCTCCAGGACGTCGTCCGTGACGTGCTCGGCCACGAACGCGCGCACCTCGTCGAGGAAGGCCTGCTGCTCCGCGTCCAGCTGGACCTGGCCGAAATCCATATCCCGCTCCTACCGGTAGTCCGCGGCCAGCGCGTCCGCGACGGCGATCAGGTCCTCGGCCGGGTCGCCCCCGAGCAGGCTCCAGCCCTTGGCGCGCAGGAAGTACAGGCTGGCGTCGGCCTCGATGGTGAAGCCGAGGCCGCCCTGCATGTGTGCCGCTGTGGTCGTGCCGTGCGTGGCCACCCGGGCGGCGTAGGCGAACGCCGCCGGCACCAGGTGCCGGGCTTCGGTCGGCTCGTGCTCCAGCATCCACCCCGCCCGCCGGATCATGTTCCGCGCGCCCGAGACCCCGATGGCCACGTCGGCGAGCGGGAACGAGACCCCCTGCAGCGACCCGATGGGCACACCCATCGTCTCGCGGGTCTTGGCGAACTCGACGGCGATGCCGAGGGCGCGCTCGGTCAGCCCGGTCAGCGCGGCCGCGGTCAGCAGCTTCCACTCCGCCCGGGCCCGCCGGTACAGGGTCTCGGCCAGTCCCCCCTCCGCCAGCCGCTGCCGCCGGCCGTCGGCCAGGTCCCACCACGCCAGCGGCGTGCCGCCCTGGTTGGCCACCGGCGTCGGCGGCTCGTCTGCCTCCACCAGCACCAGGGTGTCGCCGTCCAGCGCCACTACGCCCCGCGCGACCGCCCCGCCGGGCACGAGCTGGCGGCCCTGCGCGCTGGCCGGTTCCATCGCCAGCGCCAGGATCCGCCGCCCGCTAGCCGCTTCCGCCAGCAGCCCCGCCGGCACAAGCCCAGCCGACGCAAGCCCCGCCAGCGCCCGCGCCGCGGCCACGTGCTCGATAAAGGGAACCGGCGCGAGCGCCGCGCCCGCCTCCTCAGCCACCAGCAGCAGGTCCTCGAGCGCCGCCCCGTCGCCGCCGGCCTGCTCCGGCAACCCCATCGACGCCGCGCCCATGTCGGCTAGCTGCCGCCACAGCTTCTCGTCGTAGCCCAGCGGCTCGGCGGCGCGCACGCGCTCCGACGGGCACTCGTTCCTGAAGAACTCGGCGAAGGCGTCGCGTACCGCTTCCTGGTCGCTGCTCAGCGAGTAGTCGGCGTACCGCAGCTCGAACTCGTCCACTACAAGACCGCCCATGGATGTTCGAAGGTTAACAAAGTATCTATATCACAGCACCCGCCCGTC
>WNGL01015812.1_pt1 | contig 10370 bp, 10 predicted proteins | sample 5400591 | NCBI WGS metagenome assembly WNGL01 (sample SAMN13153377, study PRJNA577476) | soil metagenome | isolation source: 80 cm soil or saprolite under Garry oak tree replicate 1 | place: USA:California | collected 2016-06-15 | reverse complement strand
GGTCTTGCCGGCCGTCGTCCAGCGTAAGACTTCCCGCTCGCGTTTGGTCAATAACCGCGGCTGGGACTCGTATGGCTGGCGCGCGACGGATATGGCCTTGGCGTGCGCGTAGATCGACATCAGATGCAGCGCGCGCTTGGCCTGTGGAGAGAGATCGACATGCACTCCGGCCAAGCTTACGACCGACTGAAAGCCGGCGGAGGTATGGATCGGTACGCAGAAGCCGTGCGGCATCCCGGCATCGGCGGCCTCACCCATGACCTTTTTCGCGCTCGGCCAGGTCTTCGCATCATAGGGCGCATCCTTCCACTCGAAGGGGCCGATTGATCGAAAGCAATGGGCGCCGACCGGATCGTCCTTGATGAGATTGTTCTTGAAGTAATGGCTCGACCAGCTTGGATCCCAGCCGTTGAGCAGCATCATCTCTTCCAGCCGCCCTCCGGGCATCGGCAATCCGGTAATGACCCAGGCGCTGAATCCGAACTTTGCGAACTCTCGCCCCATGCGTTCGATCACCGCACGCTGGTCCGTCATGCTCTCGATTTCGTCGATGAAATCAAATGCCGCATGGCCCGAGTCGAAGACCTCGTCGTCCATCAGATGCCCCCTCGTGCGATTCCGAACGCATACAGTCTCACGCCACCGCGCTCTGGCTTGACCGGTCAACCATTGCCTCGAGAAGATCGGCCAGCCGCCGCCGCACGTTTGGGTCGGAAATTCGCGCGAGCGCACGCGCGATCCTGATCCCCTCCGGCGTGCTCAGTGCCTCGGTCATGGCGAGGAGGCCGTCATTGGTCCTCCGCGACTTGTCGTTTCCCGCGTCATTCTCGAAAAAGAACGACACCGGCACCGAAAGGACTCTTGCGGCATCGCTCAGCCGGCTGGCGCCGACGCGGTTGCTCCCCTTTTCGTATTTTTGCACCTGCTGGAAAGTCACCCCGAGTTCATGTCCCAGCCGCTCCTGGGACAAGCCGGCAGCAAGGCGCGCCGCGCGGATGCGGAGCCCGACATGAACATCGATGGCGTTCGCTTGCTTGCTTCCCACCACAGTGCTCCGAGCGCGTGAATATACCCCTTTTTCGGCGCGTAGTTGTCATTTGTTGGGCGCGCGACCCATTGCCAACTGCATTTTCTGGCACCGGCGCACAAACAAAAACGGCGCGGTTGCCCGCGCCGTTCTGCCCTAGCCCCTTCGTAGTATCGAAGTTCAGTTCAGCGCGCCGCCGTCAGATAGCGAGGGTGCTTTTTCGCCGCAACGCGATGTGCGCGCGGCTCGGAGGCCTGGCGCGTCGTGCCCTCGGGCGCCGACGCATAGGTGCTGTTGCCGCTCACTGCGGAGAAATGCGTGAGGAAGCCGCAGGCGCCGACGCCCGCATAGTTCGACACGCGCTCCACGATGCCGACCAGCACGTAGCGCTTGCCGTCGAACTTGGCGACGGGGCCGCCCGAGTCGCCCATGCAGGCGCTGGCGCTGATCGGTCCGCGGCGCTTGGGGTCGACGAGGCCGCCGTATTTGGCATCGGCAATGAGGCGCGCTTCCTTCAGGCCGGCGGAATGCATGCGCTCGCTCTCATGCGCGGTGCCGTAGCCCGCGATGGTGAAGGTTCCGTCCGCCGCCGCGGTGCCGGTTTCGATCGGCACGACACTGGGAGGAAGCGGGCTCGCCAGCGTCAGCTGCGTCACCTGGCCGGCGGCGCTGTGGCCGGCGACCGCGATCTGCCGCCCGGCGGCGATCACATGAAACGGCCCGGTTCCCTCGACGCAGTGATTGGCGGTCAGCAGCTTGTCGCGCCCGATCACGGTTGCGGTGCACAAGAGGTTATGCCCGACCAGCTTGACCACGTGGCGGCTGATGCCGCCCGCCGACTGGCCCTTCATCGGCATGCGCCTGGCTCGGGGCAAAAATAAAGGCGGCCGAAGCCGCCAAAAACATCGTCAGTGCCGAAACTTGCCCGCGGACCTTCGCGATTGCCGTGAGGTGTTCAGAGAGCCGCATGAATGATGACCCCTCGTGCCAAGCTTGTTGTTGAAGCTTTATAGTCGACCCGGAGCTCACCTTGCCGCGTTCATGTCGCGAATTTCAAGATTAAAGTTGGTTCCCTAGTATTTTTGCGGTCCCCCTGATCCATTCCAGATACAGCGTGAGCGGCGTCACGCCGGTCAGCCCGCCGCAACCGTCCGAGTTTCCCGGGCCGGTCGACCAACTGACGACGCCGATGATGACCGGGTTTGGTGCGATGCGAAAGACCGGTGCGCCGGAATCACCGTTGCAGGCGCCAAGGCCGGCAACCTCGCCCTTGGTTGTCGGATCGAACAGCCGGACCTGCAAGGTTCCGGGTTTGCCGGTCACGGCGAGCGTCGCGGCCCGCGCGGTTCCGCCGGATTTGCCGTCGTGGCGTATCGCAACACCGGTGCCCGCGACCAGGAACGCGTCGCCCGGCGCGACCGCGATGCCGGCGGGACCGAGCGTTGCGAGTGTCACGTTTGCAAGCGGCGCGCTGAGCTTGAGCAGCGCCACGTCCGCGGTCGCGCGATGCTGTGTGGGATCGAATTTCGGATGCGCCGTGACCCTCGTGATGTCGCGCAGCAACGGCTGGTGCGCGGCATCGAACTCGACGATCTTGTAGACGGCGCCGGGCAGCACGCAGTGCGCCGCGGTGAGCACCAGGTCGGGCGCGAGCGCGGTGCCGGTGCAGGAGTTGCCATGCGAGCCAACGATCACGACGACCGACCGCCCGATCGCATCAGGCGCCGGCCTCGCGCCGCCGACCATGGCGATCGCTTCGACGCACGAGATCAGCAGGCCGGCGAGGGCGGTGAGCATGCGCATGCCGCGCACCTGCCCGCTCGCGTGCGCCAAGTCAATTGATCAAGTCAACCGATCGAATAATTCGAATGGTTCCGCTTTCTCGTTCTTAATTTGGTCCGGCCCAGGAACCAGGTTCTCGTTAGGAGAACCCCGTAGGGCAAGTGGCGAATAGTGAGTAGCGAATAGCGAATAGCGAATAGCGGGTGCGCCGTGTCTTGCGGACGGCAGCGCGAACTTCACAGACCGTAACCGTGCTCACACACTTGCTATTCGCTATTCGCTATTCGCTATTCGCTACTCGCTGCTTCCTATGCGTGACGGAGATACCGCACCGGATCGAATTGAGTTGAAACAGGCCGCCGCCTCCTAGGATCGCAGGACGCGAATAATCCGCGCGATCGGTATCCGACTGCTCAGTGTTTCGAATCGAGCAGAAGGCGGACACCGAGATGAAGAAGATGCGGGGCGTGAGCATTTTGACCTCGCGGCATGCGATTGCCTTGATGCCATTGGCGGCGCTGGCCGTATCCATCGACCGCGCCGAGGCCGCGTCCGGGTGCGACGCGATCTCGCCGATCGCGACCGCCACCACCGTCACCTGCACGGGAACGAACGACCGACGCGAACGGCACTACCGGCTTCGGCAGCCCTACCGATGACGGCACACCTACAAGATTCTCTCCGGCGCATCGGTCATCGGAACGACCATCGGATTGAACATCGGAGCGCAGCTTGGGAACTCAGGAAGCATCAGATGGAAACGCCTCTCGCCGTCCCAGCGCAGGCGCGCCGAGATGCTGGCGTCACTATCGCCGACGTTCGCGCAGAATCTGACGGAAGGATCAACATAACTTGATTGATCCTGCCCCAACGCGATGCGCAAACCGGCGCCTCCAAAGCGTGACAAACATTTTCACGAGGTATTCTTCAGGGTTTTTTTTGGCATGAGTTCAGCGTCACGACCGGTTTTGAAATTGTCCGCCACGGCGCACAATAACCGCGCCGGCGCGCGCGGGCGTCTTGCAAGCCCACCGCAGTGCATGCGCGCCGAGATGCCGGCGTGATCATCATCAAGATTCTTGCGGCCTGGACCGCCTTCTCGGTGGCTTTGGGATTGGCCATAGCGCCGGGGCTTTCGCGCCGCATCCGCGACATGAATTTTCCACCGGAGGACGATGACGAATGAGGCGGCTGATCTGCTTTCGGCGCGCGGGCATGGCGCGGCGTTCGCTTGCTCCGTTCGCCTGTTACGATTCCACCACGTTCGCGCAGAATCTGACGGAAGGATCAACATAACTTGATTGATCCTGCCCCAACGCGATCCGCAAAGCGGCGCTATTCAAAAAGCGACGAACATTCCGCGAGGTGTTTTTCAGGGGCTTTTTGGCATGAGCTCAGCCTCACAACCGGGTTCGAAATTGTCCGCCACGGCGGACAATAACCGCGATCGCGAAAGCCTGAATGAACTGATCAGTTCGGTTTACGACAGCGTGGTCGACCAGTCCCGTTGGGCGGGCGCTTGCGCAAGAGTCGCCGACTTGCGTACATCATGTTTGCCTTGCGGACCTTCGCGCTTCTAGATAGTGCGCGGCGCGGAGGGGCCCCTGCATGGATGCACGTGATGCTGTTGCGACCCGCTATTCCTGCCGGGCGTTCCGTCCTGATCCCGTTCCTCTGACCATCGTGCGCGAGATTCTCGAACGGGCGGCGCGCGCGCCGTCCGGCGGCAACGTCCAGCCATGGCTGGTGCATGCGCTCGCCGGGGATCGGCTCGAAGCGCTCAAGGACCAGTTGCGGCCGCGGTTTGCCAAGGAGCTGCCACACGGGGAGGGCGCCGAGTACGAGGTCTATCCGCGCGATCTCAAGGAGCCGTACTACACCCGCCGTTCGCGCGTCGGCAGCCAGCTCTACGCCTCGATCGGCATCCCGCGCGAGGACCGCCCGGCGCGCTACCGGCAGTTCTCGCGCAACTACCTGCTTTACGATGCGCCGGTCGGTCTGTTCGTGTCGCTCGATCGCCAGATGGGGCCGCCGCAATGGTCCGACGCCGGTGGTTTCATCCAGACCGTCATGCTGCTGGCGCGCGCCCACGGCCTGCACACCTGCGCGCAGGAAGCCTGGACCAGCTGGCACAAGACCGTGTCGGCCTTCCTGGAACTCCCGTCCGAGCACATCCTGTTTTGCGGCGTCGCGCTCGGGTTTGCCGACGAGGAGGCGCCGATCAACCGCTGGCGCTCGGAACGTGAGCCGGTCGACGCATTCGCACGCTTCGAGGGGTTCGCGTGACCCCCGCCGGTGCTCGAGGGCCGCGAGCCCCACTCTTGACACCGTCGGGCTTTAGGCGCTTCACCGGCTCCGGTTTACGAGGGTTTATGCGCGCCCCAGGCTATCTTCTTCTCGGTCTTGCGCTTGGCGGCACGGTAGCGCCCACGCTGGCGACTGCGGCCGATCTCAAGGCCTGCCTGTCGCAGGACGAGCGGCGCGCCGTGATCGCGTCGCATAAGGCGGTGCCGCTCGGGCGTGCTATAAGCGTGGTCAAGGCAAAGATCGGCGGCGACGTCGTCAAGGCCCGGCTGTGCCGGCAGGAGCCGGGTCTCGTCTATCTGCTGACCGTTCTGGGGCAAAATGGCAAGGTGACCCGGGCGCGAGTCGACGCGGCCGACGGTCAATGGCTCGATGGGAGCTGAGGGGAAGATTAAGTGCGCCTGCTCGTCGTCGAGGATGATCCCGATCTCAACCGCCAACTGGCTACCGCGCTGACTGACGCGGGCTATGTGGTCGACCGCGCCTTCGACGGCGAGGAAGGGCACTATCTCGGCGAGACCGAGCCGTACGATGCGGTGATCCTCGACATCGGCCTGCCCAAAATGGACGGCATCTCGGTGATCGAGGCATGGCGGCGCGGCGGCCGCGCCATGCAGGTGCTGATGCTGACCGCGCGCGACCGCTGGAGCGACAAGGTGCAGGGTTTCGACGCCGGTGCCGACGATTATGTCGCCAAACCCTTCCATCTGGAGGAGGTGCTGGCGCGTGTCCGCGCGCTGCTGCGCCGTTCGGTCGGCCACGCCAAGAGCGAATTCACCTGCGGCCCGGTGCGGCTTGATTCCCGCACCGGGCGCGTTTCGGTCGACGGCAATCCGGTCAAGCTCACCAGCCATGAATACCGCCTGCTTTCCTACCTGATGCATCACACCGGCCGCGTCGTCTCGCGCACCGAGCTGGTCGAGCATCTCTACGACCAGGACTTCGATCGCGACTCGAACACCATCGAGGTGTTCGTCGGCCGCATCCGCAAGAAGCTCGGCGTCGATTGCATCCAGACCGTGCGCGGCCTCGGCTATCTCCTCACGCCTCCAGTCGCATGATCGCGGAAATCAGCCAGCGGTTTTCGGATCTGATCGCGCCAGAAAGCCATGCGGGCAGGCGCAAGCGCCGTGCGGGCAGGCGCGAGCGCCGTGCGGGTTAATTCACTCGCGCTGCGCTTGTTTTTGTCCGCCACCGCGGTGACGGTCGTCATCCTGCTGATCACCGGCGTCGTATTGTCCTCGCTCTATCGCGACGGCGTCGAGCGCTCGTTCGACCGGCGCCTCGGCGTCTATCTCAAGACGCTGGTGGCCGACGTCGCGGCGCCCGACGAGGGCGAAAAGTTCACCCAGTCGCTCGGCGAGCCGCTGTTCGATTTGCCGCTCTCCGGCTGGTACTGGCAGGTGACGCGGCTGAGTACGCCGAAGCCGGAGGTGCGTTCCTCCAAGTCGCTGTGGGACGGTAACCTGCCGCACCTGGAAGACCAGAACGTGCCGACCTCGGCCGACGGCACGCGCAAGCGCTTTGTGCCTGGCCCGGAAGATCAGCGCCTGCGCCTGGTCGAGCGCACCGTCGATCTCGGCGAGGACGGACGCTATCTGGTCGCGGTCGCGGGTGATGCGCTGGAAATCGAGGAAGAGACCCAGTCCTTCGACCGCGCAATCCTGGTCACGCTCGGCGTGCTCGCAATCGTGCTGCTGCTGACCACGATGTTCCAGGTGCGCTTCGGTCTTGCGCCGCTCAAGCGCATCTCGGACAGCCTCGCGGCCATCCGCTCGGGAAGCGCGGAGCGCCTCCAGGGCAGCTTTCCCGAAGAGATCGCCCCGCTGGCGCGCGAGACCAACGCGCTGCTCGATGCCAATCGCGAAATCGTCGAGCGCGCGCGCACCCATGTGGGCAATCTGGCGCATGCGCTCAAGACGCCGCTGTCGGTCATGATGAACGAGGCGCGCGGCGATGAGCCGCTCGCCGTCAAGGTGCGCGAGCAGGCGAACGTGATGCGCGATCAGGTGCAGCGCCATCTGGAGCGCGCGCGCATCGCGGCCCGCGCCAACGTGGTCGGCACCGTCACGGAGGTTTCTCCCGTCGTCACCGCCTTGGCGCGCAGCATGGAGAAAATCCACCGCGACCGCGGTATCGCGATCGATATCGAGACCTCGCGCGACACGCGCTTTCGCGGCGAGCGTCCTGACCTGGAAGAGATGGTCGGCAATCTGGTCGACAATGCCTGCAAGTGGGCGCAGTCGCGCGTCGCCGTCGAGGTGCTGTCCGAGCGCGCCGATAGCCTCACGGCAGGGTCGACGTTGCGCGTTGTGGTCGATGATGACGGACCGGGCCTGACTGCCTCCGAGCGGGAACGCGTGGCACATCGCGGCAACCGGCTCGACGAGACCAAGCCCGGCTCCGGCCTCGGCCTTTCGATCGTGGTCGATCTTGCAGCCCTTTACGGCGGTGCGCTGACGCTAGGGACGGCACCGATCGGAGGCCTGCGTGCCGAACTGGTGCTTCCGGCGGCATAAATTAGCCGCTGCACGAACCCTCTTCGCACGAACCCTCTTGGCCCAAACCCCTCTGGCACTGTAGAACGTTCTCTCTTGGCCCGGCTGCCGGGTAGGTCGCGACTCGAGGACCCCTTCTTAATGCCGGGAGCAAGGCTCACTGCAGCGCTGGCCGCCTTGACGCTTGCCGGCTGCGCCGCCGATCCGGGCGCCGGGTCGCGCCAGGTGGAAGGTACCTCGCTCGGCGCCTTCACCAGCAGCCTGTTCAGCACGTCGCTGGGTGGTTCGGCGGCGAGCGGCGTCACCGGTTCGGTCGGCGGTGTACCCACCGGCGGTATCCTGAGCGGGCCGGTGGGAGCCAGCCTCGACGAGCGCGATCGAAAGCGCGCCGCGGCGGCCGAAAAGCAGGCTCTGGAACGAGGCGAACCGGGCGAGCCGGTCGGCTGGCGCGGCGGCGCCGGACGCCACGGAACGGTCGTTCCCGGTGTCGATTACGAAATCCGCAGCGTTCGCTGCCGCGACTATACCCACTCGATCTATATCGAGGGCCGGCCGCAGACGTCCCGAACCACAGCGTGCCGCGGTGCGGATGGTGCGTGGTCACCGGTTAGCTGATCATCGCGGGTTCCTCAACCGGTTCTTAACGCCCGGCGGATAACTCTATCCAAAGGTAAATCTTTAGCCCGGGTGTAGGGATGGCCGAAGGGCTGCCCATCGAACGATTGCGTGAGTTTCTGCGCGAGCTGAAGCCTGCGGCGCGTACGCTGCTGGCGACGGAGCTTGAGCGCGCGATGCTGCGTGGCGAAGACCCGCCGGGCGCCTCGTTCATTCTTGACGAGCTGCGCAGCGAAGCGCGCAACAGCGGGCGCAAGATGCCGCGCGTTGGCAACGCCCAGCGGCTGTTCTTTGCGCCGCTGGAGCCATTCCTGGTCGAGGATTCACCCGAGCGCAAGCATCGTGGACGCATCGCGCGCGCGAACCTCGACCCGATCTGGGAATGGATTTGCCGCGATCTGATGCCGCAGGAGGCCAAGACCTACGCGGACCAGATCAACATGCTGCTCGCCGCCAACCAGAAGGACAGCGCCGACCAGGTCGCGCGCGCGTTCCAGGACCTGGTCGAGCATCGGCTGCGCGAAGTCCTCGTCAACGCCAAGACCGATGACAAATTGCGCCGCCGCGTTTCGGTGCAGGTCGGTACCCCGTTTGCCCTCGAGGATGTGCGCGAGGTCGCCTCGATCATGCGGGCGCGCGACGCGCTGGCGGTGATCGGCACACGGCTGCCGCAAGCGATCGCGAACCTCGCCGACGAGCAGCGCGACAATGTGATGGGATTGCTCGAATCCCCGATCGGGCGCCACAAGGACATCTTCCTGTATGCGCTGATCATCGTGATGAGCCGCCTCGTCTCGCCTTGGCAATTGGTCCGCCTGGCTATCAAGGCAGCCGAAAGCGATTCGGCGGCGCGGATCGCCGAGACGTCCTACGCGGTCGCGGTCGACATCGTGCTGACCGACACCGATCGCATGATCGCGACCCTGCGCGGCAGTCTCAAGACCGCAAACAGCGCCGAGGTCGCGACCCTGCTCAAGGAGATCCATGACAGTGCGCGCACGCTGCGCACCGAAGTGGATCTTTCCGGCGACTCGCCATGGGCGCGCCAGCTGGCCGCCTCGCGCGCCGAGGTCGCAAAACTGCTGCTGGCGGAAATCGACAATCTTCCCGGCCAGGTGCGCCGCCTGCTGCGCCCGCGTCCCGCCAAGGAGGTTGGTCCGGAGTCGGTGCTCGACCCGAACGATGTCGCCGATGTCGAGGCAAAGCTCGTGCTTGCTTCGGTCAGTCGCAACTATGCGGGCGAACTTGCCGTCAGCGAGGCGACACGGCGCGTCAATTCGGAGCTGCAGAATTATTTCGACAGCGGAACCCAGGTTCTGCTCGACCGGATGCGCACCTCGCCCGCGGCCGAGCGCAGTTTCCGCCATTCGCAACTGGATGCCGCCGTGCGCTTTTGCGGCAAGCTGTTCGGCGCCGACTATGCGAGCACGCTCGCCAAGGCCGCCGATGTCGCCGCCAAGGGCGAGCAGAAGGCCATGAAGGCCTAACACCCTGTAATTCCTGGAATTGTTCTATCTCATTGCGGCGTTGCTTGCGCCGTGATGTAAAGCCGCCATGACGCTCTGGTTCCTCTTCGCCGTGATGACCGCGGCGGCGATCTTCGCCGTGCTGTGGCCGCTTGGCCGCGGCGGCGCGGCGCGGCGTTCGGGCAGCGATCTTGAGGTCTATCGCGACCAGATCGCGGAACTTGATCGCGACCGCGACGCAGGGCTGATCGCCGGCGCCGAGGCGGAAGCCGCGCGCGTGGAACTATCGCGCCGCCTGCTGGCCACCGCCGAGCAGTCTCAGTCCGGCGTGATGCCGAGCCCGGGCGGAACATTGCGCCGCCGCGTGGCGGCGGTCGTGGTGCTGGCCGGGGTGCCTGCCCTCGCGATGGGGCTTTATCTAGAGCTCGGCTCGCCCGATCTGCCCGGCCAGCCGATCGCCAGCCGCGCCGCGGCGCCGGTGCAAAACCGTGGCCTCGATGCGCTTGTCGCGCAGGTCGAGGCGCACCTGGCCAAGAACCCCGAGGACGGCCGCGGCTGGGAGGTGGTGGCGCCGGTCTATATGCGGTTCGGCCGCTTCGAGGATGCCGTCAAGGCGCGGCGCAATGCCATTCGGCTCAATGGTGCGAGCGGCGATCGCGAGGCGGACCTTGGAGAGTC
>WNGL01016774.1_pt1 | contig 10371 bp, 9 predicted proteins | sample 5400591 | NCBI WGS metagenome assembly WNGL01 (sample SAMN13153377, study PRJNA577476) | soil metagenome | isolation source: 80 cm soil or saprolite under Garry oak tree replicate 1 | place: USA:California | collected 2016-06-15 | reverse complement strand
CGCTTTGTCACGTCGAACCAGCCGGGGCTGCTCTTGCTTCATGGCTACGGCAACGTTTTCGAGCGCGTGCTGCGACCGGGCGAAAGCATCATGCTCGAGCCGGGCGCGTTTCTTTACAAAGATTCTTCAGTGACGATGAATGTCGAATCGCAAAAGCTGACGACCGGCTTCTTCGGCGGCACCGGGATGAATCTGGCGCGCATGACTGGACCGGGGCGCGTGGGTATTCAATCGATGTACGTGCATCATCATACTGATTGAGGATGCTCCCTCTCCCTTTGGGAGAGGGCCGGGGTGAGGGCATAGCAAAGGAGTGTAGAAACTGAAGTTTGTCGGACATTGGAAACGAACATGCCAACACACACTTGTCCATGGTGCGGTCTCGTCAGCGACGGCTCGAAGCGCAGTTGTCCCGCGTGTGGCGCAACTATCGATGCGCGTGACGTGGTCACCGAATCGGGCTGGTCTGAGCTGCCGGGGCGAAAAGACATGGCCAAGCTTCAATTCGGCGACTCCTTCTGCCAAATAGAGGGCATATACGTTCCGGTAGCCGATATCAGTCTCGCGCCAGGTGATGCCGTTTACTTCGCGCATCATGTTCTGCTCTGGAAAGATCCGCAGGTAACCATCACGACGATGGGAATGAAAGGAGCCTTCAAGCGTCTGCTGGCCGGGATGCCGCTGGTGATGACGCAGGCGCAAGGCCCAGGCCACATCGCTTTTTCTCGGGACGCGCCCGGCGAGATGATTGCCTTGCCGCTGCAACCGGGCCAGGCCGTAGATGTGCGCGAGCATCTGTTTCTCGTGGCCACCAACCAGATTACCTATGATTGGTTTCAATCAGGCGTCTGGTTTACGACCAAAAGCGGTAACGAATCGGAAACGCATTACCCTTTGGGCCAATTCATGGATCGCTTCTATGCGCCGGCGGCGCCCGGGCTGTTGCTGCTTCATTCCGCCGGTAATGCGTTCGTGCGTTCGCTCGAGCCGAATCAGACGATCCTGGTGAAACCAACGGCGCTGTTATTCAAGGACCCAACGGTGCAGATGCAACTTCATTTCGAACATCCGGCGGGCACCTGGAGTTCCTGGCGCTCGTGGGGTAATCGTTATCTTTGGCTGCGGCTGTATGGACCAGGCCGAGTTGCCGTGCAATCGGCTTATTCGCAAATGCACGATAACGGGAGGAACATTACTCGGCACAGCGGGGCAACGGAGCAACGGTGGGGTTAGATTAATGAAGGAAAGAAGGCACAGGTCACGAATATGAACTCAGAAACTCTAACTTCGCCACAAGCAGTAATTGCCGCGCTCTATGTTTTCGCGCTGGCCGCGTTTCTCGGTTATCAAGTTATCTCGCGCGTGCCGCCGCTGTTGCACACGCCTTTGATGTCGGCGACGAACGCAATTTCGGGTATCTCGTTGGTTGGCTCCATCGTGATCGCGGGTTCAGGACATGGCATGGTGGCGACGATCCTGGGTTTCGTGGCAGTGGCGTGTTCGACCACGAACGTGGTGGGCGGATTTGTGATCACGGATCGCAAGCTCATTCGAACTCGGCATTTCTTTCTTTGAGCCTTTTGTGCCTTTTCGTGGCCAATGTTTTGAATCTGCGAAATCTGTGTAATCTGCGGATAAAATCAAAATGCACTGGCAAACCTACTTCATCGAATTCAGTTATCTTCTCGCCTCGATTCTTTTCATTCTCGGTCTCAAGGGCTTGAGCCATCCCGAAACCGCGAAGCGCGGAATGCACCTCGCTGAATTCGGCATGCTGATGGCCATCATCGGCACGCTCATACACTTCGAGATCGTCACCTACACCTGGATCATTGTTGGCCTGTTGCTGGGCTCGACGCTGGGCGCAGCCATGGGCGTTTGGGTGCCGATGACCGCGATGCCGCAACGGACTGCGTTGTCGCACGCCTTCGGCGCGTTCGCCGCCGCGCTGGTCGGCATCGCCGAATACTACAGCTACACGCACGGCTTCAAACCGCTGGCTGAGCTGGGCCACATAAAGATGAGCGCGATGGGCTTCGAGATCATGCTGGGCTCGCTGACGACGACCGGCAGCTTGATCGCGTTCGGAAAATTGCAGGGCATCGTGCCGGGCAAGCCACTCGTCTATCGCGGCCAGAATATTTTCAACATGTCTCTGCTCGCGGCGACCATTGGACTCTTCATCTATTTGATTTTTGTACCGACGGCCGTGATTCCCTTCTACGTCATGCTGACGTTAGCGTTCGTGTTCGGGGTGCTGCTGGTGTTGCCGATCGGTTCGGCGGACATGCCGGTCGTGATGTCGCTATTGAATTCTTACGCGGGCTTGGCATCGGCGGCGACGGGTTTTGTGCTGGGGAATAACGTGCTGATCATCGCGGGCACGCTCGACGGATTCTCCGGATTCATTCTTTCGATTCTCATGTGCCGCGCGATGAATCGTTCGATTACGAACGTTTTGTTCGGCGCTTTCGGCAGCGCGGCGACGGCTGCGGTAGGCGAAGGCCAACAGGGCGTGATGCGCGAAGTAAGTCTCGATGACATCGCAGTGCAACTGGCTTACGCCAACAAAGTCATATTTGTGCCGGGCTACGGCCTGGCTACGGCCCAGGCGCAACACGCCGTGCGTGAACTGGCCAGTGTTTTGGAAAATCGCGGCGTGACGGTGAAATATGGAATACATCCGGTCGCGGGCCGCATGCCCGGACACATGAATGTGTTGCTGGCCGAAGCTAATGTGCCTTATTCGCAGTTGTATGAACTGGAGCAGATCAATCCTGAGTTTCCAACCACCGACGTGGCCGTCGTCATCGGCGCGAACGATGTCGTCAATCCCGATGCGCGCGATAATCCCAGCAGCCCGATTGCCGGCATGCCCATCCTCGAAGTCGATCGCGCGAAGTCAGTCGTGGTCCTCAAGCGCGGGCAGGGCAAAGGTTTTTCGGGTCTTGAGAATCCGCTATTCTTCAAGCCGGTAACCGGAATGCTTTATGGCGATGCGAAGGACACGCTGACGAAATTGGTTGGTGCGGTGCAGCATGCTTAACCTGCAAGGCCGTGTCTGTTACGGAACCGCGAGCGGTAGCGACCGGATCGTCTTGCTGCCATCGATTAAGAGGTCGGCGTTCTTTTCCTAAAGATGCGCTACGATCCGGTCGCTACCGCTCGCGGTTCTGTAACGATACGACCTGCCGCAAACGATCGAGAAAGCCTTACCGACTGCTGCTTGAGCACAGAGTCTAAGCCAGGACAAAATACCGAACGGTTCAGACACATTAATCCAGCGAGGAATAATATGCGAAAACTGAAACTCTATTTTCTTATTCTCACTTTAGCTTTATCGCTCGCGTTGCCAACAACGCTAGCCCAGCGCAAAGACGGCCGAGCGAAGACAAACAGTGCGGCGACAGTTCTGGCAGCGCGGGGTATGGAAACCATCTCCGCAAACCAGCTACGGGAATATCTATCGTTCATCGCCTCTGACGAGATGGAAGGACGCGACACGCCCTCGCGCGGATTGGACACGACGGCAAAGTTCATCGCGATGAATTTGGATCGCTGGGGGTTCAACCCTGCGGGCGATGACGGCACTTTTTTCCAGCACATTGTGCTGCGTCGCGATCAGCTCGACGGCGGACACAGCTCAGCCGAGATCAACGGCCAGAAATTCAACTTTGGCGACGACTTTCTGCCGAACGCGGTGTCGGCAACGATCACCGGCCCGTTGGTTTATGCCGGTAACGGCTGGGTCGTGAAATCGAAAAACATGGACGCCTATCAGGGTGTCGATGTTAAAGACAAAATCATCGTCGTGTCGGGCCAGGCTTTTCCGGGTTTTCCGCGCGGGATCACGCGCGCCGATCTGGCAGGCAGGCAGGGCGTTGACTGGATGAATCCGAACTTTTATGCCCAGCAGCACGGCGCCAAGGCGGTGCTGACGATTCCGGATGCGACGACTTCTCAGAACTGGGACCAGCAGCGGCTGCGTAGCTTGCAGCCTTCGCGCGCCGTCGTCGAAAAATTTACAACTCAAAACGGCGGCGCGCCACCCGTTCCCGCGGTGATCATGTCGATGAAAATGGCGACGGCGCTTTTTGAAGGTGAGAAGTATGACGCCGCAACCCTCACCAGCCGCGCCCAGAATGGCGAGCAAGTTCCGGCGTTCGATCTGAATTCGACTAAGCACATAACGATTACCGTCGCGGCTAAAACTGAACATCCGATGACGCAAAATATAGTTGCCGTGTGGGAAGGCGGCGATCCGGTTTTGAAAAATGAGTACGTGGCGCTTGGCGCGCATTACGATCACATCGGCATCTGCGCGCCCGGCACAGCCGATCCGATTTGTAATGGAGCGGACGACGATGGCTCAGGCACGACCGCATTGCTCGGCATGGCCGAAGCGATCTCGCACGCGAAACAGCGACCGAAGCGCTCAGTTCTGTTTGTCTGGCATTGCGGCGAAGAAAAGGGCTTGTGGGGATCGCGCTATTTCACGGACTATCCGACGATTCCGCTCGCGCAGATCGTCGCGCAACTCAATATCGATATGATTGGGCGCAGCAAAAAAGACGGCGACACCGATACTCGTAACAAAGATCTTACTGGGCCTAATGCGATTTACGTTATTGGCTCGACAATGATGAGCACAGAACTCGGCAAGTTGAGCCAGGATGTAAACAAATCGTTCCTGAATTTGACCTACGACGTGAAGTACGACGACCCCGCGGATCCTAACCGCTTCTTTTTCCGCAGCGATCATTACAACTACGCGCGCAAGGGCATTCCGATCATCTTCTTTTTCGACGGCGTGCACGAAGACTATCATCGTCCCGGCGACGAGCCGCAAAAGATCGACTACGTAAAAATGGAAAAGGTGGCGCGCACGATTTATATGACCCTGTGGGAAGTTGCCAATTTGCCCACTCGTCCGAAAGTTGATAAGCCGTTGCCGTCGCAGTTGACTCAGCGCGCGGGTTGAGGCAGAAACCCGACCGTGAGGGAGGGTGCAAGATCTCTAATCGTCGAAGTCCGGCACAATGTCACCCTGCTCATATAAGACATAGTCAATAGCGCGCGAAACATGCCGAGGTTTCCACAAATAGCGCCGACTCCTGCCCCGTGCCCACGGGCGCATCTCCACGCCGAGTAGTCCGGCTTCGCGAAGTTTACGAGTCGAATAACTCTTGAAGGCGTTTATGATCGGCTCCGGCTTTGATTGTGCTGAGACGACGGCGTGCGCGTGATTCGTTCTTACATTGATTGCCTTTAGATCATACCCGCGGTATTTACAGACTTCGGCGATTGCTCCCCTAACGACTTCGCGTTGATTATCGTCTAACAAAATCGCCGTCTGTTTCACGTTCTGCCGCATTCGCTTTTCGAGTTTTTCGTTTGGAACCCGGCGGGGCGCACCGTAGGTATTGAATCCGTGACGATCAACTGACAAGCGTTCATCACCGTGGAACCAAGTGCCATAGCATCGAATGGTTATGAGATAGGCCAGAGGAAATTCGTTGTCATCAAAGTCGTAGTCGTTCATGTGGGGTTCCATTCATGCATGTTTTGCACCCTCCCTGACGGTCGGGTTTCTGCCTCAGGCGAAGTGTTTCCTAAAATGCTCGAGCACTCTCCGCCACGCATCCGCCGCGGCTTCCACGTTATAAACCTGCGGGCGCGTGTCATTGAAGAAAGCGTGATCCGCGTCGTAACTCACGACTTCAACCGGCAGATTGTATTTCTTCGCTGTCTCTTTCAAACCGCTCACCTTCTCAGGATTGATCCACGCGTCGCGTTCGCCGGCGATGAAGAGCGTCGGCACCTTTAGGTTCTTCAAAACATCCTCTGCGGGCACATCGCCATAGAAGGGCGCGGCAGCTTTGAGTTCGGGCATCTCGCACGCCGCGCGCAGCGCAAACGTTCCGCCCATGCAGAAGCCGTTGATCGCGAATCGCTTGATGCCGTAAGTCTCTTCGGCCGCGGCCTTCGCCTTACGGATCGTCTCGAGGCCGTCCTCAATCGCCAGCGCCTGCATCAGCGCCGATGCCTCTTCAGTATCAGCGGCAACTCTACCGCGGTACAGATCCGGGGCGACACAGTTATAACCTTCTGCTGCGTAACGGCTGGCGATGTCACGAATGTGATGATTGATACCCCACCATTCCTGGATCAATAGGACTGCGACCTCACTGTCCTGTTCAGGTCGATCGATGTACGCTGTCGTCGCGCCCAAGGTGGTGTTCAGATTCAATGTCTCTACCCGCACGATAGTCTCCTCCTTAGAAAGAGTCTGTTATCTCAATTAATTTTAGGGGTGGAACGCATTATAGTGCATTCGAAGTTATGAAGGTACGATCTGCGAGCGTTCTAATAGTTTTGTGACTGCAAAGTAACACTATGATATAACTCTCCACTCACTGCTGGAATCTCTCATGAATAGCTGAAAGGAAATTATGAAAAGCTTAATTGCCGTGCTGAGTCTCTTATGGTTCTGCCTGACGCCGTCATTTCTTCCGCCAACGGAACCCGCTGATATTGTCTTTGTAAATGGCAACGTCTACACCGTGAATGAGAAGCAACCAAGGGCAGAAGCTATTGCGGTAAAAGGCGATCGCATTGTCTTTGTCGGTTCGAATGCAAACGCCAAGCGATTTCAAGGTAGGGGAACTCGCGTCATCGATCTGCGCGGCGAGACGGTCGTGCCGGGGATGACCGATGCTCATTATCATTTCATTGGCGTCGGCCAGCGCGAGATGAATCTGAATCTCGAAGGCCTCACGAACCTCGAAGATTTTCTCGCCAAGGTGAAAGAGCGGGTCGATAGAGCGAAGCCAGGAGAGTGGGTAACAGGTCGCGGCTGGATCGAAACGTTCTGGAAGCCGCCGGTGTTTCCGACACGTTGGGACTTGGACAAAATCTCGCCGAACAATCCGGTGTTTCTCACACGAGCGGACGGACATGGCGCGGTCGCCAATAGCGCCGCATTAAAAATTGGCGGCGTGACAAAAGACTCAAAAGATCCTTTCGGCGGTCAGATTCTTCGTGACAAACAAACCGGCGAGCCGGTCGGCATGTTGCTCGATAACGCTCAAGGATTCGTATCTCGTCACATTCCGGCGCCCACGCAAGCCGAGATCGAACAAGCGATAATTCTCGCCAACAAGCGCAGCATTGAACTTGGCTTGACCCAGGTTCAGGATCCGGGCGGTAGCTATCGCGATGTAGATCTTTACAAGAAGCTTTACGGCGAAGGAAAACTCAAGCTGCGCATTTACAAAGCCGTGTATGGACCGGGGCCGGAAGCAAAGCGTCTGCTATCTGAAGGACCAATCATCGAGGCTTTCGGCGATCGGCTCAACGTGCGCACTATAAAAGTTGTTTCAGATGGAGCGCTGGGCTCACGCGGTGCGGCATTACTTGAACCTTACAGCGATGCTCCCGACAGCAAAGGCTTTCTGCGGGTGAAGGAAGAGGACCTGTTGCCGATGCTGAAAGAAGCGCTGCAAAAGGGAATTCAGGTGCAGACGCACGCCATCGGCGATTACGCCAATCGATTCATCCTCGATGAATACGAGAAAGCTTTGAACGCCGTGCCGAAATCAGAACGGAAGATTGCCGAGCCACGCTGGCGCGACGAGCACTCGCAGATCGTCAACCCAATCGATATTCCGCGCTTCGCCAAGCTGGGAATCATTCCGTCGATGCAGGCGTCGCATGCAATCGGCGATCTGCATTTCGCGCCCAGCCGTCTGGGCATGAAGCGTTTGGAAGGCGCGTATGCGTGGCAAAGTTTTATCAAGTCAGGCGTGATCGTTCCCGGCGGATCTGATGCGCCGGTCGAACGCGGCGAGCCAATGATTGAATTCTACGCGGCCGTCGCGCGCAAAGACATTCGCGGATTCTCCGGCGAAGGCTGGCATCCGGAGGAAAAAGTCACGCGCGAACAGGCTTTGAAGATGCTTACCATCTGGCCGGCCCAAGCTGCATTTGAAGAGAACGTGCGCGGCTCGATCGAAGTTGGCAAGCTCGCCGATTTGACGATTCTGTCGGCCGACATCATGAAGATTCCGGAGATGGAAATCCTGACGACGCACTGCGTGATGACGGTGATTGGCGGGGAAGTTGTTTATGAAGCAGCGCCGGGTGCCGCCGCGATCGAAACGGATTTCAGTCGTTTGCCGACCACGGATTTGTGGTGGCGGAGTGATGTTGATGACGAATGAAAATTCAAGCCGCCGTCGTCTTAAGCGGCGCCTGCTGGCCACTGTAAAAATCGATAACCGTCTGCAGAATTCCTTCGAGGCTCATCTCCGGTTGAAAGCCAACCTGGGCCTTGACCTTCGAGATGTCGGGAATGCGGCGCGGCATGTCTTCGAAGCCTTCTTCGTAAGCTTCATCGTAAGGGACCAGAACGATTTCAGATTCTGAGTTGGTCAGTTCCTTAACTTTCCTGGCGAGATCAATAATGGAGATCTCCTGGTTCGAGCCAATATTGAAAACTTCACCCACGGCGCTTTCGTCATCCATCAACTTCATCAGCGCGCCAACCACGTCGCCGACGTAACCGAAGCAGCGCGATTGTTTACCGTCACCGAAGACGGTGATCGGCCGGCCCGAGAGTGCTTGCTTAACAAAGGTTGGAATCACCATGCCGTACTGTCCGGTTTGGCGTGGGCCCACGGTGTTGAAGAGGCGCACGACTATAGTCGGCAATTTTTTCTCGCGCCAGTAAGCCAGCGCCAGGAATTCATCGATTGCTTTCGAGCAGGCGTAGCTCCAGCGTCCTTTGGTCGTCGCGCCCATGACCAGGTTGCCGTCTTCGCGAAACGGAACTTCCGCGCTCAGCCCATAAACTTCCGAGGTTGAAGCAATCAAGACTCTCTTCTTTTTCTTATTCGCGAGCGAGAGAACGACTTCAGTTCCGTGTACGTTTGTCTCGATGGTGCGGACAGGACTCTCGACAATAAGTTTGACTCCGACCGCGGCGGCGAGATGAAATATAACGTCGCACTGATCGACCAGCTCGGCGGTGACCGGCTGGTTGTTCACGCTCTCGATGGTGTAGTGAAAATGCGGGTGATCTTTCAGGTGGCGAATATTTTCAATGCTGCCCGTGGAAAGATCGTCGATGATAAAGACTTCGTCGCCGCGCTGCAGATACGCGTCGGAAAGATGCGAGCCAATGAAGCCCGCGCCGCCTGTGATTAGAATTCGCAATCGATGGTTTCCTTCAAAGGTTGGGATTAATAGAGATCACTCGAGTGGTTTAAAGCCAATCTCTTTCTTGATCGCTTTGGGTAACTGAAGGAGGTCCTTCTTGATTTCCTTTGGTAACTGGACAAGAGCGGCTTCAATGCGTGACAGACGTTCTCTAGTCTCCCGCCTAAATTCTTCGAACTCTTGTTTTTGTGCTGTGCGATCACGATCAGTCCTCGCGATTTGCTCGACGAACGCCGCCTGGTTGCTAATAAGCAGCGCCATGGCTTCTTCAAGATGATTATTACTGTTGGAACTTTTTCGCGTCGCCATGACTGTTAGTTTATCATTCTCTTCGGTTTTATCACCATCCACTAAGGTAAAGCGGGCTGAATGAGAATTCTGTCTGCTTAGTGAGACGTTATTCCCGGGTTAGGCAGTTCTTTCGACGACCGTGCGGTGGACTTGACGGTGATGAGACGTTATTCCCGGGTTAGGCAGTTCTTTCGACGACCGTGCGGTGGACTTGACGGTGACCGGATCGACGAGCTGAGCATAAAGTTCAGACACATCCGCGAGCAGACGTTCCTTTGCATAAAATTTCGTGACGTAATGAAGACCGCGCGCGCCAAGATCGCGCCGCAGCTCTCCGTGTTCGATCAAATATGCCAGTGCTCGAGCGAAACCTTCAGCATCGCCGGTGCGAACCGAAATACCACGCTCGCATAGCGCGTATCCGTCCGATTCGTGTTGTGACTGTCCCAGCAGATCGACCACGCCGCCTACAGCCGTGGCGACGACGGGACGAGCGTTGACCATTGCTTCGATCAGAGTCAGTGGCGTGCCTTCGTTCAAGCTGGTAAGCGCCACAATGTCGAGCGCCGGATAGAAGTTTTCAGGATCATTACGCGTGCCGAGAAACGAAACGTGATCGTGCAGGCCCAGCGATTTCGTTTGGGCTTCCAGTTCGTTTCGAAGTTGACCGTCGCCGATGATCAGAAAACGCACCGTGGAGTTAGTGAGTTTCGGCAATCGCGCTGCGGCTTCCAGGAACAATCTATGATTCTTGATTTCCGTGAGTCTGCCAACGATGCCAATCAACACCTCACTTTCATTCGCCCCCAGCTCTGCGCGCGCGATCGGACGACGTCTTTCCCAATCGGCATAAACATTCAC
>WNGL01033965.1_pt1 | contig 10372 bp, 9 predicted proteins | sample 5400591 | NCBI WGS metagenome assembly WNGL01 (sample SAMN13153377, study PRJNA577476) | soil metagenome | isolation source: 80 cm soil or saprolite under Garry oak tree replicate 1 | place: USA:California | collected 2016-06-15 | reverse complement strand
AATCTCGTAAATTCTGTTAGTCCTGTCCGACAAATCGTGTCATCCTGTCGTCCATGTCTTTGCCCCCCCCGGTTGATTGAATGAACGGATTACACCGAATCTTCTATGCGCTGCCGGTGATCTGCGACGCTATTGCGGTCTGACGGCGCGGCCGTCGTCCGGGACTTACAAGCGGCGCTCTGTGGCATTCAATTTGCTTCCGCCGGTCGACCTACAAGATTTGGTATCATGAGCTGATCTTAACGCAGCATCTTGTGGGGATTTTGGCAAATAAATGTTGACAATCCTGTGTGATTACCATATATCAGTCCACGAAAGGCGTCCCGGATGCGAGTGGGTCTGACATACAATCTAAAACGGGGTGAGGCGGACGAATCGCAAGAACCTCCGAGTTGCCGCGGTCAATCTCAGGCCGAGTGGGACGATGCCGAAACGATAGAGGCCGTCCAGAGCGCCCTTCAGGAACGTCACGAAGTCATCCTCATCGAAGCGGACCAAAACCTTTATGAGAGCCTGCGCAGAAGTTGCCCAGATGTCGTCTTTAATATGGCGGAAGGCGAATCGGGCCCGTGCAGGGAAGGTCACGTCCCTTCGATTCTTGAGTATCTGCGCATTCCATATACGGCGAGTGATCCGCTGACGCTCAATCTCTGTCTGGACAAGGCCCGCACCAAGGAGATCCTCGCGTTTCACGGTCTGCCCACTGCGCGCTTCCGCGTAGTTTCTGAAAAGGTTTTTTCTTTCAACAGTCTTCACTACCCGCTGATGGTGAAGCCCCTGTACGAGGGCTCCAGCATTGGCATCCTCAACAGTTCGCTCGTGAGAACACGCCAGGAGATGAAAGAGCGTGTTTGCTGGCTGCTGGAAAACTATCGGGAACCCGCGCTTGTCGAAGAATACCTTCCCGGCAGAGAATTTACGGTAGCCATTCTCGGCAACGGGAGTGAGGCGCGCGCGCTGCCGATAGTTGAGATCAGGTTTGATTCACTCCCTCCCGGAGTCAATCCGATCTATTCCTACGAAGCCAAGTGGATCTGGGACGACAGTTCAAATCCATTGCAAATTTTCGATTGTCCCGCCCGGTTGAGCGCTGAACTCCAGACAGATATCGAGCGCATCTGTCTTGCGGCATATCGCGTGATGCGATGCCGCGACTGGTGTCGCGTCGATGTTCGTCTTGATGCGGAGAACCGTCCTTGTATTATTGAAATTAATCCTCTACCCGGAGTCCTGCCGCGGCCCGAAAATAATTCGTGTTTTCCCAAGGCGGCCCGGGCAGCAGGACTGACGTACAACCAGCTCATCAATACAGTGCTCGACACAGCTTGCAAACGATACGGGTTAGGGTAATGGGAAGATCCGACTGCGTCGTCCTGTACAATGCCGCCAGCATCGTTGAAATCGAGGGATCGGAAGAGAGAACCTATCCTTCTACGGTTCTCCGTGAAGAAGTTATCGCGGTCGAGGAGTCTCTCCGCGAAGCCGGCTTCTCTGGCAAAGCTTGCCCCCAGATTTGTCTTTAATCTCTGCGAGGCGATCAACGGAAAGTGCGAATTTGAGATGTGCGTGGCCGGTCTCCTCGATCTGATGAAGATCCCATACACGGGCTCCGGACCGATGGCCCTCTGATTAGGTCTGGACAAATTTAGCGTCAAGAAACTGTTTCAAGCCTCGGGGATTCCGGCAGCCCGAGGCTACCTCCTCGCGCCCGGAAAAAAACTGTCGGCTCGGCGGCCGCGCTTTCCCGTGATCGTGAAACCCGTTCACGAAGACGCCAGCCTCGGAATCAACAGCAACTCTGTCTGCCACACTTGGGCACAGCTGGAAAAGCAGGTTGGCTACGTTCACAGCGTCTACCTTCAGGAAGCGTTGGTGGAAGAGTATCTCGACGGAAGGGAATTCAACGTCTCCATCATCGGGGATGGCGATCCTGAAGTTCTCGCCATCTCCGAAATCGATTTTAGCGGTATGCCTGAGGGGGAACCGCGAATCGTAAGCTATCGCGCCAAATGGGACGAAGAAAGCCCCATGTACCGTTGCACGACTCCGATGTGCCCGGCGGATATTCCCAGGCGGTTGGAGAACCGGATCCGGGACATTGCGCTCAGGAGCTACAGGTGCGTCGGGTGCAGGGATTACGGGCGCGTGGACATGCGGGCGGACGCACGCGGCGCCCTCTATGTACTGGAAGTAAATCCGAATCCTGACATCGCCCCAAACGCCGGCTTTGCGCGCGCCGCAGGCGCCGCAGGATATACCTACACAAAAATCATCTCGAAGATAGCCCAGTTTGCCCTGGAGCGAGGTGCCAAGGTCGCTTCCACGGTGTATGCACTTTAGTAGAAGAGCACACAAAGTCTCGATCCGGCCTTTGAGGGCTTCGGACCGATCCGCTGTGGCGGAAATCGTGCGCGGCGTCGGGAATTTCAACGGTGCCGAAATCGAATGCGCGCTCGAGATCGTCGATACTTACCTCCGAGACGACAAACAAAAAGACTATCGCGTGGTCGTGGCGGAAAATTCCGGCTGCGCCGTGAAGGCCTACGTGTGCTGGGGACCGACGCCCCTGACGCGCGGAACTTATGATCTTTATTGGATAGCGACCCATCCGGCCGCTCAGGGACTCGGGTTCGGCCGCGCGCTGGTAGCGCACGTCGAGGCGGATGTTCAGAACGAGAACGGCAGGGTGCTCGTGGTGGAAACGTCCTCCCGGGAATCGTACGGAAATACCGTGCGGTTCTATCGCAGCCTGGGATATGAAGAGACGTCGCGAATTCGGGATTTCTACGATGTTGGAGACGATAGACTGATCTTTGTGAAGAGATTTTCCCCGTAAGGAGACCGCTCGGCATGGAACAATGGATGCTTGACCTGAGAAACAGCGTCACCAAAGGTGAGACCGTCGACGAAACCTACAATGTCTCCGTTGGTGAAATCAACGAAGTGCGGAAAGTCTATCCTATGCGCATCCCCCGCTACTACTACAACCTCATCCAGGAAAAAGGCGACCCCATATGGATGCAGGCCGTTCCTTCGATCCAGGAGGTTCAGGACGAAGAGGCGCCGGAAGACCCCCTGAACGAGGACGGAGACAGCCCCGTCCCCCGGCTCACTCACCGCTACCCGGATCGCGTGCTGTTTCTCATCACGGATCGCTGTCCGATGTATTGCCGTTTTTGCACGCGAAAGCGGATGGTGGGCCGGGCCAGCGACATCACAGAAAAAACCATCGCCATGGGCATCGAATACATACGGAACCACTCGGAAATCCGGGATGTGCTTATCTCGGGAGGGGATCCCCTCATGGTGAGCGACCAAAAGCTGGAACACATCGTTGCCAGCCTCAGGGCCATTCCCCACGTCCAGGTGATTCGTATTGGCACGAAGTTTCCCTGCGTCCTGCCGAGCCGCATCACCGATAATCTGTGCAACATGCTCAAGAAGTACCACCCGATCTATGTGAACACTCATTTCAATCATCCCAGAGAGATCACTCCGGAGGCCAAGGAAGCGTGCGAGCGCCTGGTCAATGCCGGAATACCGGTCGGGTGCCAGACTGTCCTGATGCGCGGCGTCAACGACGATCCGGAGGTCATGAAGGAGCTGATGCACAAGCTCCTGATGATGCGCGTGCGCCCGTACTATCTCTACCAGGCCGATCTCACCCGGGGCACCAACCACTTCAGGACACGGGTCGAAGTCGGACTCCAGATCATCCAGGCTTTGCGAGGACACACAACAGGCTTTGCGGTTCCGCAGTTCGTCATTGATGCGCCGGGGGGAGGCGGCAAAATTCCGCTTATGCCTGAATACGTCCAGAGGCTGGACGACAAGGAAGTCGTATTGAAGAACTTCGAGGGAAAGGAATATCATTATCCCCAGGTTGATCGGCAATACGTGAAAGACGCGAGAGAGATCGAACTGATCAACTTCTGAACGCTTTGTTTGGAGTTCAGCCGTTAAACTGCCCGCGCAGGGCGGGCTAAGGACGCGATTTCATAAATACGGGTATTTTCCAGATAAGGTGCCTGGGAGCGCGCTGGGAGTTTAGCCGGGGGTGAGCGAAAGCGAACCCCCGGCTAATTTCCTTTCGCCACGCGTGGGTGGAATGCGTTACCGTATCTAGCCGTATTTGTGAAATCATGGATTAAGGTCCGAGCTCTGAACCTTCAGGGAGGCGTTTGCGTAGGTCTGCATGAAAGTCGCGGCCGTCATTCCCGCCCGGATGCAATCTGTCAGATTGCCGGGCAAGCCCCTCCGCTTGATAAACGGCGTGCCAATGATCGTCCGTGTCGTCAAGCGCGCGAAGACCTGTCCCGGAGTGGGCCGCGTCATCGTCGCCACCGACAGCGAGGAAATAAAGAGGGTGGTGGAGGCCGGCGGGGGAGAGGCCTGGATGACTTCCCCGGATCACCGCTCCGGTTCCGATCGAGTCGCCGAGGTCGCCGAAAAGCTGAGCGAGGATCTCATCCTGAACCTGCAGGGCGACGTGCCGCTTCTCCCGGCGTCCACGGTCGCCGAGTTGATTCAATTCGCGGTCCAATGCAAGGAATTGACGGTTGCGACCGCCGTCATCCCCCTGCAGCACGAGGGGGATATTGTAAATCCAAACATCGTAAAGGTCGTGGGGACGCGAAGCGGACGCGCGCTTTATTTCTCTCGTTTTCCCATTCCCTACAGAAGTGGAGACCCTCTGAACTTGAATGCCGACCGGCACTCTTCCCGCGTGTGTCACGGCTATTACAAACACATCGGTATCTATGTCTACAGTCGAAAGTTTTTGCTTCAATTCGTGCGCCTCGAGCCTGCGCCCCTGGAGCTTTCGGAGTCGTTGGAGCAATTGCGAACCCTGGAGCATGGTTATCCCCTCTATCTGGTGAAGGTGACGGAGGACTCCATCGGCGTCGATACTCCCGAAGACCTGTCGGCCGCGGAGGTCCTGGCTGCCGCGCAGGAGGGAAAGAACAACCCTGTGTTCTTTTTTCACCACGGAGACACGGAGATTCACTGAGCAGAAGATCTTTCGGATTTTTCCGTGCATTTCCGTGTCTCCGTGGTGAAGCCGAACGTCAGGACAACTGAGGGACTACCTTGTTTCTGAAGTCAGTACTCGTCCGGCGAGCGGCAGTGGAGGAGAATACATGAAGTACATATTTGTCACAGGTGGAGTTCTATCCTCCCTTGGCAAGGGGCTTGCCAGCGCTTCAATCGGCGGCTTGCTGGAGGCTCGGAGACTCAAGATCAATTTCCTCAAACTGGATCCTTATATCAATGTCGACCCCGGAACCATGAGCCCGTTTCAGCATGGAGAGGTCTACGTTACCGACGACGGCGCAGAGACGGACCTCGACCTGGGACACTACGAGCGCTTCACCAATGTGCGCCTGACGCGAGACAACAACTCGACCACAGGGAAGATTTACCAGACCGTGATCGAAAAAGAACGCAAGGGAGAATTCCTCGGCAAAACCGTCCAGGTGATTCCCCACATCACGAACGAGATCAAGAGTACGATCGGCCGCGTTGCGCAGGACGTGGATGTGGCCATCGTCGAGATCGGCGGAACGGTCGGCGACATCGAAAGTCTGCCGTTCTTGGAGTCTATCCGTCAGATGCGAAATGACGTGGGACGCGAAAATTCCATGTTCGTGCACCTCACGCTGGTCCCCTACATTGCCACGTCGGGCGAGCTGAAAACCAAGCCGACACAGCACAGCGTCAAGGAACTGCGGGAAATCGGTATTCAGCCCGACATCCTTCTGTGCCGGACGGACCGGCTGCTGCCCAGAGACATCAAGGCCAAGATCGCCCTGTTCTGCAACGTGTCCGAAAAGGACGTCATCACGGCTCTGGACGTGCACAACATTTACGAAGTGCCGATGGTCCTCCACAGCGAGGGCCTGGATGATGCGATTGTCCACCACCTGCAGCTCGCGGCCCGCGAGCCGGACCTGAGCCGCTGGGAACGATTGCTTTACCTGGACCGGAACCCCAGGGATACCGTGCGGATAGGAATAGTGGGCAAGTATGTTGAATACGAGGACTCATACAAGAGCCTCAACGAAGCCCTCTACCATGGTGGCCTGGCCAACCAGCTTCGTGTTCAGGTGAAATGGATCGAGTCCGAAGGATTGTTGGACGAGACCGTCGCGCAACAGCTTTCCGCATATGACGCTATCCTGGTACCCGGAGGTTTTGGCAAACGGGGGATCGATGGCATGCTGCGCGCCATCCGGCATGTCCGGATCCACAAAGTGCCTTACTTCGGCATCTGCCTGGGAATGGAGTGCGCTGTGATTGAGTTCGCGCGCAACGTGTGCAACATGCAGGCGGACAGCTCGGAGTTTGACCCCTCCGCGCCGCACCGTGTTTTCTACATGCTGCGCGAGCTGCTGGGTTCGGATATTATGGGCGGAAACATGCGGCTCGGCGCCTTTCCCTGTATTCTCGAAGAAGACTCGCTGGCCTGCCGGATTTATCAAAAGAGGGAGATCTCGGAACGGCACCGCCACCGTTATGAGTTCAACCGGGAGTACGAAAAGATTCTCGCCGGCTACGGCATGAAGTTCAGCGGCAACTCGCCGGATCGAAACTTCGTCGAAATCATGGAGCTTCCGGATCATCCGTGGTTCCTCGGGTGCCAGTTCCACCCGGAATTCAAATCCAAGCCCTTCCAGCCGCACCCTCTCTTCGCCAGTTTCATCGCCGCGGCCTACCAACACAAGCTGCTCCTCGCATCTCGGCGCGAATCCCTGCCCGTCGCGACCGAGGCGGTAACGGAGGCGCACAGAAGATAGAAGTACGGAGCCATTTCTCCAGATGAAGAGCTCGTCCATACAAATTGGGGGCCGGAGACTCGGCCGGGGGCGGCCTTTTTTCATTGCGGGCCCCTGCGTCATCGAAAGCGAAAAGCACTGCCTCAAAATGGCGGAGCGGCTCGCCGGGATCGCAGCGCGTGTCAGCGTGGACTTGATCTTCAAGGCCTCGTACGACAAAGCCAACCGTTCTTCCCCCAGGTCCTTTCGAGGACCGGGCCTTGAAGAGGGGCTGCGAATTCTCGAAAAGGCCCGCGAGGTAAGCGGGCTGCCGCTGCTCAGCGACGTCCACGAAACATCTCAGGTGCGGACGGCGGCTGAAGTGCTCGATGTGCTTCAGATTCCGGCTTTCCTCTCGCGCCAGACCGATCTAATCCGCGCCGCCGCCGCGACTGGACGGGCCGTCAATGTCAAAAAGGGGCAGTTTCTCTCCCCGTGGGACATGCGGAATGTCCTGGAAAAAGTCCTCGACACCGGGAATCGCAACGTGATCCTCACCGAAAGGGGGACTTCCTTCGGCTACAACAATCTCGTCGTTGATTTTCGCTGCTTTGCCATCATGCAGTCGTTCGGCTGGCCGGTGGTTTTCGATGTCACGCACAGCGTCCAGATTCCAGGGGGCAAGGGCGACAGGTCTGGAGGTGAAGCACGATATATTCCTTGCCTCGCCCGCGCGGGGGCCGCCGCCGGAGTCGACGGCTTCTTTTTTGAAGTCCATGATAATCCTGAGCGGGCTCTTTCCGATGGCCCAAATGCCCTGAACCTGAAGCTTTTCCCGCGTCTCCTGGACGAGCTTTTAAGGATTCGCGCCTCCCTCGGGAAACCACAATGAAGGCCCTGTCGAAACCACCCTCCTCCATCGCAATCCGGGTTCTGGAAGCAGAGGCGCGAGCCATAGCCGGCCTGGTCCATCGAGTGGACGACCGCTTTGCCCGCGCCCTCGACATCCTGGCGGGGTGCACGGGTAAGATCGCCGTGACCGGAATGGGCAAGTCCGGGATCATCTGCAAGAAAATTGCCGCCACGCTGAGCAGCACGGGTTCACCCGCAATCTTTCTGCATGCCGCCGAAGCCGTGCATGGCGACCTCGGTTTTCTGGCGCTTAACGACGTGGTCCTGGTGGTCTCGAAGAGCGGTGAGACGCCCGAAGTACTTCAGATAGTGAATGTGGCAAAGCGCCTGCGTCTGCCGCTGGTGGCTCTGGCAGGCAATCCGCTCTCCACGCTGGCACGCCATGCGGACGTGAGCCTGGACGTCAGCGTGGCTGAGGAGGCGTGCCCGCTCGGGCTTGCCCCAACCACCAGCACCGCCGCTGCCCTCGCCATGGGAGACGCCCTGGCCATGGCTCTCATGGAACGGAAGGGATTTCGCCAGGAGGATTTTGCCTCCGTGCACCCGGCGGGTGCGATCGGAAAGAAACTGCTTCGCGTGGAGGAGTTGATGCGCCAGGGAGAAGCTGTTCCGAAGGTCCTCGAATCCACGACCATGGCGGATGTGATTTATGAGATGACACGCAAGGGCCTCGGAATGACTACGGTCGTGAGGCCGAGTGACTTGCTGGCGGGCGTTATCTCTGACGGAGACCTGAGGCGGTTGCTGCAGCGCTCTTCCGACCCGCTCAAGCTCCGCGCGGCACAATGCATGACGGCAACGCCCAAGACCATCGGACCGCAGGAGCTGGCCACCGCGGCGCTGGCCAAGATAGAACAGCTCAGAATAACCAGCCTCGTGGTTGTCGATTCCAGGCACATAGTGCTGGGAGTGCTCCATATCCATGATTTGTGGCGCACCCAGATGTTTTAGCCTGAACCAGAGATAAACACAGATAAATACGGATCTGTACGACTAACCCGAAAATCCTTTGCGATCTGGCAAGGATTTTTGTGCGTTCTCCTGGGAGCGCACGCATCTTGCGTGCTCTGTCAATCGCGAAACCGTGAGCACGCTGGAAGAGTGCACTCCCTGGGACGATCTCTGCGGTCTCCGCGCGGTGAGGTTCGGAATTCAGGCTTCAGCCTGTACGGGCGCAGGGCAACCTGAAGGCTGAGATCCAAACCTGGGACAAATGAGTTCGTGGGCTCTTGTTTTTGGTTGCGGCCAGGCTGCTCCGTGTTCGTCGGTGGTTTCGTTTTGTGCTGTCCATCCGGTTTTCGTACGATCTGTGAAATTCGTGACCGGGTTTTTCAGTTGGCGCAGTCCGCGCTCTTAGCCCATTGACTTGGAAAGGAACTATTCGTTAGTATCACAAGGACCTGTGATGGCGGGCGGGAGTAATTCAGCGGTAGAATGCCAGCTTCCCAAGCTGGACGTCGCGGGTTCGATCCCCGTCTCCCGCTCCATAAAATCAACAACTTACAGAGAACCCCACCGGCGGCAGAGTCCAATAGAGTCCATTAAGCGCCAATAGCATCTTCCAACGCGTTTACCGCTTCCTTGCGGCGGTTAATCGACGTGATCGTATACACGTTTTCGTTCACGTCAACGGTATGCCCCATCTGCTCGGCCCTCACATGGGGATCGACACCCAGCTCCTTACATATTCATGTCCGGAAGCAACGGCCAGCAAATCAAATGGACCGTTAAATGGAAAGACATTACGGTCTACAAGCACTATTTTTTGAATGATACTGACAGCAGTGTGCTGTCACGCACATTAAAGGTCATCGACGAAATCGTTCTCCCGGACCAGGCCCTGCCATCCGAGCCTGGCACCCTGGCGTATACCTTCGACTACAATGGCGGCACTGCAATACCTTCTTACGGATGGGGAGAGCTAAATTCATTAACATTGCCGACGGGCGCCCAAGCCAACTATCAATATTATAGAGATGGAGCCGACTTCACGCATTATCAGAACGTGCTTGATAACTATCCAACCCAGAAAACCTTAACATACTCACGGGAATACGACGGGGCGACGGAACCGGCTACCGAAACCTGGTCCTATTCCATCTCCCAGGCTGACGGTACGGTGACGGGACCCGACGGCGGAATTTTACGCGACTACAAAGAGGCGTCAGGAGGCTGGAAGAGGGGATTTGCGTATAAAACGGACCGTCCCGATGGCAGCGTGGTTGAAAGGATTTGGGATCGAAATTTGCCTATTGTCGCCTATGACTCTGAACCTATCAATCCTTATATCAAAACGGAATTCACATCGCTCAGGGACTCACTGGGGAACCCTGTCAAGACGGCCATCAAAGACTTCAACTACGACAAGAACGGAAATCTAACTCGAACGGCCGAATACGATTGGCTGGCCTATAGCAGCGTGCACGACTCCTTCGACCGACCCACCGGCATCCCTGCGGGCGCCCCTCTCAAACGCGAGATACTATATACCTATTACAGCCAAACCTCGGATGCCTCTGTAATAACCGACGGCCCCTACGTTTATTCCAATCCCGCCTCGCCCTCCTTGCGCAACGCCTTGGCGTCGAAGGAAGTCCGCGATGAAACCGCTCAGGTTCTCTCCCGAACGGAGTTCTCTTATGACAACAACGCAACCACGGGTAACCTCACGGAGCAGAAAAGTTGGGATTCGTCCAAGGGCGGGT
>WNGL01014811.1_pt1 | contig 10372 bp, 12 predicted proteins | sample 5400591 | NCBI WGS metagenome assembly WNGL01 (sample SAMN13153377, study PRJNA577476) | soil metagenome | isolation source: 80 cm soil or saprolite under Garry oak tree replicate 1 | place: USA:California | collected 2016-06-15 | reverse complement strand
CCCATTAGCGGAGCCCGAACAGGTTCGCTGGCATGCCGCCCAGTCAGGTAACCTGAGCCGCGCGGGCCGCTAGCTCAATCTGGCAGAGCAAGAGACTTTTAATCTCTGGGTTCAGGGTTCGAGTCCCTGGCGGCCCACCCGAAACGGATGCCCAAATGGAGGGGCCGCGAGCGGGCTGCTCCGCTCCGGGGTCGGATATCGGCAGGTCATGGTTGCCGTTGCCTGATCGGTGTCCGGGTGGTGGGTCGACAGGTTCGTTGCTGCCGGTCGGGTCGATATCCCGGACGGTGATCTCTGTGCCTGACGCGATGGTCATCGACGGACGGGTGGGGTTGCCCGGGGGTCTGGCGCGGCGGTTGGCTGCGGGACTGGATGGGGAGGTTAGCGTCGAGCGGCAGACGCGTTCGATGACACCGCTGCTTGGGGGCCGGCCAAGCAGGATCGCCGCGGAGCTGGCCGCCCGTGGCGTCGACCTGTCCGACCATGAGGCGATCGACGGCGCTGTGCGCGCACTCAACGCCGAGCGCCTTGCCCGCTACCTCATCGGCGAGTAGCCGGCCCACGGAACGAAGACCTGCGGCGTCATGGGCTAACCATGGGTCTGAAGAACGTAGTGGTAGTTGCCTTGCCCGATGGTGCGGTTGAGGGTGGCCGTGATCGAGGCGGCGTTGTCCCGCGGGCCCTGGACGTACAGGGGTTGGCCATTGCGGCCGAACGTGATCGTGCTGAGTGGCGTCCAATCCCCAAGATGCCCAGCGACCAGGTCGAAGTCGGGTGAGGCTCGAATCCCAGGCCTCGGGCATACTCGACAGCGCCGAACACCAGATGCTGGACGAGATCCAGTCCGACCGGCAGTGGCGGCTCGCCGTGGGCGTCGAAGTAGTAGGCGACGAACGCGTCCAGGTCACCGGACGCCATCGATCTCGGTCCGACAGTGTTCTTCAACCCCAGGCAGTAGGTGTCCACCAGGAACCCGCAGACCGTGACCCGATGGCGGCGCTCCTGACGGGCGACGACCACGCCGGCCAGACCGCCGTGCAGTCCGGACCGGTCGAAGTCGACATCAGGCCACTCGCCCACCGCTCCGCTGCGGACTCACCCAGCAGCCGACCAGCTGGTGCGGGTCGGTGGCGGCCTGCTCCGCGGCCATGGCCCGCACCTACGCCGTCACCCGCGCGGCGGGTACCCCGACCGTACGGGCGATCTGCTTGGGCGTACATCCCTGGGCCCGTAGCGTGCGTACCCGCTTGACCAACTCGTCATCCGTGCTCATCTGCCTGATCCTTCTCCAGCCGTACCGCTTGGCCACGCGCTGTTGCCGGCTGCTGCCCATGCCCCGTGCCTGGGCGAGGCCCACGCTGACGGTGTATTTTTTCTACCTGCGGGACACGGCATCCTATCCGAGGGGTACGCGACGACACGATGTCCCGTTAGCGTGATGACCAGCCTGGGCATGCGGTGTCGAGTAGGCCGTCGGGTAACGGCTGCCGGTGCTTGTCCAGTAGTGTGAAGACGGGATGGGCGTAGGTGTCCATGTCTCCGGCGTAGCCGAGCAGGCCGTCGCGGTCATCTCGTGGGTGTAGCCGCGACCGGGATGGTAGCCCGCACGATCGTTGAGCGCCTCCAGCGGCAGCGACAGCAGCGCGTACGTGACGTCCTCGCGGACCGACTCCCAGGTGGTGTCGTCAAGGATGCCCGCGGCGAGTCGCTCGGCCTCGGGGATCAGGTCCGGGTGTGCCTTGAGCAGGGCGTCCAGCACCTCCTTGGCCTCGTGCGGGCGCAGTGCCTTCAGGGCCGGGGCTCGTCGCTGTCGGGCCATCGGTGAGGGGTCTCCTGGTCAGCCGGTGCGGGTTGCGGCGTGTACGACCGTGTCGAGTCGCCGGTTGGCGTCGGCGGGGTCGAAGCGTGCCGGGTCGAAGTCGGCGCCTTTCTCGATGCCCAGCCATTGCAGGAGGTCGTGATGGTCGGGGTGGTTGGGGTCTGCGAGCGTGTCGATGAGTTGCTCGTATCCAGAGGTGCCGCCGCAGTCCTCCGGTGGGCAGGCACGTGCGCCGTCCAGGCAGGCCGGGTATCGGCCGCTCGGTTCGGCGGGGACCAGCTTCTCCAGCAGGACCTCGTGTTCCCAACTGTCGCCAAGATCGTATTCGTAGCCAAAGGCGTCGCCGACCTGCCCGGCCAGGTCGCGCAGAGTGGCCTTGCGTTCGTCGTGCAGCGGCAGGTCGGGGTCGGGGGTGCCGTAGTGGCCGGTGGAGTGGATGAACATGTGCAGGTGGGAGTTGGTCCAACCCATCGCAGCCTGGATGACACGGTCCAGCCGGTCGAGACGGATCGCAGCCGGCACGAGCAGACGCCGCCACACGGGCGGGTCGGTATCCATGAGAGTGACCTTGAGCTGGGCGACCGGATCGCCGGGCGTCACGGCACCGTACCGGGCGCGCAGGGCCCAGCCGGCCAACGGGGTCAGCCGGAGCCTTCCGCTGTTCGCGTCGTCCTCGGCGAGCGCGCCGAGCGCGACCAGTTCGTCGACAGCGCGGCGCAGGTCGCCAGCCATGACCTTGCGCATGCGACTTAGCTGCTCATCGGTGGCATCGTCAAGGTAGTAGCGGGCGGCGAGGGTGGACCAGACGCGCTCCTGCACCTCGTCGACATCCACGGCACCGCCGCCTTCCGCGATGCTGGCGAACAGCACCGCGATCCCGCTGGCGAAGTCCTCGCCGAGCAGCGAAGCGAACCAACCGGAGCGGCAGATCGCAGGGCCGAGCTGGTCGAACGCGGCGAACGCGGCGGCCCACAGTGCCGTCGGCTGGTCCAGCAACCGCAGATTCTTTTTCACCGGGACCAACCGACCTCGCACGATCCGCAGCAGGCCGGCGGCCTTGGCCCAGGCCACCACGACGGCGAGGCCGGTCAGGTCCGCGCTGCTGTGGGCGCGGAACACCCGGTCGCCGATTACGGGGTCGATTTCGTCGCCGGTCTCCAGCAGAGCGACGAGATGCCGCGCGTCCGCCATGGTCAGCTGGCCGGTCTGGGTCAACTTGCGGCCCGCACCCACCCAGCGGGTCAACGCGGCCACCTGCCTAGCGCACGCGCGGACGCCGCAGCGGCGGCCATTACTTCCTCGGACATCGAGTACAACCCACCACCTTGTCGACCGGTCCGCCGCGTCAGCGCACTACCGTACGCTTCTTCGCGAACCAGTCCAGAAGCCACGTCGCCCGACTCTGCCCTGAGTGTTCGCCCGACACCCAATTCCTGCGTGCCAATGCGGCGGATGATCGTTCGCATTTCCTCGACCGGCGGGACAGGTCACACTTACCGACTTGACTTGCGCAAACGCAGTAGTGGCAGCGGATCGCCGGCGATGGTCGCCGGTTGGTCGCATGGTGACGCCTCCGGCCCACCATCTGATGACCTGCGGTTTTACGCGTTCGAGCTGGTGGTTCAAGGCGATGTTGAGGCTTGAGGATCTTGGCTACGGCAGTTCCAGGAACTCGCGAAGTGCAGTCTCGACGTTGTTCATGGTCGAATGCGAGACGAATCCGTGGTTGTCGCGGAGTGCGGTCCGGTCCAGAATCTGCACGACGCTGTGGATTCTGACGTACGCGCCGGCGAGCGGATCATCGGCGTCGAGACGTACAACCAGGTGGTTGGGGTGTGGCACGTCGCGCACGACAGCCAGGGCCCAGACCGCGAGTTCTTCGACGCTGTTGTATTCATCGTTGCTGACGACCAGGACGCGGTGCTGGCTGCCGCCGCGCAACAGCGTCCAGATCTGCCCCCGCCTCACCACTGGGCGTCGCGCAGGGCAATGTCGTTGTTCTGCTCGATCATCACCCGGTCGTCTTCTCCTTGCTGGGCGGACCGCCCGCGCAGGTACTCCCCATACGACCGGGCCGCCTCCCGCTGCCGTGCGCGGCGTGCCTGCGGCTGTACCTGCCGCACGGCCTCGACGACCGCGGCGGACACGTTCCCCTGGCTCTGCAGGTATGCGGCTACATCATCGGGAACGCTGATGCTGAGCTTAATGGTCATACTTTTATCCTACCAGCCACCGACGGAGGGGGGCCATATGGCCTGTATTGGAGCTCGCAGTTACAGCAGGCAGGGATGCGGACGGCCGGGGCGGCTGATGCTTCGGCCGTCGCGCCGAGCCGACGCAGTTGGCGCAGGCGGCGTTCCCCTCGATCCGGTGTACTGGCAGGGTGGTCGCGACGGTGCGCAGTTCGGTGCTGGTGGGTCGGCACAGCGAACTGGCGGCGATCGACGCCCTCCTGGACGACGTTGGGCGGGGTCGCGGTGGTGTGGTGCTGGTCCTGGGCGAGGCGGGGATCGGAAAGTCGCGACTGCTGGCCGAGGCGGCGACCCGGGCCCGGCGGCGCCGGCTGGTGACCTTGCTGGGCCGGGCGGTCGAGAGCGGTGGTACCTACCGTGCGGTGGCCGAGGCGTTGGCCGGCGCGGTGCGCGACGATCGGTTTGCCGGGCGGGAGGACGTTCGGCCGTACCGGGCGGCGTTGGGCCGGCTGCTTCCGGGCTGGGCGCGTCCGGATGACGCGCCGGGCCCCATCGTCGATCCGACGGTGGTTCTCGGCGAGGGGCTGCTGCGGCTGCTGCGGTTGCTCGACGACACCGGATGCGTGCTGGTGCTGGAGGATCTGCACTGGGCCGATGCCGACGCGTTGGCGCTTGTCGAGTACCTGGCCGGCGCGGCGGTCGGCTGGCCGGTGCTGATCGTGGCGTCGGTGCGGGATGACCGGCCCTTGTCGGGGGCGCTCGGTCGCCTGGTCCGACTGGATGGCGTGACGGTGTTACGGCTGCCCAGACTGGACGCGGCCGAGGTCGGCATACTGGCCGAGCACTGCAATGCCGGCGGCTCGCTGCCCGAGGAGGTACGGCAGTTTCTCGTCGACCGGTCGGAGGGTCTGCCGTTTCTCGTCGAGGAGCTGCTTGCCGGGGTACGCGCCGCGGACCCGCCCTGGAGCGCGGCCGGTTCGGCGTTGCCCGTGCCGCCGACCCTCGCCGGACTCGTCCGGGAGCGGCTGGCCGGCCTCGGGCCCGAGCAGCGCCGAGTAGTCGAGGCTGCTGCGGTGCTGGGACGCGATCTCGATCCCGCCGTGCTTGCCGCCATGGTCGGGCTGGTCGAGGCGGTTGTGATCGACGCCCTGCACGTTTGCGTCGAGGCCCAACTGCTGGTCGATGCTGGCGACGAGTTGCGCTGGCGACACGCGCTGACCCGCGACGCGGTCCTGGCGACGGTGTTCGCCTCGGCGCGGGCCGTCCTCCCACGCGGCGCCGCGGCGGAGTGCCAGCGGCGAGGCGGACCTGACGACGAGGTACATGCGGCGGAGCTGCTCGCCGCCGGCGGCGAAGCGCGGCCGGCGGCGGAGATCTTCCTGCGGCTGGCCCGGCGGGAGCTGGCTGCCGGAGCACTGCGCAGCGCCGATGATCTCCTCGCCCGGGCCACGGCGACGCGGGCACTCCGGCCGGCAGTCGCGATCGAACGGGTGCACCTGCTCGCCCTGCGCGGCGAGCCGGCAGCGGCGCTGGAGGTGGGCACGGACCTCGTCGATGAGGTCCGCGGCGACGATCATGCCGAGCTGTGCCTTCGGCTGGCGCAGGCGGCGGTTGCCGCCAGCCGGTGGGAGGTGGCCGAACGCTACGTCGAGCGCGCGGGTCGCCCACACGACCCTCGCTCACTCGTGCTTGCCGCTGACGCGGCGTTCGGCGCCGGGAACCTTGACCGAGCCGCCTGGCTCGCCAAGGCGGCCGCCGACCTCGCGGCCGCTCTGGCCGCCGAGGAAGGTACCGACGCGGTGCAGCGGAGGAAACGGACGGAGGCGTGGTGTGCGGCGTTGACGGTCGCCGGCCGCTGCGCGATGCGACGCGATCCGGTGAAGGCTCGGGAGGCATTCGCTCGGGCGGCGCAGATCGCCGCTGAGCACGGCCTGCGTCCGTTGCGGGTCACGGCGCTGATGGGCGTGGGCACGATCGAGTGGTACGACCACCTCAGTTCTCCGACCCTGCACGAAACCCGCGAGCTGGCTGTGGACACCGGCATGCTGGCCGTGGTGACCTCGATCGACCTGATGGAGATCGATGGCGTCCTTCGCGCCGAGGGGCCGCGGGCCGCCGAGCCGCTCGCGCGGCGCAACGCCGAGCAGGCGGCACGGCTGCGACTGTACCGGTCACAGACAATGGCCGACCTCTACGTGGCGGCGGGGCGCGCGGCGGCTGGCGACGTCGCCGGCATGGAGCGGCTGATCGAGGTGGCGCTGGCTCGACCGCACGCGTCGGCGGAGGTGCTGGCTGGCGCGTCGGCCGTACCTGCTCTGCGGCACCTGATGTCACACGACCTGAACCGGGCGGTCGCACACCTGGACACCGGCGTGGCGGCGCTGGGCCCGGACGGCACCAGCGGTGCGGGACTGGTCTGGGGTCTGTGGGTGCTGCTGCGCAGCGTGCTCGACGACCGCGGTGCGCAGGCCCGTGACCGGCTGCGCGGCTCACCCGCCGCCCTGTTCGCGGTCAACCGCGGCGGGCTGCGGTACGCCGACGCGGTGGCCGCCGGACGCGCCGGCCGGCACGGCGACGCCGAAGCATTGTTCGCCTCGGCCGACCAGATCCTCGCCAAGCAGGGTTGGTGGCGAAGGCTGCTGCGACTGCTCGCGCTGGAGGCCGCGGTCGCGGACGGTTGGGGCGAGCCGGTTGTGGCGTTGCGCGCCGATCTGGAGGCGTTCGAACGCACTGGTGACCAGCACCTCGCCCGCATCTGCCGCGATCTCCTGCGGCGGGCCGGGCCCCGACCCGGCGCGGCCGCGGAGGTACGCCCGTCCCGACGCACCTGCGCGGCCTCGGTGTGACCACCCGCGAGATGGACGTCCTGGCGCTCATCGCCGATGGGCTGACCAACCGGGAGATCGCCGACCGGCTGTTCGTGTCACCGCGCACCGTCGAGACACATGTTGCCAACCTGCTCACCAAGACCGGCACGGCCGGCCGCGCCGAACTGCGAGCCCTCGCCGCACAACCGCTAACTCCGTAGCGACCACGGATCCGCACCCCCGGTACGTCACGCGACGCTGTTCGCATACCCGGCAGGTACCGGTGGAGGAGCGACATCGTGGACACCCACACGGCAGGCACGGCACACGACAGCACCGTCACGGAGATCTACCAAGAGCGCAGCTACCCGCAGTTCGACTGTACCGGTAGCTATCTATGGATCTGGGAGCGGCTGATCCAGGCCAAGGGCAGAACCGACGTCATCGCCCGCGAGGTTCACCGCGACCGTCCACCCAGCGGGCCCGAAAGGTGACGTGAGTCCTCGATGGAGCTCGGCGATCAACTTTGGTCTGCGACGTCGCCCACCCACGTCGGGAAGCTTCTCTCGATTCTCCGGGCCTCCCATCGCCAGGTCAGTGCCCTCGCCGGACGGCTCGCCCCAGCCGACCTGTCCCGCCCGTCGTACGCACGCAACTGGACGGTGGCGCAGGTCTATTCGCATCTGGGCAGCGGTGCCGAGATCGGGTTGGCGGCCGTACGTGTAGCCCTCGACGGGGGTACTGCGCCACCCCTGTCCGAGCCGATCTGGGCGCGATGGAACGCGAAGGCGCCCGAAGCCATGGCGAACGACTACATCGACGCCGACGACCGCTACCTGGCCGCCGTAGAGGAGCTGGACGACGCCACGCGCAAGCGGTTACGGGTGCCGTTTTACCTCAGCTCGGTAGACCTGGCAACGTATCTCACCCTCCGGCTGACCGAACACACGCTGCACGACTGGGATATCCGGGTGGCGTTCGATCCAGCCGCGACACTCGCAGCGTCGGCGGTACGACAACTGACCCAGGTCCTGCTCACCGGAGCTGCCGAGGTGTCCGACGCAACGACCGCGGGCCATCTCGCCCCCGCCGAACTCGTCGTTGGCACCGTCGAGCCGGACAGTTGGTACCTCCTCACGATCGATGGGGGCGTGTCGCTTCAACTCCTGGACGAGGACCAGGCAACAGCGATCCGGCCCGGTGCCGGACGACTGGAGTTGCCGACCGAGGCGTTCATGCGGCTGGTCGCCGGCCGCCTGGATCCCGATCACACACCCGCCGGAACCGTGACGGAGGGCAGGCCCACCCTCGATGACCTGCGTAGGCTCTTCCCCGGTTACTAGCCCTCGGTCGTGGCGCTCAGAGTCAGGGCGATCAAGGCGACCGGTCCCTCGTGGACCGGCCGCCTTCTCTTTGCTCGCTGTCTGTCAGACGATGAGCACGCCGGGTTCGCCTGGCGACGCCTCCGGCCCACTCACCCTTCTCGCGAAACCGCAGCTCGACGTGACCCCACTCCGTGAAGACCTATAGCACTTATGCCCGCTTTGCTATTATTCTCCGTGACGTTTCGTGACGCCCTGAGTGTTCGCATGCCGTAACCTTCGGCTGCCGTCGGGCTTGGCGAAGCACGAGGGCGTTCCGCCATCGAAATCGGCGATGATCCGCCACGGGCCCTGGTCTCTCGCCCGGCAATGCATCCGGCCGGCCAACGCTCCGCGGGAACCGTGTTCGTACCCGGTCCCAGGTGTGTCGGTCACAAAATAACCTGGACGAGGGCTGTCGAATCCGTGCCGGCCGTCCGACGTAAGGGTGTAGAGCGACAACCGGCTACCTGAATGGAGAGCCCCATGGCCCAGTACGCGATTCTGATCTACGCGAACGACTCGGCCCACGGCGCGAACGCCACCGCCGAAGAACTCGAGCCGCACGACCGGCATGCCGAGGAGGTGGTGAAGTCCGGCGCCATGGTGGCGGCCTTCGCGCTGCACCCGGTCGCCACGGCGACCTCGATTCGCGGGTGACGTCGTGACGGACGGCCCCTTCATCGAGGCCAAGGAGGTCGTTGCCGGCTTCTGCGTGATCGAGGCGCCCGACCTGGACGCCGCCCTGGAGATCGCTCGGCGCAACCCCGCCACCCAGCAGGGCGGCGGCGTCGAGGTGCGGCCCGTGGACAGCGGCTTCGTCAAGGCGCCGCCGGTCGAGGGATGAGCGACCCGGCAGACGTCGAAACGGCGGTCGCGGACGCGCACCGTCGAAAGTGGGCCTTGGTGCTCGCCGCGACGGCGCGCGCGGCGCGGGACCTGGACCTGGCCGAGGAGTGCGTGCAGGAGGCATACGCCGCAGCGCTGGTGGCCTGGGCTCGCGACGGGATCCCGAACCATCCAGTCGCTTGGCTCACCACCACGGCCAAGCGCCGCGCGATGGATGCGGTGCGGCGCGAGCAGGTGTTCCGGGCGAAGCTGCCGTTGCTCGTGGAGCCGGACGAGACGGTGGATGAGCTCGCGCTGGTGGATGAGGTGGCCATGGAGGAACCGGTCGTGCAGAAGCCTGGGGACGTGGTGCCGGACGAACGGCTGCGGCTGATCTTCCTCTGCTGCCATCCGGCGTTGGCGCAGGACGCCCAGACCGCTCTCACCCTACGGTTGGTCTGCGGGGTGTCGACCAGTGACATCGCGCGGGGTTTTCTGGTGTCGGAGGCGACGATGGCCGCTCGCCTGACCCGGGCGAAGAAGAAGGTCTCCGTCGCCCGGATCCCCTACCGGATGCCGGGAGCGGCCGAATGGCCGGATCGACTGGGCGCGGTGCTCGCGGTAATCCATCTGCTGTTCACCATGGGGCACACGGCGCCGGCGGGCGCGTCGCTGGTGCGGACAGACCTGGTGGACCAGTCGCTGCACCTGGCCCGGATGCTGCGAGAGCTGATGCCCGACGAGCGGGAGGTTTGGGGATTGCTCGCCTTGCTGCTGGTCACCGACGCCCGGCGCACCACCCGGGTCGACGCCCACGGCCGGCTGCTGCGGCTGGAGGAGCAGGACCGGTCGCAGTGGGACAGGTCAGCGATCGCCGAGGCGCACGACCTGATCGTGGCCGGCCTCCGCGGCGGGCGACCGGGACGCTACGTGTTACAGGCGGCGATCGCATCCCTCTACGCCGAGGCACCGACCTACGATCAGACGGACTGGCCGCAGATCCTGACCCTGTACGACGAGCTGCTGTCGGTGTGGCCATCACCGGTGGTGGCGTTGAACCGCACGGTGGCGGTGGCGCAGGTCTGGGGACCAGCGCAAGCGCTGGCCGAGGTCGAGGAACTAGTGTCCTGCGTCATTAATTCCTTTACTAAATCTGCGAGCTGCATCCGGTCCCAGCCAACGGAAACTGGTGGTAAAATATGTAAATGAATTTAAGGCGCAGGACACTAGTGCAGCCCCGCATTAATCCTTCGGGGGTTGGATCCAGGCTGTGGGGTCGCCGAGGTAAAGGCCACAGGAGCAGTCGAGGGCCTCTTCGGGGGTGCCGGCGGGTAGGCCGCTGGGCAGGAACGAGTCTTCGTAGCC
>WNGL01057944.1_pt1 | contig 10375 bp, 24 predicted proteins | sample 5400591 | NCBI WGS metagenome assembly WNGL01 (sample SAMN13153377, study PRJNA577476) | soil metagenome | isolation source: 80 cm soil or saprolite under Garry oak tree replicate 1 | place: USA:California | collected 2016-06-15 | reverse complement strand
CAGGTCGCCGTCGTCGCGTTCTCGGGGTCCTGGCAGCACCAGTACGAGCTGTCCGTCCACCTCGGCCAGGCGCACTGGGTGGCCGGGATGCAGCCGCTGTCCGTCGAGGGCCTGATCGCCAGCGCCACGCTGGTCATCTGGTACGCGGCCCGGTTTAAGTGCGGCGTCCCGCTCGGCGCGTACCTGGTGCTGGCCGCCGGGGTCGGGCAGACGGTCCTGATGAACCTGGGCGCGGATTACCGGTGGCCGTGGCTGGGCCCGGAGATCAGCGTGTGGCCGGCGGTCGCGTTCGTCGCCGCGTACGAGATGGCGGTGTGGCTGGTCCGCAAGCGGCAGGACGTGGCGGGCCGCGCGGAGCATGACGGCACCGGTGTCCAGTCCGCCGCCGTGCCGGCTGTCCCGCCGCGCGAGGACAGGCAGCCGGACAGGCAGGCGGACAAGCAGCCGGACAAAACAGCGGCCAAAAGGCCATCGCGCAAGGTCACGGCCCGGACAGGCCGGGACAAGGCCGCGGACATCATCAGGCGCCATCCTGACTGGACAGACAACGCCAGGGTGGCCAGGGCTGCGGGCGTGTCCACCAAGACGGTGCAGCGGGCCAGGAACGGCAAGACACCCCTTGCTTAAGCACCTTAAGAACCTGTAGGATTCAGGCGTGGATGAGATCAGCATCGAAGAGGCCCGCCCCAAGCTCGGCGACATCGTTGACCGCGCCCGGCTGGCCGGCCAGTCAACCGTCATCACCCGGCACGGCAAGCCCGCCGCCGTGCTCATGTCAGCCGGGGACGGCCGCCGTCTCGCCGCCATCCGGGACGTGCTCGCCCGGTTCGACTGGGAGCACGACGACCGCCAGCTCGCGCTCGAGCGGATCGAGCGGATCGCGGATGGAGGCCAGTCATGAACGAGACAGTCCCGCGCCAGCCCTACGACGTGTACGCCAGGCTCGAGGATCCCATGGGCGTGATGGCTGTGGCCCTGGCCCAGTGGGAAATCCGCGACGGTACCGTGCCGCAGCCGGCGGTCCGCGAGGCCGCGAACACGGCCGTGGATGCTATCGACGCCATGCTCCGCGAGCTGCACGCGATGCGGTCCCGGCTGGTGTCCGAGATCCGGCAGGCAGACGACGCGACCGGCCGCCGGGTGGATGAGCTGCTCGCGCGCTCCCGCCGGGCCGCCGCGCAGATCACGGAGGACGGCGATTCGCCGTGATGCCGTGGAAGGATCAGCTGCGGCTCGCCGGCCGGTGCCTGCGGTGGCTGTTCTGGCCGGCGGACCAGAAGACGTGGGCGAACATCGCGATGCAGCTCGTCATGGTCACGATGACGCTGGCCATCAGCCGCCAGCTGTGGCTGCCGGTGCTGGCCGCGTTCCTCCTGTACTTCCCCGTCAGCCGTCTCGGACGGCGGCGATGACCGGCCGCCCCGCTAGGATGATCCCCAGGCCGTTCGGTCACCATCCCGCCCTGGCGCGCGTCTTCCGCGCTGCCTCCGGCGCGTCTGCTCAGGGGGGTCTCATGGTCCGCGAGGCGGATGAGGCGCAGTGAACGTCTACATATGGGCTAGTGACGACGGCAAGAGCGTCCACCTGGTCTTCGCCTCGTCTGAGGAGCGCGCTCGCGAGATGGCTGGCGAGTCTCCCGGGACCGGGCCGCCCGGTAGGCCGTTCGTATTCCATCCTCACGGCATAGTTGAACTCGAGCAGCACTGGCACGAGCACCGTGAGCATTGACGATGGCCCGCGAGGAGGATGCCGCCGCGTTCGTGGTCGACGTGGCGGTGATGCTGAAGCTGGCCGGCCGTGACCCGGTGATCACGGCGGAGAACGAGCGGTGGCTGCACCGGCTGGGCGCGCTGATGCTGGACAGGCTCGGCCTCGGGACCGCTGCCGGGAGCGCGGAGGACAGTGATGGCTGACCCGAACGTGATCAGGCTCATCCCCGCGCCCGGCGTCATCATGGAACTGCGTACCGCCGGCCCTGTGCCCGCCGCCGGATATGAGCACGTGGGGAAGATGGCGCAGGCCGGGGCCGGCCTTGCCGCGCTGATGACCGGCGCGTCCGGCGCCGGCGCCCGGGAGACTGAGGAAAGCGATGGCTGACCGGACAGGCCAGGGCACTCGCCACGACCCTGCCGAATGGGTGGCCTGCGGCCAGCGCGGCCCTGGCCGCCCGAAGGTCGGCGGCGAGGCGGTGAACGTCAGCCTGCCGCCGGCGCACGTGGCCGGGCTCGACGCCATCGCCGCAGCCCGCAGCGTGAAGCGGAACGACATCCTCCGCGAGGCGGTCGCCTTCTACCTGCGGCACCATCAGGCCGTCACCGGCCGGGAGACGACGGAGGCGTCCGACGCATGACCGCGCTACTAGTGATCGGTATGGCCGCGCCGCTCTGGCTCGGGTTCGGGGCCATCGGGTGGCAGGTATACCGCGCCGTCTCCCGATGGCGGCACCTGTAAATGCCTGAGATGACCCGGCCGCGGGAAGCCCCCGACGGGACCCGCTGGCTCTGGTTCCCCCAGTTCGGCGAGTGGCACGGCTGGATGCCCGGCGAGGACGGCCTCTGGATCCTGGCACCCGAGGAATTCCGCGGCAGCTATCCCGGATGGCTCGACGAGCACATCGAGGGCTGACGTTCCTCCATGCCTTCGGATAGAGTGAAGGGGCCGGGCTGGGCTCCGGCCGGATCTTCGCCGATCCGGGAAGCGAGCGGCTTCAGCCGCTTGAGCAGTCACGCGCAGACGCATCATCGGGCTGCACTGGCGCACCCAACCAGATCACGAGTGGCCGGACTGACCATGCTCACCCGGGGAGGTGATGCCCCCTGATCCCCTACGGACAGCCCTGCATGCAGTGCCAGAACCCGACCTGTAATCACGGGTTACCCGTCTCCTGGTGCCGCCCGGTAACCCGCCCGGCCTCCTGGCGCGTCCTGTAGGTTAACCACACCTAACCGCACCGGGAGACGGCTCCACATGCATAGACGCATCATCGCACTGGCCGCCGCACTCGCTATGGCCCTGGCCGTCCTCGGCGTCACCGCCTGGATGGCGGGCGGCGCGGACGCGGCCACCCCGGCCTGCACGGCCGTCGCAGGCAACGCCTGCGGGAGCTGGAACGCCGAGGTGCCGGGCACGCCCGATCTCGACGTGCTCGGCGGCGCAGCCGTCTCCGGCAACGCCATCATCGTCTTCACCCGCACGAACCATGACCGGGCCGAGGACTTCACGGTGCAGGTCGTGAACGTGGCGGCTACGAGCCGGTACCCGGGTACCGGCCCTGTCTCGCCTCCGGCCGGCAGCGTGGCCATCCGCTACGCCCCGGACGGCACCGACTCGGGTCTCTGCGTCTCGACGGTCAACCCGGACGGCTTCGCCGCGGCGCAGCTGCGGGCGTGCAGCAACAACACCACGCAGTTCAACCCGTTCCAGACCTTCACCTCTGCGGCGGCTGCCGGTGACGGGACGTTCGTCCAGTTCACCGAGGTCATCCACGGCTTCGTGATGACCGACCCGGAGAACAGCGGCTCGATCGGGGTCAAGGGCGCCCGGGTGCACGTGACGTTCGCTGTCAACCACCACTTCACCGGGCAGCTCTGGGGACAGAACGGCGCCTGATGGCCGGGCCCAGGTACGAGACTGCTTACGAGCTGGGCCAGCGCACCGGGCACACCGACAGCGTCGTCTGCGCCGACTGCGGCGCGTTCGTGATGGACGTGGCCGCGCACACCCGGTTCCACTCGATCCTGTCCGGGCATGCATGGTCGCTGGCCATCCTCAAGACGAGGCACGCCTCCGCCGGGGTCCACGACCGGTACGACGTGGTTGAGCGGATCGACAGCAAGAGGTTCGACTCATGGTCCGGCGACGCGCTAGCCGAGGTAGTCGCCGCCCATGAGGCGCAGGAATCCCACTAGGGGAGACGCTCAGGGATGGGTGTCCGGTCCCCCTCCGCTCGCGGCGGACTGGACCGGCCAGCGGCCACGGCTGAGATGTGGTTCCCTGTCTCCCCGCCACACAGAGAAGCGGTGACCGGGCGAGCCGCGAATGGCCCGGCACTGCGCCGATACGATGGACTCCAGATGGCTCCCGGTAACTCCTGATGCGGGCGGGTGAGACGATGGCCGACCCGGGCCTGAGCACCAAAGAGATCTGGCAGCAGCTCGTGAGGGCGGGCGAAGGCACCCACCCGGCGTGGCGCCGCCTGCCCACGACGCACTGGGTGATGAACCTGGAGTGGTACAAGGCGATCCGCCGCGCATCCCTGCCGCCAGATCTCCCGCCCGATGACGAGACCAGGTGGGAGCCGCAGCCCGGCGACATGCTCATCGACTGGCAGATCACCGTGACCGGGGACGGCGGCCGGCCGCACCTGGTAGACGGCCGCGCGGCCGGACTGCGCGCGCGGATCAGGCAGCGCAACCCCGATCTGGCCGGCGGGTGAGACGATGGCCGGCCCGGCGGACCTCAGCCGCGTACCGCCACCATGGGACCCGGGCGTCCCGGTGGCCGAAATCGAGCAGGCCGGGCGCTGGATTTACCGGGTCGTCATCATTCACGGGATGATGAGTTACGGGCCTGACGGCTATGGCTGGTTCCGGCCGGGACGCAGATGGGCCGAACGGAAAGGCCGGCGCGAGCTTGCCAGGTACCTGCGCAAGCAGGAGCGGCACGCGAACCGCTGGCAGGTCAGTGAAGGGCGCCAGCCATGACCGGCCCGGCGGACCCCGTGCAGAAGGCCTGCGCCCAGCTCGCCGCCTACCTCCCGCGCCTGGAGCGGGAGGCCCCCGTGCCGGATGAGACCGCGTTCGCCGCGCCCGGCATGACCGCCCGCCCCCCGGCCGCGCCCCTGCCCGGCAACGCCGCCGCCCTGTTCGCGCTGACGTCCATCCACGCCACCGCCCGCCAGCTCGAGGGCGTCCTGAAGTACGCCGCCGGCGCGCGCCGCCCCGGCGTCCTCGCGGTGCGCGGCGGGTCGGACGCCAACACCGCCGGAGCGCTGGACGCCATCACCGCCCTGATCGGCATCGCCGGCGACGACCTGTACCGGGTGGTCATCACCGAGCTGGAGCAGCGGCTGGACGAGGCCCGCCAGGTCCGGGCGATCGACGAGGCGGAGCAGTGGCGGCCGGTCCGGTCCCGCGCCTGCCCGTACTGCGAGTGCTTCTTCCTGAAGGTCCTGACCGACGCCCGCGGCGAGCCCACGGGGCGTATCGAGTGTTTCGGGCACCGCGAGTCCGGGGCTCCGTGCCGGGCGGCGTGGTCCGGCCTCGCCGATATCGTCCCGGACCTGGCGCGGGCGGACGCCCTGACCGCGCCGGACCTGGACGGGTGACCATGGCCGATGATGAACGCCTGCCTGAATGGGAACGCGAGCTCCTCGATAAGGAGGCGGCCGAGAAGTCCCGCGCCGCCGCCCTGCGTGCAGGACGGGCCGTTCTCGGCGCCTATGACCGCAGCGTCCTGCCCGTCGGCGCGTCATACCTGGCCGATACGCTCCGCATGGTCCTTGATGCCGTGGAAGGTAAGGATGGCGCCTAGATGGCTGCGCTGGAGCGCGCGAACTGAGACCTCACCGGACCTAGATGACCAGGACTGAGACGTAGACGGCTGGGATTGAGAGATGACACCGCGATGGCTGCGCAGGCGCGCGCGAAAGGCCGGTGCACCGTCTCCGGCCGCACAGTCGGGCCCGAAGACGATGCCGCTGACCGCAGGCTCGTCGCCCTCGGTCCGCATAATCGTGAGCGGTTCTCCCGCCGCCCGGCCGTCTGCCTGTCCCGGGGAGCCCGCCGCGTCGTCCCCCGCGTCCTGGACTGAGGTGCTGCCGTGGCAGGCTGCGCAGATCGCGGCGGTGTTCGGGATACCTCCGGATCAGCTTGCCGACATGCCGGCTGACTGTTACAGCATGCTGGTCGCTGCCGGCGTCAGGATCTTCATCCCGCCGCCGCTTGCCGAGATCCCCGACGGCACCATGCTCGCCGTCGCGGCCGTGCCCGGCAAGATCCTGGAGGAGTGGCGGCACGCCGCGCCCGGCGCGTGGATGGCGTGGCCGCACGCGGCGGACGCGGTCCACGCGGAGGAGATGACCGCCGCCCAGCTCCGCGCCATCCTCGCCGCCCGGGACGGGTGTAGCTGATGAGGTTCTGGTGGCATCGGCTGCGCGGGCATCAGTTCGCTTTGCGTGCTCCTGATCGTGTGGTCTGCCTGCGGGATCTCACGGTACTGCCGCGGCGCGGACGGTACCGGCGGTGCGATGGCTGACCTTGGCTGGACCGTCAGCGACGCCTTCGAGCAGTTCGACGCCGCGGGCATGCCCGTCGACCGGGCCGGCTTCCGCGCCGTCGTCCGCGCCGCACGGCGGCACGGCAACATCAAGCCCCTGGGCGAGACCAAGTCAGGCGAGCAGGGCGGACGCGGCCAGATACGTGACGCCCGGCTCTTGACATTTGGTTGGACGTCTTTAACCTTGGTGCTGACACCGCATGCCCGGACACGCGACCGGGCACGCGGTGCAGCCGCTCCGCAGCGGGTCATTATCAGGCCCGGTTGTCCCATCCCCCCCGGGACGCCGGGCCTGACGCTTACCCGGAGGTCACCATGGACGTCATGATCCTTAATGAGCGCGGTGCCCGGCTGATGTGCGAGACCGAAGGCTGCGCGTCCCCGGCATCCACCGTCTGGTACGGCGCCTGGCACGGCAAGCCGGTCCCCGCCTGCGACCAGCACAACCCGATGACCTGCACCACCATGGCACTCCCGTCCGGCTTCACCAGCCACCCGCTCTGCCATGCGTGCGGCCAGCCGATCCATCTGGGCTGACCATGGCCGGCATTGCGGCCGTCGTCGCGTTCGCCGTCGCGCTGATCCTCCAGCTCGCGTCGGTGGACAGGAACGTCCTGCTCAACCCCGGCGCGTTCACCATCATCGGGTGGCTGTGCCTGGCCGTGCACCTGGTGTGGCCTTACATGCCCTGGCACCGGCCGCCGCCCTGACCATGACTGATGAGAGGCAGCCGGCCATGAGCGACCAGTGCCCGGCCACGACACGGCATACGCCGTCGTACTCTGTCGAGATATTCGGCCTCCAGTGCAAGTTCACCAAGGGTCATCATGGTGACCACTGCGCGTTCGCGGGCTTCGGCAAGGGCGACGTGTTCTGGCGCGACCCGGCCATTATGACCATGGATGCGACGATCACCGCCGCCGATGCGGACCGGATCCGCGACGCCATGACCGAAGCCCGCGACCACCCCGGCCGCACCATCACCAGGTGATCGCCTGGCTGACGCGCCTGCGGTCCCGTCCCTGCCGGTGCGGGCATCCCCGCGCGGCGCATGACCATTACCGGCCCGGCAGCGACTGCGGGCTGTGCGAGTGCCCCCGGTGGCACCGAGGAGGCTGAGCATGGATGTTCCCCTGCTGGAGGCGTGGCAGGACTGGTCCTGTCCCGCGTGCGGCCTCGAGGAACGCGTGAAACCGCCCCTCCCGCCGAACGGCACCCGGTTCCACCCCTGCCCTAAGCTGCACGGCCTGACCGCGCCCATGGCCCGCGCCGGGACCGACTGCAAGCTGACCGCCTCGCCGCGGGAGGACTACCTCGGCGCCGAGGTGCAGCGCACCGGGGATGACGGCCGGCCGTACATGAACGTGATCACCGAGCACGCCGACGGCCACACCGACTGCGCGGTGTTCTCGCCCGTCGCGCGGGGCTACCTCTAAATCGCCGCCAGGCAGCAGCAGCCGGAACACGCCATCAGCGCCCCAGGTGATCTCTGCGGTCTCGCCAGCGCCGATTACCGGCCGTTCTGCAGATGGCCGGTCAGTGAAGTCCGCGATCGTCTCGCCGGTCACGCCGTCGCTTATGAACGCGACTTCCCATTCCTTGCCTGCCATGCCCTCAGTTTACGGAGACTGCCGTGCCCGAACCAGAAGCAGAGGCGGAACCGGGTGAAGACCTGGTGATCCGCGTGCCGCCAGCAGCGGCGGACGCGACCGCAACGCAGAACGCAGACGAGGAGCAGGCCGATGGGCTGGACTGACAGCCGGATCTTCACCCAGGCCGTCCTCAACCCGCTGACCGCGTCGGCGTGGTCGACCGCCGAGCCGACCACCTACGGCGCCAACGGCCTGTCCGCCGACGCGATCCTCCTGGCGCTGTTCGGCACCGCCGTCACCCCTGACCGTGACGCCGCAGTGGGCTCGACTGGGTACAACACGGGCACCTGGACCCTGGCTAACGAGATCACCGGGACGAACTGGGCGGCCGGCGGGCAGACCCTCGGCACCAAGGCGTACACCGCGGACCTGGGCGGCAACATCGGCGTCAGCTTCGACGCGGCTGACGTGTCCGTGGCCAGTGTCACGCTGGCCGCGTTCTTCGGCGACCTGACCTACGATTCCACGATCACCGCCGGGACCGTCGCCAAGCAGGGTCTCTGCTTCCATTATTATGGTGGCACCCAATCGGTCACTGCCGGAAATCTGACAATTATCTTTGACGTAACTGGGGTCTTCCGCTTTACTGTTTAACCTGCGGTTTCCTACTACAGAGCATGTTATTCTGTATCCATGGGTAAATGCTCTCAAGACTCCTGCGGCGGCCCCACCGTAGGGCGCGGCCTGTGTTCGGCTCACTATCAGTACGCCAAGTACCACGGCGAGTTCGCCTCGCTCGATCCCGCTGCCCGTCCGTGCGAGAACTGCGGTCAGCTCATGGCCGGGCGCACCAGCCCCAAGGCTAAGTACTGCTCCCCGGAATGCAAGGAAACGGCGGTGCTGCGCCGCAAGCGTGCAGCGGCGCTGAAAGCAGCCGGGACGCGCAAGTGCCTCATCTGCGGGACGGTTATCCCGGAATCGGTGACACTGAAAGCAAAGTGCTGCTCCCGGGAATGCGGGGTGGCGTGGCAGAACGCGAAGCGAGACGCTGCGAAGCGTGCCGCGTGGGCTGCTGAAGGTCTCCGCTGCGAGCGCTGCGGAAAGCCGATCCCGGTTCCTGAGACAGGTAAACGGCGTACGAAGTACTGCTCAGAGCAGTGCAAGTACCTGACGCTGAACGCGCGGTGGTGCGAGAAGTCACCGCACTACAACCGCCAGCGCACCTATGGCATCACTCAGGAACAGCATGAGGTGCTGCTCGCCAGCCAGGATGGCCGGTGTGCCATCTGCGGTTCGGCGGAATGGCCAGCACCCGTCAAGGGCGGCAGGCCGCACGTCGACCACGATCATGCGACTGGGGCGATCCGGGGCCTGCTGTGCGGCCACTGCAACAACGGGCTGGGCAACTTCGGCGATGACCCGCCGCGGCTGCGCTCAGCCGCTGACTACCTGGAGAGGGCATGCCTGGTTACATGATCATCCGGGACGCGGCCGGCATCCAGATTTCCCTGACGTAAAGGCGGCAGCATGTCGTTCATTACCGGCACGCAGACCGAACTGCTGTACGCGATGCCGACCTCGGCGGCTGCGGTGACGGCCGCCGCGAACACCGTCATGAGCTACCCGAACACCACGACATTCCCGGCCTATACGCTGACGAGATCGTTTTTCGCGCAGGGTGGCTTCATTGTGGGGAAGTCGCTGCTGATCAAGGGCGGCGGCTGGTTCACCACGTCGAGTACCGCGATGACGCAGACCATCTCGGTCGGGTTCGACACGACGGCAGGAACGCTGTCGGCGCTGAAGGCATCGACCGGGGCGTTCACGCCTACCGCGTCGGTGACGAACGGCGCGTTCGAATTCGAGGTGCTGTTCACGCAGACAGCGTCCGGGCCATCGGGGACGGCGAACGCGGTGGGGCACCTGTTCTGGGGGACGGGTAACAATGCGGCGGTCGCGTCACCGCAGATCTTCATGATCGGCGCGCCGAACGCGGGGATCGCGCTCATCAACCCCACCACCACCGACTACTTCGTTGAGGCGTTCAGTTCCTGGAGCCTGACCACGGGCGCCCCGACGATCACCCTGACGAATTTCCTCATTTTCGGCCTGAACTGACCGCCCCCGGGAGGCCCTGAGAGGCGGGTGATCCCGCGTGGCGATCACCCGGGGGCCGCTGTCCGGCGACCCGACGCCAGGCACCGTCGCCGCAGTCAGCGTCGGCACGTGGGGCCTGAATTAACCGGGTGTCAGGAGGATCCGGAATCCGGGTGGAATAGCCCTGGAAGTCAGGCGGTAGCCGGTGGCCATCCAGTTCCGGGCAGCACTCGCGGGTGACTCGGCCGCCGTCGCTTCGCTGACCCAGGTTGTCACCCTCCCCACCGGATGGCAGGCCGGGGACTTCTGCGTCATAGCCGGCCGGGCCGGCAACAGCTCGGAGACGTTCACCACGCCGGCCGGGTGGACGGTCATCAACGCGGCGAACTACGTGACCGGCGGGTACGCCT
>WNGL01056166.1_pt1 | contig 10376 bp, 12 predicted proteins | sample 5400591 | NCBI WGS metagenome assembly WNGL01 (sample SAMN13153377, study PRJNA577476) | soil metagenome | isolation source: 80 cm soil or saprolite under Garry oak tree replicate 1 | place: USA:California | collected 2016-06-15 | reverse complement strand
GGTCGAGCCGACGAGAACGAGCGCGCCGTCACCTTCGAGCTGGCGCAGGAACCCGCGCGCCGTCAGGAACGTGGTCGTTAGGTTCGCGTCGAGCGTCGCGCGCCACCGCTCTAGGGAGAGCTCCCAGACGGGCACGTCGTCCGAGGGCCACACACCGGCGACCGCCGCGCAGATGTCGAGCGGCCCGGCCTCTGCGAAGAGACGGTCGACCTCGTCTTCGCGGGTGAGATCCGCGCCGACGATGGTCACATCGCCGAGCGCCTCGGCCCGCTCGCGTCCGCGGTGAAAGTGCGCAACGATCTCTGCGCCTTCGGCCGCGAACGCCCGCGCGCACGCCGAGCCGATCCCGCCGGACGCGCCCGTCACGAGCACGCGCTTCCCCGCAAGCCCCGTCTCCATCTATGGGATTCTGTCCGCTGTGGAACGCGAGTGGATGACCTGGGAGGACGTCGGCGCGGCCGTCGAGGAGCTCGCCGCCCAGATCGACGCCGTGCAGTTCCGGCCGGACGCCGTGCTGGCGCTCGCACGCGGCGGTCTTCCGGCCGCCGGCGCGCTCGCGTATGCGCTCGGCGTCAAGAACATGGCCACCCTGAACGTCGAGTTCTACACGGGCGTCGACGAGCGCCTCGACGAGCCGCTGATCTTGCCGCCGGTTCCGGATCTGTCGCTCCTGCGCACGGAGCGGCTGCTGGTGGTCGACGACGTCGCCGACACGGGCCGAACGCTCGCACTCGCGCGCGACTTCTGCGCGCAGCACGTGGGCGACGTTCGCACGGCCGTGTTGTACGAAAAGCCGCAGAGCGTCGTTCGCTCCGACTTCGTCTGGCGCCGAACCGATCGCTGGATCAACTTCCCCTGGAGCACTCCGGCCGCGGTGGGGGCGGAGTGAAGGTCTTCATCGTCAGCGACATGGAGGGCGTGGCCGGGATCGTCAAGTGGCAGCAGACGGACGGCACGAAGGAGAAGCGCGCCTTCCACGAGGGCCGTGAGCTCTACACCGAGGAGATCAACGCCGCGGTTCGCGGCGCGAAGTCGGCGGGCGCGAAGGAGATCGTGGTGATGGATTGCCACGGCGCGGGCGAGGAGTGGACCTTCAACTCCCTCATCCCGGACAAGCTCGACCCCGACTGCGAGTTCGTCGTCCAGAACGACTGGACGGAGTACACAGAGCTGCTCGAACAGGGGTGCGACGCGGCGCTGTTCGTCGGCATGCACGCGAAGGCCGGCACCCCCGACGGCGTGCTCGCGCACACGGTCTCCGGGCAGGCGTGGCGGGAGCTGAAGTTCAACGGCACGTCGGTCGGCGAAACGGGCATCAACGCCGCGCTGTGCGGGCAATGGAACTGCCCGGTGCTCCTCGTCACCGGTGACGAAGCCGTGTGTCGCGAGGCGCGCGAGCTGCTCGGCGACGGCCTCACGACCGTCGCGGTCAAGAAGGGACTCGGCTCGTTCAGCGCTCGGCAGTTCCCGGCGCAGAAGGCGAGGGAGATGATCGAGGCGGGCGCCAAACAGGCGCTCAAGGACCTCGATGCGGTGAAGCCGTACGACCCCGGCCGGCCGTGCGAGATCAAGGTCGAGTTCCACACCCCGTCGCGGCTCGTCGAGTACCGCAACCGGAAGGGGACGGAGCAGATCGACGAGCACACGCTCGTCTCCCGCGCGGACGACTGGTGGACGGCGTGGTCGCAGTTCTACTTCTAGGCTTCTTCGGCGTCTCCGCGCTCGTGATCGTCACGCCGGGGCAGGACACCGCGCTGACGATCCGCAACACCCTGCGCGGCGGCCGTCGCAGCGGTGTCCTGACGGCGCTCGGAGTGGGGACGGGCCAGTGCGGCTGGGCACTTGCGACGAGCCCCGGCCTCGCCGCGCTCCTGCTCGCGTCGGAGCCGGTGTTCCACGCGCTGCGCTGGTTCGGCGCCGCGTACCTCGTCTATCTCGGCCTCCAGTCGCTCTACCGGGCGGCGCGAAAAATCGGAGCAAGTGGCTCTGAGCCACGAACTAAGACACGTCCGTACCGCCAGGGCGTGCTCAGCAACCTGGGGAACCCGAAGATGGCGATCTTCTTCTCCAGCCTGCTGCCGCAGTTCGCGCACTCCTTCGCCGGCCTGCTCGCGCTCGGACTGGTCTTCGCCGCCATGACGGTGACCTGGCTGAGTGCGTACGCGTTCGCGGTCGCCAAGGCGGGCGACATGCTCCGCCGGCTCGCGATCCGCCGTGTGATCGACGCCGTCGTCGGCGCGGCGCTCGTCGCGTTCGGCGCACGGCTCGCGGCCGAGCGTTAACCCGGCACGATCTCGAGCCCGTCGAGCAGGGTGAAGTACGCCTGTGCGAACGGGGAGCCCTTCGTGCGCTCGCGTACCTCGTCCCAATCCACCTGTTCGCGCAGCGAGCGCGCGAGCTCGAGCACGCTCGAGAAGTCAGGGCGCTGCTCGCTCAGGACGAGGACCTTCTGCGTGATCACGTCTTCGAGCGGCGCCACCCTCAGCCGCATCGCATGGACTTCCATGTCCTCCGCGCGCGCGAACGTGTCGTCGTCGATCGTGCCGCCCGAGGGATCGAAGATGAGATCGATCAGGATCTCGTTCTCGTACGCCTTCAACAACCAGCCCTCCGGCGGATGCTCGATGCGCATGCCGCCGCGCGCGAGCGCCTCCTGAGCTCGTTCCGCGTCTTCAGGTTTGACGAGCAGGTCGACATCGTGCTCGGTCTTCGCGAGCACGAACGGAATGCTCGCGTCGTTGAGCGTTCCGGCTGCCTTCTTCATCGCATCCAGCAGACGGTCGAATTCCCGGTCCTGGTCGGTCGCCACGGGCGCCGGTTTCCCGCTCGCCGCCTACGTGGAACATGGTCGTCATGGTGACGATCGCGGCAGCAGGCGATCTGCACGCCTCGCCGGCGACGCGTGAGCACGTCGCGGAGGCGTTCGAGGCGCTCGAAGAGCGCGTCGACGTCGTGCTGCTCGCGGGCGACCTGACAACGCACGGCGATCCTGAGCAGGCAGAGGTCGTCGCGGACGCGTGTCGCGGGCTCGGCGTCCCGGTGTGTGCAGTGCTCGGGAACCACGACCTGCACCTGGGTTTCGGGGAGGAGATTGCGGCGATGCTCACGGACGCAGGTGTCCGCGTCCTCGACCATGCTGCCCCGTCCGCGGAGCTCTGTGAGGGAGAGGTCGGAGTGGTTCACCGGCTCGGCGCTCCCGGACTTCGGCGAGCCCGCGCTGCGTCGGCTCTACGCGGAGACGACCGTGGAGGTCGAAGCGATCCGCACCGGCCTGCAACAGGTCGCACACTGCCCGATTCGCGTCGTGCTGCTCCACTACGCACCGACCTCCGACACGCTCCACGGCGAACCGGAGGGAATCTGGACCTACCTGGGTTGCGACCGGCTGGCGACGCCGATCGCGGAATACCGGCCGGATGTCGTCCTCCACGGCCATTCACACGCGGGGAGCTTCGAAGGCGCGATCGGCACGACCCCCGTGTACAACGTCGCCGTTCACGTGACCGGGCGCGACTTCTACGTCTTCGAGTTGGAGGCGCACGAGGTGGAGGTCGAGACGCGCGCGTAGACAAGCTGGGGTCTGACCCCGGGGTCAGACCCCAGCAGTGGATCCGCGTACGCTTCACCCGTGCGCAGCGTCTCGCGAATCTCCATCTCACCCGTCAAGGGCCTCGCGTTGGTGCATCCGGACGAAGTCCAGCTCCAGCACACCGGCGTGCTCGAGAACCGCCGCTTTCACATCGTCGACACGGACGGACGCCGCTACAACCAGCTCCGCAACGGCGGGCTCGTGCGGATCAAGCAGGAGTACGACGCGGAACGGGAGCGGCTCACGCTCACCTTTCCGGATGGGGGTGTCGCCGGCGGCGACGTCACGCTCGGCGAGGAGGTAACCACGGACTTCTACGGGCGCCCGGTCACCGGGCGCTTCGTCGAGGGGCCGTGGACGGTTGCGCTCTCACGCTGGGCCGGACGCCCGCTCCGGCTCGTGCAGTCGCCGCCCGGTGCGGCGGTCGACCGCGGGCGTGGACACATCTCGCTGATCTCGAAAGCGTCGCTCGAGGAGTTGGGGCGCAATGGCGGTCACGAGGGCCCGGTCGACGGTCGCCGCTTCCGCATGCTCTTCGAGCTGGAAGGCTGCAGCGCCCACGAGGAGGACACCTGGATCAAGCGCCACGTGCGCATCGGCGAGGCGCTCGTGCGTCTCCGTGGCGACGTCGGGCGGTGCGCGATCACGACGCAGAATCCCGAGACCGGCGTCCCGGACTTCGACACGCTGCGCACGCTGGCGGCGTACCGTCCGGTGACCGCCAACGAGGCGGGCAAGAGACACCTCGCCTTCGGCGTCTACGGGGAGATCGTCGACCCGGGAGCGGTCGCGGTCGGCGATCGCGTCGAGGTCGTCGAGCCGAACGGCTGGGGTCAGACCCCTGCCGGGGTCAGACCCCAAACGGCGTAGGCTTCCGGCGTGGCCGCCCTGAGCGAATTCGTCGTCGACGAGGCCAACGTCGAGGCGGTCCAGGACGACGACACCGCGAGTGCGCGGCTCACGTTCCAGGTCGAGCACCTCGAACAGCGCGTGATCCGTTATGCGCCGGGCCGTTCGGCCGCGAGGACGCACGAAGGACGGCACGAGCTGCTGTACGTGGTCGCCGGCAGGGGGGAGCTCGAGCTCGAGGGCATGCGGCACGCGCTCGAGCAGGGCACGGCGGCCTTCGTCGCCCCGGGAGAGACGTATGCGGTCGACAACCCCGGGCCGGGCGAACTGCTGGTCGTGGCCGTGTCGGCGCGCGCCGATCTGGATGTCGCCGACGACCGCCGCAAGGTGACGGTGCGTTTCGACGACCAGGCCGAGCACACCGCCTCGGTCGAGCGGAGGTTTCGATATCTGATCAACCAGGATGCCGGCTGCCTCGACGTGACCCAGTTCATCGGCATCGTCGAGCCGAGCAAGGCGCCGTTCCACAGCCATCCGTACGAGGAGCTCGGCTACATCGTCAAGGGCGAGGGAGTCGCCCACGTAGGGGGCCAATCCATCCCGTTGCGGCCGGGATCCTGCTTCCACCTGCCGCCCGAGAAGGTGCACTGCATCGAGAACGTCGGCCCCGAGCCCATGTACATCCTCGGGGTCTTCCACCCTTCCGATTCCCCGGCGAATCGCGTATATCAGGACAACAAGTAAGCTCGGCGATCGTCACAAGAGGGGTAGGACCGGGGCTGTTCACATCAAGGAGGGAGTTCGAATGAGGAGAAGGGCAATTGCGATTGCGGCCTTGCTGGCGCTCGCCGCACTCGCGATCGTTGCGGCTGCGTCCGCAACGACGAATCGAGCGGCCGCGCCGTCGGCGCAGGCGGCGACCGCTGCGTCGCTCGTCAAGTGCGGCAAGACGAGGTCGATCGGGCTGATGGCGCCTTTCACGGGCCCGGCCGCCTCGATCGGAATCAACCAGGTGCACTGGGCGCAGTACTTCCAACGTACCTACAACGCGACGCATAAAACGAAGATCAAGTTCGTGAACGAGGACACGATGCTCGGCTCGGCCAACGGAACGGCCGAGGCGGTCAAGGGCGCGCAGGCGCTCGGCTCCAACCCGAGCGTGCTCGGCGTCGTCGGACCGGCCGGCTCGAACGAGGTGAAGGCGACGACCGGCGCGCTGAAGGGAGCCGGCCTCGGCTTTGTCTCCGGTTCCGCCACGAACACGCAGATCACGACCGACGGCACGCGCACGGGCTACTTCTTCCGCACCGTGCCGCCCGACTCGTCTCAGAGCAAGAGCGTCTCCGGTTACATCACCGGCAAGCTGAAGGTGACCAAGGTCTACATCGTGGACGACCAGGAGGCCTACAGCATCGGGCTGGCAGACGAGGTGGAGGCACAGCTGAAGGCGAAGGGCGTCACCGTCGGACGTGACGGCGTCAGCCAGCAGCAGTCCGACTTCTCCGCGATCATCAACAAGATCCCTCGCGACACCGAGTTGGTCTACCTGCCGTGGCAGCTGCCGCCCAAGGGTCAGGCATTCGGCCAGCAGATGAAGAGCCTCGGCCGCGGGAGCGTGAAGCTGATGGGCTCGGACGGCCTCTTCGACCCGCTCTTCTCGGGTCTCGGCTCGAACGTGTACGACTCGTTCTTCCCGCTCAACCCGTCGGACAAGCGCGTCAAGGCGTTCAAGAAGCTTCACGGCGGAGCCTCGGAGCTCTTCGGCGCGCCGTCCTATGTGGCGACGCAGGTCGTGTCGGGCGCAGTCGACCGGGCCTGCGCGAACGGGACGGCCAGCCGCGCCGAGGTTCGCGCGCAGCTCAAGAAGACGAAGATCTCCAAGAAGGCGTCGTTGCTGGGCCTTCCGGTGTCGTTCGACAAGAACGGTGACATGGTGAAGAAACCATTCGGCGTCTACCACTCGGTGAACGGAGTGTTCGTCCGGGTCGGGTAGTTTCTCGCCGATACGAGCTGAACGGAGTGCGGCCCGCGTCATGGCGTGGGCCGCACTCGTTTGTGCGATCTTGTCCTCCCCGTGAATTGGAGCCTCTTCTTTGGCGAGTTGGTGAGCGGGCTCACGCTTGGGAGCATCTATGCGCTGATCGCTCTGGGCTACACGATGGTGTACGGGATCCTGAAGCTCCTGAACTTCGCCCACGGCGACGTGTACATGGTGGGCGCCTTCATCGGTTTTTTCGTTCTGCAATGGCTCGGCGGCCCGTTGACGACCGCCGTGACCGGATGGCTCGCGATTGCGATCATGTTCGTGGTCGCGATGCTGGGGTGCGGCGCGCTCGGCGTCGGGATCGAGATCTTCGCCTACCGCCCCCTTCGCAACGCGCCCCGGATCGCACCGCTGATCAGCGCTCTCGGTGTCTCGATCTTCCTGCAGAACAGCGCGCTCCTACTCTGGGGCCCGCAGTTCCGGAGCTATGACACGTTCGACCTGATCGGCGTCAAGAGCTACCACATCGGCAGGAATTTCTTCATCTCGAACATCCAGATCTTCACGATCGCGGCGTCGTTCGGACTGATGGCAGTGCTGACGTGGCTCGTCGCTCTTCGACCGTGAGGCGGCCGAGATGATGGGGATCCGCGTCGACCGCGTGATCTCGTTCACGTTCTTCGTCGGTTCGGCGCTTGCGGCCGCGGGCGGCGTCATGTTCGGGATCGTCTTCGGTCAGATCTTCTCGCTGATGGGCTTCACCGCCGGCCTCAAGGGCTTCACCGCGGCGGTCGTCGGAGGCATCGGGAGCATTCCGGGGGCGATGCTCGGCGGCTTCCTGATCGGCCTCACGGAGGCGTTCGCAACGGGCTACCTCCCGGGCGGGTCGACGTACGCCAACCTTTACGTGTTCGCGCTCCTGATCGCGATGTTCCTCGTCCGCCCGAGCGGCCTCCTCGGCTCGCCCGTGATCCAGAAGGTCTGAGGCGAGTGGTCGGCCCAAACCTCGAGGGCGGCGTGCCGCCGGGACCGGGTGTCGTCGACCAGCCGCGCGTCGGCGTGGACGAATGGGTCGCGAATGTCGACGAGCGCCGCGAAGCCCAGAAGGGCCTCACCGGCCTCGTTCGCCGGGCCTGGGAGGGCGTGCCACCCGCGGGGCGGCTCGTGATCCTGCTCGGTCCGTTCGCGATCTTCCCGTTTTTCGCGAACGAGGGGAACCTCTACCGCTACGGGCTGATCACGGTCGTCTACGCTCTGCTCGCGCTCGGGTTGAACGTGGTCGTCGGGTTCGCCGGGCTGCTCGACCTCGGCTACGTCGCCTTCTTCGGCTTCGGCGCCTACCTCTACGGAATCATGGCCAGCGGCCATTCCGGCCATCACCTGCAGGCGGAGATCGCGATCCCGATCGCGGTCGTCGCGGCGGCGCTGGTCGGGCTCCTCCTCGGGCTCACGTCGTGGCGGCTGCTCGGCGACTACCTCGCGATCGTGACGCTCTTCTTCCTGCAGGCGTTCGTCATCTTCGTGAACAACGCCAACGGCGGTCCGAGCGACTTCTCCTATCCCTTCGTCGGCAGGGTCGACCTGACGGGCGGCGCAAACGGCCTCGACCAGATCGACCCGCTCAACTTCTTCGGCTACCACATCACGACGACGAAGGGCTACTACTTTTACACGCTGATCTCGCTCGCGCTGCTGATGACGATGCTCTACTTCGTCAACAAGTCGCGCACAGGGCGCGCGTGGCGCGCACTGCGCGAGGACCCCCTGGCCGCCGAGGTCATGACCATGCCGGTCAACCGGTTGAAGCTGCTCGCCTTCATGTTCGGCGCGGGGACCGCAGGCTTCACGGGAACGATCTTCGGCGCGGTCCAGTCGGGGGCGTTTCCGGGGGACTACGACGTCGGGCTGCTGATCACGATCTACGCCATCGTCATCCTCGGCGGGCTCGGCAGCATCGGCGGCGTCGTCATCGGCGCGCTGGTCGTCAACGGGGCCCCTGAGCTGCTGCGGTCGTCGTCGAACGCGCGCTTTCTCTTCTACGGCGTGCTCCTCCTGGCGCTCTTGGTCGCGATGCGGCCGTGGTACCGGCCCGTCGTCGTCCTCCTCGGGACGATCGCGTTCGGCGCCGTCGTCCACGTGGTCGTGGCCGCCGCGTGGCCGCGCGGGACCGCGGGTCACGTCCAGGGCGGCGGCGCGTTCGGTCGGGCGCTCGACCACTGGGTGCTGATCCCGACGCACGTCGACCGGATCGCGGGATGGGCGTACTTCGTCCTGATCCTCGCCGCGCTCGTGCTGACGCTCGTCCGTGGCTGGTGGCGAACGATCGCCCTGATCCCGACGCTGTACCTCGCCTCGTTCGTGTGGGAGAACAAGCTCGTCGAGCAGGTCTCCGGCGCGACCCGGCTGATCCTGCTGGGAGCACTGCTCGTCGTGATCATGAACGTGCGGCCGGCCGGGATCTTCGGCACGTCGCGAGTGGAGATCGTCTGACCATGGCGCTGCTCGAGCTACGCGACGTCTCCAGAGCATTCGGCGGGCTCCAGGTGGTGAACGGCCTCGACCTGGAGGTCGGCGAAGGCGAGGTCGTCAGCGTGATCGGCCCCAACGGCGCCGGCAAGACGACCGTCTTCAACCTCATCACCGGGATCTTCCGTCCCGACTCGGGGGAGATCGTCTTCGATGGAAACACCGTCTCCGGCCTCGCGCCGCACACGATCACCACCCGCGGGATCGCCCGGACATTTCAGACGCTGCGCCTGTTCCTGAACATGACGGTGCTCGAGAACGTCATGGTGGCGACGTACGGGCACACGCGCGCGTCCCTGGTCGAGTCGATGCTGCAGCTGCCGCGCTCGCGACGCGAAGACAAGGAAGTCCGGAAGCTCGCACAGGAGAAGCTCGCGTTCTTCGGGCAGAGACTGATGGGCTACCGCTGGGACCAGCCCGCCTACAGCCTCTCGTACGCGAACCGGAGGCGGCTCGAGATCGCCCGGGCGATGGCGACCGGCGCGCGCCTGCTCCTGCTCGACGAGCCCGCCGCGGGAATGAATCCCGTCGAGACCCACGAGATGACGGAGCTGATCGGCAAGCTCCGCGACGAAGGCGGCTACACGATCCTCGTGATCGAGCACGACATGCACGTCGTCGAGGGCATCTCCGACCGCGTCGTTGCGCTCGACTACGGCGTGAAGATCGCCGAGGGCTCGTTCGACGAGGTGGCGACAAGCCCGAGGGTGGTCGAGGCGTACCTCGGGCTGAGGACGGCGCAGACGAAATGAGCCTGCTGCGGCTGTCGGGCATCAACACGTACTACGGGCAGATCCACATCCTGCAGGGCGTCGACATCGACGTCGGCGAGGGCGAGCTCGTCTCGCTGCTCGGCGGCAACGCGTCGGGGAAATCGACGACGCTGAAGACGATCCTCGGCCTGGTGCGCCCGCGCACCGGTGCGGTCGAGTTCGCGGGGGAGGACGTCACCGATCGCGCGACGAGCTATCGGATCGCGCGCGGGATGGCGATCGTCCCGGAGAACCGCCGCCTCTTCGGGCCGATGACCGTGCTCGAGAACCTCGAAATGGGCGCATACCTCAAGGGGGGCGGGACGAAGGAGGACTTCGAGCGCGTGTACTCGCTCTTCCCACTCCTCCACGAGCGGCGGGGCCAGCTGGCGGCGACGCTCTCCGGCGGTGAGCAGCAGATGGTCGCGATGGGTCGCGCGCTGATGTCGCACCCGAAGCTCCTGCTGATGGACGAGCCGTCGATGGGGCTGGCGCCGATCCTGGTCGAGCGAAGCTTCGAGATCATCCAGCAGGTGCATCAGTCGGGAGTCGCAATGCTGATCGTCGAGCAGAACGCGAACATGGCCCTGTCGATCGCCGACCGCGGGTACGTGTTGTCGACGGGCCGGCTCGTGCTGGAGGGTCAAGCGAAAGAACTGCTCGCGCACGAAGATCT
>WNGL01029443.1_pt1 | contig 10376 bp, 8 predicted proteins | sample 5400591 | NCBI WGS metagenome assembly WNGL01 (sample SAMN13153377, study PRJNA577476) | soil metagenome | isolation source: 80 cm soil or saprolite under Garry oak tree replicate 1 | place: USA:California | collected 2016-06-15 | reverse complement strand
GAGCTGAGCGAGGCCTTGCGGATGCTGGCCGCGAGCGAAGGGGTGCGCGCCGTGGTGATCACGGGCGCCGGCCGGGCGTTCTGCGCCGGCGCCGACCTGAGCGTCCTGGGAGCGGATGGCGCCGCGCTCGTGGCGGCGGGCAAGGAGGTGGCGCTCACGATCCGCGCGGCGCCGAAGCCGGTGCTGGCGGCCGTGAACGGGGCCGCGGCGGGCGGCGGCGCCAACCTCGCGCTCGCCTGCGACTACCGCATCGCCTCGGAGCAGGCGTCGATCGGGCAGGTGTTTCATAGACTCGGGCTGGGGCCCGACTGGGGCGGCAGCTTCTTCCTCCCCCGCCTCGTCGGCACGTCGCGCGCGCTCGAGCTCGTGTGGAGCGCCCGGACGGTGGCCGCGCCCGAGGCACTCGCCCTCGGCTTGTTCGACCGGGTGGTGCCCCACGCGGAGCTGCTGCCGGAGACCCGCCGCCAGGCCGAGCTGTGGGCGGCCCAGCCGGTGGAGGCCGTGCGGCGCGCCAAGGAAGCGGTGTACGCGAGCGAGGGCCGCTCGCTCGAGAGCATGCTGGATTTCGAGATCGTGCAGCAGAACGCGTTGTTCGCCACGCCGGAGGCGCGCGAGCGCATCGGCGCGGCGCTGTCCAAGCGGAGTCCCTGATGGTGCGCAAACTCGGCAACTTCGACGAATGGATCGACTACTTCCGCTACTGGCAGGACTCGATCGGCCTGCCGCGGGGTGAGCTGCGCGACTTCAAGTTCGAGGCGAAGTTCGGGGATCAGGAGGTGCCGCACATCGAGTTCGGCCATTACAAGGGCCAGCGCAAGTGGCCGACGGTAATGCACATCCCCGACCAGCGTATCCGGGACGCCCTGCTCAATCTCATCGTGTACCAGGGGGACACGGAGTTCGCGTCGGTGGAGCAGCAGCGGACGTTGCTGCAGCACGCGCCCTCGGACTACGACTTGCTGTCGCTGCAGCGCGTCATGACCGAGGAGATGCGGCACGGCTGGCAGATGTCGTATCTGTTGTGCTCGCACTTCGGCGACGAGGGCCGGCGCGAGGCCGCGAAGCTGCTGGAGCGCCGCGCCGACGACGGTGAGCGCCTGCTCGGCTCGTTCAACGAGCTGGTCGACAACTGGCTCGACTTCTTCACCTACACGCAGTTCATCGATCGCGACGGCAAGTTCCAGCTCACGATGCTGTCCACCTCCGCCTTCGATCCGCTGTCGCGCTCCATGACGCCGATGCTGAAGGAGGAGTCGTTCCACCTGGGCACCGGCAACAATGGCTTGCTGCGGATCGTCAAGGCGGGCCAGATGCCGCCTGAGCTAATCCAGAAGTTCTTCTACAAGTGGATCCCCACGGCGTTCGACCTGTTCGGCACCGACAATTCGTCGTCCGCCCATTGGGCGTACGTGTGGGGGCTGAAGGGACGGTACGACGAGCGCGAGCAGCAGGCCGAGCCCGAGAAAGCACGGCTCAACGAGTACAGCCGCGAGCTGTACCGGCAGGAGATCTCGAAGCTGGTGGAGCGGCTCAACCTGTTCATTCCGGAGCGCGAGCGGCAGCTCAGAGTCCCCGACGTCAAGTTCAACCGCAAGATCGGCGCGCACGCGCACCGGCTCTACACGGTCGCGGGCGAGGCGATCGACGACCCCGCCAAGTCCCAGGAGTATTTGCAGACGGTGCTGCCCCAGCCCGCCGACTTCCAGCGGGTGCACGACATCGAGAAGGAGCCCGGCTGGATCGAGCCGAAGCAGGCGGACAGCCTGCGGAAGTGAGCCGCGCGCTCGTCATCGCGCATCGCGGGGCATCGGCGCGCGAGCCGGAGAACTCGCTCGCGGCGTTCCGCGCAGCCGCGACGCTCGGGGCCGACGCCGTCGAGCTCGACATCCACGCCACGGCGGACGGTGCGCTGATCGTCCATCACGACGAGCTGATCGAAGGCGCTCACGCCATTCCCCGCCTCACCGCGGACCAGGTGCGCGCGTTCCGCCTTCCGAACGGTGAGCCGCTCCCCACGCTGGAGCAGGCGCTCGCGGCGGTGGGGGGGGGTACGCGGCTCCAGGTGTTCATCGAAGTGAAGTCCCTCGACCCGCGCTTCGACGGGCGCCTGCTCGACGCGATGCAGCGGGGCCCTAACCCCTCGGGCTACGCGATCCACAGCTTCGACCACCGAATCGTGCGCCGCCTCGGGCTGGCGCGGCCCGGCCTGCGGTGCGGTGTGCTCAGCTCGTCCTACCCGATCCGTCCGCTGGCCGCGCTCGCCGACGCCGGCGCGACCATACTATGGCAGGAGCGCACGATGGTCGATCGCCCCCTCGCCGACGCGCTGCACGGCTCCGGGATGCAGCTCCTGGTGTGGACCGTGGACGACGCCGCTGACATGCAGCGGCTGCTCGAGTTGGGGGTGGACGGCCTGTGCAGCAACCGGCCCGACGTCGCTCGCCGGGCGGTGGACGCCCGAGGCGCATGAGCCGCGGTCAGGTCGCGGTGGTGGGCGCGGGGACGATGGGCCACGGGATCGCTTATGCCGCGGCGGTCGCCGGGTTCGACGTGTCGCTCACCGACAGCCGCCCCGATGCCCTGCCCGCCGCGATCCGGCGGATCGGGGATCTGCTCACGGGCGGCGTGCAGCGGGGGAAGCTCGCGGAGGCGGACCTCGCGGCCGTTGCCGCCCGCTTGCGAGCGGACCGCGATCTCGCCGGCGCGGTGCGGGGGGCCGACATCGTGATCGAAGCGGTGACGGAAGACCTGGGGGTGAAGCAACGTCTCTTCGCCACGCTCGAGGAGGCCGCCCCTCCAGGCGCCCTGCTCGCCACCAACACCTCGTCCCTCTCAGTCGCGTCCATTGCCGCGGCCGTGCGGGACCCCGGGCGCGTCGTCGGCATGCATTTCTTCAATCCCGTGCACGCGATGAAGCTGGTGGAAGTCGTGACGCATCCCGGCGCGACGACGGCCGCCGTCGAGCGCGCCGTCATTTTCGCCCGCGCGCTCGGCAAGGAAGCGATCGTCGTGAAGGACGCGCCCGGCTTCGCCTCGAGCCGGCTGGGCATGGCGCTCGGGCTCGAGGCGATGCGGATGCTCGAGGAGGGCGTGGCCTCGGCGGAAGACATCGACCGAGCGATGGAGCTGGGCTACAACCACCCCATGGGTCCGCTCAAGCTGTCGGACCTGGTCGGGCTCGACGTGCGGCTCGCCATCGCGGAATATCTCTATCGTACCCTCGAGGATCCGCAGTTCGAGCCGCCCCGCATCTTGCGCGACAAGGTCGCGAAAGGCGAGCTCGGGAAGAAAAGCGGCAAGGGGTTCTACGTCTGGGGCGGGTAGGCCGCGCCTCGCGCGGCAGACCCCCGCGCGGTAGGTTTCCGGCGCCCGCCGTCATCGCATCCACGCTCGGCCAGTAGAGGCTGTCACCTGGAGCGATTCAGCCGTATCACGGACGTCCACATTCACGTACAGCCGTGGCGCGAGCTCAAGCCCGCGGTGTTCGACGCACTGCGTCGCGGCAAGGAAACCCAGTGGGACCTGCTGCTCCAAGTCATGGACGACCCGGCCGCATTGCTCCAGCTGATGGACGACTCGGGGGTGTGGCGGGCGGGGCTCGTGAACTACCCCGCCCCGGACGTCATGGGATTCACGGACGCCACCAACGCGTTCGCGGCCCGCTACGCCGAGGCCAACCGCGAGCGGCTGCTGCCCTACGGCGGCGTGCACCCGCGCACCAGCCGCGACCCCACGGGCGACGTGGACCGGCTGATCGACCTCGGGATCCGCGTGCTCAAGATTCACCCGCCGCACCAGCTGTTTGCGGCGAACGCCTACAGCGACGGCCTCGACGCCCTCGGCGCCATCTACCGGCGTTGCGAGGAGCGTGGCCTGCCGGTCATGGTACACACCGGCACGAGCATCTTCCCCGGGGCCCGCGCCAAGTACGGCAACCCCCTCGAGCTCGACGACGTGGCGATCGACTTTCCCGATCTCCGGGTGCTGATGGCGCACGGGGGCCGACCGCTCTATATGGAAGAAGCGTTCTTCATCCTGCGCCGCCACCAGCACGTGTGGCTGGACGTTTCCGGGATTCCGCCCGCAAAGTTGTTACAGTACTTTCCGCGGCTCGCGGAGCTCGCGGACCGCGTGGTGTGGGGGACCGACTGGCCCAGTCCCGGCGTCACGGAGATGAAGCAGAACATCGACCAGTTCCTGACGCTGCCGCTGTCCGACGCCCACCGCCGGGCGATCCTCGAGACCAATGCGTTGGCTCTGCTTCCTGTTCGCTAGCGCCACCGCCGCGCAGGGACGGGCGGTGAAGCCGCTGCGCTTCGACCTCGGACTCCTGCCGGTGGCGCGAGACTCGTTCACCTTCTTCCTCGATCGCAAGCCGCTCGACCCGCGCAGCGATACCGTCATGGTGGAGCATGACCTGCAGGTGAAGGACTCGATCGGCACCCTCGCCTTCGTGGCGGAATCGCCCACCGCCGTCCAGGTGCCCGCCGGGCGGTTCGAGGTCCTGCCCTTGCGGGCCGGGCACTTCCGGCTGTACGTCACGCGCCAGGATCCACGGCGCGTCGTGAAGGGCGAGACGCTGGACGGGCGGTTCAGCTTCGAGCTGGCGCACACGGCTGCTGTGATCGCGACGGAACCCTGAGCATCCATCGATCCAAGAGAACGGAGTAGCGACCCGATGCGACGATTCGCCTACCTGGCTGTGGCGCTCGCCCTCACACCCCGCCTCGCCGGTCAAGTGGGGGGTGGGGGGCGCATCAACTACGAGACGTTCACGTTGCCGAACGGCCTGCGGGTGATCTACTCGGAGGATCACACCACGCCGGTCGTGGCGGTCGACCTGTGGTACAACGTGGGGTCGCGCAACGAGCGTCCCGGTCGCTCAGGCTTCGCGCACCTGTTCGAGCATCTGATGTTCGAGGGGTCCGCGCACGCGCCCAAGGGGCTGCACTCGCACCTGATCGAGGGCGCGGGGGGGCAGGACAACGCCTCGACTGCGGAAGACCGCACCAACTTCTATGAGACCGTTCCCTCGAACTACCTCAATGTCGTGCTGTGGCTCGAGGCCGACCGGATGCGCTCCCTCACGATCACCGACGAGACGTTCCACAACCAGCGCGAGACGGTGAAGGAGGAGCGGCGGCTGCGGGTGGACAACGAGCCGTACGGCGGCCTGTTCGCCGAGGGCCTCGGCTGGCCGTTCGACAGCGCCGCATGCTTCCCCTACGCGCATTCGGTCATCGGGTCGATGGCGGACCTCGACTCGGCCGCGCTGCCGGACGTACGGGCGTTCTTCGACACGTACTACGCCCCTAGCAACACCACGCTCGTCGTGAGCGGCGATTTTCGGGTGGCCGAGCTGCGGCGGCTCGTGAACCAGTACTTCGCCGGGATCCAGGCGCGGGCCGCGCCGCCTCCGATCGCCTGTCAGTCGAGGCTCTCACCCGGGCTCGAGCGCCGCACGGTGACGGATGCGCACGCCAATCTCCCGGCGGTGGCGCGGATCTACCGCGTGCCGCCCCACGACGTGCCCGACACGCCCGCCCTCGGCCTCCTCAACGTGATCCTGGGGAGTGGCGAGAGCTCGCGGCTCAACGTAGCGGTGGTGCGCCGCGCCAAGGCCGCGTTGGGGGTGCAGGTCTACATCAACCCTTACGAGGCGCGGCGGGGGCCGGGCGTGCTCCTGCTGTTCGCCATCGCGAACCAGGGGATCGATCCGCTCAAGCTCGACAGCCTGCTGGCCGGGGAGGTGGAGACGTTGCGCACGGCCGGCGTGACGGCGGAAGAGCTGCAGAAGGCCAAGAACGTGTTCCGCGCGGAGTTCGTCCGCGGCCACGAGACTGCCCTCGCCTCCCTTGCCGCAATCAACACCGACCTGGACCGCTATCTGTCCGTCACCGCCGACGACATCCGGCGCGTGGCGAGCAAGTACCTGGACCCTGCGAATGCGGTGGACGTGATCGTGCAGCCGGGAGCGGTTGCGGCGGGAGGTACCCAATGAAGGCGCTGCTCCTGCTGGTCCTCTTGGTCTCCGTCGGAGCGCCTGACCGCCTGGTTGCCCAAGACTCATTTCCCTCCCGTCCGCCCAGGCCCGCGGTCCTCGCCCCCGCGCGGTTCCCGCCGTTCCAGGAGGTCAAGCTCGCCAACGGCCTCGACCTCGTCGTGATCGAGCGTCACGAGCAGCCGGTGGCCTCGGTGAGCCTGAGCTTCCGCGCCGGGAGCATCTACGATCCCGTGGGGAAGGAGGGGTTGTCGGCGCTGGTCGCGGACGTCCTCACCAAGGGCACTACAACGCGCTCGGCGGAGCAGATCGCGGCCGCTATCGAAGGGGTCGGCGGCACGCTGGCGGCGGCCTCCGGAGACGACTTCCTCACGGTCTCGGGCGACGCGCTAAGCGATCAGCTCGCGCTCGTCTTCGATCTGGTCAGCGACGTGACGCTGCATCCCACCTTCCCGGCGAGCGAAGTGGAGCTGACGCGGACGCGCGAGCTCTCCTCGCTGTCGCTCGAGCTGTCGCAACCCGCGAGCGTCGCCTCCCGGTTCTTCGCCAAGGAGATCTACGGCAGCAATCCGTACGGTCGCAGCGCCACGCCGCAGAGCATCAAGGCGATCACGCAGCAGGACCTGGTGGACTTCGCGCGTGCGCGACTCAAGCCCGGCAGCGCGCTCCTCGTGGTGGCGGGCGATGTGACACGGGCGCAAGCCGAGAGCCTGGTCCAGAAGGCGTTCGCCGGATGGCAGGGCGCCGGGGCCCCCGCGCCGGCGCCGCTCACCGCGCCCGCGAAACGGGCGACCGACATCCTGCTCGTGCACCGCCCCGGCTCGGCGCAGGCCAACGTCATGGTGGGGAACGTCACGACCCGTCCGACCGATTCGCTGTACTACGCGGGCCGCGTCCTGACCTACGTGCTGGGGGGCGGCGCCGATTCGCGTCTGTTCCGGATCTTGCGGGAGCAGAAGAGCTGGACCTACGACGCCAGCGCCGCCCTCGGGCGCCGCCGCGGGCTCGGCTACTGGGTGGCGGCGCTCGCGGTGCGCACCGAGGCGACCGACAGCGCGCTCAAGGAGCTGCTCCATCAGATCCAGGCGATCCGCACCGGCCTCATCCCGGATTCGGAGCTCGACGCGGCGAAAGGGTATCTCGTGGGCTCGTTCCCGCTCACGATCGAGACGCCGAGCCAGATCGCGAGCCAGGTGAGCACGGCCAAGCTCCTCGGCCTCGATCCCGATTACCTGCGCCTGTACCGCGAGCGCCTGCGGGCGGTGCGACCGATCGCGGCCCGCACGGCCGCGCAACGGCTGTACCACGCAGGGGCCTTTTCGATCGTCGTGACGGGAGACGGCGCCAAGCTGTACGACCGATTGAAGGCGATCGCCCCCGTCCGCATCGTGGACCCGCAGGGCAAGCGGCTCACACCGGCCGATCTCGCTCCCCGGGTGGGACCGCTGCCGCTCGACGCCGCGCAGCTCGTGCCGCACCGCGACAGCTTCGTGGTGCTGCTGCAAGGAAGACCGTTCGGAGCGAAGGTCGCCGAGCTACGCCGCAGTGCCGACTCGCTGGTGTACAGCGAGCGCGTCAGCCTCGGCGTCGCGGCGGGAACGCAGCTCACGGTCGTGCTCGACCCCAACGACCTGAGCGTCAAGCAGGTGGATCAGACGGGGACCGCCGGCGGTCAACAGACCGAGGCGCACCTCACGTACGGGGGCGGACGAGTCAAAGGGAGCGCCACGGTACCGCAGCAGAGCGGCACACCGCAGTCGCTCGCGATCGACACCACGCTCGGCCGGCGCTACCGCTCGAGCCAGGCAAGAGCTTCCCGGTCAACGTGTTTTCGTCGACTGACGGGAGCGCGCGGGTGTTCACGGTCAACGTCGGGGCCAAGGAGGGCGTGACCGTCCCGGCGGGTGAATTCCAGGCGTTTAAGGTCGAGGTATCGGGGGGTGAAGCGCCCTTCATCCTTTATGTAAGCGGCGACGCCCCGCGGCGAATCGTGAAGCTCGAGATCGTGGGAGCGCCGATCGTGTTCGAACTCGCCAAGTAAACCCCGAGGAGACCGATGAGACCACCCCTCGCGTGTCTGTGCATGGCGGTCGCGACCGCATGCGCCTCGGGCGGCGCCCGCGCCGCCGCGTCGGCGCCCCCGCGCCCGGGCCAAGCTCCTGCCTCCCCTGCCCCGGAGAGCCTGAGCGTCAACCGTCCACAGTACCCGTCCGCGTATCAGCGCCATCCTTACCCGCCCGTGCTCATCACCAACGCCACCATCATGACGGCCACGGGGCAGGAGATCCGGGGCGGCTCGATCCTGCTGCGGGACGGCAAGATCGCCGCGGTCGGGGCTGCCGTGCCCGCGACACTCCCTCCCGAGGCGATCCACGTGGACGGGACCGGCAAGTACGTCACACCGGGCATCATCGACGTGCACTCGCATCTGGGCGTGTACGCGGCCCCCGCGACCGACGCGGAGTCTGACGGGAACGAGCTCACGGGCCCGGTGACGGCCGAGGTGTGGGCGGAGCACTCCTTCTGGCCGCAGGATCCGCAGATCCCGCTCGCGATCGCGGGGGGCGTGACCACGATCCAGGCGCTGCCGGGGTCGGGGAACCTGATCGGCGGCCGGAGCGCGGTGTTGAAGCTCGTCCCGGCGCGCACCGTGCAGGCGATGAAGTTTCCGGGGGCGCGCTACGGCTTGAAGATGGCGTGCGGCGAGAACCCCAAGCGCGTGTATGGGCGCCGCAATCAGTTTCCCTCGACCCGCATGGGCAACATGGCGGGGTATCGCGGTGCGTTCATCCAGGCCGAGGACTATCGCCGCAAGTGGGACAAATGGAATGAGGACCACAAGGGCGACCCGCCGGAGCGCAACCTGCGGCTCGAGAGCCTGGCCGAGGTGCTGCGCGGCAACATCTTCGTCCAGAACCACTGCTACCGTGCCGACGAGATGGCGCAGATGCTCGACTTGGCGCGCGAGTTCGGCTTCAAGATCCGCGCGTTTCATCACGCCGTGGAAGCCTACAAGGTGGCCGACTTGCTGGCGCAGGCGGGCACCGCGGCCGTCGTGTGGGCCGACTGGTACGGCTTCAAGGAAGAGGCGATGGACGGGATTCAGCAGAACGCGGCGCTGTTGCAGCAGGCGCGGGCGCGGATCACGCTGCACTCGGACGACCCGGGCGGCATCCAGCGGCTGAATCAGGAAGCGGCGAAGGCGATGTACGACGGCCAGCGCGCCGGCATCGCGGTGACGCGCGACGAAGCGCTGCGCTGGATCACGGCGAATCCGGCCTGGGTGTTGGGCCTCGATTCGGTCGTCGGCACCCTCGAGCCCGGTAGGATGGCGGACGTCGTGCTCTGGTCGGGGGACCCGTTCTCCGTCTACTCCAAGGCGCTGCAGGTTTACAACGACGGCTGGCTGGTCTACGACCGCAACGACGCGGCGCACCAGCCCCGCTCCGATTTCGAGCTCGGCCAGGAGCCCGCGCCCGGGAGCGACCGATGATCGCGGTGCTGCTGGCGCAGACGATCGCCATCACCGGGGGCACGGTGTTCCCGGTGGCCGGCCCGCGCCTCGAGCGCGCGACGGTGCTGCTGCGCGACGGCAGGATCGCGGCCGTCGGCACGAACGTGGCGATCCCGCCGGGCGCGTCGCGCATCGACGCGACCGGGAAATGGGTCACGCCCGGGCTGATCGACGGCGCCGGCGAGATGGGGCTCACCGAGATCGGCGCGGTGCGGGAGACGAACGACGCCGCGGTGCGGAACGACACTGTGGCGGCGTCGTTCAACGTCGCCGAGGGGATCAATCCCGCCTCCACGCTGATCCCGATCACCCGTATCGCGGGGGTCACGACGACGCTCGCGGTCCCCGCCGAGGGCCTGATCCGGGGGCAAGCGGTGCTGATCGATCTGGACGGCGCCACGCTGGAGGCGATGCTGGTGAAGTCGCCCGTCGCGATGGTGGCGGAGCTGTCGGCGCGGACCAAGGACGCCGGGGGAGGTGGCTCGCGCGCCGGCGCGTCGGAGCGGCTGCGGCGCGTGCTCGACGACGCGCTCGAGTATCGGCGCCGCAAGGGGGACTGGGCACGCGCCCAGATGCACCCGCTGGTCGCCCCTGCGGCCGATCTGGCGGCGCTGGGTCCGGTGCTCTCGGGTGATCTGCCTCTCATCGTCGTCGCCAATCGGCGCAGTGACATCGAGACGGCGCTGCGCCTGGCCCGGGAGTATCACCTGAAGCTGATCCTGGCGGGTGCGGCGGAGGGGTGGGAGATCGCGGGCGTCATCGCTGGGGCCCGCGTCCCCGTGCTGGTCCAGCCGCTCGACAACGTCCCCTCCTACGACGCGCTCGGAGTCCGCTACGAGAACGCGGCGCTCCTGGCGCGCG
>WNGL01020745.1_pt1 | contig 10376 bp, 8 predicted proteins | sample 5400591 | NCBI WGS metagenome assembly WNGL01 (sample SAMN13153377, study PRJNA577476) | soil metagenome | isolation source: 80 cm soil or saprolite under Garry oak tree replicate 1 | place: USA:California | collected 2016-06-15 | reverse complement strand
GCGCCAATGTCCGCGGCCGCAACTTGCGCGAGCGCCCTTGTCGGCGCGAGCGCCGACGCGTAGATCCCTTTAGCGAGCTGCTCTCTAATGAAATACAGGTTCTCCATGAAGGCCACGGGCGCGAGAATTGTTGCGCGGACTCCGACTTTTGCGATGTGCTTTTCGACTTCGTACTTGCTGTCGAAGTGCGGAATGCCCGTCTGCCGGTTGGCGGAGCCGACTGAGGTGAAGACGAGATGCACACCGGCTGCTTTGGCCGCGTCGGCGGCGGCAATACCTTGTCGTATCTCGGCATCCGTGCCTCCGGACGGCACCGTCATCGCGAAGAGAGAGGCCGCTCCTTCGAGCGCCTTCTTGATCGCCGCAGTGTCTTCGAGCGATGCCGCAACGAGCGTCGCCCCGGCGTTCGCGAGCAACTTCGCCTGGCTTGAGTCTGGGTCGCGAGTGACGGCGCGGACCTTGTGGCCTCGCTCAAGGAGGCCACGCGCGACAGCGCCGCCTTGCTTACCCGTCGATCCCGTAACAACGACTGTGAGTTTTTGCGCCATGTTTTGCTTCCTTTCCCTGCGGTCAGGCCCGCGGCTCCAGGCGCGACTGGAACAACCCGGAAAAGGCCGGTCGCACGTCGATGAAGATCACGGCCCACAGTACAGCCACAAAGAGGGCCAGCGGAAGCCCGCTCGGGGCCATCAGGGCGTGGAAAGTAAGGATGTTGACAATCACCGGCGCCAACACTGCCACCGCCAACGGTACGTAGCGGTTGAGCAGCAGAAGTGCACCTGCGATGACCTGAAACGCGAAGATCACCCACAGGTAATGCGAGAGATAAAGGGCACCCATGAACTGTGCCGCAATGCCCCCCGGCGGGGGAAAGGGAATGAAGTTCAGGAAGCCGTTCAGCCCCATAACCAGAAAAATCAAGCCCGCCAGATATCGGGCGATTACGGAAGTGGTTCTCATAACCAATTCTCCTTTTCGATAGGCGCCGTTGCATTGGTGCCGTGTATATTGATATCAATACAATTGATGGTATATACTTCCGGGAGATTCAGGTTTTTTATGACGCGAGGCATTCAAAGGACGGACCACGTCTGGCTAGTAATGATGAAGGCGATGCGCGCCCTGACAAGGTATGCGACCGCTGGTATTGAAGAGACCGGACTCGGCCTCTCGGATTTCGGCGTGCTGGAACTCCTGCTGAACAAAGGGCCTTTGCCCGTCAATACGATCGGCCCGATCGTCGACTTGACCCCAGGCTCGATCAGTATCGCTGTGGACCGTCTCTTCGCGAAGGGCTTGGTAACCCGGGTCGAGAGCACGGAAGACCGACGTGTTCGGATCGTCGCCCTCACCCCTCGTGGCAAGGACCTTATTGTTTCCGCCTTTCGAAAGCATTCCGGGCAGATGAAGAGAGTGTTCTCCGAACTGAGCGCGGAGGAGCTTCATTGTCTCGACGTGGCGCTTAAGAGGCTCGGCAAGCGCGCTGCCGCGCTGATGGAGGAGAGTTGAGCGGCTCCATGCCAGTCCGCGTTTTATGCTGGAAGACGCGAGCGGCGCTCACGCGAGTCCCCATCCGCGGCGATGTTCATGTTGAGGTAGCCGGCGCCGGGGACCATTGGTCCGTTCACGTCATCTAGAATGGGATGCCCATCTCGCGGCCAGCGTCGATGAAGGCTGGTGCTGTCGGATGAGGATCTTTTGGACCTGCGACATTCTAAAGCTTCTCGCGTATCCCTTCTTCAAGTTCGTCCTGGACGTAATCATTCTGCCGACCATGGGACCGGCAATCGGTTTCATCACGTCGGAGCCAATCGGGCCAACCTCGCTGTGATTTAGCTGCTTGCAGCGGACCTTTGCTCGGTTGGCCAAGCGCCCTCTGCGTTGCGCACGACCCGCATCAGTGTCTTCGGAGCCGCTGGTCACGATCAGCAAAAAGAATTGTCCTAGGGCCTGAGAAAGAAATTCTGGCCGCTTCGGGGACCTGAACGGTGAAGACTACCTCCATCTCTACAAGCAGGAGGCAGCCCATGCAACACGGAAGTATCATTCAAGCAACTCGCAAGCAGGGTCCGGATGTCTGGCAATTTCGCTGGTCTGAAAAGGACCGGAGCGGCCGTAGGATCTATCGGAAAAAGGTGATTGGAACAGTCCGGCAATACCCCGACGCGCAAGCCGCGCGCCATGCGACTACCGCTCTGTTGGCCCATATCAACGCTGGGGCCAGCGAGAACGGCGGGTGCAAAATAACTGTTGAACAGATTTGCGAGCATTTTGAACAGCGGGAATTGAGATCCGCCGACAGCTTTCGGAGCTTCGCCACCGTGAAAACCTATCGCGGCTATATTCGCAAGTGGATTAAACCGCGTTGGGGTTCTCTCTGCCTTGATGAAATCAAGGCTGTGGAGGTCGAAGCATGGTTGCGGCGACTCTCCCTCGCTCGATCGTCACTTGCCAAGATTCGAAGCATCTTGTCAATCTTGTTTAACCATGCGTGTCGATACGAACTGTTTGATCGTAATCCAATGCGGTTCGTCCGTCAGGGTGCAAAGCGCCGGCGGGCTCCAGATGTGTTGACCGCCGCTGAGATCAAGGAATTGGTGGACCACTTACCCCTTCGTGAACGCACTCTTGTCCTTCTGGCGGCATCAACCGGCTTGAGACAGAGCGAGTTATTCGGAATCAAGTGGCGAGACGTCGATTTTAAACGCGGAGAACTCAGCGTGGTCCGTTCGATCGTTTTCGGCGTTGTCGGACGCTGTAAGACCGAATCTTCACAGAAGCCGGTTCCTCTGCATCCTCTGCTTGGAGAGGCTCTGCTGACCTGGAGAAAGGCCTGCAAGTTCACAGGTTACGACGATTGGGTATTTGCCAGCCGATTGCACAAAGGCAGACGACCCTATTGGGGTGCGTCAATTCTTCGAAAGTACATCCGGCCAGTCGCCGAATCGCTCAATATTCAAAAGCACATCGGCTGGCATACCTTTCGGCACACCTATTCCACCCTGCTCCGAAGTGTCGGAGCCGAGTTCAAGGTGATGCAGGAATTGATGAGGCATTCCACCCTGCGGACCACCATGGATGTTTATACCCAGGCTGTTGCACCTGCCAAGCACGCTGCACAGGCAGCGGTATTCGCTGCACAGGCAGCGGTATTGGCACTGTTCTTTCCGTTGACCGGCCCGGTGGATGATTGCGTCGTTCTCGGGACGGCGTAAGCTCACATCCAGACTTGAGGGTGCAAAATGGACACGAAATATGTGGCTTTTTGCACCGCCGAATATTCGGCGAAACTAGGCGTAACCTACTGACTCAATTTGGCGTCCCCGACGGGATTTGAACCCGTGTTACCGCCGTGAAAGGGCGATGTCCTAGGCCAGGCTAGACGACGGGGACCCTTCAACTTGACTCAGGGGAGTTGCTCTGCTCCGTGACGCAAACTCGCTGCCAAGCCAACTCGGACGATCGAGGCGAGCTGTATAGTCAGTGGTTCGATGTTAGCAGCGGGTTTGAGGCGGTGTCAAAAATCTCGCCGACAGAATCTGCGCCACAATCTGCAATTCTTCGCTGTTTTGGTTTGTTGTCTCTCCGGTTCGCCCAGGACTCTCGCCCAACTACGCCCTCAACTGCTAAACCGGCAAACAGTTTTAGAATAGAAGAGTCTCTTTATGGCTGACTCACTCTATCTCAATTTGTGGTTTTCTGATTTTGACAGCAATACGATGTTGCCCCACGCTGTCGCTGTAATACGCCAGTTCCCTTTTGCACCAAGTCTTCCAGGTATCACTTACATGGCGATCCATCCGGTTTCATGGACAGAAGCGACCATTCTCGAGCAGCGCTTTCGGCCCGGAGTCACACCGGAAGAGGCGGCCGCAATGGCTACGGATCTGCTTCATGAGGATTACGCCTACGTCTTCGAAGCGCACTGGGACTTGTGGGCCCCGCAAGCTCCTGGCGGTGACTGGACATTGCTGCCGTCGCCGGTGAGATTTGTCGTCCGTGGCGAAGAGTTTGAAGAGGGCGAATCTACCGTCCAGGGCGAAGTGCAAGTGGATTTTGGTCTGGACACGCCGTTCCTGCATGAAGAGCTGCAGCTTACAACCGAGCTTGAGTCGCGGGTACAGGCTAACGTCCGAATGCTTGTGGAATTTACGGCACGGGTCGAATCGAACGCGGGCGCCAGTACACGCCTGCTATGGTCTGACTCGGAAGAGAGCCTGGCACAGAAACTGGTCAGCCGGTTGCAAAAGGTGCAGTAAGCGCGACCCGCCGTACCTGCCAGGCTGTGGCTGAACCGGGATTCCGTTCAGAAAAGTGCCGGAATTGAGCAGCTTCTACTCGCGCAACCCGCATCCAAGAACCCGCATGTTCGCAAGGCGCAAGCGCAAGGACGAAGAAGAGCCCCTGGTTCCACACGGCTTGGTCTGGCAGGCGACGGAGGAGGCCATCTCCGAGGAAAAGAAGTTTTCTGCCGTTGCTCCCGCCGCCAAAATCCCGCAGACTGCGCCTGTGCCGAACGGATCCGCTGCGCCCAGCGCCATTACCTATCCGCGGAAAAAACCGGTTGCCAGCTCCCCTCCCCTGTTCTGGCGCTCGCAGAAGAAACCCGAGCTTGTATATCCGGCAAAGGCCTTGCCCGCTACTGCGCCCGTGCCCGCTCCAAAGATAGAACCAATAGAACCATTGGAGCATAGCGATGCTGCGTCTTCGCTCGTCCTGGAGCCTTCAACCCGCCGACCAGCGTTTGCTTCGGCTCGAGAACGTGTGGCCGACGTTTTGCAACGGGTTTCAGCAAAGAGGAAGATATTGGCCAGCCTGAGCGTAGGGTTGACGCGGCAGATCAAATTGTTTAGTGGGCGCAGCATAGTAGTCCTGAAACTCTTACGGAATGAATTGCGCGACGATTACAAGTTCGGGGCAAAATGGAGTGCGCGGTCGCACGACTTCACTGTGCGGACATATTCGAGTCTCAAGCTCCAGGCGCGACAGAAGGGCCGAATTCTCACCAGCAGCAAGCTGTGGGCCAGGTCACCCGCTTCCCTCTCAGGAGCAGACCTGCCGCAAAGCCTCACTGCGCGAATACCCCGACTGCCGAAAATACGAATTCGGCTCAACGGATTGCCTCTTCGCGGCAGGATCTTCTTCGCCCGCTTAGCATCAGAATGGAAGTTACAGCGACATGGCGTACTGAGTTTCCGGCGGCTCGGGGTTTCGAGTTTGCTGGCCGTGCTTTCCGCGATGTTTGTGGTGCTCTTGGTTTCAGCAGCTCGAAACTATGGAACGGCTTCGCTTCCGAGCCACCGTCTGCGTTCTGAGATGCCTTCCGCCTTGAGTGTGCTCCCGGTTGCCAGCAAAATACCGCTGAAGCCTCCGGCGATCCACGCTGATATCCCAACAAAACTAGAGACACGTCGCACGCCTCAGCTCAAGCACAAGCGTGCGAGGCCGGTCTTTGCTACTACCGAGCGGCGGACGAAACCCAGATATAACGAAGAGGAAGATTACGTAGCCCGCGATACCTACGTTTACTACGGCAATAAGCGCGCTGGCTCGCGCTGACTACTTGAGGCTTACCAGGCGATCCACTAACTCCGAGTAATCCTTCTTTTCCAGCCCGTGGATCTCGCGGTTGTAGGCATCAACCTTCGACGAATAGTTCATCGAGCAGAATTTGGGGCCGCACATGGAGCAGAATGCGGCTTCCTTATAGTAATCGTCGGGCAGAGTCTCATCGTGCATGGCACGAGCAGTCTCCGGATCGAGCGAAAGAGCAAATTGCTTTTCCCAATCAAATTTGTAGCGGGCAAAACTTAGGGCATTGTCGCGATCTTGCGCACCAGGACGGCGGCGGGCGAGGTCGGCCGCGTGGGCCGCGATCTTGTAGGCGATAATTCCGTCTTTCACATCTTTTTCGTTGGGAAGGCCGAGGTGCTCTTTCGGAGTTACGTAACAGAGCATGGCGGCGCCGTGCCATCCGATCATTGCTGCGCCGATCGCTGAAGTGATGTGATCATATCCGGGGGCGATGTCGGTGACCAGCGGCCCTAGCGTATAAAAAGGAGCTTCGTAACAAAGCTCGCGTTCTTTATCAACCTGCTCTTTGATCTTGTCCATGGGCACGTGCCCCGGGCCCTCGATCATGACTTGCACGTCGTACTCCCAGGCTTTCTTTGTCAGCTCACCTAGTGTTGTGAGTTCGGCAAATTGCGCCTCGTCACTGGCGTCGGCAATGCAGCCGGGGCGCAGGCCATCGCCGAGTGAAAATGAAACATCGTATTTTGCAAATATCTTGCAGATGTCGTCGAAGCGCTCGTAAAGAAAGTTTTGCCGGTGATGATGCGCCATCCATTGCGCAAGGATTGCGCCGCCGCGGCTCACGATTCCGGTGATACGCTTTGAAACCATCGGCAAATACTGGATCAGCACGCCGGCATGGATGGTCATGTAATCCACGCCCTGCTCGGCTTGCTCGGCGATCACTTCGAGCATGATGTCGGCGTTCAGGTCTTCAATCCTTTTCACACGCGAGACCGCCTCGTAAATGGGAACCGTGCCGATGGGAACAGGGGAATGCCGAAGAATGGCTTCGCGAATCTGATGAATGTCGCCACCGGTTGAAAGATCCATCACGGTATCGGCGCCATAGTGAACCGCGGTGTGCAGTTTCTTGAGTTCCTCGTCAACATCGGAGGTGACCGCACTATTGCCAATATTAGCGTTGATCTTGCAGAGCGATTCCACCCCGATGCACATCGGCTCGAGCTCAGGATGATTGATGTTGGCGGGTATGATCATCCGCCCGCAAGCAACTTCGTCACGAACTAACTCCGGAGCGATCCTCTCACGCAGAGCGATATACCGCATCTCTTCCGTGATGACGCCCTGCCGGGCATAGTGCATCTGCGAGAAGTTGCCGTCCGAGTTTCCGGATTTGCGGCTGGCGATCCAGTCCGCGCGGGACCGGGCAGCGATACTGCCGTTGCCACTTCCGTTATGTCCGTTGGGAGAAGGCATGCCTGTCCTTAGGTGAGCGCTGTCTGCTCATTATACGCGGCTGCTGGCGGAACTTTCGCGCAGCGCGACCTGCATCTAGCAGCTTCTTGGTGCTGACTAGGAATTCTAACCGCACGCGAGCAAACCTGCTCAAAACAACTTAGAATGCAGCCAAGAAAATAAAGAGGAGCGCGGCCCGCACGTTCTTCCTGCTTGCTGAGAGACTGAGGGTCGCCAACTCACATGATCGGTTCGACTCTTTCTCACTATACCGTGGAAGCGCTTCTAGGCGAGGGCGGAATGGGCGTCGTGTACCGCGCCCGCGATACCGTGCTCAATCGCACCGTCGCCATTAAGGTACTTGCAAATACCGCGATTGGTGACGCCGAATCGAAGCGGCGCCTTTTGAAAGAGGCCAGGGCGGCCTCTGCCCTCAACCATCCCAATATAGTGACCATCCATTCAGTCGAGCGAGAAGGCAACATCGACTTCATTGTCATGGAGCACGTCTCGGGGACGCCGCTCACGGTGCCGACCGGCGGTTTGCCGCTCGATTGCGCCCTCGATTACACGCAGCAAATGGCGGGCGCGATGGCCGCAGCTCACGATCTTGGCATTATTCATCGTGACATCAAGCCAGCAAACCTTGTAATCGGTCCCAACGGCCAACTCAAAATTCTTGATTTCGGCATTGCGCGCCAGGCCGTATTGCAAAGCAACAATGAGACGGCACCGCGGACGACCGAAACCATCAGCGCTTCAGGGGCCTTGGTAGGCACGGTCGGATACATCTCGCCGGAGCAGATCGCAGGCAATCCCGCCGACCGCCGCTCCGATGTTTTTGCGTTGGGCTCGGTTATGTTCGAGATGCTGACCGGCCGACGGGCATTCGTCGGCGAGACAGTGTGGACGATCATGGATGCCACGCTTCATTACAATCCGCCAGCGGTTGATGCGTGCAGACCAGAAGTGCCAACCCATCTCGCTCAAATCGTCTCCCGCTGCCTGGCCAAGGACCCGGCGAATCGGTATCCATCCGCTCGCGAGCTGTATGAGGAGCTGGTTGCATTGCGTGCGGAACGCGCTCCTACATCCTTGCCTGTCAAATCTCGTCACGCCCGACTGACGATTGCAATTGGGGTGGGGCTCGCGCTTCTCGGGGGCGGAACCCTGGTGTTCTCGCATTTGCGCGAGTCAAGACTCCGGTCGGCGCGCGAGGCTGTCCTAGAAATCAGCCGACTGGCGGCGGAGGGAGACATTGTCGGAGCTTACCGGCTGGCGCAAACCGCGTTAAAACTAGCGCCCGAAGATCCGCAGGTCAAGGAAGCCTTGAAAGGCGTAACCCGGCCGCTTCCGGTCACCAGCGATCCTCCCGGCGCCGATGTCGCGTTCCGCGCCTACTCAGGAGCGGACGAGGGCTGGATTCCACTGGGGACGACTCCAGTTAGTAAGCGACGTCCGCTGGGCCTGATGCGCTGGCGGGTAACCAAGGACGGATACGATCCCCTTGAGGTCGCGCCCAACGACCCGGTCCCCAACTTTGCCTTAGTCCCACTCGGTACATCCTTACCCGGTATGGTTTACGTCCCGGCTGGATCGTATGAGCTGGAAAGTGAGGGCAGGACGGTTGAGTTTCCAGACTACTGGCTCGACAAATACGAGGTGACGAACCGCGAATTCAAGAAGTTTGTTGATGAAGGCGGATACCGCAATCCCCAGTTCTGGCCACAACCATTCGTCAAAGATGGTCGCACTCTGTCATGGGAGCAGGCGATGGCTGAATTTCGCGACACCACCGGCCGGCCGGGACCATCCACGTGGGAACTCGGTGCCTACCCCGACGGCCAGGATGACTGGCCGGTGAGCGGTGTGAGTTGGTATGAAGCGGCCGCGTACGCTGCGTACTCGGGCAAACGGCTGCCTACGGTTTATCACTGGTACAACGCATCCGGCGCGGCCGGGATATTCTCAGAGATTCTGCGATTCAGTAATTTTGGAAGCAAGGGAACGACGCGAGTCGGAAGCACCGGTGGCCTGGGACCGTATGGCACATACGACATGGCTGGCAACGTCAAGGAATGGGCCTGGAATGAAACTAATCGCGGAAAACGCTACATACTTGGGGGCGCGTGGAACGAGGCGAAATACGCGTTCCATGATGAAGACGCGCAACCACCATTCGAGCGACGCAGCGGTTACGGCTTCCGCTGCATGATCCAACGGCGCGAGCTCGATGCCAACCTGCTGAAGCCGGTCGTGACGCTGGAACGCGATCCTAAGACATTGAAGCCCGTAAGCGATCAGGTGTACCAGGTCTATCGCCATCTGTACGACTACGACCCTGTCCCGCTTGACAGCCAACTTGAAGAAGCCGATGACGGCAATCCCCATTGGCGTCGCGAACGAGTATCATTTCGCGCGGCCTATGGAGCGGAGCGCGTTCCTGCGTATTTATTTCTGCCGCGGAACAGCTCTGCGCCGTACCAGGCCGTGGTGTTCTTCCCTGGCTCGGATGCGGTCATGTTGCCGTCCAGTCGAGACCTGTCGCTGCAGTTTTTGGAGTTCATTCTCCGCAGCGGACGGGCGGTAGTGTACCCGATATACCAACAGATGTATGAGCGGCATACAAGTCACGTAAACACTCAGAGCTTTCTGCGTGAGGTCAGCATTCAGCGCGGCCAAGATGTTCGGCGGACTATTGATTATCTGGAGACAAGACCGGACATTGACCACTCGCGCATTGCGCTGTACGGGCTTAGCCTTGGCGCGCAGCTTGCACCCGTATATCTAGCGACCGAACCGCGTTTGCGCACCGGTGTTCTGCTGTCGGGTGGATTCGAGACCTGGCAGATGCCACCTGAGGCTGATCCCGTCAACTTCACGCCCCGCGTGAGACAGCCCGTGTTGATGGTGAATGGACGCGAGGACTTCGATCTGCCATACGCGACCGCGCAGGTGCCGATGTTCCGCATGCTGGGCACCGCGGCAGCAGACAAACGTCATGCTGTGCTCGAGGGCGGCCATATACCTCCCCGGCCGCAAGAAGTGTACAAGGAAATCCTCGACTGGCTGGATCGCTATCTCGGCCCAGTGGGCAAGTAGCAAAGTCGTCCAACCCGAACTGGCAAAATCCTATCACTCGGTCGAAGCTTGGTTCCCTCGACTTCGGCATTGCTCCCTATTAGGCGGACTTGTACGGCAGATGACCGCCGAACTTAGAAAAAGGCGCCCGGCTCGGAATAGTTGTCGCGGTAGGGACGACCATCGCTGATCGCCCCCCGCACAGATCCGTACGGGCGCGTTTACGCATACGGCTCTTACCAAGGATGAGTAGCGGCAAAGTCTGCTTGCCGCACACCGTGCAATCCCGGGGACATGCGTTG
>WNGL01011032.1_pt1 | contig 10376 bp, 12 predicted proteins | sample 5400591 | NCBI WGS metagenome assembly WNGL01 (sample SAMN13153377, study PRJNA577476) | soil metagenome | isolation source: 80 cm soil or saprolite under Garry oak tree replicate 1 | place: USA:California | collected 2016-06-15 | reverse complement strand
ACCGGGCCGCGTAGTCCTCCAAAGGGCCCGGCGCTGCAGGACACGGCCGACGTTGGGTCATCACGCACCCCTGAGCAGGTCACGACACTACCTCCAGGCATACATCGGACCCGCTCCAAGGTCAACAAACTACCGCTAGGTGCCCGTCGGCCAGCTCGCGGCGGGTGGGTCCGCCGTGCTGCTGATCTGCTGGCGTGGTGCGGGGGAGGAACAGTACCGGGACCACGGTGATGGCGATGAGCCCGAGTGCGACCCAGAACGTGGTACCGAAGGCCGCGGCGAGCGCGGGCGCGGCGTGCGCGCGCTGCGCCGCACCAAGCGTGGCAACCGCCTGCGGGCCGCCCGGAAGCCCGGCAAGGCTGGCCGTGATCTCCCGCTGCAGGATGATCGCGAGCATGGCGGTGCCGATGGCGCCGGCGATGCGCTGGATGGCGTTTAGCGCACTGGTCGCGCGGGGCGTCTCGGCTGGCGAGAGGGTCTGGAAGGCCGCGGCCATCACGGGCATGATCGTGCTCCCGATTCCCAGCCCGATGACGAGCAGGGCCGCGGCGAGGTAGAGGTAGGGCGTGTCGGCGCTGACCTGGGTGTAGGCGAGCGTGCCCAGCATGGCGGCGAGCGTTCCGGCTAGCACCACGGCCCGGGCGCCGATCTTGTCGGTGAGCCGGCCGGCCAGCGGCATGGCCAGCGCCGCTCCGATTCCTTGCGGAATGAGGAGCAACCCGACGTCGAGCGCGTTCGCGCCACGGACGACCTGGTAGTAGAGCGGCAGCAGGATCAGCAGGCCGAAGAGCGCGATGCACATCAGCAGGTTCATGACGGCCGCGGCGGCGAAACCACGGCGGGCGAACAGCGAGACGTCGATCAGCGCGGCCCCGCCGCGGCGCTTGGCGTGCCAGGCGAACAAACCGACGAGGGCGGCACCGAGCACCGCGACGGCCATGCGCGCGACGTCGACCCGGCCCTGGTTCGCCGCCTGCGACATGCCGTAGAGGAAGATGGCGATGCCCGGGGAGAGCAGCATCAGCCCGCGCAGATCGAGCCGCTGGCCGAGCTGCGGTTTTGCGTCTGGCAGCAGCCGCTGCGCGAGCACCACGGCCGCGATCCCGATCGGCAGGTTGATCAAGAAGATCCAGTGCCAGCTGGCTTGGTCCACGATCGCCCCGCCGACCACCGGGCCCAGGACCGGGGCGAGCAGCATCGGCACACCGATCACGCTCATCACCCGTCCCATCCGCTGTGGTCCCGCTGCCTGGGCGAGGATTGTCTGGCCGACCGGCAGGATCATCCCGGCGCCGAGGCCTTGCAGCACGCGGAAGCCGATCAGCGAGCCAATCGACCAGGCCGCGGCCGCGAGGCCCGAGCCGAGCATGAACAGCGCGAGCGAGGCGATCCAGACCCGCTTGGCGCCGAAGCGCTCACTCGCCCAGCCGGTCAGCGGGATCACGCTCGCGAAGGCGAGCATGTAGCCCGTCATGACCCACTGAATGGTCGCGGGAGAGGCCTGGAAATCCCTGCCCAGCGTGGGGACAGCGACGTTCACGATGGTCAGGTCGAGGACGGTCATGATCGTCCCCAGTACCACCACCGCGCACAGGGCAAGAACCTGACGGCTCAACCCGCCGAAGCCGGTGGCCGTGGTATCCGGGGTCGCCCTGGTGCGGGTTCCTGTTGCTGCGGTTGCCATCAGGATCCCCTCTCTGGTCACGGGTCGGGTGCAGATATCTAGTCTAACTCTAAACATAAAGTTACCCTAAATCTAGGGCTACCATATGATGAAGGTCGTAAACCGTCGACGGACCGGGGAGAGACGCATGGGCCTTCGCGAACTGAAGAAGGAGCAGACGCGGCAGCTGATCGCCGATACCGCATGGCGGTTGTTCGCCGACCGGGGCTTCGACCGGGTGACCGTTGCCGAGGTGGCCCGGGAAGCACAGGTCGCCGAGGCGACCGTCTTCAACTACTTCCCGACCAAGGAAGACCTGTTCTACTTCCGGCTGGAGGCCTTCGGCGCCCGGCTGCTTGACGCCATCCGCAACCGAGGTGCGGATGAACCCGTCATCGTCGCGTTCCGCCGTTACCTGCTCGCCTCCCAGGGTGCGCTCGCGGACATCGCGGTCGGCGAGCCCGGCATCCTGGAACAGCTTCGCTCGGTCAACCACACGATCGCGGCCAGCCCCGCGTTGCGGGCGCGCGAGCAGCAGATGCTCGCCGGGTACGCCGATTCCCTCGCCGCGCTGCTCGCCGCTGAGGCGGGCGCCCCAGCCGATGACATCACCGCTCACGTCGCGGCGAACGCGCTGATGGGTGCGCACCGAGCGCTGGTGGACTATGTACGTCGCCGCGCCCTAGCCGACGATGCGGTCGAGCGGCTCGCCAGCGACGTCAGTAACCTCGCCGAACGCGCCTTCGCCCTGCTCGAGAAGGGCCTCGCCGACTACGGCCGAAGAAACACTGCCCCGCCCCCGCCCACGCCTTTACACCCCTGACAACCCGCAGGGCCGTCCCCGGCGGTGACGGGCCACGCGATGGCAGCGGGCTCCAGCTGCAGCAGCCTGACGGCAACCTGTTCGCGTACGCGCTGTGCGAGCTCGACCCGGCCTGGACCGCCGCAGCCCGGCACCACCACTGGGTGCTGGTCCTGCACGGCCCGCACCTTGGCCTGCGTGTCCCGTCCGGCCAGGCCGACGCCGAGCACCGGCGCAGGACTGAACTGGCCGCCGCCCGAAAGGACGGACTGGTCACCGGCGGGCTCATGCAATGGGGGGAAATCCGGACACCGTGACCCTCGACAGCACGACGCCCCAGGCCCCGCCTGTCGACCTCGGCACCACTAAGGCTCGTTATGTGAATTGATGTGCTTGCTCACATCGTGTCACTGAGTTGGATGAGCAAGAGGGTGTGGGCGGCGTGGGTGGCAGCGGTCCGGGTGAGGAGTCCGTCGAAGGTGTGCGCTCCGTGCCGGGCGAGTTCCATCTGGTCGGTGATCTCCTTGAAGGAGGTCTCGACGCGGTTGCGGAGCCGGGCGATCAGCCTCTGCAGCGTCTTGGGCATGGTCTGCCGCTGCGCGCGGGTGGGCGGGATGATCACCTCGATCCCGGCGCCGGCCATCTCGGCGGCGAACCGGCTGCCGGTGAAGCCCTTGTCCTGCAGGAGCGCGTCGGTGGCCGCGGCGTCGCCGGTGACCAGGTCGGCGCCGATCTGGCGTTCGTCGGCGGCGGCGAGCACGATGGACCAGGCGCGGACGATGCGCCGGCCCAGGTCGGTGCGGATGGCCAGGCGGAACCCGTAGAACGGGGCTTGAGCAACAACGGAACCGCCAGTGGCGAATAGAGGGCTGAAGACCGCTGGGTTACCGCCACTGGCCGTTCGGATGTGGGTAGCCGCCGCGCCCGGGCCCGCCGCCCAGGTGGCTACCCAGATCAAGATGACCCGCATAGCTATTGCCTGTGCTGCGTTCCGCCAGCGGGCCGCGATGTGGGATAGGGCCGGTCGTCGACGATGCGTTTCATGACGATCGTTGAGGTCAGCCGCTGCACGCCGGGCAGGGTGGCGAGTTTCTCGTCACGCAGGGCCTGGTAGGAGGCCAGGTCGGCGGTGGCGACCCGGACCAGGTAGTCGGGGTCGCCGAACAGCCGTTCCGCTTGGCGGATCTCGGGGACGGCGGCCAGGCCGCGCTCGAATCCGGCGATCGTGGAGGCGTCTTCCCGGTCCATGGTGACCTGCACGAGGACTTCGAAGCCGAGGCCGACCGCGGTGGGGTCGATGATGGCCCGGTACCCGCGGATCACCCCGGTGCGTTCCAGCTCGCGGAGCCGCCGGTGGCAGGGGGCCACGGTGAGCGCGACCCGCTGGGCGAGCTCGGTGACGGTGAGCCGCCCCTCCGCCTGAAGTTCGGCAAGGATTTCCCGGTCAATCGCGTCCATCTTCAATATTATTGCATAGTATGACGTTTCATGGCATAAAGCTGCAATCAATTACCGGCCAAACTGGTGTAATTTTGCTTCCGGACATGCCGTTTGCCCTGAAGGGAGCCACGAGTCATGATCGACGTACTTGATTACGCCCCCATCGCCGCCACCTGCTTCGCGGTCCCGCAGTTCGTTCCCCAGATCCGCAAGCTCGCCGCCACCCGCGACACCGCCGGCGTCTCCTGGTCATGGGCGGCGCTGACCAGCGTCAACAACGCCGCCTGGATCGCCTACTTCACCCTGGCCCGGTACTGGACCGCGCTGATCCCGTCGTCCTCGGCCACGCTCCTGGCCGGAACGCTCGCGGTGATGCTCACCCGCCGCGGCCAGGCCAAGCCACGGCCCGCGACCGCGATCAGCGCGTGGGCCGCGATGCTCACCGGCGCGTACGGCATCGCCGGGCGCACCGGCCTGGGCACGCTGCTCACCGCCGCGTTCATCCTCCAGGTCACGCCATCGATCCGGGCCGTCTACCGGACACCGCGCCCCACCGGCGTCTCAGCCGGAACCTGGCTGCTCATCCTCGGCGAACTCACCTGCTGGCTGATCTTCGGCCTGCACAAGCACGACCTGCGGCTGGTCACGCTCGGCGTGAGCGGGGTTACCGCCAGCGCGCTCATGCTCGCCCGGATCCACCGGACGCGCAGTGACCGCCCAGATCCGTCCAAGGGTGCTGCTGGCCGCCAGCTTGCCCGGACCGGCCGGCCCTTCAGCGGACGCTCTTGATCCGCCAGACCCCGGCCCAGGCGGCGATGGCTACTACCGCGGTCGCCCCGAACAGGGCCGGGTAGCCGGCCAGCGAGACGAGGGGGGCCGCGATCGCCGCGCCGATGGCCGCCGGGCAGACGATGGCGATGTTGGTGATGCCGAGGTCCTTGGCCCGGTCGCGGGCCTCGGGCAGCACCTGCGTGATCAGCGCCCGGTCGACCGCGATGTACGCGCCATAGCCGATGCGGTAGAGCACCGCCGCGCCCAGCGCCGCCGGCCAGGTCTCCCAGGACGCCAGCAGCCGCCGATCATCCCGGTCACGGGCGCCAGCGCCGTCGCCCAGCTGGAGGAGCTGCCGGGCGCGGTCGGCCTGCGGCTAGACGGGGTCGGTGACGGCCCGGACGCCGCCGGGGGGCTCGGTGGACGCTGACTTGGCTAACTCGGTGACGATCACCCCGCCGTGACGCCGGCGGCGCCGAGGTGGCCGAGCCCGTGCTCAAGGAGGGCGACCGCCTGCCTGGCCTGCGCGCGCAGCGCGCGGGCGATGCCCGCCTGGTCGCGCTCGCCCGCCAGCACCTGTCGGCGGACGTAGTCGACCAGCGCCTTGTGCAGCCCAATCATGGCGTTGGCCGCGACCCAGGGCGCGATGTCGTCGGGGCGGGCGCGGGTCTCCCCGGCAATCAGCGCCGCCAGCGCGGCGGCGTACCCGGCGTAGATCTGCTGCTCGCGTGCGAGCAGCGCGGGGCTGCCGGCGATCAGGCGGGCGATCGCGAGCAGGCGCTCGCCGGCGTCCGGGTCGCCGGGGGCCAGAAGGCCGTTCGGCTCGGTGACGAAGCGCTCCAGGGCCGCCAGTATGGACTCGCCGGGCTTGCGCTCACGGATGGCTTCTAGCAGCCGCGCCTGGAAGAACTCCAGGCCGCTGTAGAAGAGGTCCTCCTTGGTCGGGAAGTAGTTGAACACCGTCTTGCGCGACACGTCGGCCTCGCGGGCGACGTCGGCGACGGTGACGGCGTCGAAGCCGCGCTCCTGGAACAGACGGCGCGCCGTCTGCGCGATCGAGCCCCAGGTCTGCTGCTTCTTGCGCTCGCGAAGCCCTGGCTGGTCATCCATGACGATCACCTTACACCTAGTAGAGATTTACACTCAGTTTAGGCTAAGCGCGGGGTGGGTAGTGGTCCAAGCCGTCGGAAGGAGCCGGCAGATGACCGCTGAACCACTGTCCCGCGACAGCGCGGTATTCCTGTTGGTCGACCACCAGACCGGCGGGTTCGAGCGCGTCGTCAAGGCGCCGCCACGCGACCAGGTCGAGGCCAATGTGGTCAGGCTCGCGCGCGCCGCGGCAATCCTGGACCTGCCCGCGATCTTCACGGCCTGCGAGGAGGAAGGACCGAACGGTGCGCCGCTGCCGGCGCTTGAGGAGGTCCTCCCCGCCGCCTGCGCCAGCCGCATCGACCGGCACGGGATCATCGGCTCGCTGGCCGCCCCGGCCGTCGAGGCAGTCGCCGGAACCGGCCGGCGCCAGCTGATCACGGCCGGGATCGGCACGGAGGTGTGCGGCGTGGCCCCCGCGCTGCACGCCCACCGCGGCGGCTACCAGGTCGTCTTCGTGGCCGATGCCTGCGGTTCGGCGACCGCGACCGGCCACGGCATCTCCCTGCGGCGGATGGAGCAGGCGGGCATCACGCTGACCACCACCGCCCCGGTGAGCGCCGAGCTGGCCGGCGACTACCCCAGGCACTCGCGGATCATGCGGGGCGGCTGACCCGACCGGACATGTGACGACCGACAGCAGGAGAGGAAGAGGCGGAGGATGCGTGTCAGCATCGGCGTGACAAACTTCTCGTGGCCGGGCGGCCCAGGCGGGCTCGGTGCTGAGCTGGTGCGCCTGGTCCGAGCCGCCGACCAGGCGGGCGTGGACACCGTGTGGGTCGCGGACCACCTGCTTCAGGCGGATCCGACCGCCGGGCCAGACGAGACCGAGATGCTCGAGGCCTACACCACGCTGGGGTTCCTCGCCGCGCAGACCGAGCGGGTCCGGCTGGGGACGATGGTGAGCCCCGTGGCCCTGCGGCCGGCGGCGCTGCTGGTGAAGGCCGTCACCACCCTGGACGTGCTCAGCGGCGGGCGCGCCTGGCTGGGGATCGGCGCTGGGTACCACGCCGAGGAGGCGCAGGCCCTGGGCCTGCCGCTGCCTCCGGTGGCCGAACGATTCGAGCGGCTGGAGGAGACGCTGCAGATCGCGACCCGGATGTGGGCCGGCGACGAGACGCCGTTCGAGGGCAAGCACTACCGGCTGGGGCATCCGGCCGACAGCCCCGGACCGGCGCAGCGCCCCCATCCGCCGATCCTGGTCGGCGGCGCCGGCGAGCGCCGCACGCTGCGCCTGGTCGCGCGGTACGCCGACGCGTGCAGCCTGGCCGACATCCCCGACGGTGGCCGCACGGTCACGCACAAGCTGGCGGTCCTCGCCGGACACTGCGCCGACGTCGGCCGACCTTACGAGGCGATCGAGAAGACGCTGGGCACCCGGCTAGAGGTCGGCGAGTCCAGCGACGACTTGGTCCGCCGGGCGGCCGCGGCCGCGGCGCTCGGGATCGAGCACGTGGCGGTCATCACCCCCGGGCCCTGGAAGCCGGAACGGCTGGCCACGCTCGCCGCGGCGATCCCCACCCTGCGCGAAGTCCAGCCATGAACGCCGTGAACGAGAAGGAACCCGTGAGCCCGCACAACGCGGTGCTCCTGCTGGTGGACCAGCAGGAGGGCCTGTTCAGCAGGGTCCACCAGCCAGAGCAGACCAGGAGCAACCTGGTGGCGCTGGCCCGCTGCGCCCGGCTGCTGGGCATCCCGGCGGTCATGACCACTGCCCTGGCCGCCGGCCCCAACGGGCCCCAGCTTCCGGAGCTGACCGAGACCTTCGCTGGCCAGGAGGTCATCGACCGCACTCTCGTCAACGCCTGGCATGACCGCCGGGTCCGCGACGCAGTCGTCGCCACCGGGCGCCGCAAGCTGCTGATCGCCGGCACCGGCCTGGACGTGTGCGCCCAGCTGCCCGCCCTGGCCTGCGCCGCCGACGGCTACCAGCCCTATGTGGCGACCGACGCCTGCGGTCGCTTCGAGTCCCAGCCGTCGGTCGCCACGATCAGCCGCCTGACCCAGGCGGGCGTCGTCCTGGTCAACACCAGGGTGGTCGTCCTGGAGGCGATGGCCGACAACGCCCATCCCAAGGCCAGGGAGATCTACGCCACCCTGCCAGCCGGGCTGGTGCTCATGGACGACACCCGCGGGGAGTAGCCGTCGATGCCGGAGTCACGCGTTGCGTCCAACATGGCCGAGGGGCGGAAATGCGCGGCCATCGCGGCCGCCTGCGCATGCAAGCCGTCGGCTGCCGCGGCTGGCCCGGTGGAGGGCGGAGCCGCTGGCCACGCTCGCTGCGGCGATCCCCGCGCCCGCGAGGTCGATCCACTTGCGAAGACCAGGCCGTGGACGCCGCGGCCGCGACCGATGGAGGATGCCATGGAACAGGCGGTCCGCACCCTGCAGGACCGGGTGAACGCGGCGCTGCTGGGATCCGACTGGCAGGCGCTGGACGAGCTGGTCAGCCCCAATGCCCCGATCATCGCCCCTGAGGGCGTCATCATCACCAGGGACAAATGGATCGGTGTTCACAACGAAAGCGACTACCAGCCGGTCAGGCTCGAAACGAGCGAGACCGACGTGCACACCTACGACCATGCCGGCATCCGGTTCGACGTCGTGGACTCCGAATGCACCTGCAATGGGGGAAACCGTCGCCGGTCGCTTCCGGGTCACCCAGGCCTGGGTCACCGACCACGACAAATGGCAGCTCGCGGCGGTGCAGTACACCTCGCTGTCATAGCGGGACTTCCAGCGCCCGCAAGCGACCACGACCCAGCTGCAGCCCTCACCGACGAGCCGAAGGGAGCACACATGCCCACCACAGCGACACCACCTCCCGACCCCGGAGCACTCAGCGGCCTTGTGGCCGGCCTCAGCTTCATCGGAGGCATCGGCGGAGCCAACGCCCTCGCCCCCTACCCCCGGCCTGGAGCATCGCCGAGCCAACTCCGCCAGTACTTCACCCAGAACCCCGGCCCGACCCGCCTCAGTGCCACCGGCCAGGCCATCTCCGCCGTCTCACTAGCCCGGTTCACCGCATCGGTGGCACGGCTGGCCGGGCGCGCCGGCCGCGGGTCGCGGGCGCTGCAGACCGCGGCAGTCGCCGGCGGCGCCCTCGCCGCCGCGTCCCTGGCCGCCTCGGCGGCGTGCGCGGCCGCACTCTCCGGCCGGTGGGGACGGCAGGAGACCAGCGCCGCCGCACTGGTCCGCCGCGAGTTCATCGCGGGCGGGGTGCTCCACACCCCAGCCTTCGGGATCCTCCTCGGCGCCCTCGGACTGGCCGGCCTTCGCACCGGGGAACTGCCTCGCCAGGTGGCGATCACCGCACTGGCGTCGGCATCCACCTGCCTGCTGTCGCCGCTGTACTTCGTCGCCGAGCCCCTGGCCTGGTTCATCCCCGCGGGACGGTTCCCCGGCCTGATCGTCAGCGGCATCGCCGGGGTCCGGCTCGCCGCCGGCGCACAGTCCGGGCCATGAGCGAGCCTGCGAGCAAGACCAGCCCGGATGACGCGCACCTGCGGGTACACCACGGCGTGCACGGTGTCGTCGGGGCGGGCGACCGCTGCGCCAAGGGACTGCGCGTCATTCCCGACCACACCATCGCCGACCACCCGCCGCTGGATGTGCTGCTGGTACCCGGCGGGGCGGGCGCCCGCCGCGGGGCATCGGACACCCTGGCCGGCTGGATCGGCAAGACCGCGGCGGAGGCGACCTGGGTCACCAGCGTGTGCACCGGAGCCTTCTTGCTGCATGAGGCCGGGCCCGCGCGGGGACGGCGGGTGGCCACCCACCACGCCTACGAGGACGCCCTCGCCGCCCGCGGCGAGGTCACCGTCGTGCGTGACGCCCGCTATGTCGTCGACGGCAACCTGGTTACCAGCCAGGGCGTCTCCGCCGGGATCGACCTGGCCCTGTGGCTGATCGGCCGGATCCACGGCCGGCCGCACGCGCGCGCCGTGCGCCGCTACATCCAGTACGACCCCGCCCCGCCCTACCTCGCCGACGAACCGCTGACCTGAGCACAAGCCGCGGGCACTCATTCCCGATGCCCGTGCAGCGGCGACGGTGACCTGCTCATGTTCGCCAAGATCACTCACCCGATGAGTTTGCGGAGGCGGACGGGTCACACCAGGTACACGACCTGCCTGAGTAGCGCGAAAAGGAGCGTGTGTGATGACGGGCCCTGAGGCTCCCCCGGCCGGGCGGCGTGAGTGGATCGCGCTCGCCGTGATCGCCCTGCCTTGCCTGCTGTATTCGATGGACCTGAGCGTGCTGTACTTGGCGCTGCCGTCGCTGACGGCGGACCTGAAGCCGGGCAGCGCCGGGCTGCTGTGGATCACCGACATCTACGGCTTCATGATCGCCGGCTTCCTGATCACGATGGGCACCCTGGGCGACCGGATCGGCCGCCGGCGGCTGATGCTGTACGGCGCCGCCGCCTTCGGGGCGGCGTCGGTGCTGGCCGCCTTCGCGGCCAGCACCGCGATGCTGATCACGGCGCGGGCCCTGATGGGGGTCGCCGCCGCGACGCTGGCGCCCTCGACCTTGTCGCTGATCCGCAAC
>WNGL01011025.1_pt1 | contig 10377 bp, 7 predicted proteins | sample 5400591 | NCBI WGS metagenome assembly WNGL01 (sample SAMN13153377, study PRJNA577476) | soil metagenome | isolation source: 80 cm soil or saprolite under Garry oak tree replicate 1 | place: USA:California | collected 2016-06-15 | reverse complement strand
GCAAGAACAGCCAGTTCATCCTCATCACCCATAACAAGCGGACCATGGAGACGGTCGACACCATCTACGGCGTGACGATGGAGGAGCCCGGCGTCTCCAAGCTCGTCTCGGTGAGGCTGGCGGACCGGTCGCAGTCGGCGGCAGCGTAGACTGAACGGGCGAGCGTGATTCGCCCACGCGAGCGAAGCGAGCGCGCCGGGAGGCGCGGGGTGGAGCGGCGAACGCCGCGACGCCGCGCGAAGGGCCCCGGCGAGCAGGAGTGGGGCCCCGGCGAGCTTTGCTCGACGGGGCGAGGGCGCAGCCCTCGTTCCAACGCGGCTGAACGACGGCGCGATTCGCGATCGCGAATCGCGAACCGTCGTTCAGCCGCGGGATCGCGGCGTCGATCGGGTCGGGAAGCTGCGCTCGACGTGCAGCCGGATCGCGTCCTCGAAGTCGGCCTCGCGATCGCCGCGGTAGACGAGCGAGGAACCGATCTCGGCCGCCAGAATGGCCGATAGGTACTTCTGCGGCAGCTTCTCGATGCGCCGCCGGAAGCGCGGCTCCTGTCGCAACATGGCGGGCAGGTGCGAGAAGAGCGCTCGCTGGTAGAGCGGCTCGCGCGCGAGCTCGGGCCGGGCCTGGAAGTACTTGAAGAGCCGGGCGTAGTGGCCGTTGATCTCGCCGCTCAGGCTGTCGGAGATCTCGGTGCAGAGCTGACCCGTCGCGCGCCTCCGCGCCAGGATGAGGCGCGCCTCGTCCGCGGCCCGCCGCTCCAGGATCGCGAGGACGTCCGCCACGTACCGCTCCTTGTGCGTGAGGAACTCCTCCTCGGTGAGGACCAGGTTGGCGATGATCTCGTACGACGAGGAGATGACGCCGCACTTGTTGGCCGAGGCGTCGCGCATGAGCAGGACGCCCTTCCGCTGCAGCTCGACGCGCGCCTCGGGCGTGATGAAGGAGTTGGCGCCCTCCACGATGGCGCGCGCCGAGGGCGTCCCGTCCGGCAGGAGGAACTTCTGCCAGTTCTGCCGGTCGATGGTCTCCGGCCGGCCACCGCCCGGGATGAAGAGGTCCGCCTGGACCGTGAAGACGAGGTCGCCGAACTGACGCGAGATCTCGTCGACCGAGATCCACTCCTCGCGCACGCCGCGCCCGGTGCGCGTGACCTTGCGGAAGAGCTCCCGCAGCCCCTCCTTGCGCGAGCCGCTGCGGAACAGCATGAGGCCGCCCGGGTGCAGGCGCTTCGGGTCGAAGGCGTCCAGGTCCTGCTGGAGCAGGATGCGCTCCAGCTCCTTGCGGTCGGCCCCCTGCGGGTCGACCAGGGCGGCCGTGCCGTCGAGGATGAGCCGGAGCTGGGCCCCGGGGCAGCGCGCCAGGATGAGGCGCATGGCATTTCCGGCCACGTCGCCGTTCGGCCCGCCGGTGAACTTCACGCTGAAGGCGTCCCGGCGCATGTCGATGCCGAGCTCCTTCATCGTGATCTCCGCGAACTTCACCACGCCCGTCGAGGTGACGGCGTACTCCTTGTGGTTGATGCCGACGCGCTTGCTCGACATGACCCCGATGCCGAGCAGGTAGCCGCGCCGCTTCGAGAGCTGCGCGATCTGCTCGATCATCTCATCGTGCATGTTCTCGTCGGGGCCGAGCTCGATGGGCTCGTCCTCGCGATAGTAGTCCACCACGCTCGGGTGCTTCGCGACGCCGCCCTCGGTCACGAACACGTCGAGGAAGGCGTTGGCGATGCCGAACTGGAGAGCGTGGAGCCGCCGCGTCTGCTGCTCCCGCTCCGGATCGAGCCGGGAGGCGTCCATGAGCACCACCAGCTTGGAGCCGCCCTCGTAGATGTCCTTGTTCTTGAAGTGCTGGGTGTGCGCGAGCACGAAGTTCTCGCGGAAGAGGGTGTTGGCGCAGGTGATGAAGTCGTCCTGCGTGCGGGCGATGATGGTGCGCCAGCCTCCGCGGGCGATGTCGGAGAAGCCGATGTGATAGCCGAAGCCGAGGCGGCTGAAGAAGAACGTCACGCGGAACGGCGCGACGGGCGGCAGGTCCTCCGTGAAGCCGCGGCCCAGCTCCGCGAGGTAGGCCGGGTCGAGCCGGAAGGCGAAGGCCCGCTTCTCCTTCACGAAGAAGTTGGTCTTGAGCGTGTGGCGGATGAAGGCGAGGCAGCAACGGAACACGTCGCGCCGGATGTCGTCCAGATAGCGGTGGCCGGTGTTGTACTCGCGCACCGCCCGCTCGGCGTCGGCGAGCGCCGCCGCGTACGCCTTCTCCCGCCCGCGCAGCCCTGGATCGAAGCGGGTGCGGAACAGGTTCACGAGCTGGAGCGCGAACTGCGGGTTGGCGTGGAACGCGCCGCGGACCTCCTGGAGGTGGAAGCGATCGGGCTGGGCGTGCGCCAGGTTCGTGTGGCAGAAGGCGGTGAAGGCGTTCACGAGCGACGCGTCCTCACCGCTCATCACCCCGGCCGTGACGAGCTCGCGGTAGGCCGGCGACGCCGTCGCCAGGACCTGCGTGTTGAACAGCTCGCGCTCGAGCTGCGTGTGCAGGGTCGAGCCCGGCTGGAGCGCTCCTCCCTGTCGCGGCCGCATGTAGAAGGCTCCCAGGAAGTAGGGGCCGTGCTCGGTCGAGATGGTCAGGCAGTAGGCCTGCTTCACCCCCAGGTCGAGGCGGTTCAGCACCTCCATCACCTGGATGAGGAAGCCCTTCGGCGGAGGATTCGCCACCGCGAAGAAGACGGCCGACTCGCCGCGCACGTCGTCCGGCTCCTCGACGACGAGGTAGAGACCGCCCGCGCGGTTCCCGAGCTGCAGCAGCCGCAGCGTCTGCGCCACCCGGCGCGGGGGCGAGATGCGGACGTAGCTCTCCGCGTTCGCCCAGAGCAGCGCGAGGAGGGGGTCGAGCTCGCTCGAGTCGAAGTCGGGATACGTCTTCCGCAGCGCGTCGGCGACCAGGCCCCGCAGTCCGGCGGGGATGGCGCCCCCCTTTGCGGCCGCGACCTCGGGCGCCTCCTTGCGATCGAACTCGAAGCGCTGGATCTCCAGCGTCCGGTCGGTCCCGGGGATCGCCTCGTTGGAGTGGGCGAACATCGCGTACGAGATGTTGCGCGACTGGACGGTCCGCAGGGTCTCGTAGAGGGAGCCCGGCACGTTGCGGGTGGCGAGCACCAGCGCCTTCGGGCGGTCCACCAGGATGATGTGCTGGTTCGTGCGCAGCACGCCCAGCTCTCGCTCCAGCATGGCCAGCGCCTCGGGCTCGTCCTCCATCGCCTCGAAGAAGCTCGGGGCCATCGATTGGCGGAGCCAGCGCCGGTTCTGCTCCGGGTCGACGGGCACAGCGGGCGGAGCGGCACTCGCTCTCATGGTCGATCTCCTCGGCGACGGGGCATGTGGAGTGTAACGCCTCCGCCCGCGGGAGGGGCCACCCGGCGCCGGCCGCTCGCCGCGGAGCTCCCCGGGCACCACCCATCGCCTCGGGCGGCTCCGGTTCGTTGACACCCCTCCTCGGGGAACCCTATATCGTTCAACCTCTTTCCCCGGAGCCGTCCTGACCCGGTCACTTCCCGTGATCCTCGCGCTCGAGCTCGCCCGGCCGGATCTGCTCGTGGTCGCCGCCGTCGGCGCGGTCCTGGTCCTCGTGCTGATCCTGGCGGTGGTGCTCCTGCGCCGTCGCCGGCCACCGGCCCCACCGCCGACCGCGGCCGAGCTGCCGCCGCCGCCGGAGCGCCCGGCGCGCCCTCCCGGAGTGCCCGCCCCCGCGCCGGAGGAGGCCGGCCTCGGCCGCGAGGAGCGCGAGGCGCTCCGCAAGGAGGCCTACCGCAAGAAGAAGGAGGAGGAGCGGCTCGAGAAGGAGCGCCGCCGGCTGGAGCGGGAGGAGGACGAGCGCCGAGCTCGGGAGGAGGCCGCGCGGCAGGCGCGCGAGGCCGAGGAGGCGCTCCGCCTCGAGGAGGAGGAACGGCGGAAGCGGGTCGAGGCGGAGGCGGGCCGCACCCTCGCCGACGGGCTCGCGAAGACGCGCGGCGGCTTCATGTCCCGCCTCAACGGACTCTTCACCGGTGGGCGGCCGCTCGACGACAAGGTGCTGGCCGAGCTCGAGGAGGTGCTCTTCACGGCCGACATCGGGGTGAGGACCGCCACCGAGCTCCTCGGCGCCGCGCGCGAGCGGGTGAAGCGGAAGGAGCTCTCGGACCCGTCCCGGCTGAGGGCGGTGCTGCGCGAGGACATCGAACGCATCCTCGCCCTGGATGGGCAGCGCGCGGCGGGCGGGCTCGACGTGCCGGCGGAGCGGCCCTTCGTGGTGATGATCGTGGGCGTGAACGGGAGCGGCAAGACGACCACCATCGGCAAGCTCGCCGCGCAGGTGAAGCAGGGGGGCCACTCGGTCCTGCTCGGCGCCGGAGACACCTTCCGCGCCGCCGCCAGCGAGCAGCTCGAGGTGTGGGCCGAGCGCGTCGGCGCGCCCGTGGTGCGCGGCAAGGATGGCTCCGACCCCGCCAGCGTCTGCTTCGAGGCGGTGAAGCGCGGCGTCGAGGAGCGGATCGACGTGGTGCTGTGCGACACCGCCGGGCGCCTCCACACCAAGGCGCCGCTCATGGAGGAGCTGAAGAAGGTGAAGCGCGTGATGGCGAAGGCCTGCCCGGGTGCGCCCCACGAGGTGCTCCTCGTGCTCGACGCGACCAACGGCCAGAACGCCATCGCCCAGGCTCGGCAGTTCCACGAGGCGCTGGGGGTGACCGGCCTCGTCCTCACCAAGCTCGACGGCACGGCCAAGGGCGGCGTCGTGATCGGGATCTGCGACGAGCTGAAGCTCCCGGTACGCTACGTGGGCGTGGGCGAGAGGGTGCCGGACCTGCGACCGTTCTCGCCGCACGAGTTCGTCGAAGCGCTCTTCGCGGAGTGACCCATCTCGTTCCTCGACTTCACGGTCCTCCTCGGCGGCCTGGCCATCTTCCTGCATGGCCTGGGCCTCGCCCGCGAGGGCCTGCAGATCGTCGCCGGCGACAAGCTCCGCACCATCCTGTTCGCCCTGTCGAAGAACCGGGTGGTGGGCCTCATCTCGGGCGCGCTGGTGACGACGATCATCCAGTCGTCCACCGCCGTGACGGTCATGCTGGTCGGCTTCGCCGCCTCGAGCCTCATGACCCTGCCCCAGGCGATGGCGGTCGTGCTGGGGGCGGACATCGGCACCACCGTCACCGTCCAGCTCATCGCCTTCCGCCTCTCCGCTTACGCCCTCGCCATCGTGGCGCTCGGCTTCGCCCTGCGCTTCTTCGCCCGCAAGCGTCGGGTGCGCTACGGCGGCGAGGCCGTCATGGGCTTCGGCCTGCTCTTCTTCGGCATGAAGCTCATGAGCGACGCCACCCTGCCCTTGCGCGCGTCGCCGCTCTTCCTGTCCGTGCTCGAGCACCTCTCCTCGAGCCCGTTCGCGGGGCTGGCGGCGGGCGCCGCGGCGACGGTGCTCATGCAGGGTTCGGCCCCGACCATCGGCCTCCTCATCGCCATGGCCACCTCCGGCAGCATGTCGATGGCAGCCGCCATGCCGCTCGTGCTCGGCGCCAACATCGGGACCACGCTGACCCCGCTCGTGGCGGCGGCCGGCCACCCCGCCGCCGGGAAGCGAGTGGCCTTCGCCCACGCGCTCTTCAAGCTGCTCGGGGTCGCGGCCTTCCTCCCCTTCATCGGCGCCTTCACCCGGCTCGCCGAGCGGAGCGCCCCCGACCTCGCGCGCCAGATCGCGAACGCCCACTCGCTGTTCAACGTCTTCACCGCCTTCGCCTTCCTACCCTTCGTCGGCATCGGGGCGACGCTCGTCTCCCGCTTCTACGCCACGGAGGCCGGCGGCGAGCGCTTCGGGCCGCGTTACCTCGATCCGCGCGCCATCGAGAGCCCCGCGCTCGCCTTCGGCAACGCACACCGCGAGTTCTTGCGCATGGCCGACATCGTGGCCGACATGGTGAAGGATTGCCTGCGCTGCTTCGAGCCGGGCGACCTCGACCTGGCCGACGACATCGAGGCCCGCGACGACAAGGTCGACATCCTGAACCGGGAGATCCGCTTCTACCTGGCGCGGCTGGGCCAGGAGGCCATGACGCGCGAGCAGGCCGACCGGCAGATGGAGCTCATCAGCCTCTCCAACGACGTGGAGAACGTGGGCGACCTCGTGAACCGCAACATCCTCGCGCTGGCGCGCAAGAAGGTCGGGCACGGCCTCGCCTTCTCGCGCGAAGGCTGGGCGGAGATCCGCGACTTCCACGGCAAGGTCTGCGAGAACCTGGACCTGGCGCTCGTCGCCTTCTCCACCTCCGACGAGGAGATCGCCCGCAAGGTGCTGCGCCACCGCGAGAAGCTGGTCGAGATCGAGGGCGAGCTGAAGGAGAAGCACATCGCGCGCCTGAACCAGGGCCTGCGCGAGTCGCTCGAGACCTCCAGCATGCACCTCGATCTGCTGGCTTACTTCCGGCGCGTGAACGGCTACCTCGGGAACCTGGCCGACGCGGTGGTGCACCGCCGGGAGCGCGAGGAGACCCGCGCCGAGTAGGCCGGGGGACGCGACCCCGCCGCTCACGGGCCTTGAATCCTCCCGCGAGCGCCGGTATGCAGATGCGCCTTGCGCCACGCGGTCCTCCTCTTCGACATCGACGGCACCCTCGTCCACTGCGGCGGGGCGGGGAGGCGCGCCCTGGAGCGAGCCATGGAGCAGCACCTCGGTGGCGCGGTCCGCCGCGAGGAGCCGTGGCTGGCGGGGATGAAGCTCGACGGGATGACCGACCGGCTCATCGTGCGCGAGGCGATGCTCGCCGTCGGTCACGCCTTCGACGAAGCGCTCTGCGACCGCATCCTCGACAGCTACGCAGACCGGCTCGAGGTGGAGATCGACGGCGCAGGCTACGAGGTGCTCCCGGGGGTCGCAGCCTTGCTCGAGGCGCTCTCCACCCGGAGCCTCCTCATCGGCCTGTGCACCGGGAACATCGCCCGCGGCGCCCGCATCAAGCTGGCGCGCGGCGGGCTCGATCGCTTCTTCGGGTTCGGCGAGCGCGACGTGGTGGGCTTCGCCGACGACGGCGAGGCGCGCGAGCGGATCGTGGCCGCCGCGCTGCGCCGGGCAGAGGCGCGCCTCGGGCGGGCGCTCGATCCGCGCGAGGCGCTCATCATCGGCGACACCCCGCGCGACATCTCGGCGGCGCGGTCGGCCGGCTGCCCGGTCCTGGCGGTCGCGACCGGCCGTTTCGGGGTGGAGGCGCTCCGGGCGGAGGGGCCGGACCACGTCGCGATCAGCCTGGAACGGGCCCACGTCGGCGCCCTCCTGCTCGAAGACTGAGAGGGGCGTCCCCGGAGCGTCGCCGCGCCTTGCCCGCCCGGCTGGCGCGGCTTATCCCACAGGTCTAGACTCCCATCTCGCCGCACGCGGCGGAGGTCCCGAGGTCGCATGACGTCGCAAGAGGCGGAGACAGCAGAGGTAGCGCTCGCGATCGACGGCCCGCGCCTCAGGGCGGTCCCGGCCGAGGGAAAGCACGCCGCCCAGATCCAGGCCTGCTTCGAGGGGGCCCCCGACTACTTCGCCCGCACCGAGGGCAAGCCGCCCGGCCCCGACGCCGCCATCCAGTTGCTCGCCGACGCCGAGGTGGACAGCCACCGCAAGGTCTTCGTCCTCGTCCCGCGCGTGGGCGGGCCGGCGGTGGGCGTGCTGGACCTGTTCCTGGACTACCCGGAGCCGCGCACGGCTCAGATCGGGCTGCTCCTCTTCCGCGAGGCCTGTCAGGGCCTCGGCTACGGCAAGGAGACGACGGCGGCCACCGAGGCGGCCCTCTCCCGCGCCGGCTACCGCGGCCTGCGGCTGTCGGTGGTGGACGAGAACGTCGAGGCGAAGCAGTTCTGGGAGCGCCTCGGCTTCGCCATCGTCGGCCGCCTCGATCGCGGCGTGACGGTGTACGAGAAGCCGCTGCGCTGATCGTGACTTCTCCCTCTCCCCCTGCGGGGAGAGGGCCGGGGTGAGGGGGCCGGCACCGAGGGAGGCGACCGATGCGTCAGGTTGCGGCGCTCCGCAATGCGCCCTCCGCGCGCCCCGGCGCTGCGCCCCGGGCGCGTGGCGTCGTCAAGTCAGGCACGGCGACTTGGCGATCAGTGTAGCCGCCTGGACACATCGTCTTGCCGTAGACTTCAGACTAAGGGTGGGAGGCGAGTCACCCTCTGTACTGACCTCTGAGGCCTTCGATGGAAGAGCGATCGGTGGATGACATCCTGAACTGGCTCGACTCCAAAGTGATCTCGCGAGGGGTCACCTCGTTGACCGTGGCAGAGCGAGACGTCTGGGTCTCCTGCCGCGCTCGGACGCCGATCGGGAACGGGGGGTTCAAGCACTTCTTCGACGGAGGCCCGGACGATCTTGAGGACGTTGCTCTCCGGCTGCGACACCTCGGCTTCGACGCGGCGGGCGCAGCGTGTGAACGTGTGGCGTCGGCGCTCTTCCCCGGAGGGTATCCAGCCGACGCGAAGAGGGCTCGCGAACTTCCGAGTATTGGCGAGCCACAGGCTCTCGTCTACTCCAAGGCGCGAAACGCGGTCCGTCACTGCTGGTGACCGAAGCACAGCGGGCGTTCAGCTGGGCCGCGCCCGCAGCCGTGGTTCCCCGTGCGGTTACCGATCAGTGCCGTCCGCGAGGGACGGCGGGGTGGTCGCCCGCCGGAGCGCAGCGGGCCTGCGGGCGGACTGGACCGACAGTGCGTGAGCCGCCTGCACGCGCAGTGCCGCGCGGATCCGCATGGCCGCGCGGAGGCGCTCGCTCGCGGCACGCCGGCGCGTGCTGCGGCCCGAGCGCTTCTCGAACGGCCGCCCCACCCAGCCCGGCAGGCCATTCGAGCACCGCCGGGCGACCGCCCCGACGGCCCTGTTCGATGCCGGCCACGTGAGTGAGCCTTGTGAACGACCCCTCTCCCCCACCCTCTCCCCGCTTCGCGGGGCGAGGGGGTTTGCGGGATCGCGCGCTACGAAGCCAGCTCGGGCACGTGGCGCCCGAGGATCCGCTGCAGCTCGGCGAGGTCGGGGCGGCGGGCGAACGCCTCGCGCACGTACCGGAGCGAGGCGGGGATGGAGACGAGAAAGCCGGGGTTCTGCTTCACGCGATCGATGAAGACGAACCGCCCGGCGTCCTTGAGCTTGCGCTGGACGGTCAGGAGATCGAACACCTCGCGGAACGGGCCGTACTCCAGGCGCGGGCCGCCCGCGGCGGCGAACCGATCGAGCCAGCGGCGCAACATCGCCTCGACGAAGTCGGGCGGCAGCTCGACGTAGCTGTCGCGGAGCAGCGCCACGAGGTCGTACTGGCGGGGGCCGAGCAGGGCGTCCTGGAAGTCGATGACGGCCTGCGCGCCGTCCGGCAGCACCATCAGATTACGCGACTGGTAGTCGCGGTGCGTGAACCCCTTCGGCTCGGCCGCCAGGGCGTGCGCGATCCGGTCGCACTCACGGTCGACCACCTCCCGCTCCGGCGGCGAGAGGCGGGCGCCCTTCCACGCCTCGAGCAGCCACTCGCGGAAGTGATCCAGCTCCCAGCGGTAGAGGTCCTGGTCGAAGCTGCGGGTGAACGCGATGGAGCCGCCGGGGCTCCGCTCGGCCGCGGCGCGCAGGCGGGCCAGCTGATCGATGGCCGTCTCGTAGAGCGCGCGCCGGTCGTCGCCGGCGAGGAGGCGCCCCTCCAGCATGTCGTCGCCGAGGTCCTCGAGGACCATCAGCCCGCCGCGCGGGTCGTCCTGGTGGAAGGCGATGATCTCCGGCACGCGCACACCCAGGCCGCGCAGGTACCGCTGCACGTCGACGAACGGCTCGACGGCCGACGCGCCGCCCTTCGTCACCTCCTCCGGCTTCGCGTCGGGGGGCATCACCATGACGACGTGGGAGGCGGGCGGAGCCCCCACCCGCCAGTAGCTCCGGGCCGAGGCGTGGCCGGCGAGGCGGCGCACCGGGGTGCCCGGAACGTCACGCCCGGTGGCGCGCGCGACCGCTCGCCGGACCCGCTCCTCGGTGATGAGATCGTTCATTTGACACCTCGTTCCGGGCACGCCTATAGGGGACGTCGCATGCCCTACCATGAGAACGTCCTCTCCGCGATCGGCCACACCCCGCTCGTCCGGCTCCAGAAGGTGGTCGGCCCCGACCACGCCACCGTGCTGGCGAAGCTCGAGTACCTGAACCCGGGCGGCTCGATCAAGGACCGGATGGCCCTCCACATCATCGAGAAGGCCGAGCGCGAGGGGCTGCTCCGCAAGGGCGGCACCATCGTCGAGAACACGAGCGGGAACACCGGCGTGGGCGTGGCCATGGCGGCGGCGGTGAAGGGCTACCGCTGCATCTTCACCATGCCCGACAAGATGTCGAAGGAGAAGCAGGACACCCTCAAGGCCTT
>WNGL01054912.1_pt1 | contig 10378 bp, 9 predicted proteins | sample 5400591 | NCBI WGS metagenome assembly WNGL01 (sample SAMN13153377, study PRJNA577476) | soil metagenome | isolation source: 80 cm soil or saprolite under Garry oak tree replicate 1 | place: USA:California | collected 2016-06-15 | reverse complement strand
CACCCTTCGCGCGCCATGGTCGCGATGATCTCCTGGGCGAACCCCTCCAGCTCGCCGGCGAACAGGCCGAGCCGGCTGACGAACAGGTTGTAGGCCATGACGGACGGGACGGCCACCGCGAGGCCCATCACCGTCGTCACCAGCGCTTCGGCGACGCCGGGCGCGACGGCGGCGATGTTGCCCGAGCCGCCGACCGCGATCCCGATGAAGGCGTCCATCACCCCGAGCACCGTGCCGAGCAACCCCAGCAGCGGGCTCACCGACCCGAAGGTCGCGAGCCAGGGGAGGAAGCGCGCCGCGGCGTCCCGCTCCGCCGCTACTTCCTTGGCGAGCACCATGCGCAACGCTTCCAGCTGCGTGGTGGTGAGCGTGCCCTGGACCTCCCCGACGGGCCCGTCGCTCTTCAGGCCCCCGGGCTTGAGCTCGGAGAAGAAATGGATGCCTTCGCGCAGCAGCCGGTTGTAGGGCGACGCCGGGAGGCGCATCGCGGCATGGTAGGCATCGTCCAGCCGGGCGGCCTTCTCGATCTCGGCGATGAAGCGATCGCCCTGGCGCCGCAGGCGGCGGAACTGCCACCACTTGAGGAAGATGAGGTACCAGGAGACCAGCGAGAACGCCACCAGGATCGCGAGCACGAACTTGGTCTCGCGGCTGGAGGTGAGCACCAAGTCCCACGGCGTCGTGGGCACCGCGCGGCCAACCTGCAGCAGCACGCTCAATCCTCCGCCAGGAACTGCAGCGTCTCCTGCAGGCCTTGCGCCAGCGCCGTCCGGGGGCGCCACTCGAGCGCGCGGGCCGCCTGGTCCACCGCGAGCACGCTACGCTGCAGCTCGCCGGGCCGGGCAGGCGCATGATTCGCGACGAGCCGCCGGCCCGCCGCCGCCGCCAGCAGCTCGGCCAGGCGGTTCACCGACGTCTCGACGCCCGTGCCCACGTTGAAGGCGCTGCCGTCGATGCCGTCGGCGCCCGGCGTGATGGGCCGCGCGCTCGCCGCCAGGTTCGCCGCGGCCACGTCCTTCACGTACACCATGTCGCGCGTCTGCTCGCCGTCACCGAAGATGGTCAGGGGCTCCCCGCGCAGGAGACGCCGGCCGAAGATCGCCACGACGCCGGCCTCGCCATCGGCGCGCTGCCGCGGCCCATACACGTTGCTGTAGCGCAGCGCGACGACCTCTAGCCCAAACAGGCGGGCGTAAGTCGCGAGGTAATACTCCGAGGCGAGCTTGGCGGTGCCATAGGGGGAGACCGGCAGCTTGGGCGCGGTCTCGACCAGCGGGAAGGGACCGTGCTCGCCGTAGACGACGCCGCCCGACGAGGCGAACACGATGCGCCCCACCCGGCCGGCGCGCGCGTCTTCCAGCACGTTCAGGAGGCCGATCACGTTCACGCCGGCGTCGAACAACGGATCGGCCACCGAGCGGCGGACGTCCATCTGGGCGGCGTGATGGTTCACGAGGCTGAAGCCGCCCCGCGCGACGAGCTCGCGCGCCTCGGGCGAACGGATGTCGGCCTGCACCAGCCGCACGCCGTGCGGGACGTTTTCCCGCCGGCCGGTCGAGAGGTCGTCGAGCACTGTCACGTCGTCGCCGGCGGCGAGGTAGGCGTCCGCGACGTGCGAGCCTACGAACCCCGCGCCGCCCGTCACCAGAACCTTACGGCTCATTCCGTTCGTCCAGGCCGAACAGCTCTTTCAATGCTTCGAGCAGGGCGTAGCCCCGGCCGCGGTCCGCGGCGGCCTTGAGTGCCACGGTGGGATGGTGGAGGAACTTGCTGAGGAGCGCGCGGCTGAACTGCGCCAGCTGCTCGCGGTCTTCGGGAGGGAGGTGCTTGAAGCGTCGCAGCAGGCGCTCCAGCTCCTGCGCCCGCACCGCGTCGAGGCGCTCGCGGAACTCCTTGAGGGCGGGGACCACCGCCAGCCCGCCGTACCAGGCCCAGAAGCGCTCCACCTCTTCGTTCACGATGTGCTCGGCCGCGGGGATCTCGCCGCGGCGCTGCGCCGCCGCCTGCCCGGCGACGGCCTGCAGGTCGTCGACGTCGTACAGGAACACGTTCTCGAGCTGCCCCACGGCCGGCTCGACATCGCGCGGCACGGCGAGATCGAGGATGCAGAGGGGCCGCCCGCCGCGGCCGCCGATCACCGGCGCGACCCGGTCCCAGGTCACGACGGCGTGGGGCGCCGCGGTCGAGCAGAGCACGATGTCCATGTCCCCGAAATGCGGCCACGCTTCGTCGAGGGTGAGGGCGCGCGCGCCCAGCTGCTCGGCGATCGCGCGGGCGCGCTCGTAGGTGCGATTCGCCACGAGCGTGACGCGCGCGCCCTCCGCGATCAAACAGCTGGCGGCAAGCTCCGCCATGTCGCCCGCGCCCAGGATGAGCGCCGAGCGGCCGGCGAGCTCCCCGAAGATCTTGCCCGCCACGGCCACCGCCGCCGACGGCACGGAGGCCGACCCCGTCCCCAGCTTCGTTTCGGTGCGCACCCGCGCGCCGACGAGCAGCGCCGACTGGAACAGGCGGTGCAGCACCGGACCGGCCTGCGGTCGCGAGGTCTCCCAGGCCTCGCGCACCTGACCCTGGATCTGCGACTCCCCCAGCACCATCGAGTCGAGCCCCGCCGAGACGCGGTACAGGTGACGGACGGCGTCGCGGTCGCGCTCGACGTAGCCGTATTCCTGGACGGCCCGCTCCCCGTGCAGGCGCTCCCCGAGCAGCGCCCACACGGCGTCCGGCACGGCGTCCTGCGGCTCGGCGAAGTAGAACTCGGTGCGGTTGCAGGTGGACAGCAGCACGCCCCCCGCCGCCCCCGCCTCGAGCACCCGGGCGAGCGCACCGGGCACCTCGTGCGGGCCGTGGGCGAAGCGCTCGCGCACCTCCAGCGGCGCCGTGCGATGATTGACTCCCAGGACCGCGATGCTCATGCTCGGATCGTCACAGAAAGCGCTCCGTCCCCGGCTGGGCCAGCTTCAGCGCCGCGTACACCAGCACCACCGCCGCGAAGCCCGCGATGCTGGCGAACGCCGCCCGCCGGCCCGCCCAGTGCCGCACCACGCGCACCCATACCGTCCATCCCAGCACCACCCAGGTAAACGATCCCCACACGAGCTGCGCGGGATCGACGTGCATCCCCCCGGCGTAGCGCACCGCGTAGCCGACGGCGAGGAGGACGCCCACGGTGAGCGCCGGAAACCCCGCCACGAGCGCGACGTGATTCAGTCGGTCGAGCCGCTCAAGGGGGGGAAACAGTTGAAACACCTGCCCGAACCGCTTGGCCTTCAACTCGCGAAACTGGAGCAGATACAGCGCCGCGGCGATGAACGCGAGCGCCAGCAAGGCGAGGCCGAGAACGCTCAGGGTCACGTGCAAGATAAACCACATGTTGCGCCCGGCAGAGGGCTGGGCCCCGGGCGCCAGCCCCAGCAGCAGGGCGAGACCGACCAGTCCCCCGGCCAGGGGCGCCGTGAACAGCGCCACCGTTGCGGCCCGCAGCAGCAGCTCGCTACCGATTTGCAACAACACCAGGCACCACGCCAAAGGCAAGCGCCGCGGAGAGACCGTACAGCCCCAGCGCGGCGAGGTGAAGGTCGACGAGCATGTGATCGCAGGACGCCGGCCTCCGGACGGGGCCGGCCGCCCCTCAGGAAGGCATCTTGCGCACGAGCCGTGCCGGCAGGCCCGGCACGATCTTGGGGTTGTCGAGCGCCAGCACGAGGCCCGACGACGAATGCTCGCGCGTGTGCACGATCTCCACCACGGCGCGCATCTCCTCCGACCGCGTGCCGGGCTGCCCGGTGTAGATCTGGAACACGTCGCCCAGCACCACCCCGTCCGCCCGGCCCCGGTCGAGGAAGATCACCTGCTGCGAGATCGTGAGCGTGTGCAGGTCCCGCTGGTCGATGACATGCGCGCGCAATCCCTGCTCGACCGGCGTCGGCCGCAGCTCGCCCGGGTCCTTGAACGGCTCGAGCGGGAGCACCAGCTGTCCCTCGTGGATGCGGCCGAATTGCAGCAGGACTTCAGCCAGCAGCTGCTTCCGCGCCACTTCGGTAACTCGCGCGACGCCGACCGGCACCACCACCTCACCCCAGTCGGGTTGCGGACGATCGACCCGCACGATCAGCACCGAGTCGCCGGCGTGGTACGCCACCTTGGGGGGCGGCTCGAGGACGACCTGCTCGAATTGGTACGCCGTCGAGCGCTCGGTCAGGCGCGGAATGGACGGCTTCTTGATCGTGCCGATCACGCGACCCCAGGGGAAGTGCTCCCCCTCCGTGAGGAAGCCGGCCGCGTAGAACTCGCCGCGGCGCAGCGGGCGGTAGGGCTGGTTGGCGTAGGCGCGCAGGACGTCCTGCACCTCGACGGTGCGCGAGCGCGGCCGGTCGAAGATGGTGCGGTACGACTCCTCCGTCGCCGGCGGGGGCGCCTCGAGCAGCGTCGTGTCCCGAAGCGACGTGTCGAGCGCCGCCACGGAGACCGTATCGCCGGGATTGCGCGCCCGGACGGTGTCGCCTCCGGGCGTGACCTGCACCGACCCCCCCGTCGTATCTGTGGGGGCCTGTGCCACGCCCAAGGCACCCGCCAGGTTGAGCACCTCCCCGGGGTAAATCCAGTGCGGATCTTCGATGAGCGCCGTGTTGAGGCGGAAGATCTCGGGCCAGAGGAGGGGATCGTTGAAGTACAGCTGGGCGATGGACCAGAGGGTCTCGCCGCGGGCCACGGCGTGCGTGGCGGGGAGCGGGCCCTGGAGCGGCGCCGCCTGCGTCGTCTCCGGCGCCACCCTGGTGGTATCCTGTGCGCGTAGGCTCCGGCACGCGAGCGGCACCGCCACAAGGGCGAGCAGTGCCGCTCGGTTAGAACGGCAGATCGTCGTCCTCCTCATCCAGGGCCTCCGGCACCGCGTCGAGCGACTCCGCCTTGCCTTCGGAGGCCACTTGCGCCGTCGCCCGGGCGCGCGCCACGTCCGCGCCGCCCTCGGCGCCCCCGCCGCCCCGTGAGGACAGCAGCAGCACTTCCCGCGCGATGATCTCGGTGACGTAGCGCGTCTGCTTCTCGCGGTCTTCCCAGGTGCGATACTCGACCCGGCCCTCGATGTAGATGCGATCCCCCTTCTTCATGTACTTCTCGGCGAGGTCGGCGAGCTGGGCGCCCTTGTTGTTCCAGCAGATGACGCGGTGCCACTCCGTCTTCTCCTGCTTCCCTCCACCCTGCCCCGTCCACTGCCGGCTGGTGGCGAGTGACAGCGTGGCCACGCGCGAGCCGTTGTTCGTGCTGCGCACCTCCGGGTCGGCCCCCAAATTGCCGATCAGCATGACTTTGTTCAGGCTGCGACTCACGACGACCTCCAGCGCAATGCGGGCGGGGCACCAAGGTGCTTCACAGTATATGACTCGCAAGTCATTCTGTCAATCAAAGATACGCCACTCGGACCGAATCCACGCGCGCCTCCGCCGAGGCGCTCACACAGCGGCCCGGAGGATCACCGCATCTTCGATCGGCAGTCGATAGTAGCGGCGGCGGCGGCCGACTGGGATGAAGCCCAGCACCGCGTAGAGGTGCAGTGCCACCGCGTTCGATTCGCGGACCTCGAGAAACACCGCGCGAATCCCCCGCTCGCGCAGCGCCGCGAGCATCGCCTCGACGAGCGCCCGGCCGGTGCCGCGCCGGCGCCGCGCCGCGCCGACGCCCAGGTTGAGGATCTCCGCTTCGTCGACGGCGTGGCGGGCGATGATGTACCCCGCAACGACGCCGTCCGATTCCGCCACGAGGAACGGCCCTTCGGAGGCGATGCACTCGCGGAAGTCGCGCGCCGACCAGGGATCCGAGAAGCTCGCGCCCTCGATCGCGGCGATCGCGGCGACGTCAGCGAGCTGGGCCGGACGGATCCGGAAGCGGGCGTCCGTGGCGCGCCTCCCAGCGTGCTTGCGCTTCCGCCGGCCGCCCGTAGACCGGCTCGGCCGTCGCGAGGTCGGGGATCGGGCGACCCGCCCCGATCCGCTGGAACAACGCCAGGAGCAGCGACGCGGCCGGCGGCAGCGCCTCGAGCGGGACGGGGGACGCGCCGCACCAGCGGACGACGGCCTCGGCGTAGCGCACGGCGCCGTCGCCCACGACGAGCCGCGGGACGGCAGGCGCGGCGCCAGCCAGCTCCTCCACGGTGCACACCGCCGGGGCGACGAGCGTGTCGACTCGATCGGGATGGATGACGTACTCGGCCCCGTACACCTGTCCGCGGAGCGCATCGAAGCAGGCCGCGACGGGCACGGGCCCGAGGGGGAGCGCGCCGGCCGCCGCCGCGGGTGCCAGCCGGCCGAGCGTGACGTCGATGAGCCGGAGGATCTCCGCCGCGTAACGTCTGGCGCCCTGGATGTGCGAGCCGGCCTCCACCGTGGGGGGGCGGCCCGCCGCCACGCTCGCGATGTCGGTCGCGGTGTCGAGCGCGAGCCAGACCCCGCTCATCCCTGCACCTCTTCCAGCTCTCGAATGTCGGGTTGATCGCCGTAGCGCAAGCGGAAGTGCCGGTCCAGCGGAGGCGCCCACGCGCCGGCGCGCTCGGGCCATTCGATCAAGACGATGGCGCGCTCCCGAGCCATGTCGTCGAAGCCCAGGTCGCGCGCTTCCTCGGGGGAGCGCAGGCGGTAGCAATCCACGTGGTAGACCGGCCGGCCCCCTGCCTCGTAGTGATGCACCAGGGCGTAGGTCGGGCTCGTCGCCAGAGCGCGGGCGCCGAGCCCACGGCAGATCGCCTGCACCAGTGTGGTCTTCCCCGTTCCCAGCTCCCCCGACAGACCGATCGTCGCTGGGGCGGAGAGAGTTCGCCCCAGCTCCTCACCGAACCGGCTGAGCTCGTCCACGCGCAGGCGCATGACGCACCCCGTCTCCCTCCGCCTTGAGCTCCAGGATCTGATCGCGCAACAGGGCCGCGAGCTCGAAGTCGAGGTCTTCGGCCGCCGCCTGCATTTGCTGCTCGAGCAGACGGATCAGCGCCTCCCGCTCGTGCGCGTCGGCCGGGCGGTGGATGGCGGGCTCCGCCGGGCGGGCGGTCTTGGCGTCGGCGAAGCGCGTGGCGAAGCGCACCTGGTCCACCGACTTCACGATCGAGCGCGGCGTGATGTCGTGCGCGACGTTGTGCTGCTGCTGCAGGGTGCGGCGCCGATTCATCTCCTCCAAGGCGCGCTGCATGGAGCCGGTGCGCCGGTCGGCGTAGAGAATCGCCTTGCCCTCGAGATTGCGCGCGGCGCGCCCCACGGTCTGGATGAGGGAGCGGTCGGAGCGGAGGAACCCCTCCTGGTCCGCGTCCAGCACCGCCACCAGGGACACCTCCGGCAGATCGAGCCCTTCCCGCAACAGGTTGATGCCCACGAGCACGTCGAACTCCCCGAGGCGCAACCCGCGAATGATCTCCATGCGCTCGATCGCGTCGATCTCCGAGTGCAGGTAGCGCACCCGCACGCCGTGCTGCTGCAGGTAGTCGGTGAGGTCCTCCGCCATGCGCTTGGTCAACGTCGTCACGAGCACGCGCTCGTTGCGCTTCTCCCGCAGCCGGATCTCGTGCAGGAGGTCGTCCACCTGCCCCTTGACGGGGCGGACCTCCACCTCGGGGTCCACGAGACCGGTGGGACGGATGATCTGCTCGACCACGACGCCGCCCGAGAGCCGCAGCTCCTCGTCACCCGGGGTCGCCGAGACGAAGACGATCCGCGGGACGAGGGCCATGAACTCGTCGATGCGGAGCGGTCGGTTGTCGAGCGCCGACGGCAGGCGGAAGCCGTAGTCAACGAGCGTCTGCTTGCGGGAGCGATCGCCCTCGTACATGCCTCCGAGCTGCGGCATCGTCTGATGCGACTCGTCGATGATGCACAAGTAGTCGTCCGGGAAATAATCGAGCAGGCAGGCGGGGCGCTCTCCCGGCGCGCGACCGGTGAGGTGCCGCGAGTAATTCTCGACCCCGGTGCAGCGCCCCACCTCGAGCAACATGTCGATGTCGAAGTGGGTGCGGGACTCGAGACGCTGCGCCTCGAGCAGCTTGTTCTGGGCCCGCAGCTCCGCCAGTCGCTCCTTCAGCTCGGTCCGGATCGCCCCCACCGCGCGCTCGACGGACGGCCGCTCGGTGACGAAATGGGTCGCCGGGTACACCGCAGAGCGCTGCAGCTCGGCGATCGTGTTCCCGGTGAGCGGGTCGATCTTCGCGATCCGCTCCACCGTGTCGCCCCAGAACTCGACGCGGACCGCCTGCTCGTCGTAGGCGGGGAAGATCTCGACGGTGTCCCCGCGCACGCGGAACGTCCCCCGCTCGAACCCCACGTCGTTCCGCTGATACTGCACGCGCACCAGGTCTTCGAGCAGCGCGTCGCGGCCGCGCGCCTCTCCCACGGCGGCCGTCACGAGGAGCTTGCGATACACCTCCGGGTCGCCCAAGCCGTAGATCGCGGAGACGCTCGCCACGATCACGACGTCGTCGCGCTCCATCAGACTCGACGTGGCGCGCAGCCGCAGCCGGTCGATATCGTCGTTGATGGAGGAATCCTTGGCGATGTAGGTATCGGTCTGCGGGACGTACGCCTCGGGCTGGTAATAATCGTAGTACGAGATGAAGAACTCGACAGCGTTGCGCGGGAAGAACGCCTTCAGCTCACCGTACAGCTGGGCCGCGAGTGTCTTGTTGTGCGACAGCACGAGCGTGGGGCGCCCGAACTGGGCGAGCACGTGCGCCATGGTGAGCGTCTTGCCGGAGCCGGTGACGCCGAGCAGCGTCTGATAGCGGTCGCGGCGCGCGAGCCCGGCGGTGAGCTCGCGGATCGCCCGCGGCTGGTCTCCCGCCGGCGCGAAGGGGGAGACGAGCTCGAAGGCCATCCCCTACGCCGGTGTGCCGGCGTCGTGCCGGGCGACGTCTGTGACGCCCTTCAGGCGCCGGATCGCCTTGATCACCTTCTTGAGGTGGCTCTGGTTCTCCACCTCCACGAGGATGGTCCCGAATACGGCGCCATCCCGCGTCGCGAGCTCGGCGGATCGGATGTTGGTGCCCGATTCGCTGATCGCCTGGCAGATATCGGCGAACAGGCCCCGCCGGTCCTCCCCGCTCACGGCGAGCCGCACCACGAACGTCTCGCCCTCCGACTCCTGCCAGTCGATCTCCACCCGGCGCTCCGCCTCCGTCGAGAGCACGAGCAGATTGGGACAGTCGCTGCGGTGGATGGAAATGCCCCGCCCCTGGGTGACGTATCCCACGACCGCGTCCCCCGGGACCGGCTGGCAGCACTGGGCGTACCGAACCATCAGGCCATCCACGCCTTGGATCTTGATCCCGCGGCCGATGCGCAGCCGCTCCATCATGCGCCCGAACACCGTCGGCTTGGGCGGCTGGAGCTCGTCCGCGGCCAGGCCCGGGTACAGGGCGCGCATCACCTGCCCCAGCGGGAGATCGCCGCGGCCGAGCGCCGCTTCGAGCTGCTCCCCCGAGCCCACGGACAGCGTCACCGCCGCTTGTGTCAGGCGCGCGTCGTCCGGGGGCTCGAGCCGGCGCCGGCGTACTTCGCGCTCCAGGATCTCGCGTCCCAGCGCCAGGCTCCGCTCGTGCTCCTCCTGCTTCACCCACTGCCGCACCTTGTGGCGCGCCCGCGCCGTCTGCACGTGGGCGAGCCAGTCGCGTGACGGCCGGGCCTGCGCGCTGGTGAGGATCTCCACGGTGTCGCCGTTGTCGAGCGGCCGATGCAGCGGGGCGATCCGCCCGTTGATGCGCGCCCCCTGGCAGTGCTGCCCCACCTCGGTGTGCACGGCGAACGCGAAATCGAGCGGCGTCGCGCCCTTGGGCAGGCGCTTCACGTCGCCGCGCGGCGTGAAGACGAAGATCTCGTCCTGATAGAGGTCGATCTTCAGGAATTCGATGAACTCTTCCGGCGTGTGGGCATCCTGCTGCAGCTCGATGAGCTGGCGGAACCACGCCAGGTGGCGGTCCAGCTCGTCGGGTCCCTTCCGCTCGTGGTATAGCCAGTGCGCCGCGATCCCGTATTCCGCGGTGCGGTGCATGTCGCGGGTACGGATCTGAATCTCGTACAGCTGGCTCCCCGGCCCGAACACGGTCGTGTGGAGGGACTGGTACCCGTTCGACTTGGGGCTCGCGATGTAGTCCTTGATGCGCTCCTGCAGCGGCGTCCACTTGTGGTGGATGGCGCCGAGCACGTGGTAACACTCGGGGATGGAGTTCACCAGCACCCGCACGGCGAGCAGATCGTAGATCTCCTCGAACGGCTTGCCCCGATTCTTCATCTTCTTGTAGATCGACCACAGGTTCTTGGGACGGCCGGTGATCTCGCAGCCGCTCAGGCCCGCGCGAGTCAGCTCCTCGGCGAGCGGCACCCGCATGCGCTCGATGGTGCGCTCCCGCTCG
>WNGL01012152.1_pt1 | contig 10378 bp, 8 predicted proteins | sample 5400591 | NCBI WGS metagenome assembly WNGL01 (sample SAMN13153377, study PRJNA577476) | soil metagenome | isolation source: 80 cm soil or saprolite under Garry oak tree replicate 1 | place: USA:California | collected 2016-06-15 | reverse complement strand
TGCGCGCGCGGGTATCGAATTGGCCTGATGGTTCCGATCTTGGTGCGGATTGTTGCCCAGCCGACTTCACCGCAGAAACGCCTCGGGGAGTCCGCCATCGACCGGAATGAGATGACCGGTAGTGCACCGCGAACGCGCGCTGGCCAGGAACAGAATCGCCTCCGCGCAATCTGATGGATCGATGGGCTGATGAGTCAGCGTGCGCTTGGCGTAGAAGGTGGCCAGCAAACTACGCAACTCTTCGTCACTCAGTGCCTCTTCGAAGGGAATGCCATATTTGGTGAGCGACGCGCGCACACGATCGCGGGGGAACATGGTTGAGCCCTTGACCACTGTAGCGGGACAGATGCCATTGACGCGGATCTTCGGGGACAAGCCAACGGCGAGCTCGCGAACGAGATGGCTCAGTGCGGCCTTGCTCACGTCGTACGCCTCGCTGCCGCGCTTGGGCACGACAGCGTTCGCGGAGCTGGTGAGCACGATGGAGCCGTCGAGGTCTTGCTCGTTGAACAGCTTCGCGGCTTCGTCGCATAGCAAGTAGTTTGCGGTGACGTTCACATGGTATTGATTAAGATGTCGACGCCGCCGAACGCCGCGACGGCGGCCTTGAGCGCCTTACCAATGGCGTCGCGGCTGCGAATGTCTACTGCCGTCGATGCAACGAATTCCTTCGAGGCGATCTTGGCGAGTTCTTCGGAAACCTTGGCGGCGCCGGCGGTATCGCGGTCAGCGATCATGACATGTGCGCCACGCGTGGCCGCAAGCAGTGCAACCTCGCGGCCAATGCCGCTGCCTCCGCCTACGACGAGTACGACGTAGCGGCTCAATTCCTTTTCGGCTGGCTGGCGGCGAATTTTTGCTTCTTCGAGGGCCCAATATTCAATGCCGAATGCTTCACTGAGCGGCATGGCAACGTAGTTGGTGAAGACTTTGAATGTGGCTGGATCCATGCCCTGGCCGCACTGAGGAACAATGCTTGACGTTGAGCTCGGCACTTCTTCTTCGCCGAGCAGGCTTGCGCCTTCCATGACGTGAATTGCGTTGGCATAGAACTCGCCGGTGATGCGCGCTTCGGTTTTATTTTTTCCAAAGCTGAACATTCCGAGGCCCGGAATCAAAACGATCGATGGACTGGTGTCACGCAGAGCAGGCGAGTCGGGCAGCGCATGCTTTTGGTAGTAGCTTCGATAATTCTCGCGATACTCAGCGAGCGATTCGTCAATCTGCTTTTTGAGCGCTTGCAGGTCCTGTCCTTCGGCCCAAGGCACAAACATTGGGCGAATCTTGGTGCGGATGAAGTGGTCAGGACAACTTGTGCCGAGGAAAGCAAGATCCTTTGCGTGCACGGAGTTCACGAACTGAAGGACATCCTCTGTGTCGCGATAGCGGGCGATCCAGCGCCGCTGGTTGCTAATGCGTCCGCGCAGAAACGGAAGAATCTCAATTGCCAGATCCTGACGATTCGCTCGCGACTTTACAGCCTCGCCGCCGAAACGGGTGTCTCCTTTTGGAATGCCTTGGTTCGCAATAAACTGTCCAATCTGGTCGATCACGGTCAGCGTGTTTATATAGCACTCGCGTTGCGTCTCGCCCCAGGTGAAGAGGCCGTGGCCGCCGAGGAGGATGCCGTCGCATCCGGGATTCTGCTCGATCGCGCGCTTCATCATCATGGCAAGCTCGAAACCTGGGCGCTGCCACGGTAACCATACGAGCTGGTGATGAAATTCGCGGTTGAAAGCTTCCATCTTCGTCTTGCCGTTTGCCGAGGCGGCGAGGGCGATACCCCAGTCGGGATGCAGATGATCCACATGCGGGAAGGCAAGGAAACCGTGGAGCGGCGTATCAATGGAAGCCGCAACCGGATTGTTGCGGAAGGCGCATATCGGGTACATCTCCGCCATGGAGTCTTCGGTGTCCTGGCCTCGATAGAGGCGCTCGAGGGTCAGCAGTTTCTCCTGGTAGAGGGTTGCGAAGCCGCCGCGCTTGATGCTGCCGAGGTCGCCGCCGCTGCCCTTCACCCAGAGAACCTTCACCGGCTGGCCGGTGAGCGGATCGAGTTCGTCGACTTTGGAGCTTGTGTTGCCGCCCGCAAAGTTGGTGATGCGCAAGTCAGAGCCGAGGAGGTTGGAGCGGTAGCGCAGCAACTCGGGTTGATCCAGCCTGTCGGCTACGGCTGGATCCCACCGATCTTCAAGGAACTTCAAGGAGGGGGAAGAGACGACTGCAGCGGGCATGTGTACCACCTTGTTTGCGTTAATGCGAACTGAAAACATCATACCGGAAAAGCAATAGGGAATTTATTTCTTTTCCGAACTTTCAGGAGCCAAACGGCAGGGACTTAGATGCTTCGGATTTTAAGCTTTTGGAGCTGGAGATTCGGCCGCAGCCAGGATTTCAGGTGTAACTACATGGTGGCGCACATAGTTGTACGGCGGAACGATGCGGCCGCGCAACAGGGTGATGCCCAACTGGATAAGGCGTGGGCCGTAGCCTTCCGCGCCGTGGGAGATGGAACCGATGATGGCGCTCGACTCCTTGCGCATTTCCTCCAGCACTTCGGGGATGCAGTCTTGCCCGACGATGGCGAAGTCTTCTTCGCGGCCGAATTGGCGGGCGGCGTCGAGCACTCCGAGGGCGCTTGAGTCTGTGGAAGCTGCTACGAGGATTCGCTGGCCTTTGCGTTGGGTTCGCAAGAACTCCAAAACTGCGACGAGGCTAGGCTGGCGCATCCCGCGGCCTTCTAGGCGGAGAAAGCGATCCGAAGGAATCTGGCCAAGGCGCTCGCGGATACCTTCGAAGGCGCCGGTGATCCTGCTTTGCACAAAGCTGCCGGCCTCAGAGAAGCCGACGCCGATGACCCAATCGGCTTTGGATTTCCATTTGCTGCACGCGTACTGTGCCAAGAGCGCGCCAGCCTCATAGCCCACCTCGAAGTTGTCGACGCCGAAGTAAGTCGCGTTGGGGTGGGGTACGTCGATTGCAATGAGAGGGATTTCGGCCTTCTTGAAGATGTGGGCGATATGAGGCGCGACATGCTCTTCGACCTGGAACTCAAGGACCAGGTCAACGCGCTGGCGCACGAACTCTTCGGCATTTTTGATGGCGAGGTCGGGATCGTAACGATTGTCGAGTTGGAGCAGTTCGACACCTGCGGCGGCAGCGGCAGCGGTGACGCTGGAAGCTACGGCCAGAGAAAATGGCATCTCCCCACTCTGAGCGGCGAAGCCGAATCGCAGGCGGCGAGGGCGTGAGACGAGCCTGTATTGGCCGCTCTCACCTTGTGCGACATAACCGCGATGCACAAGTGTTTTCAGAATTCGATAAACGCTGGTCTTCGAGATATTGGTCTGCTGGTAGACATCTTCAAGAGCAATCGGGCCTTTGGTCTGGTCCAGGAGCTCCAGTACGTCCAATGCCTTTGAGAGAATCGGGATCAGGTAGAGGCGCTTGATCTTTGGTCTGGACAACCTGTCGTTCCTCCGTCCATTTGAGCACAACTTGAATTGCAACCACCATCCTATGCGTAGGAATTGGCGGGCATCAGCTTTCCGCCGCGTTCGGCGCTGATCCGCTGCACGTAGCCGCTCTCAGCGAGGGCCGCGAGAGGATCCTCAGGAAGGTCATGTATCTTGCGCCACTCTCTCAGCATTGGTCGAACATCCCGCCAGAACGCTCCGCGGAAGACTTCCTCGGCAGCGACCAATTCGCATTGGTCTTGCAGCTGATCGAGTTTTTTGAGATCCACGAGTGCGGCTTTGAGCCATAGTTCCTGCGCAGTGGCCACGGTTTGCACCATGGCTTCCATTTTGCCTTTCAAATTGTGGCTTTGGTCGATCATGAAGGCTATTTCGGGCAACGCTTCCGATCCGGACAACTGGATTTCATGGAAGATACGGAAGATCTGATAAGGGTCGATAGAGCCGAGCGTGAGATCGTCGTCGGCGTAGCGGCGATCGTTGAAGTGGAAGCCGCCCAGCATGCCGGTATGCAGAAGCCAGGCAACGATCTGCTCGATGTTCTGCGTGGCGTAGTGGTGCCCGGTATCGACCAGCACCCGCGCCTGAGGGCCAGCCTTCGAGGCAAGGTGCGAAGCCATTCCCCAATCCCCGATGTCGGTGTGATAGAAGGCAGGCTCGAAGGGTTTGTATTCGACCAGCAATCGCTGATCAGGTGCGAGCGACTGGTGGGTACGGATGAGCGCCTCTTCCAGCCATTCGATGCGCTTACGAATGCTTTGCGTGCCGGGATAATTCGAGCCGTCGGGTAGCCAAAGCGAAATATCTCTTGAACCCAACTGGCGCGCGATGGAGACGGAATCCAACACATGGGCCACGGCCCGCTCACGAATTTCCGCGGACGGATTGCAGAGGGATCCGAATTTGTACTCCTGATCCTGAAAAAGATTGGGATTGATCGATCCCGCCGAGACCCCGTAGCGGAGTTCGAGGCCGCGCACGGCCTTGGTGTCGGTCGTTCCGTTGGGTAGATCCCATAAAACATGCAGAGCGAGGGTGGGAGTGACACCTGTCAGCTTATGCACCTGTCCGGCGTCGCAGAACTTTTCCTCGAGGGTCGAGGCTGCACCGGCCTGGAGGAACTTCCCAAACCGTGTACCGGTGTTGGCAAATCCCCAAGACGGGATTTCGATCTTGAAGGAATCGAGGGCTCGAAAAGCCAGCTCGTGGAGAGCCGCATTTGATTGCATGGTCTACCTGCTTCATCGTTGAAGTTCAATACCAGCGCTGATGTCCCCAACTGCAATTGGAGAATTGAAGACCTTCTCGGCTCCTTTCAGTAGGGGCTCGATTTTGCAGAAAGCCTTCAAATTCCGCATTTCAGCACCGGAATAGGAAATCGTAAGCGAATTTAACGTCTTTGTCTAACAAACTTTGTATCTATTGGAATTTTTGCCATTGACAGCCACTTCACAGAGCGTAACTCTAGATATCGTATTCTCCGACATCGATAGAGAGACTGGATGAAGCGCGCTGGACAATTGAAAGCCCGATTGACATTTCAAGATTTGTGGGCGATGCGCGCGAGAATCATTCGGCATGTTGCTTGCCCTGGATTACTCGTCTTGATGGGTTTCATCACGTTGGCGTTGGGGAGCGCGCAGGAGCAAGTATCCGCGTCGAAGGACGAGGCGGTGACCGCACTTCATAAAGGCTTCGCGCATCCGCCGGACGAAAGCAGGATCATGATGCGATGGTGGTGGTTTGGTCCCTCGTTGACCAAGCCTGAGCTCAAGCGCGAACTCGAACAGATGAAGGCCGCGGGAATTGGCGGCGTCGAGATTGCCACGCTCTATCCGCTCGCGCTTGACGATCCTGCGACGGGTTTTCATAACCTCACCTATCTTTCTGACGAGCACATTGATGCGTTGCGCTTTGCGGCGGATGAGGCTAGGCGGTTGGGCCTTCGCGTCGATGTGACGCTCGGAAGCGGTTGGCCGTTCGGGGGCCCGCATGTTCCAGTGACGCAGGCTGCCGGAGAACTGCGAGTGGAAGCGGTGCCCGCGAGACAGAACTCGATCGCAGTGCCCTCAATGGAAGCGGGGGAGCAGCTGATGGCCGCATTTCTGGCCTCGGGTACCAAGTCCGATGTGGACTTCAAGGGTGCGAAACAGTTGCCGAACCCAACGGGCGCGCGGCTTGATCTGCCGGATAAATCTGGACGTGATCATGTTGTGCTCTTCTTCATTTCGAGCAGGACCGGGATGATGGTGAAGCGGCCTGCGGCGGGGGCGGGCGGCTTTGTTCTGGATCACTACGATCGCATGGCTATCGAAAATCATCTGCACGCCGTCGGCGATCGCCTGCTGTCTGCGTTCGGCGACCACGCGCCATATGCAGTGTTCAGCGATTCGCTGGAGGATTACGGTTCAGATTGGACTCCAGATTTGTTAGACCAGTTCAAGCGGCGGCGCGGATATGACCTCGCGCCGTTGCTTCCGGCGCTCGTGGGAGACGTCGGTCCCGAGACGGCGGCGATCCGTCACGACTGGGGACAAACGCTCACTAATATTGCGAACGAGAACTTTCTGGAGCCAATGCACGCATGGGCCCATGAGCATCACACGCTGTTGCGCTCACAAACATACGGGTTTCCGCCGGTCACGCTTTCAAGCAACCGATATGAGGATCTGCCCGAGGGAGAGGGGAAGGCCACCGTTGATATGTGGAGGCAGTTCTCCGACACGCGATGGGCGGCCTCGGCGGGGCATCTCTTTGGCCGTAACGTAATTTCATCCGAGACGTGGACGTGGCTGCACTCACCTGCTTTCCGCGCGACGCCGCTGGACATGAAGGCCGAGGCTGATTTGCATTTCCTTCAGGGAATCAATCAGCTTGTGGGCCATGGTTGGCCGTATTCTCCCCCGAAGGGGGGCGAGCCAGGTTGGCGGATGTATGCGGCAGGTGCGTGGAACGGCCACAATCCATGGTTCGCCGTGATGCCGGATCTTACGGGCTATTTGCAACGAATCAGCTACGCACTGCGACAAGGGACGCCCGCGAATGATGTGGCCATGCTGCTGTCGAACGATGATGTTTGGGCTTCGTTCAATGCGCATCTGCAGAGAAACAAGCCGCCCACATCGGTTCTCGGTTTCGATGAGACGGGTTCGAACATCACCATGGATGAGTCGATGCCCGGGTTCTTGGGAACAGAGGTCATTCCGCAGGTGCTGGATGCCGGTTTCAATTTCGATTTCATCGATTCCGATGCAATCGACACCGTTGGAATTCCATACAAAATACTGATTCTTCCCGGCGTCGATCGGATTTCGCCGAAGACTTACGGCAAAATATTGGAATTTGCCCGGCGCGGCGGAATCGTAGTGGCGACCAGGCGGCTGCCGGATACTGCGCCTGGATTTTTGCATGCGGCCGAAGTCACCGCGCAGGTTCGGACGATTTCGCAAGAGCTCTTTCACGGGCAGGTCGCGACGGGGCATTTTATTTCCAACGAGCGAGAACTTGGCGCCGCATTGGCGGGATGGTTGCATCCTGATTTTCTTGTTACTCCGCGAAGCTCGGAGATCGGATTCATTCATCGGCGGCTTGCCACGGGCGATTTGTATTTCGTTGCAAATACCAGTAATCATCGGCAGAGTTTCCATGCCAGCTTTCGGTCTGCCCGGGCAAACACCGAGGTGTGGGATGCGTTTTCGGGTGAAAGCTACGGCATCCGAAGTTCTTCCGACATGGCACTTGATTTAGAGCCCTATGAGTCGCGGATTGTCTTCTTCTCGAATGCCGCCCTGTCTGCCGCTCCTGCGCAAGGCCGCGTGGAGAGCAAGCGCGCTGACATCTCACATGATTGGAACGTCTCCTTTGCAGGCGAAAGGCAGGCCGAACAGATGCGCACGCTTGCGCCCTGGGGAGACGATGCGCGCCGTCGCTACTACTCTGGCGTGGTAACGTATCGCAAGACGATCGATATCCCTGAGAGTGACGTGCATGCTGGTCACTCGGTGGTTCTCGATTTTGGGGAAGGCGTCCCGGTTGCCAAGCCTGATCCGCTGCCGCATTTCAACATGCGCGCCTATCTTGAGAGCCCGGTGCGTGAAGCTGCGCAGGTGTTTGTCAACGACCAGTTGGCCGGCTACGTCTGGCATCCTCCCTATCGTGTGGACCTTTCGCGCTTCCTTCGGCCAGGCAAGAACGAACTACGCATTGTGGTGGGGAACACGGATATCAATGGGCTGGCAGATGAGTCTCCGCCGAACTACCGACTGCTCCGTGATCGATATGGCGTTCAATTTGAGCCGCAGGACATGAAAGATCTTGAACCGCTACCTTCGGGTATTCTCGGCCAATTGACATTGATTGAGACTGCCCCGACTCACTGATTGGATTCCGTTAGGCACGTTTGGGTTTGGACTCTCAGTCGGGCGGTATCCGACGAAGAATTTCGGGCGTTGAAGTGCCAGGAATGGCCGAAATTGCAATCGCGATAGATTTGCCTCTAAACTTACTAGGGGTCGATGTCTCAGATTGTCAACAAAAAAGATCCGAGATGGTTGGCCTGTCTGTAATACGCGGAAGTGGTGAAATGGCAAACACACTAGCCTTAGGAGCTAGCGCCGAAAGGCTTGCGGGTTCAAGTCCCGCCTTCCGCACCAAGATCATGCGCTCGAAGGACATTTTGGACCCTTCGAACTACGTGTTTCGCACCTGACCTAGATGTTCGGGCTCCCCTATGATTCACACTCTCCTAATAATTTGACTTGCGGGTAACCGTGTTGGGGCACTCAACTACTTCGACGGGAGTAATCTGGTAAAACTATGAGTCCAACTGCGCAACAGCCTCAAATGAATGTGGTTCAAACGGACGACTACCGCGAGTCTTACGCAAACAGCGTGCAGGTACGTGTGAGCGTCTGGGACTTTTCGCTTGTGTTCGGCTTGGCGGCGAGCGATAGCCCGGAACAGGTGACCATTCGCAATCATCACGCCATCTTCCTAAGCCCGCAGCAGGCGAAGGCGCTGTGGAACGTGCTGGGACAGAATCTTTCCCAATATGAGCAGGCATTCGGCACGTTGAACCTGGAGCCGCAGAGCCATAGCTTTCCGCAGGGACCCGTCAACTAAGCAGTCAGCCGGTTTTCGCGCTAATAGCGAGGAGCAGACGTTTGCGTTTGCGAAGGTTTTTCGTGCTGCGAAGAGAGGGGCCCATCCCTGGTTGGATGGTGTTTCCGGTGATCTTCGCAGCCCTATACGTGAGCCATTTTACGCTGCTGCGGCTGCCCTATTACTGGGATGAAGCGGGCTATTACATTCCTGCCGCGTGGGATTTTTTTCGCACGGGTTCGCTTATCCCGATTTCGACGTTGTCGAATGCGCATCCGCCTCTGCCGAGCATCTATCTTGCGTTGTGGTGGAAGGTTTCAGGGTTTTTTCCGGAAGTTACGCGCGAGGCCGTGCTCTTGGTTGCTTCGCTGGGGCTGCTGGCGGTGTGGCGTTTGGCGCATAGAGTGGCGGGGTCGGGGCAGGTGGCTTTCTGGACAGTAGTCCTGACGGCGGCTTATCCAATTTGGTTTGCGCAGAGCACATTGGCGCATGCGGATATTTTTTCGGCAGCGTGCACGCTCTGGGGCTTGGTATATGCGGTGCCTGATCGCGACCGGAAGCCATTGGTGGCGGCCCTGTGGTTTATGGCGGCCGCGCTGTGCAAGGAAACGGCGATTGCGGTTCCGCTGACTTTGGCTGCGATAGGGGTGGTAGCTGGGTTTCGCGCACGGCAGCCGGCGCGGCTTCACCTTTGGCGCGAGGCAGCGTGGATGGCAAGTAGTACGCTACCTTTGGCCGGATGGTTCGCCTGGCACTACGCGAAAACGGGGTTCATTTTCGGGAATCCCGAGTACTTGCGCTACAACGCGCAGGCCAACCTGGAGCCGGCACGGATGCTGGCGGCCTTTGAGCATCGGCTGCTGCATTTGACGGCGCACATGAATATGTTCGTTCCGGCGCTGCTTACGGTTGCGGCGATGATGCTGAATCCGCGACTGAATGCCGAAGGGCTCGCGCGGGAGCGGATCAGCGCATCGGTGCTGTGGCGGTTTTTCTTCGTGCTGCTGGTGAATGCACTTCTCTTCAGCGTGCTGGGTGGGGCGCTGCTCACGCGGTATCTATTGCCGATGTACCCGTTGGTGCTGTTGGTGGTGGTGTCAACGTTCTATAGGCGGGTGCCTTATTGGCAGGCTCTCGCGGTTTTTTCAGCGGCAGCGTTTGTGGCGGGGTTGTTCATCAATCCGCCTTACCGGTTTGCGCCAGAAGACAATCTGGCCTATGCGCGCGTGGTGCGGCTGCATCTGGCAGGGATCGCGCAGCTGACCAGGCAGTTCCCAGGATCCACGGTGCTTTCGGCATGGCCAGCAACGGACGAACTAACGCGTCCGGAACTTGGATATCTCAAGGCGCCCTATGCGGTTTATCGGCTTGAGGACTTCACGACCGAGCAGATTGATCGAGCGGCGGCGGAACCGGAAAAGTACTCGACTGCGCTGGTCTTTTCGACAAAGTACGATCCGCCGTCGCTGCCGCTGACGCTGGGACCGAAGAGCGAAGCCTTGGATAAGCGGTATTTCGGCTTGCATCACGACTTGCCGCCGGAAGCGATCGCATGGCGGCTCGGTGGCGCGCTGGAATGGAAGCACGAGGACAACGGGATGTGGATTGCGCTGATTCGATTCAACCGGCAAATTGAGGCGCGGACAGAGCCGAGGGGCGGATTACAGTAAGCGACTCGACAACAATCGAACACTGCGGATGGTGGGTTTCGCAACCTATAATCAGCTGTCGTGCTTTTCTTTTCAACATCTCGAATATGCAAGGCCGGTCGGTTGGCCGTGGCATCGATGCTCTTTTTGGTC
>WNGL01011022.1_pt1 | contig 10379 bp, 11 predicted proteins | sample 5400591 | NCBI WGS metagenome assembly WNGL01 (sample SAMN13153377, study PRJNA577476) | soil metagenome | isolation source: 80 cm soil or saprolite under Garry oak tree replicate 1 | place: USA:California | collected 2016-06-15 | reverse complement strand
AGAGTTAATTGAGGCGTCACGCGCCATTGGTTTTGTAGAAACGCCCCGAAGCTCGTGACGCCAAATTGCGTAGCCGAGGAGCCAAAGGCTTGTCGCCAAACTGCCGGCCGTCCCGCAGCGAAGTCATCGAGCGTGCGAAAGATATATAGAGCGCCAAACCCGTCGCGGAATTCACTATTGAGCCCGATGTGATTAATCGTCACGCCGCCCTTCCATTCGCTACGCGACCCGGACAGTGAAATATTATCGACGATCTGCTCGCGCGTTTCTTTGCGCGTGGAATCAGCATCAAAGGATCTGCCAAAACGAGCCACGCCAACGATCTCTACTTCTGGGCCGACCGTGTCTCCTGCGCGTGTTACAGCGCGGCGTGTGCTCGCCTGGAATCGCAAGTCGTTGACCAAAGTTGGCGACAAGACGGATATTGCAGATGCAGTAAACTGGTAGTCTTTTGTGTAAGCGCTCCCACGTGCCGATCTATCGGTGAGAACATCGGTATTGAAGCCATCGCCGCGCTCTCTCAAGTTCGTGAAGGCGAAGCGAAAGTTGAGTGTGTGACGCTGCGATGCGATGTAGGTGAGCTTTCCGGCGGCTTCGGTTTCGTCCGTTCCAATCCTAAACCTTCCTCCGGTCAATGATCGCACCGCGAGCCGAGGAGCAAAACCTGAAGCGAGCGATGAGTTGATGCGCGTCCGCGCACTTCGATTTATCTCCGATTCATCTTCAGCAGAAAGGTGCTCTTGTTCAGCCGCAACATAGAAGAAGAGCTTATCGCGTCTGAGAGGACCGCCCAGAGCAACACCCGGCTGCACCCGGCGGAAACGCAACCGACTGGCTGGTGGCGGGTCGGAGAAAGGTTCGCGAGCATTGAAACGCTCATTCTGGAAAAAGGCGAAAGCGTCGCCGTGGAATTGGTTTTGTCCTACCCTGGTGACTACGTTGATAGCTCCACCTGCGGCGCCGCCAAACTCAGCGGACTGACCGTTGTTTACGATTTGGAATTCGCGCACGATTTCCGGGGAGAGGGCGACGCGAGCCGCGCCGGTAGTCTCGTCTGTGTTGTCTAACCCGTCAATCGAAATTGAGTTGCTCCGGGGTCGTAGTCCGCCGAAGGTGAATCCGCTGTCGGCGAGTGGCGAGCCGGATCCTGCTTTGCTACCGCCGCCATTTTGTTGGTTTGATGGCGCAACTCCCGGAGCCAGTAGCGTAAACTCCAGATAGTTGCGGCTGTTGATCGGCAACTCCTCAATGCGCTCGGGATCGATTGATGTGGTAACAGCAGTCTGCGTCGCATCCAGCGCGGGCGGACTATCCGTGACCGTCACTTGTGCGTTTACGTCTCCAGCAGTTAGCGAGATATCGAGTGTTGACGAGCGACCGAGCGCGACGGTTACCTTCGGATTGAAGTACGGCGCAAAACCTGCAGCCAGGGCTTTGACTTCATAATCGCCAACAGCGAGCGCAGTAGCGCGATAGCTGCCATCAGCTTCGCTTGTGACATTTCTGGTTTGATTGGTCGTGAGATTGCGCAGCGCGATCGTGGCCCTTGGGATACCTGCCCCTGCCGCGTCACGGACGGTGCCCATCAGAGTGCCCGTGGTCGCCGAGTCTTGAGCTAGCACGGATAATGGAACGAATAACAAAGAAACAACAATTATTGCCAGACCGAGGTTACTTGATAAAAACCGCACGCTTGAGAATCCCCTTGCCCGTTCAAGTTTCGCGTATGAAGTACGGATCTCTGCCTTCTCGAACATCGCATCGCTGACGCTGCGTCTATTTCACAATCTTGATCTGCTTCGGATCAGTCAGCTCAATTTGAGCCTTGCCGTGATAGTCAACAAACTTACCTGAAACAATAATTTCCTTACCGTCGAGCGTCTTCACATCAGGAAATTTCGGAAAGTCAGGATTCTTCAACACTGCTGTTAGCGCGGTGCGATAGTTAGGATCAAAATCAAAGACGATTAAATCTCCATCACGCTCCTCAAAGAATTTGCTGACCGTGCCCCTGAATGATCCTTCCTTGCCAACCAGCTTTTGTGCGCCGGCCAAGTCATGTGCATCCAGCGCGTTCTTGTAAACGGCATCGTCCTTGTCCACCGTTTCGAACTTGGCCGTCTTCGAGGCCACGACGTGCTGAAGCGGTTTCATCGGGTCCCGATCCTGAGGTTTTCGACTCGCTCCCACTTTATTGAGACTCCAAACACCGCAGGTGCTTGCCACGATTGCCACGAAGATTACCGTAAGCCTCGTGATTCTCATTCTTATTCCTCCTCTGAACTCTTTGTTGTCTGGAACCACAGTCATCAATTCCGATCACACTAATTTCGGGACCACACGCCGCCTCGCCCGGGTAATAAGGACACTGTTGTCGCACGCGTTGCTGGCGTGCTCTAAAGGTAGACGACAACTCTTATATCAGGCACCTTGCTTGAACCTTTCGTGAACATTACATCTATGAAAGGTTCGTCAAATTGGAATGAGTTAGTGAAACTCGACGGGCAGATAAAGAGTAAAGAGAGAACCCCCGCCTGGTTTGCTGGAGACTTCAATGCGTCCGTTGTGAGCCTGGACCACGGCCTTTACTAAACTCAGGCCAAGTCCAAGTCCCCGTTGCGAGCGACTCTGATCGCCACGATACAGACGATTCCATATTTTCGGAGTGTCTTCGGAAGATATCCCTGCGCCAGTATCTTTGATGGTTATGACAGCCTGATGGTCGCGTTGGAAAGCGTCAAGATCTATTCGTCCACCGCTCGGAGTGTACTTAACCGCGTTATCCATCAGGTTCGCCATCACCTGCCGCATTCGGTTAGCGTCGGCACTTAAGAAAAGATCGTCTGGAGACGAGGCGTGAAGCGATACGTTTTTGTCCTCTGCTACGTGCGCGTACAGTTCAACCGTATCCTTTATCAGCTCCGAAATGTTTATGTTCTCCATCTGGAGCTTCATCGCTCCCGTTTCGGCTTCGGAGATGTCCATCAGCGTATTCAACATTGTAAGAATCCGATCCGCTTCCTCCACACAATCCGCCAGCGCTTCTCTGGAAGCATCTTGAGTCTGCTCCGATCGTAAGGTCATCTCGGCAGTGCCGCGCAGTCTTGCGAGTGGAGTGCGCAGATCATGGGCCACTGCGTCGAGCGAGCCGTGCATCCCCTTAATTAGGGTTTCGATCTTTTCCAACATGGAGTTGAAGAGACTGACCAGTTCGTATAATTCATCTCGGGTCTGGCTGGCCGGCACACGAGCATCCATTTTGCCGGTAGAGACTGAGCGAATAGTTTGAATGAGGCTTCGGACTGGACGTAGCGCGCGATATGCGAGAAACGATCCTCCCCCTATGCCGAGGATGATTGCCGGAATCATGAACCCGGCGAACACTTCACGAAACGTCTCCAGGAGAGCTTCCCGCTCTTCCGTGCTCTGGCCTACTTGCAGCACGCTTCCGTCCGGGAGAATTGTGGATTCGATCTCCAACCCCTGCTCTCGATCGCGGGTCTGTAAATAGACCGGTTGCTGACTTCTATTGCGGGAGTTGCCATCAACTTGAGTAAGGTCGAAGTCCTTCCAGCGATCGGGAGCGTTCAGAAAGACCGTGGTGTTTTGGGGTCCGACGAGTCGAACGAATAAAGGATCTTCTTTACCGGATCTACCTTCGAGACTTACTTCCTTCTTTAGCGCCTCGATGCCGCCCGTTTGATATTGAGCCGCATACTCACCGAGCTTCTGATGGGTTTCTTCCCGGTCCTTTTTCCGCACGGATGAAGACAGCAGAAAATAGGCAAGGACAAAAAGAAACGATGTGCTCAGAACGAAAAAGGCGGAATACCATAGGATCAGCCTGAAGGTGATGGTCTTGCGGAGCGTAACAAGATGTTTGGGGCTAAGATATTTTAAGAACATATCCAACTCCACGAATGGTATGGATCATCTTCTCCGCGAAGTTCTTGTCAACCTTATTTCTCAACCGGCACACCAGCACGTCAACCACATTCGTTTGCGGGTCGAAGCCGTAATCCCAAACGTGTTCCAGGATCATGGTCTTGGAAACCACCCGGCCGGCGTTGCGCATTAAATATTCCAGTAGGGCGAACTCCCGCGCTTGCAGATCCAGAGTCTCGCCTCCGCGAACAACCTCGCGCGACAAGAGATTCATGGAGAGATCACCGGTCTTCATCCGAGTTGGTTCGGCTGCTGCATTTCCGGTTGCGCGCCGAAGCAACGCCTGCACGCGTGCAAGAAGTTCTGAGAAGGCGAAGGGCTTAACCATGTAGTCGTCGCCTCCCGCTTGCAAGCCTTTAACCCGATCGTCAACCGAGCGCTTGGCACTTAAGATAAGCACAGGTGTATTGATTTCCTGCCGCCGCAACTCTTCAATCAAGGATAACCCATCCAGTTGCGGAAGCATCAGGTCGACAACGGCCGCATCGTAGTGCTCGGTCGAAGCGCGATGAAGCCCATCCTTGCCATTGGCTGAATGTTCAGTTGCGAAACCGGCTTGCTTTAGACCGTTGACAATGAAGGAAGCAATCTTATCGTCGTCTTCTATGACTAGCAGTCGCACGCCCAATTCCTCGATTCAGAAGAGTCTGATGTGGCAAAGTGCTGATTTTAGACGATACTCGTTGTTGGGGCTACGAGCTAACGGTACAACTAGACGTGTGGGAAAGCATTGGGAGTGTCACTTCTGGAGGCTGACATTCATTGACGCCTCCAAACTAAAACCATTTGTGGGACATCTGTGGGGACAAATCGGCTTTTCAACGATTCTCGAAGTTCAACTTTGCGATTTCGCCGAGCGGGCGACGAGGCTCGAACTCGCAACCTCCAACTTGGGAATCTAAATTTTCGATCCTTTATTTTCACAACTTACAAAACGGCTCAGGAAAAATCAACGTGCATGCAACGCATACAGTGCATGCAGTGCCTGATCTGTGTGTCGCTGGGGGACCTCTGGGGGACGGTGCGCCAGTTGATACTTCGTCTTTCGAAGTTATCTGAGTGCTGGGTGAAAGCTAATTTCAATGAAGTGAACTACAGCACAGGCGATCAGCTCAAGGTTCCCCTCTGTTATTGCGGTGCAACGCCTGTTCGGTGCTGTTTCTTCAGTTTGTTCTAATTCCAGAGCTGCCAGTTTTCGAGAGACTAAACCAACAAGAGGCCGAAGACCTCATGCACGATGCTCTTCGGAATTTCACCTTGCACCAGACGGTGATCGAGTCCGTCAGAACCTCGACAACTACCTGCATACGATGTTGCGTTAATCATCGCGAGCCTATGCGTTCGAGATGTGGCGCCAATTCGATGAAACTATTTAGTGCAGCAGAGAGAATGATTGCTCACGGAGAGCATTAAATCCGTCCCGCGACTTGCGCGCGGCGTTAGTTTCGGCCTCGTTATGATCGGATTCGTGTGAAGTGTTGAAGGCAGCGATGATGGCAGCGCCGGTCAACGGGTTGAATGCAAAGAATGCACGGAAGCCGGCCTGACTCCCGGTGTGGCCGATGAACGTGATCGAATGTGACGATACTGTCCTTGGATCAAGGAAAAATGAAAGACCCATAGATTCTCGCCGCTCCGCAGATGTATTCACCGCGACTACCGGACGCCACATCTCCACTAGTGAGGTGCGTGACAGAATCGGACGCGTAGCCGGCGAATTTCTCCCAGTCAGGAATGCTACCCAACGAACCAGATCGCCGAGCGGCGCGTTGAGCCCGCCGTTCGGAGTCGTTATCCCGGTATCAAACTCGCGCCCATTCGCCTTGATAGTTTCATTCCCGCTGACATCGACAAAGACCGAGTAGTTGTTCGAACGATCCTTCACCAAAGATAACGGCGTCAGGTTGAAATAGGTATGCGTCATCCCCAATGGCCTGAGAATGTTTCGCTGAATATAGGTTTGATATGACAGCCCGGACACTTTCTCGATCACGCGCGCCAGGTAAATGAATGCCGGGTTTGAATAACTGTATTTGCTACCCGGTTTGAAGGCCAGTTCCTGGTAGGGCATCATCGCCACCAGTTGCGCCCACTCGGTAGGTTCGAATGGCTGCCACGGTTTGGTCTCGTCACGGTAAGGCCAGGTTGGATTCTGGAAACCGGCACTGTGCGACAAGAGTTGCTTCAAGGTAACTTGTGAGACTGGCCCATAGTCGCTGTGAATGCGATTCAGTTCCGGCACATATTTCGTAATTGAGTCATCAAGGGAAATGCTGTGGCGATCTCTGAGTTGCATCACCGCGACGGCGGTGAGTGTTTTGGTGATCGAGCCCCAATGAAAGATCGTGTTTTGGTCCACCGGTTGATTTGCTTCGCGATCAGCCATGCCTACAAAATGCCATTCCCTCGCCTGCCCATCTTTCACTAACACGAAAGCGGCACCCACGATTGAATCATCTTGCACATATTTATCGAAAGCGACTGCAAACTCCCGGTCCCCCATGGAAGGACTGGTTGAGGGGTCTTTTGCAGAGCGGGCGTTGAGTTGACCTAAGCAAGCGAGCGTTATGATCACAACCAGCAGCATTGCCACGCGACGCGGAGCTTCTCTTGTGATGTGTTTCGTGATCATTTCTCAGAGTGAAGCCACTTGATCAATGGCCACCCTAACGGCGAGATGAGAGGCCTGTCAATCAAATTCCTCTCGCTTAGAGATAAGCATTGTCAACTGAGTGAGGAAAGCTGGAATTTTCCGCTAGCTTCCGAAAATGATTTGTAAAGTTCCGGATGAATTAACTCCGCTCCGCGTTAACAGAAACTGCTAGAGGCGGCACCGCTAAAGATCATCGCGTGGAAGATCGGTTGACCAGAAGGAGCCTCAGCGCTCGCCTTGCTTTTCAAGCTCCGTTTTCCGCGGTTTCCCATAGACTCGTGCGTCGAGATAAAGTCGCGCGAGCTTCGAATGCTCTAATTGGGACGCGCGCTCTTCGACTATTCGCCAACGTATCCCTCGCCGAGCGCACTCATTAGCGAGAAACAAGCCCACTGGGCCCGCGCCAATGATGAGAATATCGGTATCGGTTGCAGTACTGATCTTGCCTAGATCCTTATCATTCAACTAAAGACCGTAGTTCATGCGCGAGGGTGAACGCGTCGAACGGCAAAGAATGCGATTCAGCACACCTTCAAAATGATGCACCCGCCTGTTCCAACGTCCGTCTTTTTTCCGAAGACCGAGTGAGACCGGTGACTTGATGGTTCTTAGCAACCAGCGCCTGCACCAATGGCAACCCCAGCGTACCAGTCGCGCCTGCAATGAAGATTCTCATCTTTCCCCATATAAGAAACTAGGCCACTTGAAGCGTTGTCATTGCTCTCCCGCGCTTTCCTGGTTGCCAACAGAAACAAGTTCGAGCGCCAAGCGTCTAGCGCACTTGTTTACCTCACCCAGACAGCAGACCCCCGCCGGATTGCGGGTATCGCAGGCGCATAGACCTTCGCGAATCAGTCTGGCAATTCGCGCCGGAACGCTGGTGTGGCCCGTTTGCGCGATCTCTTCACGAATGTGACTTTCGTCGAATCCGAAGCAGTAACAGAGGGGAATCGGATCATCCTTGACCTTGAGCCCGACCCGGATGCGTAGATCGTCAACGGTAAAATGGCGGGCGCCTGTTTCCTCGAAATAGACGACCGGACAATCGGGCGACTGGCAAAAGCTGTAGCTGCCCGACATCGCACGTTCCAGCGAGTCAGGCTTCAGCATTAGAATTACAGTTTTGCGCGAAACGGCCTTTCCTTTACCGTTACATCCTACGCATCGGTCTGTCTCTGCCATTGCTTCACTCGGGCCGCTGATTTCATCAAGCACGGAGCCCTTGGTTTCACTTACTCGATTTGTTGTACAGCAATTCATCTTTTTATTCTTGTCGCAAATATTCTTCACTTCGCATTCTGTGGCAACAACTTCACGATCGCTTCTCTCGTGTCATCAATCGCTCGTACTACGGGGACGTGTGAATAGACCGGCTCCGGTGGCCCCTTCTCCCAGAGCTTGCCCTGCGCATACACGGCAACGTAATCCCAGACTACGTCATCGCCGATCGAGTTGGATACGATATGTTGCTTATCCCAATACTGTGAGGCTCTCGAATCACTGATGCGCTTTAGCGTCATCGTAGACGGCGCAGCGAGATCAGTTGGCAACACCGGCTCCCAGATGACAAAGACGCGGATCTTTCCTTCGGGTTGCTGGTCAAGTAGTTTTTGAAATGCAGAGGCCCCCTGCAAACAGACGGTTCAAGTAGGCGAGAGCATCACCATCACGCGAACCGAATCTTTGGATTCGTTGAACGAGTGTTTTAGTGATTCAATGTTGAAGTTATCCAACCGTACTAACGGTCGCTGGCCGGCCGGCGCTGAACTGCCGAGGTAGAAATAGTAGACGAGCAGCAGAGCGACTGCGATCACAACCGCTACGAGCCCGTAAGTGATGGGTCTTCGTTTCATCTTCACCCTGCCAATAGATTGGCAACCAGATTCGCGATCACCTGGGGAAATAGAAAGAAGGTCAGTACTACCACGACTGAAAACCACAAGATAATCGTACTCAGTAAGCTTGGCTTACATTGGCACTGCTTCGCTTGCCGACGTTGATAAAAAGCAAAACCAATCGAGAGGACGGATGCTGCCAACAGAAATGGTCGTGCTTTCACAAAGAAGGCCGAGCTTCCCGCAGCGCCGGCAGCAAAGATGAACGGGAACATGGGCAAGCAGCAGGAGGAGGCCAACACAACGCTCCCGAGTGCGGCCAGACTGGCAACTATGGTTCGTCCTGATCCAGCTTTCGCCTGAATCGGTTCTGTATCCATCACCCCTCGTCACAGGCTTGGCGATCGTTGTTTGCCGATTGCCACGACTGGGCAGCAAGCATCTTCACCGTGTTCGCGGAGTTCGCGCTCACATTCAGCCAAATGCCGCGCCAGCACGCGGCGGAATCTCTTCATTGAGGCTAAACGCCCATCCAGTTCCTGCAACTTCTCGCTCAGCAGATCGTGAACCCTTCGACACTCTTCCGCACCGCCAGTGGCCAGCACGCCTTTGATCTCACCCAACGAGAAGCCTAACTCGTGCGCCTGCCTAATGAATTGCACCCTTCGACTGAGTCTGGGCTAAAGACGCGAAAGTTGCCGGACGCCCGTCTTGCGCGAGGCGAGAGCTTCAACCGCTCGTAGTAACGCACGGTGTCGATGCTCACGCCGGCGCGGGCTGCAACTTCGCCAATGCGAAACTCTGTCTGCTCCACGGCCTCTTCTCAACCGTACAAATATAAACCCTTGACTTGGCTCCAGAGTCAAGTGAATCTTGGTAAGTTGAGATGGGGAAACTCAGGTTAGCAACTGTCCCAGGAATGCTCTCTTTGCCACCGGCAGCTACATTCGGCATATAGATTTATGAATCTAGAACCATCGCTGTGTCTCCTCAGAAGTGGAGTTTCAGACCACCCTCTCCACGGCATCACATAACGATATGGAGCATCAATTCTCCGCCATCGAACTGGATGGAAGTGGGTGTCAAATGGTAGCTCTTCCAAACCGTGCGAACCATTCTCCAAGCAGCAGCACTGGCCTTGGTTATACTATCGACGCTGTTTCGTCGCGACTCCTCGATTTGATTGACTTCGGCTGCGCCTGACGACGTTTGCTCAGTCCATCGTTTTTATCGCCCTAAGGTCGCGAGGCCGGCTCAAACAGCTCAATCGGATTCCCATCAGGATCTTCTAATTGGATCTGCTTGCCGCCAGGGCCTACCTCCATCTCATTGCGAAAATGGAGCCCGGCCTTCTTTAATATCTCAATACGAGCAGGAAGATCTGTCACTTGAAGGATAACTCGATTCCATCCCCCAGGCTCTTGCTGACAGCCATCAGGCATGGGACGGGAACCCGAAGCGCCTGGACCACTGAGAATCAGCTTCAGATTGCCGACGGAGACCTGGGCGAAAGCAGGCGGGTTTTGCAAATCGAGTTTGAAACCAAGTTGTTTTGTATAAAAGTCGATTGAGCGCCTGACATCCTTAACTTGATACCGAACACCCCAAAGGCCCAAGACAACGGTTTGCCCTTCTTTTCTGTTTGAGCCAGCCTCGGATGATGCTTCGGACGATCCTTTTTGATTCATATAACCTCCTATCGCGACACCAAAGAAACATAGTAAGAAAGCGCACTGGTCGAAGTACCCGCACGCCGCCGCCCCACCAGAAGATCATACCCGCGGCGACCATGAACACGAGCACGGGACTATCAGGTTGATTCGTGTGCCGTCGAGGAGTTTCGGTCTCAATACTCTGATGATGCTCAATTAATTGCAGCAACAGCTTGGGCCAGCTTTACTGCAGCACGGCGTGCTGGTGTCTGGCTAGCCGCGCCATTCGGAATA
>WNGL01037143.1_pt1 | contig 10380 bp, 10 predicted proteins | sample 5400591 | NCBI WGS metagenome assembly WNGL01 (sample SAMN13153377, study PRJNA577476) | soil metagenome | isolation source: 80 cm soil or saprolite under Garry oak tree replicate 1 | place: USA:California | collected 2016-06-15 | reverse complement strand
AGTGGCGCCCGATTGCCGTGCACCACGAGGTCCGCCGCCCGTCGTCGCTGCTGTTTCTCGATGGTGTACGCCGGATCGACGCCCGCCTGTGGGTGCACGGCGCAGACCCGCAACCCGCTCCCGGCCTGGTCGCGTCCCTGGCCGCCGGCCTGGTGTGCTGCGACGGCGCCGCCCACGTGATCGACGTCCGGGTCGACCGCAGCCTCTACACCGCTGCCGACGCGGATGACCTGCGCACCCCACACGCCACGTACGCGTACCGCCGAGCGAAGGCCGGCATGGAGGCGCTGTCGCTGGCCGTGCAGCAACGACTGTCCGAATTGGAGGTTGAACTCGCCGCCGCATGGCGCGAATTCAGCGGTGCCGACGACGACCTGTTGATCGTGGACGGCCCACTGCGCGGTCGAACGCACCTGGCCCGCACGGTCGGTTACGTCAAGACCCACCACGCGGCCTACCTGCCGCCGGCGCAGGCCCAGACCATCGCGTCGCTGGGCCCGGGGGAGCGCAGCCCAGTGTTCGCGATGGGCACGTCGTGGCAGCGGCACTCCTGGTACGTGCGGCTGGCCGGCGGTTCGGGCGCACCATGGTCGGCCGTAGTGCGACTGGAATGCTCACCCGACCTGCCAGTCGCCGACGTGATAGCGCTCGCCGACACGACGACGGCGTTGTTGCCGCCGTTGGCCAGTACGCCGCACAAGGATTCCCGCGCGCCGCAGAACCTGGTGCCGATCGGCGGCCTGGAACGCCAGTTGCGCCACCGCCTCGGCGACGCGGCCCTGCTGTACCGCTCCCTTCGCGGCGCCCTGCGCTGACGGGCCGCAGCGTAGGCTGGGCAGGTCGCCAAACGGACATACCGAAGGGGAACACGGGATGCGGTTCGCGATCAAGACTCGGCCCGAACACACCACCTGGGCGCGCATCCGCGACGTGTGGATCGCGGCCGACGAGTACGACGTGTTCGAGTCGGCGTGGAACTGGGATCATTTCTATCCCCTGTCCGGCGATCCGGCCGGCCCGAACCTGGAGGGCTGGACGATGCTGGCCGCGCTCGGCCAGGCCACCCGTCGAATCCGGATCGGCTGCCAGGTGACCGGAATGATCTACCGGCATCCGGCCGTGCTGGCCAATATGGCGGCCACTGTGGACCTTATATCGGACGGTCGGCTGGAACTCGGCCTCGGCGCCGGCTGGAACCAACAGGAGTGCGACGCCCTCGGCATCGACCTGCCGCCGTTGCGCGAACGGTTCGACCGATTCGACGAGGGCGTACAGGCGATCATCGGCCTGCTGACCCAACCGACCACCACGCTCGACGGCAAATACGTGCGGCTGACCGACGCATACTGCGAACCGAAGCCGGTGCAGCGCCCACACCCGCCGATCACCATCGGCGGCAAAGGCCCCAAGCGCACCCTGGGCGCGGTGGCCCGATGGGCCCAGCAGTGGAACGCGATCACGGCGAACGCGCAGGAATGGTGTGCCACCAAGGAGATCCTGTTGGAACGCTGTGCCGAAGTCGGCCGCGATCCGGCCGAGATCACGTGCTCGGCGAACATCCGCATCGACCCGGACGCGGAACTGGCCAGCGTGCTGGATCAGATCACGCCGTACCAGGAAGCCGGCGTGGACCTACTGATCCTGAACCTCCCGCTGGACGCCGAACCAACAATCCTGGAACCACTGGCCGAACTGATCGCACCACTCGCCTGAGCATTGTGGCCGTTACTCCGTTGCCCGTAGGGCGGTCACTAATGCGTCCCAGTTGTGCGGGGTGAAGGTCATCACCGGGTTCGGGTTCGTATTGGCGCGGGTACACGAGCTCGAGAGTGGCTTCGGCGAGAACAGGGAAGTGGTCTGAGATCTCATCGCCCGGCGGATACCCGAGTGTTTCGGTCCGGATGTCCCACGGTCCGGTCATCGCACGCCACGGATCGGACGCACGGTCAGTGCCGCGAGCAGCGCGGTGACCAGCGACAGGAAGAACAGCACCGGATAGCCAAGGTGATTCCGGCCAAACCCGCTGATCACCAGGCCGCCGAGCGAACCGGCCAGCACGTGAGTAGCGGCCGGCCGGGATCGCGCACGCGACCGCGGCCACTGTGTAGATGGCCACCAGGTAGAACGTCCACGTGTCCGGGTCGACGTGCACGCGGTCGCGTAGGAAGAACCACAGGAATACCTGTTGCAGCGCATTGGAAAGCTGGATGAAGAACCGCCCGCCCCACGCCCAGGCGAAATCGGCGTGTCGCAGCGGCGCGACGATACCGACCAGGAATGCCCGCAACGAGAACGGCGGCCGTTGTTCCCGGGTCAGCGGCGTGCTCCGGGTGGCCAGCGCGAACGGCAACGCCAGCAGCACGCACAACACGGCCATCGCGGCGAACCCGGACAGCACGCCGGTGAACAGCAGGCTCACCAGCGCGATTCCGACCAGCGGGCCCGCCGATGTCGACACGCCCCAGAACGCGGACACGAACGCGCGCTGCGTCACCGGCACCTCGTCCGGCACGGCGGCGGCCAGGGCCGCGCTCATCGACGACATGCCGATCTGGACCACCGCCCAGACCAGGACCATTCCCAGCACCGTGGTCTGCAGGCCCTGACCGGCCAGGCACACGCCGGCCAGGACGGCGCCGCCGAGCACCCAGATCTGGCGGCGGCCACGGCGTGCCACCGTCCGGTCGGACAGGGCGCCGACCACGATGTTCACCACGATCGTCATCACAGCCGCGACGGTGGTGACCACGCCGAGCACGGTCTCCTGGTTGTTGCCGGCGATGGCGGACGCCTGCTTGGGCAGCAGGATCTGCCCGGCCGCGTACAACGGCATCAGCCAGCCGAAGCTGCCCAGCGTCCACTTCGTGATCCAGCCTCCTGACGCGTTCCGCGACGGTTCACCGAGTGCGGACCGCGGCTGGGGTCCGCTCACGTCGACGGTCGCCATCCCGACTCCTCGCGATCGTGAATGTTATTCGGGTTCCGGTCATGGTCCGCCATCGTCCGCGCTTTGTCCAGGTCACGGCGCTCAACCCGAACCCGGCGACATGCCGTGCGCCTACTGGGTCACTTGTCGGCGCGCAAGGTCACCAGCGCAGTAAGTTTGCATCAAGTAGGCGGTGGAGGAGAGGCGAGCACCCATGGATGGTGACCCGACGGCCGTGGGCCGTGTCGGTGTCCTCACCCATGCCACGCGCGGACCGAACGGGCCGGGCGAAGTGCTGATCAAGATTCGCGGTGGCTCGGAGACCTTTCTCGCGTGGTCGGACGAGGCCATCCCCGTGGGGGCCCAGGTGCTGGTGGTCGAGTCTCGGGGGGCGCGCGCGGTGACCGTGGTCAGGTGGTCGGAACCCACCAGCGCCGTATTCGGTATTTCTGAGTAGGAGAAAGCGATGTTCGGTTATCACGTGCCGTCGCCCGACGAGGCGATGTTGATCTCCGGTGGCAAGGGGGCGGCGTCCGGCACACCGTTCCGGGTCGTCACGGGCCACGGCACGTTCGTCGCCCCGTTCTTCCGTAAGGTCCGTTACCTGACCCTGGCCATGTGTGAGGCCGAGGTGGCCGAGGCCTGCGTCACCAAACAGGGCATCGCGTTGAACGTCCGTGCCGTCATCGCGTTCAAGGTCGGCAACGACGACGAGAGCATCGTCAACGCCGGCCAGCGCTTCCTGTCCGACCAGGACCAGATGTCCATCCTGACCGGCCGGATCTTCGCCGGCCACCTGCGGTCCATCGTCGGCTCGATGACCGTCGAGGAGATCGTCACCGAGCGGCAGAAGTTGGCGACCGAGGTGCTGGACGGGTCCAAGGCCGAGATGGCCAAGATCGGCCTGTCCGTCGATTCCCTGCAGATCCAGTCGATCGACGACATGAAGCTCGGCTACATCGCCGCCATGGCGGCCCCGCACAACGCCGTCATCCAGCAGAAGGCGGCCATCGCCCAGGCGCAGGCCAACCAGCTCGCCGCGCAGGCCGAGCAGGACTCCCAGCGCAAGCAGGCCGAGTACGCCCGCCAGACGTCCATCGTCCAGGCGCAGTACAAGGCGGAGGTGGACAAGGCGCAGGCCGAGGCCGCCCAGGCCGGCCCGCTGGCCCAGGCACAGGCGCAGCGCCAGGTCATCGCGGCGCAGACCGAGCTCGCGCAACGCGGCGCCGAACTGCGCCAGCAGCAACTCGTGTCCGAGGTGATCCGGCCGGCCGAGGCGGAGGCCGAGAAGGTGCGCATTCTGGCCGAGGCGGAGGCGCAGCGGATGCGCATCCAGGCTTCGGCCGCCGCGTCGAACAACCGGGTCGCGCTGGACCAGGCGTTGATCGCCCAGTTGCCGCAGATCGTGCGCGAGGCCGCGAACGGGCTGGCCGGCGCCAATGTGAACATCCTCAACGGTTCCGACGGCCTGAGCCAGATCGCCGCCGGCCTCGTCGGCCAGGGTCTGTCTATTTTGGACTCGGTGAAGAAGGGGCTCGGCAACAACGAAGCGGCTGCGAAGGAAGATGAGGACCAACGGCAACTGGAAAAGTAGGAACGTCGGGGCGGGTGGTTCAGCTCGCGCGCAGGGTCAGCAGGGTGAGTTCGCTGGGCGCGAACACGCGCAGCGGTGGGCCCCAGAAGCCGGCGCCTCGGCTGGTGTAGAGCTGGGTGTCGGCGCCCTGCCGGCGTAGGCCGTGCAGGAATCCCTGCTCCAGCCGCACGATGAGATGGAACGGCCAGATCTGGCCGCCGTGCGTGTGGCCGGAGATCTGGAGGTCGACGCCGGCGCCGGCCGCCAGGCGGACCTGTTTTGGTTGGTGCGCCAGCAGGACGACCGGGATGTCCGGCTCGGCGCCGGCGAGTGCGGCGGCCAGATCGGGGCCGTGACCGGTCAAACCGGACGACACGCCGGTGGGGTCGTCGATACCGGCGAAGATCACGCGGTCGCCGCCCCGTTCGACCACGCGGTGCCGGTTGTGCATCGGTTCCCAGCCGAGGCAGGCCATGTGGTCCAACCACCGCTGGGCTTCGCTGAAGTACTCGTGGTTTCCGGTGATGTAGAGCTTCACGCCGCGAACCTCGCGCAGCGGCTCGACCTGGGCGCGGCGCTGTTCGACCGTGCCGTCGGCCAGGTCGCCGACATGGCACACGACGTCCGGTGCCAGCTCGTTGACGGCCGCCACGAGCCGCGCCGACCAGCGTTTCCGGTTGATCGGGCCGAAGTGTGTGTCCGCGAGCACCGCGACACGCAGGCCGTCCGCGCCGCGGCCCAGTCGGGAGTGCTAGTACCAGCCTGGCGAACTGGCCGAGGACGGACCACGTGAAGCACACCCAGATCACGCCGAGGGTGGTGTCGCCGATTCTGGCCGCGGCGTCCCGGTGCCGGCGACCGTGGCCGGTCACCATCAGCACCGGGAACCCGACCATGCCCACGGCGAACACCACCGTGCCGGCCACGAACACCGCCGTTGGCCAGGCCGGGGCGAGTACGAGGGTCCACCAGCTCAGCCCGAACAGCAGCACCAGGACCGTGACCAGCACTACGGGGAAGATGCCGCGACGACGCATGCCGTCAGCTTACCTGTCGGCCGGCTAACAAGTCCGATTCGTTCAAGAGCCGGTCGGCTCGCCCTGGCTACCCTGTGGACATGGCACCTACCTTCAACTTCATCGGCATGGTCGTCACGGATCTGCCTGCGTCCCTTGCCTTCTACCGGCGGCTCGGCCTCGACCTGCCCGCAGACGCCGACACCCAAGGGCATGTGGACATCGATCTGCCCGGCGGCTTCAAACTGGCCTGGGACTCGGTCGAGGAGATCCGGAAGTTCGACCCGAGCTGGCAACAGCCCACCGGCGTCGGCCGTACGAGCCTTGCGTTCGCCTGTGACAGCCCGGCCGACGTGGACAAGCTGTATGCGGAACTGGTCGCCGCCGGCCATCCGGGACACCGGGAGCCGTTCGACGCGTTCTGGGGCCAGCGTTACGCCACGGTCCTCGACCCGGACGGCAACGGCGTCGACCTGTACGCGCTCTTGAGCTGAACCATGTCGGTCCAGGCTGCTAGCCTCGATTTGTGCACCACACGGTTTACGCCGAACGCGCGCCGGTGCCGGCACTGGCCGGCATCGTGCGGCGTGTCTGGTGCATGCGGGTCGGCGAGTCCGCGCCGCACACCCAGCGGGTCGTGCCGGACGGTTGCGCCGACATCCTGTGGCACGACGGGCATCTCTGCGTCGCCGGGCCGGACACGGGCTTCCGGCTGGTCGACCTGCCGGCCGGCTCGACGCTCGTGGGCATCCGGTTCGAGACCGGTGCGGCAAGTGCGTTGTTCGGCGACACGCCGGTCAGCGCCGCCCGTGACGAACAGCCGTTCCTCGACGACCTGTGGAACGCTCAGGCGGTCCGCGACCTTGCCGAACGCCTCGCCGTCACGGAGGCGCCCGCCGATCTGTTGCAGGACGCCGTCATCGCACGACTGTCGCATGTGGATGATGTCGATCCGGTGGTGACCGCGGCGGTCGGGCTGTTCGACTCGCCACGACCGCCGGCGGTGTCCACTGTGGCGGATCGGGCCGGGTTGTCGGAGCGGCAGTTCCGGCGGCGGTTCGTGAACGCGGTCGGCTACGGGCCCTCGACCCTGGTCGGCGTGCGGCGGATGGCGCGGGCCATGCGGCTGTTCGAGTCATCAGTGCGTACCGCGGATGTCGCGGCCGCCGCCGGTTACGCCGATCAGCCGCACATGACGCGGGAGTTGCGGCGGCTGGCCGGTGTCACGCCGGGCCAGTTGCGCCGTTGATCAACACCGTCATGCCGTCGAGCAGGCGCTGCAGGCCGAACTCGAAGATGGTGGCCAGATCGAAGTCGTACTCGTTGGTGGCCACGCGTTCGAACATCGGGAACTCGCCGGTCGCGATGATGCGCCGCAGCTCGGATTCCTGGGTGTCCATCCATTCCTCGTTGTTCATGCCGGTCACGGCTTCGGCCTCGGCCTCCAGCTCCAGGTTCACCGCCGTGCCGCGTACGTAGTTGAACAGCGTGATGTGCGCCGTGAACGTCGTCGCCAGGTCGAGGCCGGCCGCGTCCAACGTGCTGACCACCCACTCGGTATAGGCGAGGCCGCCGGCGATCGGTTGCGGCCGGGTGAGCGACAACGCGGACGCCAGCCACGGATGCGCGGTGAACGTCCGCCACAGCATCCGCCCGGCGATCTCCAGCCTGCCCCGCCAGTCCGACGGCGCGTCGTCCGGGAAGCGCCATTCCCGCAGCGCCGCGTCCATCATGCGCAGCAGCAGGTCGTCCTTGTCGGCCACGTGCCGGTACAGCGACATCGTGGCCACGCCGAGATCGGCGGCCACCCGCCGCATCGACGCGGCGGCAATGCCTTCGGCGTCCGCGACCGTCATCGCCGTGGCCACGATCCGCTCGGTGGTCAAGGTCGACTCCGACGGCGGCCGGCGCTGGTGGCGCGGTGGCGCTGCGGGTTGGTGCTGCACGGTGTCGACCACGGTGCCGACACCGGGGACCGCCCTGACCAGGCCCGCCTGTCGCAGCGCGGTCAGCGCCTTGGTCGCCGTGGCCATCGCGACGCCCCACCGCCGGGTGATCTCGCGGGTGGACGGCACGCGGTCACCCGGTGCCAGCGCGCCCGATTCGATCTCGTCCCGCAGTGTGGCGACGATCCGGGCGTAGGGCGGTGCTTCCATCGATCCTCCTGTGTACTAGTGCACCATACCCCAGATGGCTAGTGCACTAGGGCGTTTAATCAGTACTATCTTTGTATGGCTAGGAAACAGCGCTTGCGTATGGCCGACTGTACGACGTACGCTGCACTACATGTCAAACACCAACGTACTGATCTCCGGCGCCAGCATCGCCGGGCCCGCCCTGGCCTACTGGCTGTCCGAGCGGGGTTTCACCCCGACCGTCGTGGAACGTGCGCCTGCGCCCCGTCCGGGCGGCCAGACCGTCGACCTGCGCGGCGCCGGCCGCACGGTGGTGGACCGGATGGGCCTGATGGCGCGGGTGCGCGAGGTGAGCGTGGACCAGCGCGGTTTCGCGCTCGTCGACACCCAGGGCCGGGTCAGGGCGGAAATGCCGGCGGACGCGTTCGGCGGCGAGGGCATCATCTCCGAGATCGAGGTGCTGCGCGGTGACCTCGGCCAGGTCTGCTACGAGGCATCCCTGCCCACCACCGAGTACCTCTTCGACGACACGATCACCGGCATCCGGCAGGACGACGACGGCGTGCTCGTGACGTTCGAGCGGGCGGCGCCCCGGAAGTTCGGCTTCGTCTTCGGCGCCGACGGGCTGCACTCGGCCGTGCGCAACCTGGCATTCGGCCCCGAATCCGACTACCTGCACCCGTTGCACTGCTACACGGCATGGTTCACGTCGCCGGCCGATACCGATCTTGATGGCTGGTACCTGATGCACAACGTGCCCGGCGGTCTTGTCGTGTCGGAGCGACCGGGCCGGCTGCCGGGGGAGAACAAGGCGGGACTGAGCTTCCGGTCGAAGCCGATCGCGTACGACCGGCGGGATGTGGCCCAGCAGAAGGCAATCATGACGGAACGGTTCGCCGGCGCCGGCTGGCGGGCGCCGCGACTGGTGGCCGCCATGCACGACGCGTCGGACTTCTTCTTCGACTCGATGGCCCAGGTGCGGATGGACTCCTGGTCGCGGGGCCGGGTCGCCTTGCTGGGCGACGCCGCCTGCTGCCCGTCGCCGCTGACCGGGCTGGGTACCAGCTTCGCCCTGGTTGGCGCGTATGTGCTCGCCGGCGAACTGGCTGCGGCCAGAGGTGAGCATCGCATCGCGTTCGCACGGTACGAGGAGATCATGCGGCCGTACGTGACGAAGGGGCAGCAACTGCCGCCGGGCGGAATCGGCGGCTACGCGCCGAACAGCGCGTTCGCGATCCGGTCCCGGACGGCGTCGATGCGCTGGATGACCCGCTGGCCGCTGCGTCCACTGATCGCCAAGCAGTTCACCAAGGCCGCCGGCATCGAACTCCCGAACTACGACCGCACGGTGGCGACCAGTTCACCGCGCTAGTACGTCATGCAGCGCGGCCGTCCATGGCAGCCACCGGGCATCGGGGCCCTTCGTGTGGTCCCACAGCATGTTCGTGCAGACGTAACCGACGGCGATGCCGCTCTCCGGATCGGCGAATCCCAGCCGCCCGCCCGCACCCGCGTGGCCGAACGAGCCGGCGCCGAACATCGGATTGCCCGGCCGTCCCAGCTCATAGCCGAGACCGGCCCGCATCGGCGCCGAGCTGGGCAGCAGGTCCAGGGGCGCGGGCGGGCCGAGTTCGTCGGTGCGCGGACGGCGCGCCGACTCGACGGTCTCGGGTGCGAGCAGCCGGACACCGTCGACGGCGCCGATCGTGGCGGCGTACATCTTCGCCACCGACCGGGCGTTGCCGATCCCGTTGGCGGCCGGCACTTCGGCGGCGCGACCAGCGGGGCCGTTCAGCCCGGTGACGGACGCGCCGCCGGTCACCATCGAGCCGATCACCGCACGTACCAACCGGTCCGTGACGTCGAGGCCCTGCTTGGTGAACTGGCCCGCGACCATCTCCTCGGTGTAGGGCCGCGCCGGCGTGAATTCGGGTACGAACCGGTGATCCTCGGTCGACGGTAGGCCGATCCACAGGTCGAGGCCGAGCGGCGCGGCGACCTCCTTGGCGAAGAACTGGCCAACGCTCATCCCGGTGATCCGCAGGATCACCTCGCCGACAAGGTAACCCCAGGTCAGCGAGTGGTACTTGAAATGGGCGCCCGGTGTCCACAGTGGAGTCATCGCGGCCAGCGCGCCGACGCACCGTTCCCAGTCGAGCAGTTCGGCCATGCCGATACCGGCATCGGGGTCGAAGTCACTCAGGCCGGACTGGTGGGACAGCAGGTGCGCGACGGTGATCCGCTCCTTGCCCGCGAACTCCGGCCAGTAGTCGGCGACCGGCCGGTCCACGTCGAGCAGGCCGCGCTGGCGCAGCAGGTGCACGCACGTCGAGACCAGCCCCTTGGTCACCGACATCAGCACGGTGACGGAGTCGCCGGTGACCGTCGCGTCGCCGATCGGATCGGCGCCGGTCCACAGGTCGACGACGAGCGTGCCGTGCCGGTAGACGGCGAGCTGCGCCGCGCCCTCGTCGGCGGCCTGTGCCGCGTGGAACGCCTCCCGAACCGGCTCGAAACCGGGATGAACGTGACCAGTCATGGCGCCATCCTAGGCAGGCACGGAACCATGCAGTTCATATGATATGGTTCCCATATGAAACTCACCATCATCGCGGCGACCGGTGGCATCGGCCGGCAGGTGCTCGCACAGGGGATCGCGGCCGGACACGACGTCACGGCCGTCGTGCGCAGCCCGCAGAAGGTGACCGCCGACGTGCGCAAGGTCGCGGT
>WNGL01020321.1_pt1 | contig 10381 bp, 9 predicted proteins | sample 5400591 | NCBI WGS metagenome assembly WNGL01 (sample SAMN13153377, study PRJNA577476) | soil metagenome | isolation source: 80 cm soil or saprolite under Garry oak tree replicate 1 | place: USA:California | collected 2016-06-15 | reverse complement strand
GAACGGCGGCGATGAATACATGGAACTGGCTCAAAACCGCGTGGGGCAATATCGGCGCGTTCTTTAGCGGCGTGTGGGCAAGTGTCAAAAGTACTGCAACCTCTGCATGGAATGGAATCACGACTTTTTTCAAGGGCGCTTGGGAGACGATCAAGGGCATTTTCAAGGGCGGCGTCGATGCTGTCGTAGGCTTCTTCAAGTGGCTGTATGACCATAACTACTACTTCAAGAATCTAGTAGATACCATCCGTTCAATTGTCTCGGGGGTCGTGTCCTGGCTCAAAACGGCCTGGGATAACTCGGTCAAGTGGATAGGTCAGCGCTGGGCAGATATGAAGGCACTGGCAACCACGGCATGGAATTTCGTCAAGGGCGTATTTCAGGCAGTATGGGGCTGGATATCGGGTATTCTGTCCGCACTGTGGGGCCATATCAGTAGTTGGTGGAGTACAACGTCATCTGGTACGAGCAAAGCTGCTACCAATCTCTGGACACAGGTCAAGGGCGTGTTCTCCTCTGCCTGGGGCACCTATATTGCAGGGCCGCTCTCAAGTCTCGCCTCCTCTATCGGCAACTTTTTCGCAGGGCTAGCAAAACAGGCGTGGCAATGGGGCGTGAATCTCGTACAGTCGCTCATCAATGGGTTGAAATCGATGCTCGGGAGCCTGCTCTCTGCCGCCGGTGATCTGGCTAAGGCCATTGCCTCTGCTTTGGGCTTCCATAGCCCGCCCGAGGTGGGCCCTGCCTCGGATAGTGACATGTGGGCCCCCAACTTCATCAAGATGTTTGCCTCCGGCTTGGTCGCTGGTATCCCCCAGGTCGAGCGTGCCATGTTACTCCTGGCCTCCTCTATGGGCGGCGGGTACAGTGGTTCATACTCGCTCTCGGGCTCCTCCTTTGGTGGCGGGCGTTACCCCACCGGCGGCGTGACCGTCGTCCACAACCATATTGTCGTCATGCCGCCCGATGTCAAACTAGACGGCGCGAGTGTGACCGACAAGATCATGCAGCGGGCAGGCACAGACGTGCGCAGGCACGGCGGGCCAGTGCGAGGCGGGTGAGTTATGGCTTTGACAGTTCAGGTAGCCGGCGTGTCCTATATCATCGATGAGCCTGCCTTCAAGTATTCCCCCAAGCTCGCAGAGCGCTGGAAATGTCAAATCTATATTTGGGACTACACCGGTACTGTCTTCTTTCCCTACCTGGCGAAAGTGACCGTCACCGACCCGGTACTTGGCCGTCTCTTTGTTGGTTTTGTGGCGGCAGACATTCAGGATAAGACCAACACGTACCCCGACCCGACAACACTGCACCAACTCGATTGCTTTGACCCGCGCAGGCTGGCAGAGAACCGCACAAGCATGAGGCAATACACCACGCCGACCTATGCGGGCAAGATCGCGGCGGACATGATCGCTGACGTGCTGCAGTACGAGGGCGTGATTGCCAACTACGCCACGCAGTTCATCACCACGCAAAGCGACTGGCAGAATAACGGTACGCTCAACTCCGTGGTGGGTGCGGCCACGGTGGGGGATGGTGATCTTGAACTCGCCAACACCGGGTCGCCTGTCACCGCCTCTTATGTGACCCAGGCCAACTGGGCAACGGGCACCGCCACCACAATCCAGGAAAATAGCGATGGTACCGTGCAACTCATCGGGGCTATTGCTAACTTCAATGATGGCAATATCCCAACCCGCTCGCTCTATGGCAATGGAGCACCCAGCGATGCTGTGAATGCCGATCACGCCTGGACTTTGCCGGAACGTGGAGTGGGAACTACACCATCGAGGTCGATATCAACGTGCAGGGGGATGTGCCCCGGCGCGGCGTCACCTGGCAGACGACAAACTTCGGCAACGGCGACGGTGGCTATGGCTACGCGGTGGAAGTCCTCTCTACCAGTATCGAGATCAGGCGCGGCACCAATTCGAGTGCCGGCGGCACTTCCACCCAACTGGCATCACATACCTTCAGCCCCAAACTGGCGTATGGCTGGTATAGACTGAAGGTAGTCAAGAGCGGGAGCACCTACACCGTCTCCCTTGCCGGGGTGCAGTACCTGTCCGTGACTGATGCCACCTATAGCGCCGCCGGCTATATCGCACTGCGTAATCGCAATGGGGAAACGAACGTCAGCATCACCGACCAGTATGACAACTTCGGCGTGATGCAATCAAAAACGGGCACCTGGACGTCTCCTTCGACGAGTATCAACAGCGTGGCCACCGTGGCTTACAGTATCATCACCTGGGACCAGAGCCTCTCTGTAGGTGCCTTTCCACTGGTACAATCATCCATCGATGGGGGAACGACGTGGAAGACGTGTACCAGCGGCGCCTTCCTCCCACTGCTGGGCAAAGGCTCCTCTGGCACCGGGAAAAGCGTGCTCATCAAAGTCAGTTTTAGCGTCACCAGCACACAATTTATGCCGATTATCCGCAACCTGGTCTGGACCGTCTCCGGTGGCTACGTGGCATCAGGGACCAGGACGACGGTGCCTCTTGCCATTGATTATATGCAAAGAGCCAATCAAAGTGGCTTTGGTACTGCCTCAGATGGGCAGACCTACACTAAATCAGGCACCGGGACCGATGCGATCAGTGGGAATGAAGCCACGATCACCAATACGACGGGGGATGTGTACGAACGGCTTGGCTCAAAGACGGCAGCCGATAGCGAAGCCTCGACGCGCTTTGAACTCTCCGCCTCGACCATCTTTGCCGGAGTGTGCCTGCGCTTTACTGATAGCAATAACCTGTACCGCTGCATCTACAACAATGGCGCTTGCCAGCGCAAGCGTTTCGCCGTTTTCTGTCACCTGGAGCAGGCTGCGCCTGCGCATTGTCGGAAGTACGTTATATGGTCGCATGTGGCCTGATGGCATAGTAGAAAGCACATCGTGGATGCTCACCACCACCGATAGTGCCTTTGCCTCCGGCGGCTTTGCGCTCTTTGCTAACGGCACAGGCGTGGCTTCCTTCGATGATTTCAGGGTGACGAGTTACCCTGATCCCGCGCTTGCCCTGGAGCCTGTAGGCAGACTTGGCAGTTCTGTTGTCGGCTGGAACGCAAATCTTCCCAGCGCTGCGACCACCCTTGGCATGTTCACCTCCCTGCGCGGGGACGGCTCAGACTGGGTAGATATATCTGCACAAAACGGCGGCAGCATTTCAGGGCTCTACCCCCAACCTGACCCGACCATTGATGGCTTTGGAGTAGATAGTCACCTGCTCTATGATTCGTCATTTCAAGGCTATCAGGGCTATGACAACCCTATCCGGCCAAACCAATCAGGATGGGGGACTGCTTCCGATGGGCAGCCCTGGACAGAACTCACAGCATCTGGCGTTACCTTTGCAGTATCCTCCAATGAACTCACGGCCACAGGCTCAGTCAACGCCTTCGTGCAGGCGCTGGGCAGTAGTACGCTCTCAGATTGTGACGTGGCAGCTCGCCTGGCGTCCACGAGTGCGAGCGATGTGCTGGCCGTGGCCTTTCGTATCACTGCCTCCAACACGTATTATTTCGTCAGAATCGGTGGCGGCACCCTCGAGATCCGCAAAAGCGTGGCAGGGGTCATCACCAGCCTGGTCAGCCAGGTCTTCACCACCACGGCCAACACCTTCTATCGTGTACGCGGGCGCGTCATTGGCACCACGCTGCAGTGCAAGGCCTTTGTCGACGGTGCCAATGACCCCGGATGGATGTTATCCGTCACTGATAGCGCCATTGCCGGTCCGGGCCAGTTCGGGTTACGCCATGCGCTGAATGCAGCGGGTAACACCGCCTCCTCTGACCAGTTCTTAGCCGCATTTGTGATCTCGGGGGAGGCGCCGCCTGGACCTGCTATCAGTACCTGGGACACGACCAAATCGCGCCTTGTGTTGCAGGGCGGCACCAATGCGCTGGTGCTACAGCGGGGAGTCAGCCGAGCCGATATCGATGTGCTGACCACCCTTGACTATGCGGACGCTGGCGGCCTGGTGTTCCGCATGGTCGACTACTCCAACTTCTACGCGCTGGTGATTGCCGATGCCAGTTCCAGTGTGGGCACGCCTAACCGCGTGACGCTCTACAAGTACGTGGCAGGGGCTGCCACACAGTTGGCACAGGCCACCATTGCCTTCACACGCAACACGTTTCGCAATCTGCGTGTATCCATGCTCTTAGGCCAGATTACCGCGACCTTCGATGGCGCGGCGCTGCTTTCCTATAACGATGCTTCCCCCCTTAGCGCGGGCAATGTGGGCTTCTATCAGAACGGCGGGCTGACTGGGGCGAGATATTACCAACTGTGGATCCAGCCGCAGGGAGACAGCCTCATCAATACCTACGTCTACACGAAACAGGCGCCAGCCACCACAGACTCAACCGTGACGCCACAACTCCTGGACATGACCGTGGCTGTCTTTAATCCCAACATCGGGCCGGGGGCGCTTATCCCGGCAGTGGATTATCGACACCAATTCATGGATAAGGTTGGGGATGATCTGGTCAAGCAATCAGTAGATTACTCCTGGTATATCGATCAAAACTTCCAGTTTTATTTCCGCAAGAGAACAGCCATTCCCGCGCCGTGGGTACTCTATTCCCTGCCCTTTGGCGTGGCAGCGGCTGTCGATTTGGAAGCGGATAGCAACCTACAAGTCACCGTGGCCAACGATCTCTATCGCAACCGGCAGACGCTGACGGGGGTCATCAACAGTGGGATCTTCTCCGATACCTTCATCGGAGATGGGAGCAAGCAGAGCTTTACCTTGCGTTACCCGGTTGCACCGGGCACCATTCCTACGATCTTGCTGAATAACAATCCGCAATCGGTAGCACTCAAGGGGCAAAGTGGGGCGCAGTGGTACTACGCGGTGGGTGATGCCACCATTGCCCAGGATACAGGCGGCGTGGTGCTCATCTCGACCGATACGCTTTCTGTCCCTAACTACACCGGGACGTTTACTGATACCATTACTATTGATAACGTGGCAGCGCAGCAGGCCCTTGCGGTGGTCATGGGCGGGACGGGGATAGTGTATGGTACGGGACTGTATGGGACGGGGCTCTATGGTCTTGCCCCCACCAGCACCGGCATTGTCGAGAACGTGGAGGACGTATCATCGCGCGCCATGAGCTACGCATCAGGGCTGGTCTATGCCGGGCAACTGCTTGCCCGCTGGTGTATCAACAATGCGCGGACTATGACGTTTACGACGCTACGGAACGGGCTCCAGGTCGGGCAACTGCTCCCCGTTTTTGTGCCGGAGGAAGGTATCTGGGATGGGCAATTCTTAATTACAGCTATCGATCCCATTACCATAAAAACCCAACCAAACGATACCATTCAATATAATTTCCTGGTCACTGCCTCGGAATTGCCTCCGATAGCCAGTTGGTCTAAACTACTAGGAAGCGGTCTGTTATTCACATAAGAAGGAGAGCGATGAGATTACATCAACCTGCCACCTTGAAAGAACTCATGAGGCAACTTATTCTTTTTGCGGTCATTGCAGGAGGGGCAAGACAACACAACGAAGTTGATGTCATGCCGAGGACTAGCCTCAATGCGACTCACAGGAACCGTATGTTCCAGATGGAAGATGTATTTCCCATTGTGCCTCTCAAATTTGGTAAAGCAATAGTAGCAAGCGTAGTGCTGCTTCCTCAATTTCTCCTGGATTTGAGAAGCTGTCACTGTTCCTGGAACCGCTTTCTCTCGCATTTTACGAGCACGGGAACTTGCTTGCAGCGCTATCCTCCCGCGCTCAGTTTGCCGATAGAGGCGTCTTTGTGCAAGATTGTACTCATGATGTGCATAATAGCGGATTCTGTCGGTAGTGGCGCGGTATTCTCTCCGCGTCTTTCGGTAAGTTGCAATGTGTTCTTTGTGGATTCGATAATATGCTACCTGCTGCGCCTTATAAAGCTCTGGATGGGACTTCCTATGGTATGCTCGGGCCTTGCTCTGACATGTTTTGCAGACCGTATGGAATCCATAGCGACCAACGGGATTCCTGGAGAAGTATTCTTCTGTAAGCGGCTTAGAGGCAGCACACCTGCTACACATCAGAGAGAGAGGACAGGTAACACGAGGAGGAAGGGTCTTCACTTTGTGATATCTTGCGGTGTGTTCTACTTTGACACACTGTTTACACCTATATGCAAAGCCTCCATCTTGCCCACTGCTTACATAAAAGAAATCGGAAGTCAAAGGAAATTCCGCTCTACATCCAGAGCAACGCCTGTACCCTTCCTTTGCCCGATAACGTGGCTGTTTTATGCGCGTACAGGTTTTACAACGGGACGAGAGGCTATCTTTCTTTGCTCTGTTCACATAGAAAAACTGGCGAGTGGCAGGGAAAACCTCTCTACAGTAGTGGCATTGCTTGAGTGGGGTAGAATCCGCATCCATGCGGCTAACTGCCTTTCGTTATGGCCTTGTCTTGTGTGTTGCCAGGGTGGCAAGGCTACCATCCGTTCGGCCTGGATAGCTACTCCAAGCCTAGGCAACGTGCTTATTATATCATTCTTTCTATTCACGCAGATAATGGAAGCTCTTTGGGAGTGGCCTGTTACTATCATGAGAAGGAGAGGAGTACATTATGTCACGATTACCCGCTGTCAGCGGCGATGCGAACGCTTGGGGGAGTATCCTCAACGATTTTTTGAGTGTGGCGCATAACAGTAACGGCTCGCTGAAAAACCTGTTTATCAACCTCAAGGACTATTGCAAGATTGATGGCTCAACGGACGATAGTATAGGTTTCACCACTGCCTACACGCTTGCATCCTCGCTTGGCATGGGGCTCTACATGCCTGGTGGGACACTCGTGAAGGGCAATGATACGCTGCTCTCCAATGTGCCGATTGATCTTGGCGGGGGGACGATTAAGCTCAAGAACGGGGCGAATACTGACCTATTTAGCGCCCAAACAGGCAGTATCAATCTCTCGGCAGCGTTTGGCTCAGGCCCAGTAGGCACGCTCTCTGGCTTTAGTATTAAGAACGGAACCCTGGATGGCAATAAGGCCAATCAGACAGGCGGACCAAGCTACCCGTTGCGGTTTTACGGCTATAAATTTCTCCTTCGTGATCTGGAGATCATCAATGGCTATAGCGGTCCTGCTCTCATTGATTGGAATGGCAATCTCGCCGAGGGTATGGAAGCGGTCATCGATCACGTGACGTTTCGCGATAGTAACGGCATCGGCCTGCAAATAGGCGGTCCACACGATTCACGGCTTATCGATGTGCTGAGTTTTAATAATGGCTCGCATAATTTCCACATCTGCCCAAACGCGACCGGAATACTCTCTACGAATTGCCATGGCTATCTCAACCCAAACACAGCGGGCATTGTCGATTGGCTGGTTGAGGCAAATGGATGCCAATTCGTGAATTGTGTTGCTGAAGGCTCCTACGTCTGCGATCTCGCGATTATCGCCGCTGGCTGTTCCTGGGTCGGTGGCAACATCTACGCCTCAGCACCAGGCTGGACGAGTGTGGTCGGTATCCAGCTTGGACAGCGCTCAGGACAAACGCCGTTTCCTGGCCAGATCAATCAATCAGCAGGAGTCACGACGGCCATTGTTGCAAGTGGCTGCATGATCCAAACCATGATCTCCGAGTGCCGTGGTGGCGCGATCAGCTTTCAGAACGAGGCGTCCAATACCATCGAAGCAAATGTCTATCAGACCGTAGGAACAGCGCTAGTTGGTCCGAATACCCCGCTCATCAGCGGCGCCGACAACTACCGCATTCGCGTAAACGGGCTCACGCCAGATGGAAGTGTTGGCAAATCAGGCGGCATGCAGCTTGTCACCAGCGCGTTTAACGGATTCCTGATGTTCGACCAGGCCGGGAATAACACATTTGACTTCAACGCGAACAATGCGATATTCCTGGTCGGAAATTCCGGTCACATCCAGGGCTTCAGCGATGCCTTTTTTAGCACACAACAATTTGACCTGGCCTGCGCCAACGGGAATATCTGGACGAATGGCTGGCTAGCTACCGGACAAAGCGCCACAGCACCTGATCCAGGTGCGAGCGGCACCGTTGCGACAGCCAACGTTGGTGAGGCGCGGGTCAACCCATCGGGCGCATCACGGGCTGGCTGTATTCTGGCAGTTGGGACACGGGCAGGGCAAGAAGTGTGGGTCGTGAATGAACACGCAACGAATACCATCTCATGGGCAACAGAAGCCACATCCCACATTGCCGGTGAGGCGGGAGGAACGTTCGTGCTTAATGGAAAAAGGGGACAGAAGTTCGTATGGGATTCAGGCATTGCGCTCTGGGTGAAAGCGAGTTAATGAGGGAGCTTATCATCCTCGCTCCGGTGTGAGGTACAATAGAGGAGAACTTGTATTCTAGGAGGCCAATCATTCTATGCAACAATACATCTTAGTCACAAAGAACAGTACCAATATCGTCAACCTTATGTCTGGTTATGCGAACGCCAATAACATCTTTAGCGATGCCACACGGCGCGTCTATGTCTGGACGAACAGCACAAGTGATGATAGCGATAATCTTTCCAATCTGCAAGAGCAGGGGGCCATCCTCGGGCTGCTCAGGCTTCCGGAGGAGGTATGAACGTACTCCAGTTGGTGCTGACCATCGTGTACTTCGGCTTGCAGTTTGCGGTCGCAGGTCTGTTATTCTTGATTTTCCGCTCTATCAATAGTCTCTTGCAAAAGCTGGTAACGCAGGTACTGGAAAACTCTGCACGCGGCATAACAACGCTAGAACGCGCCACGGTCACCATTGACCGGCTCTCAAAGTTACTCGCTGAGGTAGAGTTAGAGAGGGTGAAACCGCCGTCATGAGTTTTTCGGATCTCGTTCCTTACCTCTCTGCCCTGATTATGCTGGTGACCCTGGCAGCTGCCGCTCTCGGCTTTCGCCCGGCGCTCTTTAAGGCGGCGTCTGATATCAAGGATTCGGTAATAGCATCGCAGAAAATAGAGATCGAGGCGCTCTCACGGCGCGTGAAGACGTGCGAGGAGCAAGCCAGCCGTACCAAACGGGAACTCTATGCCGTGCGCTATAGCTTGAAGCAAATGGGCTTTTTCATCACGCTTGAAGACGGCTTTGTAAGTGTGTTCGATGTGAGTCAGAAGGTGACTCGCACGACGCAGATCCGACCCCTGCACAAGCTGGATAAGCCACCGGACGACGACAATGGCGATGAGACACAAGCGGATGCATCGTAGCATCCCTACACATGAAAGGAGGCAATTTATGTCCTTTGGACTAGATTATGTAGCCGGGCCTTCAGTCGCGGATCTGAAAGCGATAAGGGTAGATGGGAATCCAATCGTCTTTGTCTGCCGCTACACAGGGTACTTTTCAGGATACGATATAGCGCATCCTGAAATTCCACAGGGGAAAGTCCTCACGCCAGGGGAGGCGGCTTCTCTGAGCAAAGGGGGCATAGCACTAGTGAGTAACTGGGAATGGTCTGCAAATAGAGCGCTTCAAGGGCATGACGCTGGCGCATGGGATGCTAGCATAGCGCAAAGGATACATCGTGCCTGCGGAGGGCCATCTGACCGGCCTATCTACTTCTCAGTTGATGTCAATGTACCAGAGCCAGAGGTGATTGCCTACTTTCAAGGAGTTGCATCGGTTCTAGGCTTGCATCGCACAGGCGCGTATGGCTCGTATGCTGTGCTGCATGGATTATTCAATGCGAGCGCGATCACGTGGGGCTGGCAGACCTACGCCTGGTCGGGCGGCGTATGGGAACCGCGAGCCCATATCCAGCAATACAGCAATAACATGTCACTCGGCGGCCATTCCGTTGACTATAACCGCTCGATCAAGAGCGACTTCGGACAGTGGTTCTTTGGCCAGCATATCACCCCACAGGAGGAAACGATGACCCCACTGACAATACACGACGTGAAGCCTGAATAAGCCAATCATCCTGAAAGGCGCTATCCTCTCAGATTGGTGTGCCCATGGCACTGACGCTCTGCCTGATATTGGGTTGCCGGAGGGCAATGAGACGCAAGTTGATGCGAAAAATCATCCTGAGATCGTAGATCAGCAGTTTGAACGCTGCACCCGCCGTTATGACCCCCACCACGTCAAAGACAGCCCACGAGGCGCGGGGGTTGTCTACAGCACACATATCGAGCAGTTGTACAGCGCAGAGACGAAGCTGAACATGGCACTCGACCAGCTCGCTGCTACACAAAAGCAACTGGCAGCAGCGACAGCAACCAGCCCTGAATCGCCCTATGTGGCAGCGGTGAAGGAGGTAGACGTGCATATTAAGGCCATTGCAGCGGTGATAGACCCGCTAGCGGTGTAAGGAGGGGTTATGGAGAGATTCTTTGAGGAATTGCCAGCGCTCATTGTAACCGTACTCTTGC
>WNGL01016808.1_pt1 | contig 10381 bp, 15 predicted proteins | sample 5400591 | NCBI WGS metagenome assembly WNGL01 (sample SAMN13153377, study PRJNA577476) | soil metagenome | isolation source: 80 cm soil or saprolite under Garry oak tree replicate 1 | place: USA:California | collected 2016-06-15 | reverse complement strand
GGGGCGTGGAGCAAGCGGCTGTGACGGGCTTGGTCTTCGGGACAATCTACGCGGTAACAAGGCGACTATGGCTTCCAATTGTTGCGCATGCGGCCTTCGATGTCACGGCCGTAGTGCTGATCTACTGGAACTGGGAGTCCGCCGTCGCGCACCTGCTGTTCCAGTAGCTGTCTGCACCATGCTGCCGCCTAACAAGCGCTTGAAGCTGGCGGGCGGTGATCGCTTTAAGGGAAACAGAGTGTTGTGCCCCTGGCGGGGCACGGACCTCGTCCCAGACGCTTGCGCCGGCGGGCGAGTCGCCCGCAGCTTAAGCGCGATCCGTTAGGCAGCACGATTATGAACCAGAGCGACACGCATTTCCCCTTCGCCCTTCCGTCTAAGCGCGCCGTATTGTTGACGGGCCTCTCCCCGCTTCTTGGTCCTCTCGTTGTATCTGTCGCGGTTGGGATCGGGTTCCTAACAACCTTGGCTGCGGTGGCGGGCGCGTTGATTCCAATGATTGTCGCGCGAACCTTCGTATTTGGCCTTCAGATCCGTCCCGACCGCTCGCCTTTGCGCGCCGACTTCGACGTGTTTCTCGATTCCAAAGCGCCGAGATGGTACAAGCGTTGGTACATGCCGTTGGTTGGAGCTACCACTGCGGGGGCTGCGTGCGAAGCGCTGCGGAGTTCAGCCGATCTCCTCCTTGCGGGAGCCGCGATTGGCGCCCTGGAAGGGCTTCTCGTTGCGCTGTCCCTGCCGCTCAGTTGGGGTTTGGTCGCAGCCATCCAGCGTCGGCGATTTGGTCGTGCTGCCTAACAAGCGCTTGAAGCTGGCGGCGCCCGGTCTTGGGAGGAATTGCGTTTGTGCGCCAACGAGCTCTGTGCTAGTCTCAGTCTGTGCGGCGCCCGCTTGGTCCGGCGCCGCAGCTTAAGCGCGATCCGTTAGGCGCCGGCACCTCCGCACAGTGGAGGCTCACATGCGACCATTCTCCTGCCTAGTCCTCCTGGTTCTCTCGACCACCCGTGTTGCTGCGGCCCAGAGTACCCGTCCTCACCGATGGGCTCAACTCATCGCCATGGCTTCCGATGCGATTGATCTCGACACCGCCACGGTGCAACGTACTGACGGGCTCCGTCGCGTCTGGCTCCGCTGGGACCTCGATCGCTGGGGCCTCTTGGCACAGTACCAGCTTGAGCATCGGGAGGTCGACTGCGCGCGTGGGCTCACGCGCGTGCTGGCCGTCGAGACCCACGAGATTTCGACTCCTGCAGTGCGTCGGCTGCCAGACAGTCCTGCAGCGCCTCGGCCGCCAGACACGATCAGCTCCTCGGACTCAGTGTGGCACGCAGTGTCGTCTGGCAGCCTTGCCGACATGGTTGCTAAAGCCGTTTGTCGGTGGCGTGAAGCCGGCGCCTAACAAGCGCTTGAAGCTGACGGGCGGTGATCGCTTGAAGGGAAGCGGAGTGTTTGCGCCCTGGCGGGCACGGACTGTCGTCCACCACTCTTGCGCCGGCGGGCGAGTCGCCCGCAGCTTAAGCGCGATCCGTTAGGCCGCCAACGACCATGGTCCTGAACGCCAGAATCGCTCTCGTCTCATTGGTGCTTGGGGCACTCTTGGTCCCGCAGACGCAAACCCGCACAACCCCACCGGCACCCGTTTGCCACGCTCGCCCTGATCTCGCCGGTCCGTGCTTCGCTGTGCACGGCGCGCTTCGGTACTCCAATGGAGGCACACCGGTCAAGATCTGGAAGATCGGTACGACCCGCCTCTTGGGCGTGGCTGGCCTCGGTGAAACAGGTTTGCCTGACGACTCGACCAAATGCCCCCTACCTGACCGTCTCCGAGACACTCTGGAGGCAGGCAAGGAGGTGGTCGCGAACTTTCTGGTCTGTCCTCTCACCAGAGAACAGCCGGGCATCATGCAGCTCGTCTGCGTGGATTCGGCGGCACACGTTCGTGCGAAGCCATTTCGATTCTGACTTGCGGCGGCCTAACAAGCGCTTGAAGCTGACGGGCGCGCTCGTTCTAAAGGAGACCGTTGTGTTGTGCCCTGGCGGGCATGGACTATCGTTCAACATCACGGCGCCCTGTGCGCGAGTCGCCCGCAGCTTAAGCGCGATCCGTTAGGCGGACACACGCATGTTGCCAGGGCTAACTAAGACCACGAAGGCCCAGCCGCGACGACGCTCGCCCCTGCTCGTGGCGGCCTACTGTACCTTGGGCTTCGCGATCCTCCTAATGGTGTCTGGGTCTGGACTCTTTTGGACCGTGGGAGCCGCAGCCATGGCTGTCTTGCTGGCTGTTGGCGAGATCGTCGTGCAGCGCCGTCGCAGTTCACCGTCCGCCTAACATGCGCTTGAAGCTGCCGGGCGCTCTCGTTTTAAAGGAAGCCATCGTGTCGTGCCCTGTCGGGCACGGGACATCGTCCAGCACCAGTTGCGCCGACGGGGCGGTCGCCCGCAGCTTAAGCGCGATCCGTTAGGCAGCACACTGGCGCCGTCCTTCGGGGAGCAGTCCGAATGATCCCTGCCATAGGCTGGGTTACATTCGCCGTTGGCCTCGTCGCGCTTGGTCGACGGCTAAGAAGCCTAGGGTGGCGCTCCTTGTGGCAAGACCCGTCTTCTGGAATACTCATCGCGTTCACACTCTACGGTGCCGGTATTGGTTCATCCGGGGCTCTCAAGATAGGATTTCTTCTTCTTGGTCTTGCGGCGCTAGCCCGCGGGGCGTACCTCCAGGACCGGCGCAATCGACAGAGTCCGTAGCGTGCTGCCTAACAAGCGCTTGAAGCTGGCGGGGCCGGCCTTCTGAGGAAGCGTACGTGTGTCCGCCAGCCCGCAGATGCCGCAGGGCGGGCGGCTTGCGCCCGCCGGCGCTCGCCCCGCAGCTTAAGCGCGATCCGTTAGGCGGCACGCTACGAATGAATCACGAGACTCTGTGCAGCTAGCCCGCACCCGTACGGCTGCCGCCGCTGGTGGAAGCCCGCCGCCAGAACCGCCTTCAGGCCCACCCGGCGGTCAACCTCTCGGTGGTCATGGACGGGGTCGCTTCTGGACATCGAGAGCTGGTCATGCTGTCCTTCTGCTCATGCTGCTCATCTGCGCTCTCGGGGCACCAGCAGCCGTAGGGGGAATGATCTACGCAAGCATTCAGCGCCCGTTGACCGGTGCTCTTGCCTCGGTCGCCGTTCTCTTCGCCGCATATCGCAACCGCCGTGTCTTTGTTTCCGATACCGATACGTATTGCGGTCGACTTGTGTATGCCGGCATTGCCGGCGGCATGGTAGGTGAGGCGCTAACGTACCTAGTGTTCTCCCTCCCATCCGGGGCTCCTACGTCGGCACCATGGGTAGTCCTATTTGTCATCGCAATCGGTGGTGCCATCGGTGTTGGATTCGGCCTTGCGAGTCTTCTCCTGTCGTGTGGCCTCCTCGCAGCGCGTCTGCTCCCCTCGATCGCTAGAGGAGCCTTCGGGCGTGCCGCCTAACAAGCGCTTGAAGCTGCCGGGCGGTGATCGCTCTAAGGGAAGCGGAGTGTTGTGTGCTGGCGCGCACCGGCTAACGCCGAACGACCTTGCGCCAGCGCGCGAGTCGCCCGCAGCTTAAGCGCGATCCGTTAGGCAGCGGCACGCCAGAGGCAGCATGATATTCCAACCCGCCGACGCTATCCGTACCCCAACCGGTGCCCGTGCCATCTGGCGATACTTGCCGCACGACAGGTTCGCCGACTTGCTGAAGCGCTCAAGCCTCTACTTTGCCAATGCCTCCCGACTAACCGATCAATACGAAGTGACCATCCCCGACGCTGTTCTCGTCGCAAAGCGACATTCGCTGGAGCGACAAGGACTCTCGGGCCATGCGCTCGACCACGCGCTGCGGCACTTCAGTTGGGCAATGGACCCAGACAAGAAGCTCACGCTGATCAACTGCTGGTCAATGCGCAGGGAAGAGTCGTATGCGCTGTGGAAGGTATATCTTCGAGGAGAGGTGAACGGTGTCGCGGTCCGCTCCACAGTCGGTCGCTTGAGACGTTCGATTGAGGACGGTGGCGATCACTTCAGCGAGCCGTTCTTCATCGGCAAGGTCGAATATCGCAATTATGTCTCTGGGGGCGAGCTCAGTCGCTTTAGCATCATCTGCACTAAGAAGCCCTACTATGACTTCGAGAACGAGGTGAGAGCCTTCATCCTACATGACTCTCCGTCCACGGCGGGTCGGAAGCTTCCTTACGATATTGCAACGGGGCGTCACGTTCGCGTGGACTTGGGCGCTCTCATTCATCGAGTGGTGGTGTCCCCATTTGCGGGGCACTCCTACTCCGCTTCTGTTGCCAGTTTGCTCAAGCGGGCTCGGCTCCCGCGCACACTGATGAAGGCAAGCGGCATTCAAGAGAGGGAGGCCGCTGCCTAACCAGCGCTTGAAGCTGGCGGCGCCTGCCTTCAAAGGAAGCGTTATGTTCGTGCTCACTCACACTGGGCGCCGCAGCTTAAGCGCGGTCCGTTAGGCAGCGACATCTACCTGAGCCGGATTCCATTACAACCGCCACCAAGCGCCTCCTCCTCGCTGCTGCACTCCTCGTCGTGGCTGGCCTCTTCGTGTGGGTCTGGACCCGCCCTCGGGTCGGGTATGCCGCGGCCATTGCGCGCTGCCGCGATTTGTACGGGGTCGCGAAGACCAGACTCGACTCGGCAAGGGTCGATGCGACCACGCCCTTCGAGAGAACAGAAGGTGCCGACAACCCTATCCGCTGCGGCGAGCTTCGCGCGGCGGGTTTCATCACACGCTGACGGATGGTAAAGTCGCTGCCTAACAAGCGCTTGAAGCTGCCGGGCGGTGATCGCTTTAAGGGAAGCGGAGTGTTGTGCGCTGGCGCGCACGAACTATCGTTCAACTACACAGCGCGGGGCGGGCGAGTCGCCCGCAGCTTAAGCGCGATCCGTTAGGCGGCGCGCGTCCCACCCCGTCCGGATCCTCTCGCTACTGATTCCTTGTACGGTGAGTGCGCGGGGCGCCGAACGCTGAGACGTGCGAGCGAACAGCAGCTCGCCGCGCCCCACCACCCCAAGGCCATGCTCTCGGCCCGCCGCGCCGCGCACCGCCTTCGATGAAATTGCTGCCCAGTGGCAACGTCCCAACCCAAGGGCGGGCGCGGGGTCCGAGCGCCGCGCTCGAGCATCGGTGCAAAGCGCGCCGTCTAACAAGCGCTTGAAGCTGGCGGGCGCTCTCGTTCTAAAGGAAGCCGTTGGGTCGTGCCCTGGCGGGCACGGGACGTTCGTCCACCACTCTTGCGCGGGCGGGCGGGTCGCCCGCAGCTTAAGCGCGATCCGTTAGGCAGCCCTGCCTTGTTCCCCGTTTCGGGAGGACCAAGATGGCCAAAGTCTTGATGCGCCTCTCCGGTAGCAAGCTGCTCTCGAACTCCTGGAAGCAGGAGCTCGTCGTCACAGACGAAGGCGTCGAAGGTGAAGTGCTGAAGGACTTCAAGCGGATCAAGATGCTCCTGCCATTCGACCGGATCGCCCAGGTCAACATTGTCCGAGGCATGCTTACGGCTGATCTCGAGGTCGTCAACAAGGGCGGTGCTGACAACCTCGTGATCAAAGCTCTCAACAAAGCAGAAGCCGAGAAGGCGCGAGCGCTCATCGATCAGAAGATGCACGAGGTATCGCGAGAGCAGAGGCCCACCAGCTCACCGTCCTCGGTTGCGGATGAGCTTCGGAAGCTCGCGGAGCTGCGCTCACAAGGCATCATTAATGAGTCAGAGTTCCAAGCCCAGAAAGCCAAGCTCTTAGGGTAGCATGGGGGCACAGCACGATCGCGGGGCTGCCTAACAAGCGCTTGAAGCTGGCGGGCGGTGATCGTTCTAAAGGAAGCGGAGTGTTGTGCCCCGGCGGGCACGAACTATCGTCCACTATAACTCACGCCAGCGGGCGGGTCGCCCGCAGCTTAAGCGCGAGCCGTTAGGCAGCACCACGCGACTCATGCGAACATCGATTCTCACATTAGCAGTCGTCGCCGCCTGCACCTCAGAGCCCGGGCGCGATGCCGCGCCGCAGCACGCCGGCCCGGTGGCCCAGGCACCCGCCGCGTCCGCCGTCCCGGCGCCTACCGCGCTCGGGTCGCATTGGCCCCTCCTCGACACCATTGGCCGTCGCCTTGCGGCGTTCGACACTCAGGTTACGAACACGCAACACGAGCTCCGGACGCGCTCGGCCACGTCAGGCGGCGACTCCCTGTTTCTCAAATTCCGCAACAGCTACATGGCCGTGGCTGAGAGCCTCACGGAACGGCTTGGGGACGATACCACCGGGCAAGGTCTCTCAATCACTCGCGATGGCTGGTCGGACTCATTGCGGTCGGTACTACAGCGCCATGGCTTCGACCTTAACTTTTCGGAGGGTAACGCATTCGTCGATGAAGACGTTGCCTACCTCCTCGGAGCTTTTGGGCCGCTACTCACACCGGCGATGCGCGAGTACCTCTCGATTCGGAATGTCGAACAGCACGTGAGGTTCTCGGAAGATGCTGCCCTCCAGATCCCCTGGGATGCGGTGGGGGAGCGAATCGCCACGTGGGAGGCGTTTCTCCACAAGTACCCGACGTTCAGCTGGCGGGACGCTGCACAGTACTGGCGCACTCTGTATCTCGAGACGTACCTCACCGGAATGGACAATACGAGGACGTTCACGGACAGCGGGACCCTTGAGCAGGAGGTACGGAAGAGCTACCAACATTTCCTCCGCACCAACGCCGGCACGCCCGCAGCGGCCGTCATCCGAGACTACCTCGCCCTCCTTGAGGCGAACGTCGCCCCGTCAGATAGCACCATCAAGCGCTTCCTCCGCGAGCACGAACTCCAGTCCATGCTCGGGGTGCAACCTCCAGTCAACTAGGAGTGTGAACAGTTCAGGTGATAGGTAACAGTTTGTTATCAGCTGACAGGTAACACTTTCCCTTTGTGATTCCCGCCTTCGCGGCGGGCGGCGCGACCGAGATGGTCGACGATCCGACACGTCGTCTCGTGCAAGCGGCCGAGCCAGACCGGGCCGAAATACACCTCCCAGAGGCCATCGTCGATTTCTTCGAAGCCGACATCGAGCTCGGCGAGCACGTGACTCACGTTCACCCAGCGACTCCCCCAGCGGATGCCGCCGTTCCGACTCACGCGCCGCACTTCATAATGCCCTGGGTACGTGATCGGCAAGAGCGTGGTGGGGTAGGGGCGCGGCGACGCCTGATACAGGCTCGCGGGGAGGCGCTGGCCGAGGGCTTCGTGCGGGCGCTCGGTGTTGTAGCGCTGCCGGAACCAGTCGAAGCGGCGCTGCTGCGCGGCCAGTGTGCGCCGCGGTGGCCGCGCGGTCTCGGCCTTGAGCGTCTTGTGCATGCGCTCGTGCCGCCCGTTCTGCTCCGGATGCGCGGGCTCGATCAACTCCGGTCGAATGCCGAGCTGCACCCACCACACCGACAACGTCGAGAGGCGGCCCAGGGCATTCGAGGCGAACGGCGCGCCGTTATCGGTGCGGATCCGCTCCGGCAACCCGTAGCGCCGGAAGAGCCGTTGGAATACGGACCAACTCGCTGCGATAGTCGGCTCCAGCAGGCCGCGGCAGCCGAGCAGGAAGCGGGTCGCGGCGTCTTGAATCGTCAGCGGGTAGCAGTAGACGCCGTTCCCGGTCCGGAATTGGCCTTTGAAATCGGCAGTCCAGATCGCGTTCGGCTGGTCGAGCGGGGTGTCCGGGCGGCCGCTGTGAAACCGTCGGCGAGAGGGCCGGCGGCGGCCGGTGCGGCCATGGCGCTCGAGGATCCGGTGGACCGTGGCCACCGTCGGCACGAGCTCGATCGGCACCCGCTGCGCCAGGAGCCAGCGCACCTTCCGGGCGCCCCACCGATAGCGGCGCTGCAAGCCGAGGATCTGCTCCACCACCGCTGCCGGCGTCGCGTGCGGGCAGCTGTACGGCCGGTTCCTGCACGAAGCGCAGACGCACATCCATGAGCGACCTCTCTTCCCACGGCATGGCACCTCCTGGAGGAGGCACCTAGGTTAGAGAGTGTCACCCATCAGCTGATAACAACGTGTTACCTATCAGGTGCGAATGTACCCGCTGCAGCCTAACAAGCGCTTGAAGCTGACGGGGCCGGCTTTCAGAGGAAGCGTACGTTTGTGCGCAAACGAGTTCGTACCGCAGGGCGGGGTGCTTGCGCCAGCGGGCGCTCGCCCCGCAGCTTAAGCGCGAGCCGTTAGGCGGCGGCGTTCATGGTAGGCCCTCTCGACGTGACTGTCTCTGAGCGCTGGTCGCGGAGTGCTCGGCGCCTCGGGATAGTCAGTGCCACTGGGATACTCGCCGTCGGGATTCTCTACGTTGCTGTCATCACGCTCTGGCTGATCATCGAGGCCACTCCGCGCGAGCCCATTGGAGATCCATATCTCGCCGTGATGGAAGTCCTCACGATGGTGTCCGCTCTTGCGCTTCTAGGTCTAGTCATCGCCATCTGGTGTTTCGCTGATGCCGCACACCGCGTTCAGGCGGTCGCCACACTTTCGATCGGTAGCTGGCGGTAGGTCTCACAATGGCTGTCCACTTTGTTCAGCTTACGGCTGTACGGCAGTTGTGGCGCGCGGGGCGTTTTGGCGACTATAGGTTGGTCTGGCCCTCTCCGCTGTTCGCGGTAGAGTATTTTGTGTGGGACATTCTTGTGGGCCTCACGATGGGGTTGGCTGGCTTCGCCCTTGCTGGAGGTCCGCTTGCCGTACACGCACGCCGAGCGCTGCTGATCGGTGGAGTGCTGTGCCTTGTAGGCACGGCGGGCCCACTCTCAGGGTGGATGTTGGTGCAGAACGTTGCTGTGTTGGGCTACGCCGTGGTTTCCCGTTGCCGGTGCCCTCACAGTCCGGGTCTTTCGGGCGGCCCTACCATCCACGGGCGCCGCCGCCTAACAAGCGCTTGAAGCTGACGGCGCCCGGTCTTGGGAGGAATTGCGTTTGTGCGCTGGCGAGCGCTGTGGTAGTCTCAATCAACGTGGCGCCGACGTGGTCCGGCGCCGCAGCTTAAGCGCGGTCCGTTAGGCCGCTGCCGAGAGCGAGATCTGATACCCCATGGCTATCACACTTCCGCCGGAAGCGACCAAGCAGCTGCTCAGCTCCATCAAGCGTTACGTAGCCGAGAACTTCGATGAGGACATCGGCGACCTCAAAGCCGGCATGCTGCTCGACTACGTCCTCAAAGAGATAGGACCCACGGTGTACAATCAGGCCATCGCCGACGCCCAGGGATACTTCCAAGCCCGCGTGGGCGATCTCGAAGGTGTCTGCTTCGAGAAGGAGTTCACCTACTGGCTACAACCAGCGACGCCGCGCAAGGCCACATGATTCGCTTTGGCAGCGGCCTAACAAGCGCTTGAAGCTGCCGGCGCCCGGTCTTGGGAAGAATTGCGTTTGTGCCCGAGCGAACTCCGTGCTAGTCTCAGTCTACGTGGCGCCTGTCGGAGTCGGCGCCGCAGCTTAAGCGCGATCCGTTAGGCACCCACATCCCCACGATGCAACACAACATTACGCTTTCAGTCTGCCCGGCCCTAGCTTGCACTCTGGTGCTCCTCGTCGGCCGAGTAGCACCTGCCCAAACCCCTGAGGACGCGCCGGTGAGCAAGACCGATGTCCAACAACTCCTCACTGCAATCAAGGACGAGATCTACGCCCTCGGCTCCTACCCTCAATACATCGACTTGGCAAACGGGCTCGAGAACATCCCGCTCTACGTCGAGCCACACCGAGAGCACGGTATGATTTGGGTGATTTACAAGCTAATGCCGTGCGGCGAAATCCAACGCGCCGCGTGGGAGGCACCGGGTGGAAAGCTCATGTTGCTCGCCCGCGATGCCAAGGGTTGCGAGTTCTATCCAACCCACGAGACAGGAGTGCTCACCGTGTACCTCGACGATCGGGACGTCATTCACAAGAAGACCACCTGGACCAAAGTGCCGTTTTCGCTTCATCTTCGACCTTCCGCTGAGGAGCTGCGCGCAGCGAAACAACGTCAGGCACAGCGCGATCGGCTGCAAGGCCGCACCTCAGCAGATACTTCCTTTCGATCGTCCGGAGGCGGGTGCCTAACATGCGCTTGAAGCTGACGGGCGGTGATCGTTTTAATGGAACCGGAGTGTTGTGCCCTGACGGGGCACGGGCTTCGTCCACTACTCTTGCGCCGGCGGGCGAGTCGCCCGCAGCTTAAGCGCGATCCGTTAGGCGGCTTGGATCCTCGGTCGGAGGGTGTCATGACGAACCATAGAGCTGCGTTCCTGCTTTCGGTGCTGCTCGTGCTTAGCGGGAGCGTGGCGTGCCACCCTGTCAACACGATGCCGCCGCCGCCATCACCAAGCGATCCCGTTAAGCACTACGACCTCGAGAT
>WNGL01011017.1_pt1 | contig 10381 bp, 9 predicted proteins | sample 5400591 | NCBI WGS metagenome assembly WNGL01 (sample SAMN13153377, study PRJNA577476) | soil metagenome | isolation source: 80 cm soil or saprolite under Garry oak tree replicate 1 | place: USA:California | collected 2016-06-15 | reverse complement strand
TCCCGGCCACCAGGTCGAGCCGGGGGTGCGCATCAAGGTCGCGGGGACGGAGATCGGGACGCTCGCCCGCACGTTCGGCGACGTGGGGCGCGGGCAGCTGGTGGCGTTCGTGGGCAGCGGGGGAACCGTGGAGATCGCGGTGCGGGACGGCAGCGCGGCGAGGCTGCTCGGGGTAGGGGTGGGGGCGGAGGTGAGAGCTTAGGGCTGTCCACCCAAGCGCGCGATCGCCGCGCGCGCCTCGGTGACGACCGGCTGGAGCTCGGGTTCGGCGTGCAGCCACGCCTGAACAACGAACTGGTAGTAATGGACGGCCGTGGGGCGATCGCCTAGCCGCTCTGCGAGACGGGCACGCTCGAGCATGAGGGGCACCCGGCGATCGTGGCCCCGGTCGAACACCGCTGCCGCCTCGGTATCGCGCCCGGCAGCCGCGAGGAGGCGAAACCTCACTTCGCGGAGCGGCTGAGCTTCGGGGCACAGTGAATCGGGAAATGCCAGGAAGCGACTCAGCGCCAAGGTTGTATCTCCTTGTGCTAGGGCCAGAGCGCCCCCGACAAAACCGGGCACCGGATGCGCATCGATCGCTACCACGACGTTGCTAACCGCCCGACCTTCCGAATCCTGTCGCCGCATGAGGCGCTGCAAGCTGGCGGTGTCCCTTCGTGAAGCCCACCAGAGTGCCGCCTCCAACGTCCGATAACAGGGCCCCGTCGCGAACCAAGGGAAGTACAAGAGGTGCTGGTCGTCTGGGTGCTGGACCCACCGAGAGAGTACGGTCTCGACTGTCTCTGGAGGTATCCCACCGATTGTGGCGAGGTCCATGAAGAACGGCATCTCGAAGCGGTTTCCTATGACGCCGCGGGCCTCTTGCAGATGCCCACGGTGGATGAGCACGTTAGCGAGCAGCGACAGATACCGGCGGAGCTCAAGCGCGGCGTCGGCACCGGGGCGCCGCAGCCAGGCCGGACCCAGGGGATGCGCGCGAGCGGCCGCGACGATCCGGTGCGCCACTTGGATCTGACTCTCTTCCGCATCTGGCCACGACTGTAGGGCAAACGCCAGGCGATACAGCGCGAGCGGAGCGGCCGTCTCGAGCTCGCCCTCGAGATCCCGCGATCGTGTGCGCTGGGAGTCGAGCAACTCGCTGAGCAGGCGCATCGCCGCTCCCTCCGGGATCACGGATGAGATGGCGAGGTAGCTCCGGACGTACCGGAGGGCCGCGTCCGGATCATTGTCATTCAAGGCGATCTCCACCGGGTGGATGTAGGCGGGGGCGAATTGTGAATCAAGCGCGATCGCTCGATCGAACGCGGCGCGTGCGTCATTCCAGCTATTCCCCACGACGAACCCCGAATGGAACCGGACTTCTCCCAGCTGATACCAGACTTCGGGATCTTCCGGGTACCGTCGCGCGGCCTCTTCGAGTATTGCGAATCTCCGTCGGACTGACGAGCGAAATGCTGGGTGCTCTGGATTTGACAAGGGGCCTCCCGATCCCGAGTCGCTGACGACCAGCAGACTATCCCGGGGACCCAAACCACGGTTCAAGACCGCGGCCCGGACAAAGTAAGGCTCGTGCGGCTGGAGGTTCCAGCCTCGGGCAAGACCCGCGCGGCGGAGCGCGAGCGCAAACGTCGTGTCGATCGCGACCGCGCGATCGTAGCTGGCGATCGCCGAGTCGAGTGCAAAACGGCGGAAGAAGCGTTCCCCTTGCAGAAACGCCTTGAGCGCGGGCAGCGACCTGGTCCCCACGGAGTACAACCGGATGTGGAGTCCAGGGGTCGCAGGCGTGAGTGCGCGAATCACATCCAGGCTCAGTGAATCGGCTAGACGGTCGATTCGATCCGCCTGATCTGTACGATCGATCTCGGCGAGCGTGCGGTCCTTCCGCGCATCCAGCACCGCGGCACTCAGCCGCACGGAGTCCGGCCCGGCTTTGAGGAGCTGCCCGAAGACCACAACGCCTGCGCCGGTCCGTTGGCCCAGACCTTCGGCGGAGGCGCGATCAGCGCGCCCGCCCCAGTGGCGGATCACCACGGTCGGCGACACCGTGCGGAACGGGCCCGCGCCGTCCAGGTTGCGCGACATCACGTCCACCAACCCTTCCTGCCACAGCTCGAGCTGCGGGTCGAGCACCTCGAACGGGGCCACGGCGAGGAGCTCGGGATCGAGCGGCGCGGGTTTCCGGGAGCTGGCGAGGACGACCATACCGGCCACGAGCACTATCCCCGCCGCACCGAGCGCGAGTCGCCCCCTCAACCGCGCGCTGCGGAGCGGACTCGGCGCTGGTGCGACGCTCGGCGGCTCGGCTCCCACGGGTCCCTTGGGCGCCCGGCGCGCGGTCTCGCCCGTCTCGTGGTGCAGCTGCTGGATCAGCGCCAGCACTTCGGCCGCGGGTTCCGCGCCGAGCTCTTGCCGCACGTACGCTTCGTAGCGGCGCCCATGTTGCACCGCCTCGGCTCGCTCGCCGGCGTCGTCCAGTGCCCGCATTAGCCCGAGCGCGGCGTGTGCACTGAGGGGATCAAGCTCAGTGAGACGGCGCCACCACTTCATGGCCGCCTCGAGGTCGCCGGCCGACGCAGCCCGGGTCGCGAGCGACTGGAGTGCGTCGAGCGCTCGTCGCGCTAGCCGCGAGCGCTCCTCTTCCACCCACCGCTCGAATTCGCCCGCCCCCCTGAGATAGAAACCGTCGAGAAAGGGACCCACGTAGACCACTGCGACCTGTTCAGCATCACCGCGCTCGAGCGCGTCCGCGAACGTTTGGATGTCACTCGTGATCACGTCAGGGTTCAGCCGCAGCTCGGTCGCGCCGAGGAACAATCCGGGCGCGTGGAGGTCGCGACGCAGGGCGTAACACGCTTGGTTGAGGAGACTGCGGCCGTGCTCCGTGTCGGCGTCCGGCCACAGATACGCGATGAGCTTGTCACGGCTCATCCCGCGGCGATTCGCAACAGCGAGGAGGGCGAGGAGGGCGAGCGTCTTCCGGTGCTGCGCCGCGCCGCGCGCCGAGGCGGCGTCCGCTGCGACCGACAACCCACCGAACGTCTTGAGGTGCAGCATGTTGGCCGTTTGAGCCGTTTTTGATCGGCCGTTCACCGGCTGCACCTAAGTTAGCCCGGCGCACAAGTCCCGCTACTCACGGTGCGGCAGAGGTGGAATGACGCCAGGAGGGTCTATGAGGACGGCATCACGCCTGCTCGCCATGCTGGCTCCCCTTGCATTGCTCCTCGGATGTGGAACGCCATCCGACCGGAGCATCGCGGGGACGTTGGTCGCGAGCCACACAGTCAACTTCTCGCCCTGGTCCGAGCCGGTCAGCCTCGGCCCGACGATCAATACGTCCCCTTACAACGATCAGCAGCCGGCGCTCTCCAAGGACGCTCTGAGCCTGTATTTCGCCTCGAACCGCCCGGAAGCGCCTGGTGACGCGAATCTCGACCTCAACATCTGGGTCTCCCAACGCGCCTGCGCTGACGACAGCTGTCCGTGGGGAGCGCCCGTGAGTCTGGGGTCCACCGTCAATAGTTCAGTCACTGACTTCGCCCCGGCGCTTTCGCGGGACGGCCACTGGCTATTCTTCGCCTCGAATCGTTCTACAGGCGTTGCCGGGGAGAGTGACATCTGGGTGTCCCGGCGAGAAAACGTGCATGATGACTTCGGCTGGCAACCGCCAGTGAAGCTTGGGGCGGGCGTGAACACCTCGGGGTTCGAAGGCGGCCCCGGCTACTTTGAAAATGACGACGCAGGCGTGCCGCAGCTCTTCTTCAACAGAAACCCGTTGCCATCTAATGCTGGCGGTGACATCTACGTCAGCGAGCAGGCCGTCGATGGGACTTGGGGCGCGGCGGTTCCGGTTGCGGAGCTGAACAGCGACTCGAGCGACCAGCGACCGTCGGTCGCACCCAGCGGGTTGGAGATTTACTTCTACTCCAACCGGCTCGGTTCGACGCTCAACATATTCTGTTCGACGCCCAACGACCCGCGTTGCTCGACGTCCAACGACATTTGGGTCTCGACCCGCGAGAGCGTGCTCGAGCCCTGGTCGGCCCCGACGAATCTCGGTTCCCCGATCAACACCGCGGTCGGGGATCTCCTTGCTTTCATTTTCTCGCACGGCGGGACGGAGAAGCTGTACTTCACGCGCAACGTCGCGACCCCGCCGGCCATCGACCTCGATGTCTTCGTGAGCACGCGGACGCGAGAGGGTCAAGGGCCGGACTAAGACGGCGCGATTCGGTGTTGTGCACGTAACACTGAGCTGAGCGGAGGATGCGGGGAGCAGCGGACGATTCTCAGGAGATGCACCATGAAGGCACGACGCGCACCGTTGACACTGTGGTTCGGAATTCTCACCCTGGCGGCATGCCGCGATTCCTCCGATCCCACTCGGATCGGGGCGCCGAGCTTCGCCCACGACGACAACCCGGCCCAGGTCGTGACGATCGACCATCAGGTTCCGCACGTTTCGACCGTGCCGGCGAACGCGGGTCAATCGGTGAATCTATTCGTCCGGGAACGCCGGCCCGGCAATAGGGACGCTCGCAAGGTGGTGCTCATGATCCACGGAGCCAGCGTTCCGGTGTTGCCGGGCGGTGATCTGGGAACTGACCACTATGATTGGGCTCTCTGGTTGGCGCAGGCAGGCGGCTTCGACGTGTTCATGCTCGATTTCCAGGGATCAGGCTTGTCGCCGCGCCCGAAGATGGACGACCCATGCAACGTTCCCTCGGCACAGCAAAGCATCCTGATTCCTAATCCTCTGAGCACCACCTGCACAGCGTCGTACGGGTTCCAACTCATCAACGCCCACAGCGATTGGGACGAGCTCGATGCCGTGGTCGACTACATCAGGGAGCTTCGCGGAGTGGACAAGGTCGCTCTCGTAAGCTGGTCACAGGGCTCATTCCGCGTCGGCCCCTACGCCGTGCAGCATCCGGACAAGGTCGAGAGCCTGCTGCTCTATGCTCCGATCTACAACCCCGAGGGGCGCGCGGGTGTCGGGCCGGATGGTTTCGATCCACCCGTTTTGTTGCCTCAGCCCGGAACGCCCATGACGTTGACGACCCGACCGGCCTTCATGAGTCGCTGGGACCCCGAGATCCAGTGCGACGGTCAGGTAGAGGACGGGATTCAAGACGTGGTGTGGAGCGCCATCATGGACGACGACGAGATCGGACGCACGTGGGGGCCCTCGGACGGTGTGATGCGGGTGAGGTCGCCCTTTCTATGGGGCTGGAACTCCGGGACGGTTTCCAGGCTCTCGGTTCCGGTGCTCATCATCGTCGGCGCACTGGACTTGCAGGTGGAAGGGTTTCCCAAATTCCCGCACTCCTTCTTCAACCTCTACGAGACCATCCCGCACAGCCACAAGCTGTTGTTCAGAGTCGATTGCGCGGGACACTTCATGGTCTGGGAACGGCAGCGCAGGGTGCTGCACCACATTTCCAAAGAGTGGCTGGCGCACGGCGCAGTGGATGGGTATACCACCGGCGTCTTTTTTGTGGACACAGAAGGAGTCATTCATCCCCAGTAGGATTGACTGGTCGTCTTGGACGTAAGAAACAGCCGAGCGGTCCTGAGGGATCGCTCGGCTGTTTCGTTCGTCCGTGGGTCAGCTCAGGTCTTGAATCGCCCCGAGGGAGTCGGAATCTTCACTCTTGCCATCACCCGTTCGACGAACCCGAACTCCGGCGCGAACCGCGGCAGCTGCGCCAGCTCGCGCAGCAGCTTGCGCTCGCGCTCGGCGGCCTGCCGGCACTCCGCGCATTGGGCGAGGTGGACGTCGCGCCCGGCTGGGAGCAGGCCCTGAGCCCAGAGCTCAACTTCGTCGGGGGTCAGGTGTCGGGTGTCAGGTGTCGGGGTCATCTTGGCCCAGCCTTACGCGCCCGCAGGGGCACCGGTTTCACTCGCGCCGGTCCTCGAGATAACCCCGCAATTCGTTGCGCGCCCGATGGATATACGTCTTGACCGTGCCGAGCGGCAAGTCCAGGATCTCGGCGATCTCCTCATAGCTGTGCCCCTCCACGTGGCGGAGCAGGATACAGGCCCGGTACTCGGGGCGGAGCTTCGCGATCGCCCGCTCGATCGCGCCGCCCAGCTCGCGGGCCTCGACCCGTTGGAGCGGGCTCTCTCCGCGGTCCCCGAGCTGCAGCGCGGTGGCGCTCATCTCGTCGGGCGTCGTGGCGTGCGGTGAGCCGTCGAGCGACAGGGTGTCGATTTCGCGCCGGCGCAGGTGATCGATCGCCGCGTTGTTCGCGATCTTGAAGATCCACGATGAGAACTTGAACTGGGGATCGAACGATTTGATCGCGTTGAGGACCTTGATGAACGTCTCCTGCGCCAGGTCCTCGGCGAGCGTGCGGTCGCGCACCATGCGGTAGAGCAGCGAGAACACGGGCCGCTCGTAGCGGCGCACGAGCTCGCGGAACGCCGCCTCGTGGCCTTCCTTGGCCCACGCCACGACTTCCCGGTCGCTGGCGCCGGTCAGGTTGCCCGGCCTATCTTTCGCGCCTATGGCGCCCCCCCCCGCGTCTCCTGCGTTCGAAGTGGCCGCGCACTCGGGGCCCGAGGCGAAGCGGTCCTATGTACGCAGTATGTTCACCGCCATCGCGCCGCGCTACGACTTCCTCAACCATCTCCTGAGCCTCAACGTGGACCGTTACTGGCGGCGCGCCGCGGTGCGGCGGCTCGGCTGGGAGCGGCGACCGGACGGCGTGTATCTTGATCTTTGCGCCGGCACGCTCGATCTCGCGGCCGCGCTGGCTCGCGCACGCGGGTTCCGCGGCACTGTGATCGGCGCCGACTTCGTGGTCCCCATGCTCGCGCGGGGGCGGGGGAAAGCCGAGTGCACGCACCCCGTGGGGGCCGACGCGCTGACGCTGCCGTTCGCCGACAGGCAGTTCGACGGCGCCATGGTCGCCTTCGGGGTGCGGAACCTCGCGGACTTGGACGCCGGGCTCGCCGAGGCGCACCGCGTGCTCAAGCCGGGAGCCCGTTTCGTCGTGCTTGAGTTCGCGACGCCCCGATTCACGCCGCTGCGCGCGCTCTACCTGTTCTACTTCCGGCGCGTGCTGCCCGCCATCGGCCGCGCGGTGTCGAAACATAGGGACGCCTATACCTACCTGCCAGAGTCGGTGCTCGAGTTCCCCGAGCCGGAAGGATTGGCGCGCCGCCTCGCCGCGGCGGGCTTCCGTGACGTCGGCTACGGGCTGCTCACCGGCGGCATCTGTGCCGTCCATCATGCCACGCGATAGCGAGCGACGATGCTCATCCTGATCCGTGCGCTCACCTACGCGACCTTGTTCATCGCACTGGTCCTGGTGTTCGTGCCGGGAACGGTGCTGGAATGGTCCGGCGTGACCCGACCGGCGCGCTGGGGGCCTGTTCAGGTCGTCGGGCTCGTCGCGGCCGCCCTCGGGCTGGCGCTCGCCCTGTGGTGCGTCCTCACCTTCGCGCTCGTGGGCCGGGGCACGCCGGCGCCGTTCGATCCGCCGCGCCGGCTGGTGGTGCGGGGACCGTACCGGTTCGTCCGCAATCCGATGTACATCGGGGCGGCCATCGCGCTGGCGGGCGCTGCTTTGTTCTACCGTTCCCTCCCGCTCCTCGGGTACCTCGCGTTGTTTCTGCTCGTCACGCACCTGTTCGTGTGCGTCTACGAGGAGCCCACCCTGCGGCGCGCGTTCGGCGCCGAGTACGAAGCGTACTGCCGGCGGGTGAGGCGCTGGTGGCCGCGCGGTGGCCGTGACGCTCGATAGCCTGCGGGATTTCATCGCTGCGATCGAGGCGCAAGGGCGGGGCGACCTGGTGCGCGTGGAGCGCTCGGTCTCCGTCGACAAGGAGCTCACCGAGATCGCCGACCGCTGCATGAAGGCGCCGGGCGGCGGGCCCGCGCTGTTGTTCCAGCACCCGACCCTGCTCCACGGCGGCGCGTCGCGCTATCCCGTCGCCGTGAACCTGTTCGGCTCCGAGCGACGGATGGCGCTGGCGCTCGGCGTGGAGTGCCTGGACGAGATCGGCGAGCGGATCGCGGGGCTCCTCAACCTCAAGGTGCCAGACGGCCTGCTCGGCAAGCTCGCCATGCTGCCGCAGCTCGCCGAAGTGGCGAAGTTCCCGCCCAAGACGGTGGGTGGGAAGCCACCCTGCCAGCGGATCGTGATGCGCGAGCAGGACGTGGACCTGTCCCAGTTCCCGGTGCCGATCTGCTGGCCCGAGGACGGCGGGCCGTACATCACGCTGCCGGGCGTGATCACGCGCGACCCCAGAACCGGGGTGCGGAACGTGGGGATGTACCGCATCCAGGTGATCGGCAAGAACGAGCTGGCGATGCACTGGCAGCGCCACAAGGTGGGCGCGGCTCACTGGCGCGAGATGGCGGCACGGGGCGAGCGCATGCCGGTGGCGATCGCGCTGGGTGGCGATCCCGCGTCCATCTACGCCGCGTCGGCGCCGCTGCCGCCCTCGATCGACGAGTTCCTGTTCGCCGGATTCCTGAGACGGGCGCCCGTGCGGCTCGCGTCGGCGCTGACCTCGGACCTCGAGGTCCCCGCCGAGGCCGAGATCGTGCTCGAGGGCTACATCGACCCCCGCGAGGAACTGGTGCGCGAAGGCCCGTTCGGCGACCACACCGGGTTCTACTCGCTCGCGGATTACTACCCCAAGGTCCACGTCACCGCCGTCACCCTGCGCGACGAGCCGATCTGGCCGCACACGATCGTGGGCCGGCCGCCTATGGAGGATTACTACCTGGGCCACGCGACCGAGCGGATCTTCCTCCCGCTCCTGAAGCTCACCATCCCCGAGATCGTGGACATCCACATGCCCGCGGCGGGGATCTTCCACAACCTCGTGTTCGTGAGCATCGACAAGCAGTATCCCGGCCAGGCGTACAAGGTGATGAACGGGCTGTGGGGACAGGGCCTGATGTCGCTCGCCAAGGTGATCGTCGTGTTCGACAAGGACGTGAACGTGCAGGACTCGCAGGAAGCGTGGTGGGTGGCGTTGAACCACATCGACCCCGAGCGCGACGTGCGGTTCACCCCGGGACCCATCGACGTGCTGGACCACTCGAGCCGCGCCTTCACGTTCGGATCGAAGATGGGGATCGACGCGACCCGGAAGTGGAAGGAAGAGGGGTTCACGCGCGAGTGGCCGAACAGGATCGTCATGGACGAGGCGACGAAACGACGGGTCGATGAGATGTGGAAGGAGCTGGGGATTGAGCTCTGAGGGCGGTCGAGGGCGGTCGAGGACGGTCGCAGGCGGTCGGCTGGCTGCGGCGCGAGAAGGGCAAACGTTCGCTGGGGAGTCGCTCCTCGTCCGCTACGTCAATTTCGTCAAGCTGCCGCACACCGTCTTCGCGCTGCCGTTCGCGCTGCTCGGCCTGCTCGTGGCGTCACGGGAGCAGTCGGTGACATGGCGCACGCTCGGGCTCGTGGTGGTGGCGTTCACGTGCGCGCGCTTCGTGGCGCTCGGGTTCAACCGCATCGCCGACCGCGCGCTCGACGCGCGCAACCCGCGCACCCGGGGACGGGAGCTGCCGGCGGGCCGGCTCACGCCGGCGCAGGCGTGGGGTGCGGTGCTCGGAGCGGCGGCGCTGTTCCTCGGGAGCGCGTGGGCGCTCAACCCGCTGTGCTTCGCGCTCGCTCCGGTCGCGCTGGTCTTCATCTCCGCGTACAGCTATACCAAGCGGTTCACCCACTGGTCGCACCTGTGGCTCGGCCTCGCCGACGGCATCGCGACGCCCGCGGGGTACCTGGCCGTCACCGGGCGGTGGAGCGACCCGTGGTGGCTGCTCGTCGCGGGCGCGCTCGCGGTGACCTTCTGGGTCGGAGGGTTCGACGTGTTCTACGCGCTGCAGGACGAGGCCTTCGACCGCGCGGAGCGGCTGCGGTCGCTGGTCGTGCGGCTGGGTCGGAGGGCGGCCATCGTCACGGCGAAAGGGCTGCACGGCCTCGCGATCCTGACCCTCGTCCTGTTCGGGCTGGGCGCCGGACTCGGCGTCGCGTACTACGTGGGGGTCGCGATCGGCGCCGTGCTCATCGCCTGGGAGCACCGGCTCGTGAAGCCGGACGACTTGTCGCGGCTCGACGCGGCGTTCTTTACCGCCAACGGGATTGTCAGCATCGTGGTCTTCGTAGGCGCGCTGGTGGACCGGATCCTGTGAAGCGGGGAGAAGGGAGAGGGGAGAGGTCCGCGCCGGCGCAGCGAAAGCCTGCGGTGCACCGGAAAGTACCTCTCCCTTCTCCCCTCTCCCCGCCGCCGGCGGGCCCACCCCGTCACCCGAAGCGAAGTCCAACCCCAAACCGGAGAGGGCGTTGAACCGTCTCCCGGTGATTTTGGCGATCACCGGCGCTTCCGGCGCGCCGTACGGCGTGCGGCTGCTCGA
>WNGL01012890.1_pt1 | contig 10382 bp, 10 predicted proteins | sample 5400591 | NCBI WGS metagenome assembly WNGL01 (sample SAMN13153377, study PRJNA577476) | soil metagenome | isolation source: 80 cm soil or saprolite under Garry oak tree replicate 1 | place: USA:California | collected 2016-06-15 | reverse complement strand
AAGCGGTACTTCACATCGCTCTTCGCCAGCCGGTCATATGCCTGGTTGATATCTTGAATTTTGATCAATTCAATGTCGGAGGTGATGCCGTGCTCGGCGCAGAAATCCAGCATCTCCTGCGTTTCACGAATGCCTCCGATCGCGGAACCAGCCAGACGGTGTCGCCCAAGTATTAAATTGAAGGCGGACACTGGAGCTGGTTTCTCCGGCGCGCCCACCAGCGTCATAGTGCCGTCGAGCTTAAGAAGCGGCAGGTAAGCGTTGAGGTCGTGCTCGGCGGATGCTGTGTCGAGAATGAAATCGAAGCTGGCGGCGTGCTTCAGCATTTCCTCCGAGTTGGTGGAAATGACCACCTCGTCAACGCCCAGGCGCTTTGCGTCGGCGATCTTCTTTGGCGATGTGCTGAACAGCACGACATGCGCGCCGAAAGCCTTGGCAAATTTCACGCCCATGTGTCCGAGGCCGCCAAGGCCCACGATCCCGACCTTTTGTCCTTTGCCGACATTCCAATGACGCAGCGGAGAATACGTCGTAATTCCCGCGCACAACAGCGGCGCTGTGCCCGCGAGGTCGAGCTTGTCGGATACGCGCAGCACAAACGCTTCGCGCACCACAATGCTGTCCGAATATCCGCCGTAGGTGACACCGCCGATAATTTTGTCCTCGGCGTTGTAGGTCAGGGTTGGGAAATTGACGCAGAATTGCTCTTCGCCGGCCAGGCAGTTGACGCACACGCCGCAGGAATTGACCATGCAGCCCACGCCGACAATATCGCCCTCTTTGAACCTTTTTACGGCACGGCCCGTTTTCGCGACGCGGCCAATAATCTCGTGTCCCGGCACGACGGGATAAACGGTCGGCAAACTGTTCTGCCATTCATTGCGCACCTGATGCAAGTCTGAATGGCAAACGCCGCAGTACTGGATGTCAATCTGCACGTCGTCTGGACGCAGCTCGCGTCTCGGGACCGAGAACGTTGCCAACCCGGATGTGGCACTCTTGGCTGCGTAGCCCTTCGCCTTGTAGGCGAGGAATTCCGGGGTTTGAACGTCGGCTACCGGTATTGCTACTCCACTCATTTTTGTCTCTCCTGAAGTTAATTCGAGATCGTGTTGAAGGGATTCGCGCCGTTACGGATAGAACCTGGCGTTCTGACTCAGGCGCATTTTCTCTCTGACTCAGGCGCATTTTCTCTTTTTCAGATGCCGTGCTTCCGGTAAAGGACGCAAGAAAATGATTAATTGCAAACTCCGACGACCTTGCGAATCGTAGAGGCTCAGCGGTCTAGCAATCTCCGACGTCGCAAAGCAGTGGTTTGATGTCAACGACTGGCGTGCCATCGATGACTTCGATGGGGCCAATCCGCATCCGGTTCTTCACAATCTTGCGGATGGTCACGCGATGAAGGCCCAGCGGATTTGGCCGATCAGGAGATCGCGTTGCAAAGACTCCAGTCAGCGGACGGTGCCGGTCCGAGCGCGGATGGACCTTCAGCACATCGCGCCGGGCGCGGTGCAGCCAAGTCACAACGATGATGTCGTTGCCGGGCTGCAGCCCGTCGAGGGCCTGTGCCACGAACGAACTCACTTCAAGCCAGGCATCGGGCGCGCCTTCGGATCCTTGCATTGGCGCTTCGCTGCGATTCTTGATGCTGGACCGGATCACACCAACCGGGGGAAGCTGGGCACGACTGCCAATCTGCACACGTGCCGTCGTTCGCTTTACGTCTGTTTTCTTTGCCGCCATGAACAGGCCTCACGATCAAAACACTGGCGGTGAACCTCTGCGGGCGGACGAGGCCCCTACCCGAGCATCCTCAGTAGCTCTTCGGCTGTGACATGCTGAACCAATTCCCGAACGGATCCATTTACTAGGCGGCGTCAATCAGCTTCATCATCTGCTCGGAGTAGCGCGGGCCCGCGGCCGCTCCACGGGGAAAAGCCTCTTCAATCCGCTGAAGGTCTGCTGGGGTGAGCTGTACATCGAGCGCCTTCAGATTCTCTTCCAGGTAATGCCTGCGCTTGGTGCCAGGAATCGGAACGATGTCTTTACCTTGCGCTAGTACCCACGCCAGCGCCAGTTGGGAAGATGTGCAGTTTTTCTGTTTTGCAATCTCTTCAACCTTGACAACCAGATCGAGGTTCTTCTGAAAGTTTTCTCCCTGGAAACGCGAGATGTTGCGGCGGAAATCGTCTTCAGCGAAATCTTCGAAGCGTTTGATCTGGCCGGTCAAAAACCCACGCCCGAGCGGACTGTAGGCCACAAAGCCGATGCCCAGTTCACGGCAGGTGGCGAGGATTTCATCTTCAGGATCGCGCGACCACAACGAGTACTCGGTTTGCAGCGCGGTGATGGGATGGACTTTCGCGGCGCGGCGAATGGTCTTGGTGCTGGCCTCAGAGAGTCCGATGTGGCGAATCTTGCCTTCCTTGATGAGATCAGCTAGGGTCCCAACCGTATCTTCGATTGGAGTGTTTGGATCAACCCGATGCTGGTAGTAAAGATCGATGTGGTCGATCCCGAGCCGCTTCAGGCTGGCATCGCATGCCTTGCGCCCGTATTCCGGTCGCCCACTGACACCGCGTGCCTTTGGATCATTGGGATCACGGAGGATGCCGAATTTCGTGGCGATAACAAGCTGGTCACGTTTACCGCGAATCGCGCGCCCGACAAGCTCCTCATTCTTGAAAGGACCGTAAACATCAGCGGTATCGAGAAAGGTGACGCCGAGTTCAATGGCGCGATGAATTGTGGCGATGGATTCTGCTTCATCGCCGCGCCCATAGAATTCCGACATGCCCATACAGCCAAGGCCTAGGGCGGAGACAGTCAGGCCGCTGCGACCAAGTTGACGAGTTCGCATGTTCAGCTCCTGCAATAGAGTCTAGGTGATCTTAGATGCAGGCGCGCTTCCGAAGATTTTCTTTTGCAGATGCTAGACCGGCTGAATCGGAGCTCCTGCGGGCATCATCGCCTGCTGCAATTTTTGCAGCGCGGGAATGCCGCTCATGCCGGTATAGATACGATAAAGCGCGTAAGCGTGGAAGGCCACAGCCAGAATGTCTTTGAAATAGAGCATGACCAGTGCATCCACCACGTAGAGGGCCATACCCACTACGAAGGCCCATCTCTCACCCTTGCGGCCAAAATTCCAGAAGAGCACGAATACTCCGGCCACGCAGCCATTGATTATGAGATCGAGTGCCAACCCACTCTGGCCTGCCTGGTGAGCAAGGCCGTCCACGAACTCGGCGATTCCCAGGCCAAAAATGAAGCGTATGCCGGCTCCGCTAATGGCCAGAACTGAATTGACAATGGAAAGAATTGCGATGGTGAGAAACCATCCCGCGCCAGCCTTGACCACGCGCTCCGCGCGCAACTTTTGTTCGACTAAGTTCGTGAGAGAAGGTTGCGGTGTGGAGTTGAAGCCAAAACTCGGCGATGACATAGCGTTCCTCCGGCTGCTTATTCTTGTTCTTGCGGGGAAGGTTGGATCACATGCTACCACAGGGCGGTGCCGGCTCAACCTGCGTGGGGCATTACTATTGAGCAATTTCGATGAGCCGTTTGGCCAAGGGCAAGACTTCCCCGATGTCCAGAGCGGAAACGCCACTTTGGTTCAGCGCGCGCGTAAGTTCTGCCGCGGCCGTTGCATCTACTGAGACCAGCAGGCCGCCGGCAGTTTGAGGGTCGAAAAGAACGGTCTTCACGTCATCCGGAATTCCATCTTCGTATTGCACGACGCACTCGGCGAACTCGCGATTGGCTTTCAGCCCAGCGGGGATGTAGCCAGCGAGTACGCATTCAAGAGCCCCTTCGAGCAGCGGAATACGGCTGGAGTGGATACGAACAGAGACCTTGTCCGATGCCAGCGCCATTTCGCGCAGGTGACCGATCAGCCCAAAGCCGGTGATGTCAGTCATAGCGTGAACGGGAGAGCCGTCGTCGGTCGTTCGTCGTTGGTCGTTCGCAATCGAAGCGGGTGCCCCATCCTTCGCGGTTTTCGAAGGGTGGGGATTCTTCTCGCCATCGAGAGGGTAAACGCCGGTCCTCGCGTAATTCTCACTAATTACTTCCGCAGCAGTCTTGTTCAGAGTAGTCATTGATCGCACGGCGGCATCAATCCAGCTCTGCTTCGCAACGCCTTTTTTTATGGCAGTCGAGATAACGCCTGTTCCGAGAGATTTTGTGAGCAGCAGTCGGTCTCCCGGTCGGGCTCCACCGTTTTTCAGCACTCTTCCTGGATCAATGACTCCGGTTACCGAATAGCCGAACTTGGTTTCATCATCACGAATACTGTGGCCACCGATAATGGTGCACCCTGCCTCGATCATTTTGGAAAGCCCGCCCGCAAGAATTCGTTCCAAAATTTCAAGATCGGCTTTTTCGGGAAAGCAAACGAGCGCGAGGGCGGTCAACGGCCGCCCACCCATGGCGTAAACGTCGCTCAACGAATTGGTCGCCGCGATCTGGCCGAAGGTGTAGGGGTCGTCAACAATCGGCGTAAAAAAATCAACTGTCTGGACAAGCGCTGTATCAGGCGAGATTTGATACACTCCGGCGTCGTCGGCGTGATCGAAGCCGACAAGAACATTCGGATCATGTTGCCGGGCTAATTTCCCAAGCACCTTGTCCAGCGCCGCCGGACTCAGCTTAGAAGCTCAACCCGCCGCTTTGACCGTCTCGGTCAGGCGGACAGTTTTGGTTTCGGACATGCAGAATATTGTAGAAGCTTGGTGGTCAAAGGAACTAGTCCGACCGTTTCCAACCGTGCGGAAGATCGGCCGCTCTGGCGACGAAGAGAGCTATTTTTTCTCTCCGGCAGAGATCCTCCACATTCACAAAGAACTTCTTTTCTTGTTCCCCGTAGGCATCAGGATGGCTAACAACTACCCAAATCCCGTTGCTCTGGACTTCGGGCGGCTGTCTCCGGACAAAAGACAAGAATTCCTCTGGCGTCTGCATGGCTTCCTGGCTGACGTCGGCGACAAGCCCCCATTTTTGTCCAGAAATCTCTGCAACTCTCTTCGGAAGGAAGTGCATCGAGATACCCTTGCTACGGTCAGGCGCTGTGCCAGCGATTGCAGCACTCATAACGGCGAGAAGCGCTAATGTTGCAAGGCTACTTACTCGAATCAAACTTCCTCCTAAATCCAGAGGCATCCTACCAGACGCAGCCTCGTTCCGGCCGATTCTCGGTGGTGCTTTGCGTCGTCAGGCGAATTACTTGTTCTCCTAAGGCCCGAAGCCGAGAGCCCAACACCGCATTCATTTCGTCGTCACATCCGTGATTTGCAAATCGGGATATGCCTGGTTCCACTGATCACTGATGTGTTCAAAAATCAGGCGGAAGGGTGCGCCTCGTCTGGCGGTTAGCGGCGAGACGGCCAGATCAACGGTATCGGGATAGGGTCCGCTGGTCTGCAACACTTTGATGGGGACATCTTCGATCTGTGCAACCTGGCCATACGAGTCTTTGAACGTGACCCGAACAACTGCATGGCTGACTGTCTTGTCTCCGGTGTTAGAGAGCGTTCCGTCAATGTAAGTCACGCTTGCTCCGACAAAGTTTTGGGCTTGACTCATCTTGAGGTCAGAAAGCGTAATTTTTGAGGCATATGGAGGAGGATTGGACACAGCCTTCGGCGGTTCGCGAAGCAGAAGCGCGGCGATGCCTGCCACAGCGACGACCGCAGTGATTGCGATGATGATCGTGCGCCGGCTGGTATCGTGCTCTCCGGTCACTGCGGTTGGCTGGATCAGACCGCCCATGTTGAGATTGTAGTTGGTTTGAGCGGACTATTTCTTGATCAGAGTTGTATGACTGGCCACGCACATCCAAAGCCCATCCTGAAAAAGCCAGGTATCGGTGAACCGTCCCCAGTGCTCGAATGGCCTTCCTTTGTATTTACCCTTTGAATGGTAAGTTCCAGTCACTACGGCGGCATCGTTGTAACCAGAGACTTTCACGTCCTCATTGGCTATCAGCGTTGCCTGATAAGCGGGGTCCTTCAAGTCGGCGAGGAATTGCGCCTTGTTCATGACCGTGCCGTCAGAGTCGGTATAGACAAACGTGTCGGGAAGAAGGCGACCCACGGCGGGCGCGTCGTGATGCAATTGCGCCTGGTTCCAGGCATTCTCCAGTGCGAGGATCTTGCTTTCATCAGGACGCTCAGTACCCTGCGCGGGGACAATCAGACAGGTCGCCAACAGGCAGACGAACAAAAATAGCTTCATGGGCGTCGTCTCAAATCTGAGGGAGGAAGATGCTGTTATTTTACGCGTCCTCGAAGCAGCGGCTACAACTCGAAAGACGTAAGACTTGGTAACCAAAGGCACGACGGCGAATCCCGTCGGATTACTCCCCGCCGACCGTGAGGCCCTCGATGCGGAGGGTCGGCGATGCGACTGCGCCGCGGAATTCCAGGTCGCTTGCGATTTCGGAAATGTTCAGGAACATGTCTTTCAGGTTGCCGGCGACCGTGATTTCTTCGACCGGATAAGTCAGTTCACCGCCTGATATCCAAAGGCCGGATGCGCCACGCGAGTAGTCTCCGGTGACCAGGTTTACACCCATGCCCAGGAATTCGGTGACATACAAGCCCTCCTTCACATCGGCGATCAGCTGTTGGGGCGTTTTCGGGCCGGGCTGCAAGAAATAATTGCCCGGGCCAATACCGGGAGTTCCGGCCAGTCCCCGAGAAGCGTTCCCAGTCGTCTGAAGGCCGAGTTTCTTGGCAGTGTAAGTGTTCAGCAGGTACGAAGTGAGTACGCCATTTTCGATAACCACGGTGCGGCGGGTGGGAATGCCTTCTCCGTCAAAAGGGCTGGTGCCGAAGCCGCCGACTATCGTCCCGTCATCAATGACATTCACGTCCGAGGCGGCGATTTTCTGACCAAGTCTTCCTGCTAAGAAAGACGCGCCGCGATAGACCGAGTCTCCATTTACCCCCTCGAAAATGTGCTCTAGGATCGAGGTCGCGACCAGCGGATCGAAGATGACCGGGACTTGCTGGGTTTTCACCTTGCGTGCCCCTAGGCGGCGCAACGCGCGCTGGGCCGCCACTTCGCCCACATGCTCGGGTGATTCCAGACGGTCCAAGTTGCGAGCAACCGAGTACCAGTAATCGCGCTGCATGGCGCCTTTTTCATCCTGCGCAATCGGCACCGCTGCAACTGAACAATAAGAGCGGCGATATTCGCCGATGAAGCCATGCGAATTAGCAAGAATTTTGTGTCCAGTGGCCGCGTCGAACGATCCGCCTTCGGAGTTCTTAATGCGGGGGTCCGAATCGAGGGCAGCCTTTTCTGCACGGCGAGCATACGCAATGCGCTCTTCACCTGGTAGTGAGTACACATCGGGAGAGTAGAGATCGAGATCGCCGGACAACGAGCCGAGCAGTGATGCCTCGGGGATGCCACCGAATGGATCTTCGGAAGTGATCTTAGCCAGCTCCAACGCCGATTTCAACATGCGGTCGAGCCCGGCGTGAGTGAAGTCGCTCGAATGGGTGCTGGCAGCGCGTTGGCCATGGAACACTCGCACCCCGATGGATTTTGAGCCAGCTTCTTTCAGAGTTTCGACCTGGCCAAGGCGAACCAGCGTAGAGAATTCATCGCCTTCGCGGATAACGCACTCGGCCGCGGTTGCGCCGCCGGACATAGCGCGACCGACGATGTCTTGGGCGAGTTCTTTCAGGTCGGTTTCTATTTGGGGTTCGAGAGCAGTCTCAGGCATAAGTCAAAATCAATTCACCACAGAGACAGGGAGACACAAAGAAGACGTAAGTCCTTCAAAACCCATCTACGCTGAACGGCGCGGTGTGCAATGGGGCCGGGAAAATGAAATCGATCTAAGGATTTCTCCGTGTCTCCGTGTCTCCGTGGTGAAATGCACCTACTGCATAAATCCGCCGGTTTCGCGCTTGGCGGTGCCGCCCACTGTCAAACGATCCAGCTTCGTCGTTGGCATGCCCACACCGACCGGGACCGCTTGCCCGTCTTTGCCGCAAGTACCAATCCCTTCATCAAGCCTCAGGTCGTTTCCGACCATTGAAACTCTTGTGAGCGCATCCGGACCGTTGCCGATGAGAGTTGCGCCGCGAATGGGCGCAGTCACGTGGCCGTCCTCGATCAGATAAGCCTCGGATGCCGAGAAGACGAACTTGCCATTCGTGATATCCACCTGGCCGCCACCGAAGTTCACCGCGTAAACCCCACGCTTCACCGACCGAATAATATCTTCAGGAGAATCCTCGCCCGCGAGCATATACGTGTTGGTCATGCGCGGCATGGGGATATGTTCGTAGCTCTCGCGACGGCCGTTACCAGTGTCGGCCATTCCCATTAACCGCGCCGAAAGCTTGTCGCTGAGGTATCCCTTAAGGATTCCTTTCTCGATGAGAACCGTTTCCTGGGTCGCATGTCCCTCGTCATCGACATTAAGCGAGCCCCGACGCCAAGGCATGGTTCCGTTGTCCACCACCGTGCATTTTTCGCTGGCTACTTTCTTGCCGATGAGTCCAGCGAAAGCCGAGGTTTGCTTGCGGTTGAAGTCGGCTTCTAGTCCATGTCCGACAGCCTCGTGTATAAGGACTCCCGGCCAGCCGGGGCCGAGCACAACTTCCATTTCACCAGCCGGAGCTTCGCGGGCATCGAGCTGAAGAATTGCCTGACGCGCGGCTTCCCGGGCAAAGTATTCGGGAGTCTTCTCCCCGAAAAAGAAGTCCAGGGCAACGCGGCCGCCACCGCCGGCGCTTCCGCGAGCCGAATTGCTTTCGGTTTTTGCAATGCAGGAAGCGTTCAGGCGGGCAAGCGGCTGGGAATCTTCCGCGAACGTGCCGTCAGAACCGACAATCAGAATGGTCCGCAGTTCGTCGGCATAGTTGGCGCGGACTTCCTTAATACGAGGATCGTACGCCCGCGCGGCTTTATCGGCACGCATGACTAGTTCGACCTTGGCCGTAATCTCGGCATCAACCGAGGGCAGAGTCACGGGATAAAGGCTGCGTGCCGCCTTCTGTTGGAACCCTGCGCTAGGCGTCTTTGCCGGCCCGCTTGCGATGAGCGCAGCAGTGCGCGCGGCATGCAGAATGCGCGCGGACGATAGATCATCCGTGTAGGCGTACCCGGTACGCTCGCCGGATATGACGCGAATTCCGCATCCCGCCGAAATTCCCTGAGAAGCCGACTTCACCATGGATTCATCGACGCTCAGGGTCGTCGAGGAAAGGTACTCAAAATAAAGGTCGGCGTAGTCGCCGCCGGCCGAAAGAGCTGCGGCGAGGTAGCGCTCCAAATCGTTCTCGGTCAAGCCATAGTGCTGAAAAAAGAAAGGATTTCTGTCCACGGTAATTTGATGTCTCCAGGCCGGGAAGGACTCGGGATGACCCAATTATCCCACATGGTCGTGTGGCTCGGACACTCTTGTCCGAGGCTTTTGACTTAACTGCGTAAAAACGAGTCCGACCCACACGAGCCCGGCCCGGACAGGATGTTCATTCGTCACAGACAAGCGGTCCAGCAGTCTGCAAGACTCCTCTCATGACTTCAGAGACTTTGGCCAGCACGCTCGAAGGATTTCTCTCCGGTAGTAGCAATGCAGTAGTGATTGAAGACGGCGCGGTGATGTTCGACTTGGGGCGGGCGAAGTATTCGGTCTCCGGAGAAAGCACCAAATGCTTGCTGCACCTATGGTCGCCGGAGCGGAATGTCGTTCGGCGGGTGCTGGACGTGGAAACCAAAGGCGAAACGCTGCGCGTGACCGTTCAACGGATAGGCCAGTCTCGCCCCACGAAAATGGAGATCTGCCGCGAGCGTGATCCCAGGACCGCATCGGCAAAGTGGGCGACGAGGACCACCTATCAGCGAGTTCTGGAACGCGCACTAAAAAGAAAATTCCCTGATCTCGCCCTAAATCAGATGAGCACTTCGATGGACCTAGAAAAATCCTTTGGGCCAGTTTATGCGCGTGGGATGTTGAAGCGAGGGCAATCGGGGTTCGCAGTTCTGGGCGTCAATTCGCAAGAGTTACAGCCATCAATCGATGCGGCCTTGACGTTCGGGATTCTCTGGCTGGAGGTTTGCCGCCAGGCGCAAGCCGCGAAAATGGTGGTAGAAGGTCTGAAGCTGGTTGTTCCTGCCGGCTGCGGTGGTTCGCGAGCGAATGGCACACCTGAATACTGCGGCGGCGAAATGGGAACTCTATGAACTGGATGAGCGCGGCGAAGATATCAAGCAGTTGGAAATTCTGGATCGAGTGAATGTTTCCACACGGCTGGTGCGCTGTCCAGACGACGCGGATATTCAGGCAAGGTTTGCTGAGCCGGTGGCGCTGGTTCAAACGCTGATGCCGGAGGCGGAGGTAGGAGTCATATCCCCTG
>WNGL01011016.1_pt1 | contig 10382 bp, 11 predicted proteins | sample 5400591 | NCBI WGS metagenome assembly WNGL01 (sample SAMN13153377, study PRJNA577476) | soil metagenome | isolation source: 80 cm soil or saprolite under Garry oak tree replicate 1 | place: USA:California | collected 2016-06-15 | reverse complement strand
ACAGTGGTAGTCGGTGCCCCAGATCAGGCTGCCGAGTACGCCGGCTGCAAATCCTGGGACCGTATTACCGATACCTCCAGCAATCGCGCCTGCCAAGCCTCCGGCGAATGCGCCTGAGATTAAGCCGTAGGCTTGACCTGCCGCAGCTCCGCGAACACCATCACGCAGCACGCTGGCGGCGCTTTCGCCCAAGCACGCCCCCCCAGCATCCATGTACATGCGATTGCAGTAATTCTCATGGATGCGATCAGCTTGCGCGTAACAGTTCGAGCAGTCCGCTCTCTGCTGTGCAACGAGAACGATGCGCGGCTTGACTGTCGGCGCCGGTCCGCGGAACTTGATCACTCCTGAACTTGGTAGCGGATCCGCGTACAGGGCCGAGACATCCTGTTGGTAGGAGACCCACATATTGTCGTAGGTGTCTCCGGCGAATTGCACGTTGAACAGCGTTTCATTCCCCGTGTAATAGCTGTGAACCCAGACCGTGCCTTCGGCCGTCGTGGGATTGCCGTCATCCCAATCCCAGACCAACATTTCGCCGTCACTGGTGGACAAACCCAGGTTTTGCAACAAGGCAATGGGTCGAAGTCCGGGTCCAAGCGGACGTTGGCCGCGAGACTGGTACAACGTTCGCGCGGTCGGTTTCCAGCCTCGTTTCTGGGCGCCGACAATCGCGGCGATTATTTCGTTTGGATAGCTGGCGGCCACTTCGCGCCAACGATTCGCCGACGGTCCCGAAACGGTCATAAGTGTGTCGAGGCTGCGCCTTGCGAATTCAACGGACGATGATAGGTTCGGTGATTCCTGCGCGATAGCCGAGGTGGCCCCCAAGAACACGCAAGTTGCGAGGATGCCCGACATCACGGTGGGCATCACGCACGCGAGTCTTACGACAACAGTTGCGCCGATCACTCCGCGCGCAACGACGCGCAGACTCCTCTCCGACTTCTCCGCTTTCATGGCCATCACGCACCTCTCATCCTCCGATGAAGTCGCAGCACGATGAACTGTGCAGCACGCAACATAGAAGAGATGCAAGAGGAAACCTCGCGGGTAGTACTTACACTTATGGTGCCTCCATATACGCGCGAAAATTAACGACACGGCCATAGCATAGACGCCTGTCCTTATTGCGGGATCGATCTTCGGAATGTCGGGCACGGCTTCCAGCAGCCCGTGGTACAAGTGGCGTTTTCAGTCGCCAACAATAGATACGTTCGCCAGTTGCGCCGATGGTCTCGGACAATCGGTGTGATTCGAGATCGGTGCGATCGCGTCGTACACGAGGCTCCAGAGCGTCCTGAGGACCGCAGCGACGGCGGCCAGGCGGCCCTGGAGGCTGCGTGGCGTGCCGATGCCGAAGAGCGTTCGCATCCAAAGTCCGAGATTGAAGCCGCTGGCGTGCACGAGCAACCGCTTGAGCACGTTCTCGTGCCCGCGTACGTGCGCGCGCCGCAGACCACCGGTTTCATAGAGATGCGCACACGGTCGCTCGAGCAATTCACCTCGCTTCCGCAGGAGACGCTTCCCACGGTCGCCGCGAATGCGTCGGCGATTCGCATAGACCGCGTCGCGTTCGGCTTCTTGATCGATCCAGGACTGGGGCCCGCGATCGGGTTCGCTAATGTAGGTGCGAATCTCCAACGTTTCCAAATCGTGCACGGTCGTTCGACTGTGATAGCCCTTGTCGGCGACAACCTCCTCGATCATCGCGACGGCATCATCGGTCACGGCGGCCACGGCCTCGAGTTGATCGGCGGCTTCGGGCAGCGTCTGTTGGATCGTCGTCGTGTCGCCTTCGTCGGCGCCCTGCACGGTGATGCCGACGATCGCGCCGGTGTCCAGGTCGATCGCGTGCTCCGCCTTGTGGGCCAAATGCGTTCGGCCATCCTTCATCTTCGTGATCTTGGCGTCCGGATCGTGCGGATGCGTCCAATCGTCATTCGAGCCCTTCTTCTTGCGTTTCCGATCAATCCGCGCCAAGTCAGCGCGCGTAGGCGTCCCAATGCCCGAGGCCTTCGCGAGCGTGGTCAGAAACCCCTCGTAACTCTCGCCGCTGTCGCGTCGCACGATGCTGCGCAGTGCCGCGTTCGCTTCGAGCGTGGTGGCGTCGATGCCGATCGTCTTTCCCTTCACCAAGCCGGCCGTACTGAGGCACTGCAGCACCCAGGTAAACACGGCCCGATGCGCTTCGAGTGCGATCAAGCGGCGGGTCCGCGAAATCGTCGAATGATCCGGCGGATCCTCGTCGAGCCCCATACCCAGAAAATCCCGCAAAGCCAACGAGTCCGCGGCGCGCCACGCGATGCCGCGCTCCGCGTCGATCCCTTCGAAGTACCCGATCAACAGCAGCCGGAAGTAGATGCCAGGCGGCAAGCTGGGACGGCCCATCGTCTCGGCATAAAAGCGCGCGCATTCCGCTTCGACGAAATCGTCGAATCCGTGCTCGCGCAGGATCTCATTCAGGCGCTGATAAAAGGGGTGACTGGCCGCCGTTGGCAAGTGCGTCGTCGTCACCCACATCGTCGGTTGTCGGTCGCGTTTCCGTTTGCCCATCGACATGCGGCGAAGTGTAGTACGGATTGTGTAGGAGAGACAGAAGTAGAATTGCGCGCAGCGAATGGGAGGCGCGAGATGCAACGACGAGCGTTCCTCGCCTTTGGTAGTCAAACAGCGTTGTGGGCGCTCGCGGCTGCCCACGCGACGAGCGCATTCGAGGAACCGCCAACCTCGGTCGATCTCGAACAACGCGTGGCGAGTGCGATTGCCGCGTACGACGCGCAGGGAAACCACCGAACGGGAACCGCCGTTGACCGACAGTCCGGGGAGTGGCTTTCGGCGCAGATTCGGCGATTGGGCGTCCAGCCCTTTCTTGAGCCATTCACCCTCGATCGCATCGACCTGCGCTCAAGCTATCTCCGCGTAGCCGATCGACGGATCGAGGGCGTGCCGCTTTTCGATGCCGGATTTACCGGCGCGGAGGGCGTGAAAGGCGTGATCGGTCCAGTGGGCAGTGACGCCGACATTGCGGTGGTCGAATCGGCCCCCCCACGTCTCGCCAACACCGATCCGGTGCAGCGCGATCAAGTCGAAGAGGCACGTCGCGGGCCGTACCGGGCCGTGGTCGTCTTGACGCGTGGTCCGAACCCAGGACTGTTCCTGCTCAACGCCAACCGGTTCCGTGCGCCTGCTGGTCCGCCGATGCTCCAGATCTCGAGCGCGGAGGCTGCGTGGCTACATGAGCAGGCCGCCGCACGCGCTGAGGTAACGCTCGTGGCCGATGTCCACCGCACGACCGCGCAGGCGTTCAACGTCACCGCAAAAATCGCCGGCAGCAACCCGGCACTGGCGCCCGTCGTTGTCATGGCGCCGCGCAGCGGCTGGTGGCAGTGCGCCAGCGAACAAGGCAGCAGAATCGCCTGTTGGCTGGAGGTGATTCGTGCCATCAAATCGGGAAAGCCGGCTCGCGACTGTTGCTTCGTCGCAATGAGCGGTCACGAACTCGGATTTCTTGGAATGGATCCGTACCTGAAGCGTCATCCCGAGCTGCAGAATCGGTCCCACGCGTGGATTTTCTTCGGCTCTGACATCGGCGCACCCCGCCAACCGAACCTCATTCATGCCTCGGACGACGAACTCGAGCGATGGGGGCGTGGGGCGATGGAAAAGGAAGGCATTGCAGTCAATGCGAAGGCACGCCACGACTCGATCGCGCGCGGGGAGACCCAGTCTGTCCAACGGGCAGGCGGGCGATTCTTTACTATCGCGTGTGAGAGTCAGGTGTACCACAACCCTGCGGACCGCTGGCCTGTGTCCATCGACGTCGCGAACTTGGCGCGTTACGCCCGGGCCTTCGCGAACGGAGTGCTGGAGCTATCGCGCCAGACGGTCTAACTTAACTAACGGGCGTTTGGGGTCTGCCGTGCGCGACCGTGGCCCAACTTTCACCACGGCCTGCTAGCTAGAGAGAGAGCGCACAGATTCTTCCGATGACGGATGTTTGGGTTCGGTCATGTTGTGCTTAACGCCCATTGGACTGCGGACAATAAACGCCTCGGGGCCGGATCCGTAACCGCGTCAAGCAGCGCGGACATTTGCGCCAGTAGCTCCCGACACTCGCGTGCGTGACGTCGGCTCTCGGGGCGGAAGCCGCCGCGGTACGCGTTTCGCGCGCATCGGGCTTTGCCTTCCGCCGTGCGCGGCCCCATTGAGCGCTCCCACGGCCGCCAGCGCTGGATCGCCGCTGCTTGTTGCTGCCTCCGGGGGATTCGCTCCGGCCGTGTGCCGCCCATTTATGACTTCGTGGTCTGTCCGCAGGTGCAATCAGCCACTTCGCAGGGGGACATCCAACCGATCACGGTGTACCGCAGCGCATACGTCCGCCCGCATGCAGCGCACGTGTTCGATTGTGGAAGCGCGGCGAGTTCGTCGTGTACGCTCCGCGGATGCTCGGCGTCCTTGTCATGCCAGCAGAATCGGATCTGCGCTTCGTCCTCCTGGCAGATTGGACAGCCGATAACCGAGCCAATCTTGGACGCCAATCGATCAACACGCGTCCGCACGCTTTGGAGTGACCGGCGCATCACTGCCGGGCCTCTGCGCGTTTGTAGCCGGCGATCAGTCGCGTGAGAAGCCGGGGCTCGAGCGAAGCGCAGTCATGTAGACGATTCTCAAGTCGGGCGTATCGTGCTGCGTGCAGGGCCTGGCGTTCGGCCTGGGGCAGTCGGGCCTCGGCCCGTCCTCGATAAAGGGCGGCCATTAGCTCGGAATCGCTTATGCCTGCCTCGGACGACCGGATGCGCGCGTCGATCTGTTTCACGCGAGCTAACACGCCTTTGAGTGTTCGCATTTACTGCCTCCGGGCTTCCTGCTGTCGCTGGAACGTCTCGATCTCGTCCAGCTTTTTCATGATGGTTTCTGCGTCGTGCTGGTGGAGCCCCAGTTCCGCAACCGTACGCGCGGCGCCAAGGCGGACGGCCGCCGAGACGTCGGGCGCCATCAGCGCGGCCAGCGTCTCGACCGCTTCACCTGTGAGCGCCTGAACGCGGTTCATGCCGGCTTGGAAGGCTGCGCGGCGGGCCTCGCCGAGCTCGGCCCTGAACCCGTCCTCGGCCATCCAGCGCCGCAGCGTGCTTTCGTCGATGCCTGCTCGTTCTGCGGCGCCCGTGAGCGTTTTCTCAGACAGGAGCGCCAAAATGGCGCGCTCCCTCACGGTCTCCGGCTTCGCCCCGTGCCCCGGCGATTTGCCGGACCTGCGCGTATCTGCGGGCTTCTGCTCCCGTGCCACTATGCGCCTCATCTCTTTCTGGTCTTCTGGGGTTTCTGGTGTCATGCCGTGAGTATTTGGACGTTATTTACTCGGCACTCTCAAGTCTCGCCAGCAGCACGCAGACGACGGAGGACCAGCCCACGGGCCTGAGAGCCTTCTGCGCCGCTCGTGTCGCCCGCGCCACGCATGTGGCCCCGGTAGACGCGGCAACGGTGCCTCTATGCGTCAGAGCCGAACGGCTGGCAAACTCGAATGTCACGCTGTACTCAACGGTCATGTCTTGGAACTCCTTGAAACGGGGTCGCGGGTCACGGGCTGCTGGCAACGGCGGCCTGGCTGCCGGCCGTATGCGTGGTTCGCGGGAAGCGAGATTACGAGCGTTCTACTAGCGCCTGCTTGAGGGGGAAAGCGGCGTCGGGAAGGAACTCGTCGCACGGCAGATTCACGATCTGTCTGGACGGCGCGAAGGTCCGTTCGTCGCGGTCAACTGCGCGGCGATTGTCGAGACCCTGCTCGAAGCGGAGCTGTTCGGCATCGAGGAGCGCATCGCGACGGGCGTCCGTGGCCGTCGGGGCAAGTTCGAGCATTCCCACGAGGGCACCTTGTTCCTCGACGAAGTTGCCGACTTGTCGCCCGCGGCGCAGGCGAAACTGCTGCGTGCGATCCAGGAGATGTCCATCGAGCGTGTCGGCACTATCGGGGAGCGCCCCGTCGACACGCGAATCATCGCCGCCACCAATCAAAGACTGTCGGATCTGGTCTCGCGCGGACGATTCCGGCTCGATCTCTATTACAGACTCCACGGCGTGGAAATCGATGTGCCGCCCCTGCGCGAGCGGCCGGACGACGTGCTGGAGCTCGCGGAGTATTTTCTGGAACGGCACCGCGACTTCCGGCGGCTGCGCCTGTCGCAGGCGGCATCCGACGCCTTGTTGGCCTATCGCTGGCCGGGCAACGTGCGTGAGCTCGAACGCGTCATGGAACGCGCCGTCGCGCTGGCCGATTCCGATCAACTGCAGCTCGATGACCTGCCGCCGGCGTTGCTCGACGGGTATGCAGAAGTGCTGGTGCCGTCCTTCCGACGCTTTGAATCGCTGCGCACATGGGGCAGCCGATATGCGCGCATGGTGCTCGAGCGTTGCGAGAACAACAAGCGGCGCACGTGCCGTGAGCTCGGCATCTCGTATGACAGACGGGGGAGTGGAGGGGAGGGGAAGCGAGGGGAATCCCATGGAAAAAGGGTGGGTGAGAGGGATCCTCGACAGGAAGGAAAGGGAGCCGATGTGAGCCAGAAGGGGCCACATTCAGGGGCCACATGCTGAACCAACCCGGCCCTGGTCTCGCTGAGCACCCGCGCCGCCGTTACCACGAACCGCGATATCGAACCATCAACCCGCAGATTAAGAGCCTGACCAAACGAACAAAGTAGTCAGATTTCCGGAGGATTCCAGCACTGACCTTTGCAAAATAGGGAACATCGCTGCTAGGCGATGCAGCCCAGGCGCAACCTAATTCCCATTGACGCGGCAGCCGCGTCAACGAAATCGCGGGCCCTGCCGCCGGCTCACCACACTTGAACGTCGTTGCGAACCAGTGTTCAAACCCCATGATTTGCACCCGGAGTAATCGCGAACAGGAATCATGCCTACACGCTCCTCGAGTCTTGCGATCGTCGCAGATATGGTCGAGCCTCTTTACCGCGTCAATCGTGTGAAATCTCGCGCTATAGGCCTCGAAGAAGACCGATCGGGCGAATCGTCCGTCGAACTGATCGAGCGGAAGAGACGACTGCCGTGCGTTGTAGCGCAGGGCAGCAGTGGATTCCAAATTCCGTCGGTTCATGTTCGGATTAGGTCATCGCGGACAGCGGTCCTCCAACGGGTGTTGATTCACCCGACCGCGCTCACGGCCGCCCATGCATATACCAAGGTGAGGATCGCGAACAGTACCGTCAACACGAAATAGCCGGCCTTCAACCACCATACGCTGAGATGCTCTTTCACGTCGAAGACCGCCTGGAGTACCACCCGGACACCCCAGAAAACAGCGATGTAGGAACAAACACCGCGGGCCAGCCCGCTGCGCTCTGCAAGCTCCCGCGCGTGCAGGATGCTGAGGATCGCGAACGCTGCGATTGACAGGACGACGTAACCGCCGTAAACCCAATACATCTGTCGATGAAGGCGTGAAAGCGATCTCAACTCCGTCCGCCAATTCAGACGAAACGGGACCATCGCCGACGCGATCAAGATACCGAACTGCGCCACGCCGGCCGCGAACAAAAGCCATGCCAGCATCTCAGTCGTCACAGCGCCCCCATCGAATGCATGAAGGGAATGACGACTCTATCCAGGAACGGATGGTGGAACAAAAGCGGGACTGGTAACAGGAGAACGGCGATGGCAAACATCCGTCCGCGTATGCCGCGCGCCAGTCGCATCTCGCGGCCGAACCTGCTTCGCTCAACGAGGATCCCGACGCCCTGAATGGCAAAGAACGACGTAGGGCCACCCCAGCCGCCGCCTGCCGGCCACGAAATCACGAGATCGTGCACGAGACCGCTGAATAGGAACCCTACCGCGACGCCCGCGGGAACGCCGAGACGACGTGTCAAGGGACGAAATAGAAACCGGTGCGTCAGGTCACGGAACGCCGTGTTCCAGCGCCTTCCCCAGAACTCCGCGAGGCTTTCGGACCCAAGCGGCTTATTCATAAAAGGTCGAGCCTGTATTCCAGCGCGGCGCCAGCCGCATGAAAGGAGCTGGAACACGCCGAAATGCAGAAAGAGCGCGACGCCGATCATTCCGATCCAGGCTGCGACATACGCGTTCCGCGGGAACACGAGTCTCGCGATTCCAAAGAACAAGATAATGCCAATGAATAAGTCGATCGTGCCGCGAATCCACTCGTTGCGAAGCGACGCAGGCCCGCTGCTTTCCCGCAAGAACGTAACCGCGTCAAGTCCCGGCCAGGCCAGAAGGTACGCCGCGTGTCTCCAGGCCGCCGCGGCCTCGACCGGCGTTCGTCGCCATGTCAACCATTTGCATCCACAGTAGATCGTGAGCGCGAGCGTCCACATCACGATCCAGGCTGGCCACGCGGAGGGCGCTAACAGCAGGACCGCGGCGGGAAGCAGGACAAGCGGCGACCAGCCGTGCCACCATCGCAAAGGTGTGTGGTGAGAGGCCTCGGCCCTCTGATGATGCGCTGCCGCAGAGGCCCGTTCGCCGTTCTCAACCATCCCCACTCATCTTAATCGCCTGGAGCACAGGTGACGTCGTCGGCCCGGGTCCTCTTCCACCGCGGTCGCCGGCGGGACGACGATCGTCGGGAGTCGACTCGATTCTTGAAATCGAGACCGCGACCCACGGGATGTCGTCGTCAAAGATCTGGATCTGCCGTGCTGACTGAAACCCTTGCCACGACTGGTGGAGTACAGTGGAGAATGGCCGGCGTTCGTCACCGGTACCAACAAAGAAGAATCTCCGGTGCTCGTCGGAGGTCATGAAGCGGGGGAGACAACTCGAAGCCGACGTGCGGCAGATCTGGTCCCCCGCCCTTCGTGACATTTCAGTTCAACATGAGTCGTCGGGCGGACTCGTCAAACGAACTGATTGGTCGCCGCTACGTAGCGACGCTTGCCAAGGATTCCCAGCGATATCATCAACATGATGTGCTTTCTGAGCGTCGAGAGGCGTTCTGCGTATTTTGGCAGGCCAATCGCCAGGAGCTCTACCCATGCTGATTCCTCGGTGCTCGCCTTCTCCAACACTGCACGCACGGCGCTGACGGTTGCACGTCCCTGGTGGTGAATGTCAAAGACAATCACGCCGGTCACGTCGGAGCGGCCGTCCAATCCATATCGCCTGTGATTCACGGCCATCGCCTCGCGGATTTCCATGATGCCGACCGCGACCTGCGCGGCGCGATGCTCCGGGTCGTGCGCGGACCAGTGCATGAACTTCGCGCAATTGATGGCTTCTAGCTCCTGAACCTCGAGCGAGTCGGGATTGAGATAGTCCATCAGCAGCTTCGTCGAACTCGATGTCTCTAGGAGCGTCGTTCGGGCGTAGGAGATAGCCGCGACGCGCCCGTCGATCAATGTGAGATCGGGAAAATAGGCAGCGGCCAGCGGCAAAGACAGGAGGCGCCGCAGGAACTTCACGAAGAGACCTTCGGGTCCGTCCGCGGCGTACTGCAGAAAGCCGAACGTGAAACGAGCCCGATCGTATGTGTTGAGACGATCAAAGAACGTCTCTCCCTCGCACATCGCGGTAGGCTCGAGCAGGTTTGCCCAATGCCCCCATTCTTCGACATTGTCCTTCGCGGCGTACGTTGCGCTGCCAGGCACAGACGTGTTCGTCAACCCGATGCGGCCCAGATACGACACGCGGCGGCCGACAAAGAACTCGGGCCCGTCTCCCACATGCGCGAAGAACTTCCTGTCGTCTTGCCGGATCACAACGGGAAGATGCGCCAGCGCCGCGTCGGGGGCAAGCCGTGTCGGCATGCTAATCTGGCGAACGCTCACTGGGTGCAGGCCGCCAATCATCGCGGTGTCGAGTGCGCGCAGCGTCACGGCATCGAGCGTTCCCGTGGGCTCTAGAGATATCTCCCTCTGAAACGCCTTCAGCGCCTGGGCAGTCGCGTCGTCGAACACGCCGTCTTTCGCGAGCGGACGAGCACACGCGTCCGCATATATTCCGGCAGTTCCGTCCAGACGATGCAATGCCGATTGAAGCGAGGTGATGCCGCCCATCAGCTCGTTAGTGGGCTCGAGTTCGAGCACGCCTGATGCGACCAGCCGCAGCGACGGGTCGTGCGAGAGTGTCAACGAGCGCAGCCCGACGAGCGGATGCGGTAGATCATCAGCTGACGGTACGCTGATCCCAGCAATCGCGCGCAGAGCATCGAAATCGACCCTCATCAAGCGCGTCATAGAGTTCGCGTTAAACACGGCTGGCGACGTCTCGCGAATGGCGTCTCCCGTGTCCTTGAAGTTTCCTGACGAGCAATGAACGATCCGCGTGGGCCCGTGCGCGGCGGTTGCCGTCACCATCCCGATGTGCCCCTGTTTGCCACCGGCATCGGGATAGACAAGCAGGTCCCCAGG
>WNGL01019317.1_pt1 | contig 10385 bp, 7 predicted proteins | sample 5400591 | NCBI WGS metagenome assembly WNGL01 (sample SAMN13153377, study PRJNA577476) | soil metagenome | isolation source: 80 cm soil or saprolite under Garry oak tree replicate 1 | place: USA:California | collected 2016-06-15 | reverse complement strand
GGTTGGCGCGCGCCTTCATTGATTCCAAGCTGACGCCGTTGGTGATCGCGGCCTCGGTCCTACTGGGCCTCGGCGCCGTGCTGATGTTGCCGCGCGAAGAGGAGCCGCAGATCATCGTGCCGATGATTGACGTCTTCGTGCAGATGCCCGGCGCACCGGCGCGAGAGGTCGAGGAGCGCGTCACGAGGCCGATGGAGAAGCTGCTCTGGGAGGTGCCCGGCGTCGAGTATATCTATTCGACCTCGGCGCCCGGCTACGCGATGGCGGTGGTCAGGTTCTACGTCGGGCAGAACGAAGAGGCGAGCATCGTGCGGCTCAATCAAAAGATGTTCGCCAACTTCGACCTGATCCCGCCCGGCGCAAGCCCACCGCTCGTCAAGCCGCGCTCGATTGACGATGTGCCGATCCTCGCGCTCACGCTTTCCAGCGACCGCTACGATCATTTCACGCTGCGGCGCATCGCGGCTCAGGTGCACGACCAGATCAAGGAGATCAACGACGTTTCGGAAGTGAAGATCATCGGCGGGCAGCGACGGCAGATGCGCGTCACGCTCGACGAGTCGCGGCTGGCAGCGTACAACGTTGCCCCCGCGGCCATTGTGCCGCTACTCGAACAGTCGAACCGGCAACTGCAATCGGGGACCGGCCCGGGTCCACCCAGCCGGCCGTCACCATTTCCATTGCCAAACGCAAGGGCACGAACGCCGTCGAAATCGCTCGCAAAGTTCTCGACAAGGTCACTCGCCTGAAAGGCACCCTCATTCCGAGTGACGTCACGCTCACCACCACGCGCAACTACGGCGAGACGGCGAGCGAGAAGTCGAACGAGTTGCTGTTGCATATGACGATCGCCGTCTTCTCGGTCGCGGCGCTCATCTGGCTCACGCTCGGTCTGCGCGCATCTGGCATAGTGGCGATTGCGATTCCGGTGACGTTGGCGCTCACGCTTGCAGTCTTCTACTTCTACGGCTACACGCTCAACCGCATCACGCTCTTCGCGCTGATCTTCTCCATCGGCATTCTGGTTGACGATGCCATCGTTGTGGTCGAGAACATGGCCCGGCATTACCGCCTGCCTGAAAACCGCGGGCGCCCGCTTGCGGAGATCGCGGTCGAAGCCGTCGACGAAGTCGGCAATCCGACGATCCTTGCGACCCTCGCGGTCATCGCGGCCATTCTGCCGATGGCTTTCGTGAGCGGCTTGATGGGGCCGTATATGCGCCCAATCCCGATTGGCGCTTCAGCGGCCATGGTCTTTTCGCTCCTCGTCGCCTTCATCGTCACGCCGTGGGCGAGCCTGCGCCTCCTCAAGCTCGAGGGCGGGCAGGTCGAGGCAACAAGAGCGAGCTCCAGGTGATCATCGACACGCCCGAGGGCGCAACCCTCGAACAGACCGCGGCCGCAACGCGCGAGATCGGCGATTACATCCGCAGCGTGCCCGAAGTGACCGACTACGAGATGTACGCCGGCACGGCATCGCCCTACAACTTCAATGGCCTCGTGCGGCACTACTACTTGCGGCGCGGACCGAACGTCGCCGACATTCAGGTGAACCTCGTGCCTAAGGGCGAGCGCAAGGCGCAGAGCCACGACATCGCCAAGCGCGTGCGGCCTGCGATTCAGCAGATCGCCGCCAAATACAACGCGCGCGTCAAGGTCGCCGAGGTGCCGCCCGGCCCGCCGGTTTTGCAAACGCTCGTCGCCGAAGTCTACGGCCCCGACTACCGGCGCCAGATCGAGATCGCAAAAGACATCCGCGATATCTTCGACAAGACCGATGGCGTCGTCGACGTTGACTGGTACGTCGAGGACGATCAGCCGAAGTACCGCTTCATGGTGGAGAAGGAGAAGGCGGCGTTGAACGGCGTTTCAGCAGAGCAGGTCGCGGCCACACTGCGCATCGCGGTGGACGGGATGCAGGTTGGCCTGGCGCATCAGCCGCAGGAGAAAGAAGACCTGCCCATCGTGTTGCGCCTGCCGCGCGCCGAGCGTTCGAGTGTCGGAGATTTGAAACGGATCAAAGTGAAGGGCGAGAGTGGAAACTTAGTTCCGCTTGGCGAGCTCGTGCGCGTCGAAGAACAAACAGCCGACAAGAGCATCTACCACAAGAACCTGATGCCTGTCGTCTACGTCACCGGCGACGTGGCGGGCAAGGAGGAGAGCCCGGTCTACGCGATCTTGAAGCTCGACGACGCCATCAAAAGAATGAAATTGCCCGAAGGCTACAGCTTCGAACGCTACGTCGCTTCGCAACCGTTCGTCACCGACAAGTACGCGATGAAGTGGGACGGCGAGTGGCACATCACCTACGAGGTCTTCCGCGACCTCGGCGTCGCGTTCGCCGCCGTGCTCGTTCTGATCTACATCCTGGTGGTGGGCTGGTTCCAATCGTTCAGGACGCCGGTCGCGATCATGGCCGCGATTCCCTTCTCGCTCGTCGGCATCGTGCCCGCGCACGGATTGATGGGCGCGTTCTTCACCGCCACTTCGATGATCGGTTTCATAGCCGGCGCCGGGATCGTCGTGCGCAATTCGATCATCCTGGTTGATTTCGTCGAGCTGAGGCTCAAGCAAGGCATGCCGCTCGCGAAAGCCGTGATCGACGCGGGCGCGGTCCGCTTCCGGCCCATGATGCGGACCGCCGCGGCGGTGATCGCCGGCTCGGCGGTGATTCTGTTCGACCCGATCTTTCAGGGCCTCGCGATCTCGCTGATGGCCGGCGAAGTGGCGTCGCTGCTGCTTTCGCGAATGACCGTGCCGGTTCTTTATTACCTGATCGAGCGGAAAGATGAAATGCCAACACACGATGCTCTGACTCCTCCTTCAAAACTGGTGGTCGGGCCGGTCACTTGATCCTCAGCATGAGGCGCTTGGCGCTGGTATCACCTTCAGCGGCTTTCGTGTGCCGTCAACGGTCGAAGTCGCCTGGGAGCTGGAAAGCGATGAATTCAGCTACGCGCGTTTTCGGGTCACGGCGCTCGAATACAACGTGGCGGATCGATCTTGATGCGCAATTGAAGGCGGAGGGTATTGCATGTCGAAAATGCTGATTAGTTGAGAAATCAAAGAGCCGCTGAATGGATTTTCAAATTTGGCTGCCGCCTTCCAGGAGTGCATTCGAATATGAAAGCTCACCACGCGCAATCGGCACAGGCTGTAATAGAGGCACTCGGCAGCAATTCCGAACATGGACTGAGCGATGCCCAAGTGACTGAGCTTCGCAGCCGTTATGGCTACAACCAGCTCGCCGGGACGGCTCCCATTCCTCTGTGGCACAAGTTTGCCGGCCAGTTCAAGAGCCTGGTCATCTGGATCCTGATAACAGCGGCGATTATCTCGGGGATGATGCGGGAGTGGCTCGACACCCTCGTAATCCTGTCCATCGTGCTTCTAAACGCCATCCTGGGCTTCCTTCAGGAAGAGAAAGCAGGGCGAGCCTTGGCGGCGCTTCAGAGGCTTTCGGCGCCACTGGCAAGAGTGGTACGTGACGGGGTCCTCCAGTCCATTCCAGCTCGGGATCTCGTTCCGGGCGACCGGATCGAGCTCGAAGCCGGGGATGAAATCCCCGCGGATGCCCGGCTGATAGAGGCGTTTGGCCTGCGGACACAGGAGGCAGCCCTGACTGGCGAATCCGTCCCTCTCGAAAAAGACGGCCGTGTTGTTCTGGGCGTGGATACGTCTCTGGGAGAACGGCAAAACATGGTCTACATGGGCACTGAGGTCGCAGCCGGCAAAGCCTCGGCCATTGTGGTGGCCACCGGCATGGAGACCGAGCTGGGGGGCATCGCCGATCTGTTGCGGCGCCATGAACCAGAACCGACCCCTTTGCAACGCAGGCTTCAGGAACTGGGCAAGGTTCTCATTGTTGTTTGCCTGGCCATCGTGGGCGTGGTCTTTGTCTTGCAGCTGCTGCGTGGCGGCGAATTCATGCAAGTCCTCCTGGTGTCCGTAAGCCTTGCGGTGGCCGCAGTACCTGAAGGGCTTCCTGCCGTTGTCACCATTGCGCTCGCCCTGGGACTGCAGCGCATGGTGAAGCGAAACGCTCTTATCCGCAGACTGCCCAGTGTGGAGACGCTTGGCTCTGTAACAGTGATCTGTTCGGACAAAACGGGGACCTTGACGCGGAACGAAATGACTGTCCGCGAGGTGGTGGCAGGCGAAGAGAGATACGAGGTCACCGGGACAGGATATGCACCGGAGGGCAAATTCCATAAAGTCCAGGGGCAAGGGCTACGGCACTCTCCTATCGGGGCGCCGGTTGAAGCGGGAAGCGAGCCGGATCTGATCTTGGCTTTGACGATCGCGGCACATTGCAATCACGCTCAGTTAGCCCGCGGCGGCGACGGAGGATGGCAGATGCTTGGCGACCCCACGGAGGGCGCTTTGGTTGTCGCGGCTCTGAAGGCGGGAGTCGGCGCGAGAGATCCTGCGCCGCCGATAATTCACCAAATCCCATTTGATTCGGATCGGAAGACCATGTCCGTTGTGGTGCGGGGACCTGCGGAGACGATTCTGATGTACACCAAAGGCGCGCCGGAGGAAATCCTGTCCAAGTGTGTTTCGGAACGGAGGAAGGGACAGGTTGTTCCCCTTGCAAGGGCTCGCCGCCAGGAAATCACTCAAACAAGCGCGGAGATGGCCGCCCGCGCCCTCCGCGTGCTGGCATTCGCCTTCCGCGAATTTGAGGGCAATGCTGCCTATGTGGAATCAGACCTGACCTTTGTGGGTCTGATGGGCATGATCGATCCTCCGCGTGAGGAAGTCAGGGAAGCCATCGGCAGATGCACGTCTGCGGGTATTCGCCCGGTCATGATCACGGGCGATCACCCATCTACGGCCCTGGCCATTGCACGGGAATTGCGGATCGCTTCTGACGCGAGCCATGCGGTCACCGGTAAGGAGCTGAATACGATGACTGACGCGGCCCTCGCGGCTCAGGTCGAGAAATTCTCCGTCTACGCTCGCGTCACGGCGGAACACAAGCTGCGCGTCGTAAGAGCCTGGAGAAACGCCGGCGCGATAGTGGCGATGACGGGAGACGGCGTGAATGACGCGCCCGCCTTGAAAGCGGCGGACATCGGAATAGCCATGGGAATCAGCGGTACCGACGTGACCAAGGCAGCTTCCGACATGGTCCTCACGGATGACAACTTCGCCTCCATTGTCAATGCGGTCGAGGAAGGGCGAGGCATCTTCGACAATATCCAGAAGTTCGTGCATTACCTGATATCGTGCAACATCAGCGAGGTTCTGCTCATGCTTTTCGCGACTCTCGCAGGGTGGCCTTCTCCTCTGCTACCGATCCAGATTCTGTGGATCAATCTCATAACCGACGGACTGCCGGCCCTGGCGCTGGCCATGGAACGGCCCGAACCCGACATTATGAAGCGCAAACCGCGACCCCCGAGCGAAGGCGTGTTCACCCAGAAGAGTGCATGGCTGATGACGGCCTATGGAGCACTCATGGCATCGATGTCGATCGCCGGTTTCTGGCGCGTATATGATAAGGAACCAAATGGAGACGGCCTCGCTGAGGCGCGGGTCGTCGCCTTCTGCATATGCGCCTTCACGCAGCTCTGCTTTTCCTTCGCTTGCCGCAGCGAGCGTTACACCATGCCGGAATTGGGCGCGTTCACCAACCCTCCCCTCCTTGGAGCGATCGCAATATCGGCCTTACTCCAGATGGCCGTGGTCCTGCTGCCTTTCACACGGGAGGTTTTCGTGGGCGCGCATTTCGACTTCTCCCGGCAGTGGGGCCTCATCGCAGCATTGGCCTTGGCTCCCGTGACGATAGTGGAAATGAGAAAACTCATGTTCAAAAAAGGGCGAACTTCGTGGCATGGCCGTCTCGGCCATGACCCGGGTTAGATTCCTACTTCCCACGGGCGGGACGCCCGTGCCACGACGGCCCAGTCATTCGCGGGCCAGATAGATCCGAGGTGTTAGAGATGTTCGTCGTCGGGGGTGGCGCAGGTTGGCGGTGAACTTGCCCTTCGTTCCCAGGCGCTGGTTTGCCAGTTGTCTCGCTTTCTTGCGGGGGGCGCCCAGGGGGGCAACGACAACCGGAGATAAGCGGCCAAAGATGTGACATAGGGTTCGTACATGGCGTGCAAGCGGGCGAGATCATCAAAAGTAGGATTGCGATGGGTAGCTTCTTGTGCCCATCCGAGAATTTGACGCAAGCGATCCCAATCTTCCGGCTTCAGGCGCTGGCTCGGCAACTGCCGCGGCGGAGTCGCGAAGACCTGTGCCAGGTCCACCACGGCGTGGCGTGCCATGGCGAAGGTGAGCCGTGCCTGGCGCTCCAGGGGTCCGCTCGCGGACACCATCACCAGAGCGCTGGCGTCGAGAATCGCCGTCAAGGCAGCGAGCCAGCTCTGATTGTCGTGTTGCGAGCGGAAGTAGGCCAGCACGGGATAGGAGAGATGGCTCTCCATCAATTCGGCGGACCAGCGCTCCCATTCATGGAGCAGCTGGCGCAGCGCTTCCTGTCCATGGTCCTCCCGGTGGCGATGGAGCAACTCCGCCGCCACGGGTGGAGACCCGGCGCGGGCGTCGAGCAGGGAGATGTTCACTTCCCGCCGCGAGAACCCCTGATACATCACCGGCAGATACCCGAGAACAAGAGCGAGAAAACCGAAACCAGTCCCGGATTCCAGCACCGCCAGCACCCGGCCCCCGGCGCCGAGGGGGACGACATCGCCGAATCCCAAGGTGAAGAAGGTTGTTCCGCTCAGGTAGAGGTATGTCGAAAAAGTGTGGGATTCGGGAGCCACGTTGAGCTGCGATCCGAGGGACCATTGCAGCAGCCCGAATCCGATGATCAACCCTGTCGCCCAGAATGCGAACAGGACCAGCAGCGAGAGAGGACCAAAGAAACCCAGCAGCGTCTCACGGCGGCGTCCTGGCGCAAGCGCGGCGAACGCTGACCATGTGCCCCATGTGGAGCGATAGAAGAGCCGCGCGAGCCGGAAGCGGCGGGTAACGCGGCGCGGGAGAATCACCGTCTCGAACGCGTCCCACAGCACAATGGCTATAACTGCGACGCCGGCGATGAAGGCCAATAGCACGTTTGTCTCGCTCGATGCGGAGAAGCTCCACTTCCTGCCTGGACGGACCGAAGGCCGTCCGTTCCGTTACCTCACTCACTTCTCGTTGCCGCCTTCGCGGAGTGCGCGAAGGGATTATACGTTGTCGAAACGAGAGGCGCTATGGCTTGGAACAGAAGGGGACGAGTTGCCGGAAGCCAAGCTCGAGAAGAATTTAAGCACTTTATTCACCACGGAGACACGGAGTACACGGAGAAGCACGGAGAACCCTAATGCCTCTGTGAAATCTCCGTACCCTCCGTGTCTCCGTGGTGAAACAGGACATGTTGCCGCTGCAGGGTCACTGTCTGAATCGCAAAGAAGAAACGAACGAACTTGACAATCGCATTTAGGGAATCGAAAATACACTCACCTTTTCATTCTGTTAGAGTTCCTGCGTGGAGGTAGGCCATTCTTAAGTTTTGGGCTGCTGCACTAATCATTTCCGCATTCTTAGCTCCTTCTCTCGCAGGGCAAACGCAACGCCAGGAAACCATTCAAACACATTACCAGCGGGCACAAGAGGCTATTCGTCAGGGCCGTTATGATGCGGCTGCCGGCGAATTCCTCGAGATTCTTCGCCTCGACCCCAAGCTGGCCGAAGCACACGCCAACTTGGGAGTGGTTTATTACACTCAGGGAAAATATTCCGAGGCCTCTCACTCCTTCCGGGAGGCTTTGAAACTTAAGCCCTCGCTCTCCAAGGCTGAACACTTTCTGGGGATGAGCGAGGCGAAGAGCGGCCGACTTCCGGAGGCGTTGCCGATTTTGGAAAAGGCCTTCAAAAACCCGACCGATTACGAATGGCGGCAACAAACAGGACTCCTTCTGATTGAGATCTACTCTGCCAGGATGGAATTAGACAAAGCCCTGGATGTTTTACGGACCCTACAAAAGAGTTACCCCTCAAGCCCGGAGGTCCTATACATCGCCTATCGAATCCATTCTGAGTTGGGCGCGAAGGCGGTTTCAGGTCTGGTCAGGGCAGACCCGGACTCCGCGCGCTTGCATCAGGTGACTGCCGAACTTTTGGAGAGTGAAGGTGACTTCCCGCGGGCTATTGAGCAATATCGCAGGGCGGCGGAAGTGGACCCAAAGCTCCCTGGAATTCACCGCGCTCTGGCTGTTGCTATCTTGAACTCGGGCCGAGATGAGGCATCTCGCCTGGAAGCCCAGAAACAACTCGAGCTGGAGCTGGCCGCTAATCCTGCTGACGCTCACTCAGAGTACCAACTCGGTGAGATTTACTGGGGGAGATATCAATATGGCGAGGCTGTGAAGCATTTTGCCCGCGCCGTAGAGCTTCTTCCAAATTTCGTGGATGCTCTCATTGCACTTGGCAAGGGATGGACTGCGCAGGGACAGCCAGAGACCGCGTTGGACTTTCTACGAAAAGCCGTGGAGTTTGATCCTGAAAACGAAGTAGCCCATTACCGTCTGGCGCAGGTCTACCGGAAGTTAGGTAGGAACTTCGAGGCCGAGCAGGAGCTAGCCCTATTTAAAAAATACAGAGAGGCCTCGGCATCTATCGGCGCCATCTACCGGCAGGTCCAGCGGAATCCGGTCATCGGCCAGACGCTAGAGTCTGCTCAACCGCCAAAGTAATTGCCATCTTTCGGTCGTCAACGTTCCTGCTTCCAGGTGAGATGATGAAGGGCTTGACGAAAGGTTTGGCTGTACTCTCCTGCCTACGTGCCATTGGGCTTGTATTCCCTTTGTATGTTGTCGCCCAACAGCCGGATCCGCGCCTTCTTGAACGTTACTTCCAAGAGGGGGAAAAGGCCCTGGCAGAGAGTCGATTTGCTGAAGCCGCCAGGGCTTACGAAAAGCTCAGCCAATTGGATCCGGAGACTGCGGAAGTCCACGCCAAACTCGGCCTCATTTATTACCAGCAAGGAAAATTTGCAGAGGCTATTCCGGCCTTGCGCCGGGCCCTGAGGCTAAAACCGGGCTTGCCCAATACCGACCTTCTCCTGGCAATGTCGCTCTCCGAACTCGGTCGCTACCCTGAAGCCCTGGCTGGCCTGGAGAAAGGGTTTCGGCATCCGCCCGATCCGAACCTCAAGCGTCTGATCGGCCTCCAGCTTCAGCGAAGTTACATAGGCCTTCAGCGTTTCCCCAAGGCTGCAGAGGTGGCACTCGAGTTGGGTGGTCTTTATCCGGATGACCCAGAAGTGCTCTATCACACCGGACGCCTGTACGGCGATTTTGCTTACCAGACGATGCGGAGACTCTCACAGGTGGCACCCAACTCAGTCTGGACGCAACAAGCCGAAGCCGAAGCTCACGAAAGTCAGGGGCATCACGAGTTAGCGATGGCAGCATACCGGAAAGTCTTGGCTCTGGACCGGGCCCGTCCCGGTGTTCATTTCCGTATCGGCCGAACCATTCTCTCTTATCCACAGGCGGCCAATTCTCAAGATGAAGCCCTAAAGGAATTCGAGCTCGAACTCCAAATCGATCCCACAAATGCTGCCGCGGCCTACGAGACGGGAGAGATCTACCGCAAAACAGGACAGCTCGACAAAGCCCAGGAATTCTTTGGCCTTGCCGTAGAACAACACCCCGATTTTGAGGAAGCGCGGATAGGCCTCGCCCGCGTATTGATCGCCTTGAACGAGCCGGAAAAGGCTTTGCCCCACCTCGAAAAGGCAATTTTGTTGAACCTGGAGAATGAAGTCTCTCACTATCAGCTCTCACAGGTTTACAAAGCGCTCGGCAACGCCGCAGGACAAGAAAAAGAACTGGGAGAATTCCGGCGTCTGCGGACACGCAAGGCCCAACAACAGGAGAGAGCCCAGGCTGCTTTTGAGCCACGAGAAGTGACGAAGCAAGAATTAGATTCAGAACCTCCACCCTAGGTTTTCTTGGCGCGCACAAAGTTCCCGGAGCAGCACGGCCGCAACCAAGAGTAAAACTGCACCACACTGCGCTCTTTGGAGTGCGGCAGCTTGCTGCCGCTTTGGTGCGGATGGAAATGTTCCATCGCCCTTAAAGCGCAAGCAAGCTCTGGACGTTACACGCATCTCGTCAGTGCCTGTATCGCGCTATTAGTCGACAAAGTGGCGTTGGCGTCCATACGCTCCGGAGGGGCAGAACGAGATTAGCTAGTTTCTGGCGCGAAACTAGCCCCGCAGGGGCGACTCAGGAAAGCCCAAGGCGCAAGCCCTGGGAACAAGCACAGTAACAAGGGAAGCCCCGAAGGGGCGATGCAGTTGGTCCCGGTACCAAAGAGGCGCCTTATGACGAGCATTTATCTGGAGTTGAGATCGAACTCCCTGCGCCGCCCTTTCAGGG
>WNGL01018918.1_pt1 | contig 10388 bp, 12 predicted proteins | sample 5400591 | NCBI WGS metagenome assembly WNGL01 (sample SAMN13153377, study PRJNA577476) | soil metagenome | isolation source: 80 cm soil or saprolite under Garry oak tree replicate 1 | place: USA:California | collected 2016-06-15 | reverse complement strand
TATCCCATTTGTGTCTGGCGCGTCTGTATCGTTCCGGTAGATCCTGCTGCGCTGCACACCGGCCACATTCGCTACAGCGCCTTCAATCGCCTCAAGCGGGCCTACAGCCGCCAGAGCGGTGGATAGCCCCTGTCGGCGCCGCAGCGCTGCATCCTGTTCAACCGGTGCTCCTGGCGTTGCCCCCGCAAGATTCGTCGCGGATTGCCACCCTCGCTGCACGTTTACGATCTGGTCGATGGTATTTGCTGATGCCGTGATCGCCCCAGGTACCTGGCAAACCGCGGTGGTGATGACTTCTCCAGAAAGCGGGATCACCACTACTGACGGCAGCGCCCACTGGTTCCCGAATCCGTCCTCAACGAGACCCGAGATGATCCGCGTGCCAGCCTGCCCGACCAGCGTTAAATCGGCCGAGCTGTTCGATGCTTCCCGCTTTCGAATGCCATTGATCTTGACGACAGATGCCAGCCCGGCGCCGGTGGCGGTCGCCGGCGAGTAAGCGAGATACGCCGCAATCTGCGCTTGGTTTGTGTCATACTGCGCCAGAGCCTGGATCGCCAGGAACTCACCGTCCTGAGAGTCGGCCCCAAGATAGACATCGGCTCCATAAACTTGCTGGTACCTGGCAGTTTTGCTGGCGAGGATATCCTCGAATGTCGGCGAGGAAATGCCGAACGCATCGATTGTGCAAGCTTCAGTCGCAAGTGGATAGGGACCTGGCATGGTGGTCCTTAGCCGGCTCCCTGTTCACCGCCTACTGGCGAGACCCCAGCTTCGAAGGGGAGGCGCTGGACAAATTGGAACGGCAGGCTTATCGCAGTCGGTCCGAATGCCGTGTCGATCTTACAGCTCCCCGAGAAGCTCCGAGACGCCACGTCGACGCTGCTCGTGTAATCGAGTATGTGGGTGACGAACGGCGTTTCAAGAATGCGGGCCCGGATTGCAGCATCGCGCGGGCCCGGCCGGCTGACACCCAAGACCCGTTGGTTCCACGGCATGCCGTCAACGAGGTCAAGAAACCATTCTCCTTGCCACAACTTCAGCCTCGTCATCACCGCTTGCGCCACGGCCGCTGCGCTATCGACGAGAAAATCAGACGACCCATGGCCGAATGAATAATCTCCGTCGACATCAAGTGCGCGATATTTGAATGTCATGTCCCAGGTACCGGGTTGCCCGTTTGAGCGCCGCCGGTCTGAACACCGGAATGGTGGTGCGTGGTCAGCTTGACCGAAGACCCGCCCCCTGAATTCCCAGTAACCTCGTGCGTACAGGCGACATTCGGCGCGTCTATGTTTACGCCGCCAGGCGCCTTGATGTTGAGCACGTGATCACTGGTGAGCTCGAAGAACGCCGCACCGGCGTCCGTCACCAGCCGGATCTTCGATCCGTCTCCGAACACCTCAGCATAGGCCTTGCCGTCCTCCGTGCGCAGCTGGCTCGAGTTGGCGCTGACGTTGGCCAGCTTCTTTGGGTTCGACCGCACGCCGGGAATGAAGAAGCAATCGCTCAGGTTATGCCGGCGAGACTCCGGCTGAGGCTGCACCCCGCCGTTCTGCCACCAGCCATCGATCGCCCGGGCGGACACAACGAGAATACCTTCCTGATCCTTCTTGATCGGGAAGGTGTGCACGAGGCCGCCGCCACTTGGGAATTGAATCGGCACATGACCCCATCCAACACTCTTGCCATCGCTGCCGGCGCCAATTTCGACATTCTTCACCGAGCCGTCTTCCATGCGCTGCTGCATCTTGATGGCGCTCTTTATTTTTACGACATGGCCGTCCGCGCTATCCTCGACCACAATAGCCGGCAGCGCCGTCCAAACGCGCGAGAGAGCACGTTCGACGGCGATGCGGAGGTTTTCCTCCAGATCAGGTGATCGTTCTCGTGGATCTGTCATTCGCCTCCGTTTACCTTGAATGTGGCATCATTTTGCCCACATATTTTGTCATGCGCAATTTGATATCAACCGCCGCCGTCTTTGCTCTCATGACAGGAGCCGCCCTCGCGGGCGACATCGGAACACTCACGCCTCCTATGGAGCCGAGAGAATACTATCTCAGAGCCTTTATCGATTGTGTCGACGACTCAGACGTTCCGACCGTCACGGAGTGTACGCCACGTATTTCAGGCGTCCCTTCACAATGTTATACACATCGACAAGTAGGAAGCCTCATCTATGGTGCCTGTAAAGTGCAGGCCGACGACTATCTCACCATCTGTAAACAACACAACAATCCGATATCCGACAGCTGCTGGCGGGATCTTTTTCTGGCAGCGGAGTCGCCTTAATTAAGTCCCGCCCTTCTCGACAATCGACTGCGTTGTCACCTCAGCTGGCAGCGAGGTCTTGGTCCCTTCCTTCAGCGCCCTTGTAGCATCAAGTGTCGGGTCGACTGCGAGACAGACCATCGTCTGATACCACTCATTGGCGCGCGAGTCACCACGGTACTCGATCACCAGCGGCGCATAGATCCCATCCGTCGATGTCTGGGCGTAGGAAATCGGTTCACCGAAACCCGGAAACTGCACGCCGAACGCCGGGCCGCCGCCTGGTACATTGAACTGGTTGATCGTCTTGTTATCGAGCTGGATGCGCTGCCGAAGCCTGATCGCCGGGTTTATCAGGGATACCACGATGATTCCGTCCAATGTGGCCGTCCGCCATCCTATGAGACCAGTCCTCCCATTCAGCACCACGATCGCGCCGGGATCATACGAGGTATCGCCGGAATAGATCGACCAGACCGCCCCATTCTGCTGCCCGAAGAGGCGCATCTCATCAGCGGCCATCCCGAATAACACATTATCCCGAATGTTTGGGGTAATCACTAGAGCCTTGGGGTCGACATATCCTTTCTTCGCGCCTTCTTTTGCAAATGCATTCGATAGCTTCTGCTGCTTCTGTTCAGCTGTCGTGCCGGCATTCACAACCTCGTTGATCGTGGCGAAGTTGAGTGGCTTATCACCGTCTGCCGCGAAAATTCTAAGGTAGGAGTCGACCGCGGACTCGTGTCCTCTTTCGTACATTTTTACTGTGCCGGAAAAAATCGTCCCGAACCGCCCCGTTTGATATCCAACCTCGAGGGTGACTTGGTCGAATTCCTTTACCCCTTTATACGCCGTGGTGTCGGAGAGATTGTAAACCTCGATAACTGCATAATTCGGCGTCTGAACGCTCGCTTGATGCACCTCGAATTTTATTTTTAGATCGAAATCCGGCTTGTCCTGAGAGAGGATTTTGCTTTCACTCCCGGTGCTCGAACCCAGAATGAGTTGCCATTTCCTCAACCAAGTATCGCTGCTAGCGCCGGGATCTCCGCTCATGAGGGAACGAAAATCAGTTTCCAGGCCGAGCCTAAATCTGTGAAGCCAGGAGCCTGTTCGTCCGTAGGTTGGGATGGGATCACAAAAAGCTGACCGCCGATCCCCAGATATCTGAACTGTTCAAGCAGATCAGCCCCCGTAATTAATGGGATGGCGTTCACCAACGGAGCCCCATTGCCGTCGCTTAGGTTAATCACCCAAACACTAGCTGGATCACACCAGAATGCCTGAAATCCGTAAGAAACCCCAAGTAGGCTTACCGTGAACCTCTCTGGCGTAGCGCGAAGCGGGATCTCGACCGACGCCATCAGGTGCCGCCAGATGCCACAATAGATGCTGTGGTGACACTTACAGGCAAGGTCTGCTTCGTTCCGCTGTCCTGCGTCGCTTGTGTTTTTTGCGGGATTCCCTGGTCGCTCGGCTGCGCCGCGACGGTTCCCGTAACGACCTGGGTATTGACGATGATCACCTGCTCGAGGGAAATGTCAGCAAGGAAGGTAAACTCGGTTCGTGAGGTCGTGTTCTCCCGGATCTCTGCGACCAACATATTTTTGTACAAGCGCTTGCCTGTGTAGACCGTAAACAACTTTCGGCTCGCTTGCAGCGCCAGCACCTGTGCATAAACCTGGGAGACATCGCCGCCCACATAGGCCGCGCTCCATCCGACGTGCAGCCGGAGTTGCACCGGAAGCTTGAAGGCATGGTCGGAGATGGTTGCGCCGGATTCCACCGGGTGCTGGGTTATGATAAGTCGATCCTCAGCCGCTTCAGATACCGTAACTTCGGCGACCAGCGCGATGCCATCAGGGTCTATCACTCGATACGGTCGTTGATTCCCGCCCGCGAACTGACTGAGGTCGAGAACCCCGAGAAACGGAATTGCCGACATTACCCGAGCGCCACCCGGAATGACCGGACGAGGTCCTCACTCATGCGCCGGTGCGCCCCGATGTAGTGGCGGCCGACTTGCTCGCCTCCCAACGGATCGCCGTGCTGCACGTGCACCGTATTCGTCTGGTTGATGACGACGTTCTTAGAGGATTCCTGAACCTGCCTTAGATAACTCAGCCTGCCAGTTTCGTGAGCCGGCCGCTCGAAACCGTGCTCAAAGCTTCCGGTGGCCCGTTCCGCCGACATCGGCGTTCCAAACCAACCCGGATCACGCTTCTTCATTTCCGCTACGGCATAAGCAAGCTGCGCAAAGGGATTGAGCTGCTGCTCCCCGAGGGAGGATTGAAGCGCTGCCCATCGTGATCGATCCCACTGAAAGAGCCCGCGCTCCCCGGCTTTTCCTAAGGCCCCTGGATTGAACGAGCTTTCGGCAAGCGCATTCGCGACCATTCCCTCAGCGTGCGCCCGGTCGACCCCCATCTCTATCAGATACCGAACGAAGCTTGCGGCACCGGGAGTGCCTTTCCCAGCAGCCGGGCTGAGCCGACCCACAGCGCCTCCGGATCCGGTGCGCGCGCGTCCGCCAAGCCCGAGCGGGTCACCATGCATCCGCGGACCTTGCTCCGGACCGGCGCCGGATTGATCACCGAAGACCAAATCGCTCCTGGGGATCACCACGGGCCTGTAGGCGCTCGAACCGGCCCACCATGCCCGTAGACCCTCCAATATGCTTTCTAGCACCACAAGCTCTCCGCCGCGGTTTGCGGCCCGCATCAGAAGGGAAGTCAGCCCGGACGGCAGGACCGCTTCGCCTTGGTGCAGGTTCGCGCCGACGATGCCGCCGTGTTGGAAGTGTGGCAGGAGCCCCTTCAGGCCTTGCCAGACGCCTCCCCAGGTTTTTGGCGCCATCTCCCCGGGCCCCGTCAAAGGGGTCTGTCCGCGCGCCCGTAGAGCCTCATCCTCGCCCTTATTCGTCTCGTATGGCCGGAACGCATAGGCGCCCGCTGCCCATGGAGAGACGAACCGAAGAATGCCAAAGGCGGCGGCCGAGACTTTCCCAAACCCCAACGCCCCGGCCGTGACCTTCCCAAGCGCCGCATCCAACGCTAGTACCCCAGTAGTCGCAACGGCAAGCCCTTCGATTGTTGCAGCGAAGGGATGGAGCTTGTCGAATTCCTGAAGCTTTACGATGAGTCTATCCGCGCCCAGCGCCATCTTATCGAGAAACGGAAGCGACTCCTGAGCAGCCTTATCGAAAATCAAAGTGACGTTCGTCCACAGCGTATTCAGATGCCGGATGAATACCGCAGATTGTTCTCCAAATTTTGTTTGATCCAGGCCTATCCTATCCAGTGCCGCCGCATGCGCTTTGTAGGCTTCCGCTCGCACGGGTTCCGTCTTTGATAGGAGGTCCAGCATATCTCCGCTGAGCCCTACCATTGCCCCGTATTGGGTTCTCAACCATGGAGGAAGCGTATTGATATAATGGATGAACGCCTCGAATTCCAGAGAGATACCCTTGAGCCCCTCTCCAAAACTTTTCTTTACGGCAGCGAGATCTTCCGGCCGTATCAGAGCGTTCACCAATGCCTGTTTCCCAGGATTGTCACGTAAGGTTCTTTGAAAGGCTACAAGAGCCTCCGTCGCCGCATCCCCTGCAAGTCCAATCTGCTTAAACGAAAATTGTAGATTCGTCAGGTTCTCGATTGAAGCGCCGGTCCTTAGTGAAATGTAGTAGAGATTCTCGTACTGCTTAGCAACTTCGCGCACGCCGGCCGCAAACGTGGTGGCCGTTGTGAGCGCAAATCGACCGAGCGTCTTAACCTGTCCGGCCAGCAATACCATTTGCTTGCCGATCGACTGGGAGGCTTGGTTGTATTTTGTGACTGGTCCACCTGGACCGGCGATGGCTGTGAGCTGATTACCGAGATTCGTAAGTGCCTTCCCTGCTGCCATCATGGATTGCTGCAGGTTTGCCACGCTGGTGTTCGCGGCACCAACCCCGGCAACGAAGTTCCGCTGTGAGCTTTGGTCTGTCGCGAACCCTATCTTGACGAGGAACTCCTTGATCGTGTCAGCGATTTCCGCCTCCCTTCAAGGCAATGTATTCCTCGATCGCGGCCTCGTTCGCCGCCTTGATGTCCAGATACTCGTTCATCGCGGCCACATCGGCGAGGTCAAGTGTCCCGTCCAGCATGCTTTCGAACTTGCACATGCCGGCCGCGCACGGCCTCATTAAGAAGTCTTCGCCGGTAGCCATCTTCAGCAGCGTCAGCCCGGCGATTGGCTCTCGTTCGGGGAGCTCGGTGGCGCTGCGCGTGAAAAATTTCGAACGTTGATCTCCAGCACCGCGGCGACGAGATCGATCTGCAGCATGATGTTGTCTTCAATATCGTCGAACATCATCCCGCCGCCGGCGCCATTGGAGATAGGCACCCAGTTCTGCCCCTGTCTTCGATTTACGGTACGAAGACAGTGATCCATCATGAAGCGTGCGTCTTCGTCGCTCATGGTGGTAAACAGGTCCATGAACGTGGCGTCTTCGCTCGCTGCGGCCTTGATAGCGCGGAATAGCCGCAGGACCACGGGCAGCTGGTCCCGCGCCGGCATTCGGCGGAACGAGTATTGCTCCCCGAAAATTTCCCTTTCTTCGCTCATCCATTCCTCAAAGGTTAATAAAGCCCGGCCCCAAATTCGGGTCGAGTACCGTCACATCGAACGGCCAGATAAGCACGTTTCCGATCTTCGCCCAGACATTATTTGCGTGGCGCTTGAATGCGACGCCTGAGCAGGTGTACTGATCCCCGCTCGCTATGTCTCGCGCGGTCACGGTGTTCAGGCCCCAGTTAAAGCTCAGCTCGCGCTGGTAGGTGAACATCCTGGAGAGCTTATAATTGATCGGAGATGTCTTCAGTAAATGCACGGCAATCGTTCCAGTGCGTGTCGCGTGCAGGGAATTCATGCCGCTGCCATCCGCGCCCGTCGTCAACGTATTGCTGTCGTCCGCTTGTTCGACGGTGAATCCCTCGTCGGCCGAACCTGTGTCCGGGCCCCCGATCGCGAACGATCCTCCCGGACCAGTGATCGTCACGAAGAAGTTTTGAAAGCTGTAGGTCGGCAGCAAAATTGCCATTTTAGGTTACCTCCTGTAACCCATTCCCTCAGGGATTCACAGAAATGAGTACATCTGCGTCATGTACTGCGCCGGCGAGCTTTACCGCGTACTGCAGAAGCGGCGAGTGCCGGGTCGCACGGTCCGCTTGCGACTGCAGAGCGATGGGCTGTGCGAACGAATACCATCCCTTGGCCATGAAGTCGCCCTGGTTCAGTGTCCCGAAACCATTCGCATTCCAGGTGCCCGGCGCGATATATCCGTTTGCCACGAACGCGACACATGAGGCATCCCCGGCCGTAAGCAGCAGCGACACACCTTGGTCCGTCTGTGGCACCTTAAGGGATGTATAGAGCACATTGAAAATATTCGTCTGCATTTGCAGCCCGAGCGCGTCGGCCCCGATGATCGTGTCCGTGAAATCCCCCGAGCACGAAACGCCTTCCTGAGTGAACCGCGCTCCATTAACATAGGTCGCAAGGACATTGCAGTTGAAGCCCTTCAGGGCATTTGCCTGCGAGGTGTTTATGACCTCAGGCGCAATTCCTGGCTCCTGTTTGAACTTCATCGTCAAGGTGGTGTTCTGTCCGTTCCACCTGGTGGTCAGGATGCGCGCCAGATAGGACCCGACAGCGTATGGGTTGCTGGAAGAATATTGCACGCAGCTCTTGCGCAATCCAAGCGTCGAGAGCTGATAGGCGATGTTTGTCTGATCTGTCGGAACCAGTGTGCCCGCCTCCGATGTGGTCACTCCATAGTAGTGCCCCGGATTTGCGGCCTCGATATATGCCCCGATCGCCTCGTGATCAGCGTCGCTGGCGCTTGGCACCTCGAGGGCATACCAGACCGTGCTGAAATCGATGTCGAACTTGGTGACGGCGGCCAGAGCGGTTTCCGGAGCGAGGCCAGGCGACGCATAGGCGCCGGAAGTCGCCGTCGTCATTCCGAGCATGCCAGAAATATCAGTTCCGCTGACCGGAGCTGTCAAGAACGCTACGGCCGAGTTGCTCCCGGTCGACGCACTCGTCAGCTCGAACCGATGGAATTGTGCATTCCACAGCATCGTTGCGGAGACCGCCGACCCGGCCAACGCTGTGTTGATCGCGCTCGCAACCCCGTTCAGGTTGGTCTGTGATGACAGGTTAATCCCCGTGACGGAGGTCGCGGCGCCCCCGTTGATGGCGATCGAAAACCCGCCATTCGTGACCGCGTTCCAAAACGATAGCAGCTGGGACGCCGTCGGCAGCGTCGCCCCGAACAGCTGGCCGTGGCTAGCATTCTTCGCCCAGAAGCCGATGAATAGGGTCATCGGAGAGGGGTTCTGCGAGAACCATGGAACCGCCGCTAGGTATTCCTCATCGGTCGTGCTGTAATCGGCTGCGACTTCGGCGATGTCCTGGTACTCGCGCATCCTAGTGACGCCGTCGATTACCCCGTCCGTCGTGCCAAGGATGAGGCAGGTATTGATGCTGGGCGCCTGCGTTGGCTGAGTCGTGAGGCTGACGGTGACGTTGACCACCCGCGCAACAGGAAGGCCTTGTCCGATTGCCATTTCATTTCGCTCCTTTTGGCGGCACTCTCAAGGCGCTCGCCATAGTTTGCCCCATGTCAGCCCTAGCCGCAGCCCGGTCGATACAGCATTTAGCTGCCGCAACGCTCTTGTCGGCGAGACCGTGAAACTGGCGAGCAACACTCATCTGCCCCATCCCTTCGTGGAACTCGGCTGCCCGGAGCATCGTGCGCGCATCAGCATGGTGCTTCTCGGCCACTCGCATCAAGTTTGCGGCTGACAAATGGTTCGACCACACATGATCGTGGTGCACCCTCTCCTCATCTGTCTTCGCCGCGTCGCGCGCGATTTTCGCTTCCAAAGCTGCGAGGTCATGCTCTAGGATGGTCGACATTCTGCACTCCTTTACACGGCGCCCGGTAACTTGGCCTCAAAAGGCGACTCGTAGAGCTTTGGTTCCGCAGACGCGCGCACCACACCCGGCGCAGCGACCAGCGTCAAGATAGGATAGGACCGGCGGATTGATCGGTGAATACGGACTACCCGATCAAACCTCATCAACCATCGCCGGTTAATGTATTCTGAGACGTTTGCCCCTCGTCCCACGGTAATCAGCCCCATGCCGGCGAGGAACATGAGCTCCCGGTTCTGGCCGATCTGAAAGCCGTCCCTTATCAGCCCCGAGTACCATTCCGCGTGCGGCCCGTAGCAAGATGCCAGCATGTCGAAGCTCTCGTGCTGCTGCATATAGACGTTCCCGTCCTCGGGCTCGTAGTTGACGTATGGCCACCCGTTATCGAGATCCGCGCTGTTCACCCCGACCGCAGCCCAATCGACATTGTGCGGCGGGATCGGAGGCGGTTCTTCTTGCCACCGTGGGCGTACCAGGTTTGGCGGCAAGTTCGTGATGCCAGCAACCAGCTGCTGCAAGAAATTTTCGAGAGGCTGGCCGTCCTGCGGAACGCTCCCGGACCAGTACGCGGGATCCGAGGCAAGCTGATAGGTGAAACGGAAGACCCCAGGGCCTGGAAGTATAGGGCCTCGCTGAGATGAGTCGAGCGCCGGGTCTGCCATGTCTCAGTTCACCACCACATTTGCCGCGCAGACCACCGTCGACCCTGCTTTGATCACCCGGCCGTCGCTTAGATACACAGTTGCCTCCAAGATATAGGCTCCGCCGATCGCCGATTCCGGGAAGGTCCCGATGATTGCAACGCTGAACGCACCTGTCCACGTCTGCGTCTGCTCGTCGAGGGGAGATCTCGTAAAGAGCTGGGTTGCTGGTTGCGCCAGGATAACACGCGCCTGCGCCGCGGCGTCCACAGCCGGGCTCGGCACTATGGCGCATGCCCATGTCGTGCTTACGATCGTCGCGGCACCTACGTCTGGCGTGAAGTCGAAAGCGAACGTGTCGATTTCGCCGGCACGCAGAGGATCGAAGGGCGGGAGATCCGCGGACGAGTATGGAACGGTAATGAAGCGGGCCCGGCCGATCGACAGATTGATCGTCGACAGGTCGGCTCCGACAAAGCTCTCCTCTAGTGT